>MDSZ01152897.1_pt1 | contig 127233 bp, 101 predicted proteins | sample 811201 | NCBI WGS metagenome assembly MDSZ01 (sample SAMN05326647, study PRJNA326480) | marine metagenome | isolation source: seawater | place: Indian Ocean: North | collected 2010
ATGGACCAGGGCCTGCGCTTCGCCATCCGTGAAGGCGGCCGCACCGTCGGCGCCGGCGTCGTGGCCAAGATCGTCGAGTAATCGACGGTCCAAACGACCCGAAGACCTCAGCGGCCCCCGGAGAAATCCGGGGGCCGTTTTGCTGTGCGGGCTTGGGTCTTATCGCGAGCCCAGGCTGAAGACGGACGGCACGTCACAGCGCCAGGTCTTCAGTCGCAGGGTGATGGCGGCGGCCTCCAACTGCGAGACCACGCCCAAGCCCAAGGCGGCCCAGAGCAGCGCGGTGGGCTGGCCCGTTACGAACAGTTGGGCGAACAAGACCCAGAGCGCGAGGCAGAAGAACTTGGACAACCAGTGATGTGGCGCGGCTTCGCGCCGGAACTTCACGATGCTGAGGGCTTGGTTGGCCGCTTCGAGGGCTAAAAGCGTCAGCGCGGGCGGCATCAGCGTCGGTCCCAGAGACGGGTGCATCAAAATCAGGGCGATCGCAGCGCCAAGCCAGAAGGAGACATCGGCGCGACTGTCCCAAAGTCTCAGGTTCGGCGTGACGCAATCGAGACGGCGCGCGATCACGCCGTCTAAGATATCGGACAGGACGGCGAGCGAGAGCAGGACTGCGGCCGTAATGGCTGCCGACGGGCCGATAAGCGCCAGGCCAAGCAGGGCTGGGGCCGCCACCAGCCGAAAGATCACCAGAGCCCAGGGCAGCCGCCGCATTGTGCTTGGCCTTATCGCTTCGCCGCCTCGATCATGCGGGCGATTTCGGCCGGGTCGATGCTGGCGGCGGCCTTGCCGTTGACGAAGAAGGTCGGGGTGCCTTGAAGCTTCAGGGCGGCGGCCGTGGTGTGGATGTCGGCGATGTGGCGGGTGGTGTCGGGTGCGGCCAGGGTCGCCTTGGCGCGGGCCAGATCGACGCCGTGTTCGACCAGGATGCGGTCGATGGTCTCTGGCGTCAGAGCCCTTTCGGTCATCAGGGCGTCATAGACCTCGAGATACTTGCCCTGCTGATGGGCGGCCAGGGCGGCGCGGGCGGCGTATTGCGAGGTTATGTCCTCTCCCCGGTCCAGGATCGGCCAATCCTTGAAGACGAAGCGGACGTCCGGATGGGCGGCCATCAGGGCGCGGTACTGGGGCGCCACCGCCTTGCAGCCGGGGCAGCGGAAGTCGAAGAATTCGATCACCGTCACCTTGGCGTCTGCCGGACCGAAGGCGGGGTCGCGGCGGTCGGGGGCCAGAAGCGCGGCGTTGGCGGCGGCGGCCTGGTTGGTTTCATCGACGCGGGCCTGCCCCTCCTTGGCCTGCAAGGCGAGGCTGGCTTCCTGCAGGACTTCGGGATGTTCCAGGAGATAGGCGCGGACATCGCTGGACCCGCCGCCGAGATAGGGCGCGGCGGCCAGGCCCAGGGCGACCACCGACACCCCCAGGGCGACATAGCCGGCGACGGCCCCGTTCATCCGGCGGGCCGGGGCGGGCGGAGCGGCGGGTGTCTCGGGCGCGGGGGCGTCGTGGGTCATGAGGTCTCGCAACAGGCGGAGAGGGGGATCAGTTCAGGGTGGCGGGGCGACGGCCGGCTTCGCGGCGATCGAGGTCCAAAAGATCATCGGGCGTCGCGCCGGACGCCAGGACGATATCGACCGCCCGGCGCCATTCGATGGAGTTCGGGTCCAGCATGCTGCGGGCGCGCAGGGCGAACTGGGTGGCCTGCTGTTCCTGGCCGGCGGCGAAATAGTATTCCGCGGTCGCCAGCCGGGCCTCGCCCTCCTTGCCCTGGGCGGCGTAGGCCTGTCCCAGCAAACGCCAGGCCATGGTGTTCTCGCGCTCGGCGACCGTGGCGTGTTTGAGCTGGTCGATGGCCTCGTCGAGGTTCTTGGGGTCCTCTGTGCCGATCAGGGCGTGGGCCAGGTTGATCCGCAGCAGGGGGGCGTCAGGCTTCAGCCGCACCGCCTCGCGGTGGGCGGTTACGGCCTCGGTCGGGCGGCCCTCTTCGAAATAGATCTGGCCCTTCAGTTCCGCGAAATAGGGGTTCTGAGGGTCTTCGGCGATCAGGGCGTCCACAGCCGTCAGCGCCTTGTCGGTCTGGCCGTCCCGATACCAGGCGATGGCGCGAGCGTAGCGGCCGGGCAGGCTGACATCGGAAGACGGATAGGCCCGCAGGGTGGTGTTCGGCGGGTCCATGAAGGCGTGGATCTTGGCCAGGATCAGGGCGTGCTGGGCCATTCGCTCGGGACTGTCGCGATGCGCGTAGTGGGGCTGGTCCTGGACGAAACGGCGCACCGATTCGATCCGCTGCGACGACAGGGGGTGGCTGCGGAAATAGGGATAGCGGCGGGCGTCGGAGAAGACCTCCTGGGCGCGGAAATTCTCGAAGAAGGACACCAGGCCGGCCCCGGATTCACCGGCGCCTTCCAGGGCGCGCGCGCCGGTCAGATCGGCCTCTCCCTCCTGGCTCTGCATATATTGCAGGGCCCCGATCGTGCCGAAATACTGGCTGGAGCCCAAGAGGGCGACGCCGGCGTCCGGCGCGCCGGCGGCGATGGCCAGGGCGCCCAGGGCCATGGTCATGAACATCGGCTGTTTGGCCGCGTTCTGGGCCCCGTCGCGCAGGGTGTGGCGGTTCTTGATATGGCCCGCCTCGTGCGCCATCACGCCCAAAAGCTCATTGGGGTTTTTGGTCCGCAGGATCAGGCCCGTGTTCACGCCCATGATCCGCCCGCGCGTGGCGAAGGCGTTCAGCTCATTGTCATTGACCAGAAGAACCTCGACGTCGGTCGGGTTCAGACCCATGGAGACGAAGACCGGATCGACCCATTCGCGGATGATCCCCTCGATCTCGGTGTCGCGGATCAGGCTCTGGGCCGAGGCCTGACCGGCGGCGACGAGGGCTGCAAAGCCCACCGCCGCCGCGGTCAGAAGGCGGGATGCGGATCGGGGAAGCCACGTCATGGCGTACTCCAAAAACGACCGGCCCCCGCCTGCATCCTGACAGCTTAATCGTGACCGATCAGCGGCGCCACCACCCGCGCTTGGGCTTTTCAGGCGGGGCGACGATTTGATTGGGGTCTTCGGCGATGATGGCTTCGATATCGACCTCGGGCTTGGGCGCCTCGAAGGTTTCCAACTCCGCCGTCGCGGCCGTCAGCACCGGCTGGTCGGCCTCGACCGCCGTCGGCGTCGCTTCCGGCTGGACCGGTTCAGGCTCAGGCGTGACGGCGGCGGCTGGCGTTTCGCTTTCGACTTCGACCTCGACCTCCGCCTCGGCCGGCGTCGCGACGGTTGGGGCGGCGGCGGTCTTGCGGCGCACGCGACGGCGCTGCGGCTCGGGCTGTACGGCGGATTGCGGTTCGGCTTGCGCCTCCGGCTGAGCCTCGGCGGCGACGGTCTCGGTCAGGACCGCCGCCTCCGGGGTCTCGTCGGCGGTTTCGGCGACGGCGGCGTCCGCCTTGAGGTCCTGGGCGTCGCCGCCTCGGCCCCGACCGCGTCTGCGACGGCGCCGCGAACGTCCGCCCTCTTCGCCGCCGCTTGCCGCAGCGACGACGTTCAGACCTTCAACCTCGGCCTCGGCCGCCGCGGGGCGATCGCCGCGCTCAGCACGGTCGGAGCGGGGCTCTGGCCGTCCCGGATTCAGCGGATCGAACCAGACATAGGGATTGTCCAGCGACGGCGTGCGGCCGCGCACCCAGCTGTAGACGTCACGCTCGCCGTCCTCGCGCACCCGGCGCCCGCCGCGGCGGCCACGGCGACGGCGGCGACCGTTCTCATCGTCCTCATCGTCCGAGGCGTCGGCGACATCCATCGTATCGGCGGTGTCCGTTTCCCCGCCTTCCTCGTCGCGACGCCCGCCGCGACGACGGCGACGGTTCCGTCCGCGACCGCCCCCGTCGTGACGTTCGGCCCGCTCGCGCGGCTCGTCATCGTCGCTGTCCTCGCGGTCCAGGGCGTCCAGATCGTCGTCCTCGTCGTCGGTGATGATCTCTTCGTCGTCCTCCTCATCCTCGTCTTCATAGAGGGAGGCGTCGAAATCGTCGTCGAGGTTGGGCATCTCGATCTCGGGCGCGACGAAGTCCTCGTTGGTCTCGGTACGCTCGATATTGTGTTCGCCCTGGCCCAGGCTGTCGTCGATCTGGACGATGACGTTCAGACCGCGACGCTCCAGCAGCGACTGCAGATAGGCGCGCTTGTGGTTCAGGATGTAAAGGCCGACGGCGGTGCAGACCTTCAGCACCACGACGCCCGCGCCGTTCTTGCCGGCCTCGATATCGACAGCGCGCAGGGTCATCAAGGCGGCGGATTCGGCTGAGCGGATGCGGCCGGTGCCCTGGCAGTGCGGGCACGCCTCGGTTGCGCCCTCGATCACGCCCAGGCGACGACGCTGGCGGCTGATCTCCATCAGGCCGAAGGGCGAGATGCGGCCCATCTGGATACGGGCGCGGTCGGTCGACAGGGCCTCCTTCAGCACCCGCTCGACCGTGCGGTTGTTCTTGCCTTCATCCATGTCGATGAAGTCGATGACGACCAGGCCGGCGAGGTCGCGCAGGCGCAGCTGGCGGGCGGCTTCTTCCGCCGCTTCCAGGTTGGTCTTGAACGCCGTCTGTTCGACGTTGCGTTCCTTGGTGGCGCGGCCCGAGTTGACGTCGATAGCCACCAGGGCTTCGGTCTGGTTGATGACCAGATAGCCGCCCGACTTCAGCGGCACGACCGGCTGATGGATTTGGGTCAGCAGTTCTTCGATGCCGTTGGCCGCGAACAGGGGGCGCGAGCCGCGGTACAGGTGAACCTTCTTGGCCTGAGCGGGCATCAGCACGCGCATGAAGTCGCGCGCTTCCTTGAAGCCCTCGACGCCCTCGACCTGAATGCCGTCGAAGTCCTTGTCGAACATGTCGCGCACGGCGCGCCGGACGAGGTTCTCTTCTTCGTAGATCAGAGAGGGGGCGTGGGAGGCGAGGGTTGTCTCGCGGATCGTCTCCCACAGACGCAGCAGATATTGATAGTCGCGCTTGATCTCGGCCTTGGTGCGCTTGGCGCCGGCGGTGCGGATGATCAGGCCCATGCCCTTGGGCACGTCGAGGGCCGCGACGGCGCTCTTCAGCCGGCGACGGTCCGAGGTGTTGGTGATCTTGCGGCTGATGCCGCCGCCCTTGCCGGTGTTGGGCATCAGGACGCAGTAGCGGCCGGCCAGCGACAGCCAGGTGGTCAGGGCTGCGCCCTTGGCGCCGCGCTCGTCCTTGACGACCTGCACCAGCAGGATCTGGCGACGCTTGATGACGTCCTGGATCTTGTAGCGGCGCATCAGCCGGCGCTTCAGCCGCTCTTCGTCGGCCAGGGCGGCCTCCGGATCGACGTCGTCGCCGGTGGATTCCCGATCCAGATCGTCCTCGTCCTCGTCGTCATGCGCCTCGGCCATGATGGCTTCGCGGTCGGCGACGGGGATCTGGTAGTAGTCCGGGTGGATTTCGTTGAAGGCCAGAAAGCCGTGACGGTTGCCGCCGTATTCGACAAAGGCGGCCTGTAGGCTGGGCTCTACGCGAGTGACCTTGGCAAGATAGATGTTGCCGCGAAGCTGGCGCTTCGCGCGGGATTCGAAATCGAATTCCTCAATCTGGCGTCCGTCTACGATCGCGACCCGGGTTTCTTCCGGGTGGGCCGCGTCGATCAGCATGGTCTTTGACATGGAAAGTCTCTCTCTGGCGCGCACAGGCCGACCGTCCCGGAACACCGGGCAGGGTCATGGCGGCTCGCCGAATGGGGGTAGGGGCCGGCGCGTGCGACTTCCCTTCGCCGAGGAGGGCGAAAGAGGCTTGGTCAAGCCGTAGGGGAAGGCAGGCGGAAAGGCCCATGGAGGTCGTCGGTCCTGAACCGGGCGCGCCAAACCTGGGGGGAAGGCCGCGACCCTGGTCCGCTCTTCGAACCATCGGCGACGCCGGGGCGGTTCTCGGATTGGTGAAAGTCAGCGCCGCGAGGAGGGCGCGCCCCTATTCGCACAGGCGAAAGGGCGCGATCGGTTCGCGGACGGTTCACAGCATAGTCACGCCGCATGCGAATGAAAAGGTGTTCGGCCTTAACCCCCTGAATACGAGCCTCTGGCATGATGGATCCGAAGTCGCAGTAGGAGTGGTTTGCAGGCGTCATGGGCGGTCGCGCTGTCACAGGAATGAGCCGTTGGGGCGCGAAGGAATGGGCGATGACCGCCCTGGCCTTCGTGGTCATCTGCGCCTGCGTCCTGTTTGCGACGCGCGGTTTCGCCTGGGGCGCCCAGGGCGACGTGCTGGCCGTGCGTTTCGGCGCCGATCGGGATCGGACCCGTGTGGTCATTGATCTGGACAAGTCCACACAGGGGCGCGTGATCAATGCGGGCGACGGCGGACGGATCACCCTGGCTCTGGCCGGAGTGGCGCCGGGACGCGGCTTGAACGGCGGCGGATCGGGCCTTGTTCGCGCCTATCAGGTGACGGCGGTCGGCGGCGCCTCTCGCGTTGAGTTGGAGCTGGCGCGCGACAGCCAGATCGAGCGACGCTTTCTTCTGCCGCCTGGCGACGGGGTGGCCCACTATCGCTATGTGGTCGATCTAAAGGCGAACGGAGGCGCCGTCGGCCCCGCTGCGCCGCGTGTCTCGCCGACCCCGGCTCCCCGACGTGCCGAAAAACCGCTGGTCGTCATCGACGCGGGCCACGGCGGCCGCGATCCGGGGGCAAGCGGCGCGAAGGTGAGTGAGAGTGAGGTGACTCTTGCCGCGGCCCTGACCCTGAAGGCCGAGTTGGAGCGCACGGGCCGGTATCGCGTTCTGCTGACACGCGAAACCAACACCTATGTCGATCTGTATCGCCGTGTCGCCATTGCGCGTCGGGCCGACGCGGATCTGTTCATCTCGCTGCACGCGGATGCTGGGACGGACCCGGCCGTGCGGGGCGCCAGCGTTTACACCCTGTCCGAACAGGGCGCAGGGCGGGCGGTGCGCGAGTTCACGCGGAGCGACAACTGGCATCGCGAACTGCATCTGCCCGGCCGCGACCCTTCGGTGGACCGCATCCTGCTGGACATGACCCAGCGTGCGACCCAGAACCGATCAGCCCAGTTCGCCCGTGTGCTGCTGACGCATTTGGAGGCCTCGGACCATCCGCTGCTGCGCCGCAGCCATCGCGATGCGGGCCTCGCCGTGCTTCTGGCGCCGGACGTGCCGGCGGTTCTGCTGGAGATGGGCTTCATCACCAATCCCGAGGACGAACGGCTGTTGACTGATGAACGGGCGCGTCGCCGCCTGATGAGGTCGGTCGCCGACGGCATTGACCGCTATTTCCGCGAGCCCGCCGCGGCCCTGGTGACCGCCTCCAACGACGGACCCGCCGGTCAGCCCTGACCGGTCGGCAACCAAGCCGGGGCTTGGCGGTTGTCGGATCATGAAGAGAGCAATCGTCACGGGAGGCGCCGGCCTGATCGGCGCCGGCATATGTCAGGCTCTGGCCAGCGAAGGCTGGCAGGTCGTCTCATTCGACAAGAAGGCCGCCGCGCCGGGCACGCGGCAGATCCTGTGCGACGTCGGCGACGAAGCCTCGGTCGCCGCCGCCTTCGAGGATCTGGGGTGGTCCGAGCTCGATCTTCTGGTCAACAACGCCGGCATCGCTGATCCCGCGAATGGTCCGTTGGCCGAATTGTCGCTGGAGGCCTGGCGCCGCACCCTGGACAGTCACCTGACCGGCGCCTTTCTGATGAGCCGTGCGGTCATTCCCCGCCTGAGGGAAGGGGCGAGCGTGGTCAACATGGTTTCGACCCGCGCCTTCATGTCCGAGCCCGAGACGGAAGCCTACGCCGCGGCCAAGGGGGCCCTTGTCGCCCTGACCCACGCCATGGCGATCAGCCTGGGGCCAAAGGTGCGGGTCAATGCGATCGCGCCGGGGTGGGTCGCTGATCCTGACGATGTGACCGCTGCCGACCACGAGCAGCATCCGGTCGGTCGCGTGGGGCGGGCGAAGGACGTCGCCCAGGCCGTGCTCTATCTGGCGGCGGCCGAGTTCGTCACAGGACAGGTGCTGACCCTGGACGGCGGGATGACGCGAAAGATGATCTACGCCGACTAGGGGCGAGCTGTCCTAGGCCAGGCCCGCCTTCTTCAGCGTCTTCCAGGCCTTGATCACCCGCTGCAGCTTGGCCTCGGCGCCGCGGTCCCCGCCGTTGGTGTCGGGATGAAAGCGCTTCAGCATCTCGTGGTAGCGGGCCTTGACCGCCGCCTTGTCCGCGCCGGGCTCCAGGTCCAGATCGGCCAGGGCGCCGCGTTCCAGCTTGCCGACGCGCCGATCCTCGGTCGGCGACTGGGGCGCCTGATCGCCGCGACGGCCGAAAAGGCCGAAACTGTCGCGCCATGAGCCGGCGCCTGTGGTGTTCGACGTACCCATCTTCGCCGAGAAGGCGGCGGCTTCACGCGTGAATCGACCCGCCTTCATCTCCCAGGTCGGGCGTCCGCCCGTCATGGCCTCGTTTTCCTGAGCCGCGCGAATCTCGCCTTCGGTCATGCCGGCGTAGAAGTTCCAGCCCTTGTTGTACTCACCCGCATGGGCCTGGCAGAACTCATAAAAGTCGTTCAGTCGTTCGCGCGACTTGGGCGCCTTGGCGGTCGCGGCGCGGCGGCAGTCCGGCCACTGGCACGGCTTTTCGCCGGGCTTGAGATGCAAAACATCCGCCTGGGCCGCTTCCTCCTCGGCCTTGGGCGGTTTCACGCGGATGTCGGTGAATCGCGGCTTGTATTGAAAGGAGGCGGACATCACACGAAGTGTAGTTCGGATTTGGACCTCTTCAAGGAAACGATCATGTCAGACGGGCCCGTGGCGACGATTATCCGTGAAAAACTGACCGCTGCGTTGTCGCCGCAACGTCTTCAGATCGAAGACGACAGCTGGCGGCACGCCGGTCATCACCATGAGGGCGGCATGGACGCCCAGCCGGGTGGGGAGAGTCATTTCAACCTTTTGATCGTGTCGTCCGCCTTCGAGGGCGTTTCGCGGGTGCTGCGCCAGCGGCGGATCAACGACCTTCTGCGCGCCGAACTGGCCGGGCCTGTACACGCCCTGTCCATAAAGGCCCTGACGCCGGCGGAGGCCGTTCACAGCGTCTGATTGCGGCGGAGACCAGCGTTCACTCCGTCTTAGAACCTTCGTACTAGCGTCGCGCCTTACAAAGAACGTGGGGGCGGGTTCATATGGTTGAATCGGACGGTGTTGCTAAGACATTTCCCGGTGATCGGCGCGCGGGCGACCCGGCCCAGGCCCTGACGGCCATCCTGCAAACCCAGTATCTGCGCTATGTCATCATCGCCTCCTGGGCCCTGGCGCTGTTGGGCACCGCCCCTTGGTGGCAAGCCCTGATCTGGTTCGTGATGACCCTGGGGGCCGGCACGATCCGGGGCGTGGTCGAGCACAAGCTGCGTGATCGGGTGGAGGCGGGCTGGGGCATGGTCTTCCCAGCGGTCGCGACCGTCACCACCGCCGCCTGGGCCGTCGCCCCCCTGATGGCCTGGTACTCCGGCGCGGTTTTCGGCCAGGCTTTGGCGGTCGGATTCATCATTTGCGGCTATGTGCTGGTCTTCGCCCAGCTTCGTAATTCGCCGCTGCACGCGATCATTGTCTCGTCGCCCTATGGGGCGGCGGCGGCGATCATGTTGCTGAGCTGCTGGGGCGAGCCTCAGTTCTGGTCGATGATTGCGGTGCTGCCGTGCGTGGTCGCCGTGCTGTTCGTGCTGGTGACCATGACCATGTTGCGCGAGAGCCGGATCGAGGCCTTCCAAGCCCACCAGGCCCATCTCATCGAAGAGCTGGAGGCCGCCCGTGACAAGGCGGATGCGGCGAACCAAGCCAAGTCCAACTTCCTCGGCGTCATTTCGCACGAGCTGCGAACGCCGATGAACGGCGTCCTCGGCGCGGCGCAGCTGCTCAGCGCAACCCGGCTGGAGGCCGCCCAGCGCGAATATCTGTCGATCATCCGCAACTCCGGCGACAACCTTCTGTCGCTGCTGAACGACATTCTCGACATGACCAAGATCGAGGCCGGCAAGATGACCTTCGAGGTCGTCGATGTTGTGGTGGAGGACCTTCACCGTCGGATCACCGGACCCTTCGAGGCCCAGGCCGAGGCCAAGGGTCTGACGTTCGCGTCTGAACTGGAAGGCGAGATTCCGGCGGTCGTGCGCGGCGATCCGCTGCGCGTCTGTCAGGTCGTGCAGAACCTGTTGTCCAACGCCGTGAAATTCACCGACGGCGGCGAAATTCTCTATCGCGTGCGCGGCACGCGCATCTCCGATCGGCGCGTCGGCTTTGAATTCTCGGTGACGGACAGCGGGTCGGGGATATCCGAAGCGGATCTGGCCCGGCTGTTCCAGCCTTTCACCCAGGTGGACGCCTCGTCGACGCGGCGCTTTGGCGGAACGGGCCTGGGTCTGACCATCGCACGCCGCATGGCCAACATCATGGGCGGCGACATCACGGTGGACTCCGAGGTGGGGCGCGGATCGTGCTTCACCCTGAGCGTAGAGGCCGAGGTCGTGGAATGGGTTCGCCCTGTCGCGACCGGCGCCGTAGAGGCCGAGGTCGAGGAAGGCGTTGCGCTGAGGGTGCTGGTGGTCGAGGACCACCCCGTCAACCGCATGATCCTGGAAGCCTGGATGAGCACGGCCTCCCACGCCGCCGTCACGGCGGAGAATGGACAGTTGGCCGTAGAGGCGGCGTCCGAACAGCCGTTCGATCTGATCATCATGGACGTCAACATGCCGGTCATGGATGGGCTGACGGCGACTCGGCGCATTCGGGATGGAGACGGGCCGAACGCCGACACGCCGATCGTCGTGCTGTCGGCCTCAGCCCGCAGCGAGGATCACGAAGCCGGGCTGGAGGCCGGCGCGGACGCCTATCTGACCAAGCCGATCGACTTCGCCGCCCTGGCGGAGATGATGGGCCGTGCCGCCGGCGGGCGCGCAGCCCTGAGCGCCGCCGAGGATTCGCCGAGCCAGTCGGCCGCAGCCTGACGCGACTGATTTAAGGGGGCGCGCAAGGCGCGGCGGCGGGAAACCTCCGTCGCCTTCTTCGTTCTGGGCTGACGGCGCCGCTCGCCGCGGCCAGACTGGATCATCATGCGCGCCTTCGCCGAACTTCTGGATCGTCTGTCTCTGACGGCGTCGCGCAACGCCAAACTGGTGCTGGTCCGGGACTATCTGAAAGCGACGCCCGATCCGGATCGGGGCTGGGCCTTGGCGGCCCTGACGGGGGATCTGACCTTCGACGCCGCCAAGCCGGCCATGATCCGAAAGGCGGTCGAAGGGCGGGTCGATTCCACCCTGTTCGGCTGGTCCTACGACTATGTCGGCGACCTGGCCGAGACCGTCGCCCTGATCTGGCCCGGTCAATCGGATCATCGCCCCAACCGCGAACCCGAACTGGGCGAGGTGGTGGACGCGCTGCGCGCTGCGGGCCGCACCGAGGTTCGAGCCTTGCTGGAAACCTGGTTGGACGCTCTGGAGCCGAAGGGGCGATGGGCCTTGCTGAAGCTGATGACGGGCGGACTGCGGGTCGGTCTGTCGGCGCGCCTGGCCAAGACGGCGGCGGCCATGATGCGCCCCGCCGAAGCGGTTGCGCCTCCTAAGGCGGAAGGCGGGGAGGCGCGTGCGGTCCTGGAGCCGGTGGACGTATCGGCGGTGGAGGAGGTCTGGCATGCTGTGGACCCGCCTTACGCTGATCTGTTCGCCTGGCTGGAAGGTCGCGCCGAACGGCCGAGCCCCGATGCGCCTGGACGGTTCAGGCCGGTCATGCTGGCCGTGGCCGTCGATGAGACGGCCGATCTGCCGCGGCTCGATCCAGCCGACTACGCCGCCGAATGGAAGTGGGACGGCATCCGCGTTCAGGCGGTGGTCGAGGGCGGTGTGCGCAAACTGTGGTCGCGCACCGGCGACGAGATTTCAGCCGCTTTTCCTGACGTGATGGAGACCCTAGCCTTCGCGGGCGCCTTGGACGGCGAACTGGTGGTCTGGCGGGACGGGGCCGTGGCGCCCTTCGGCGATCTGCAGCAAAGGCTGAACCGCAAGACGGTCGACGCCAAGGCCATGGCCGCCTTTCCCGCCGCCGTCATCGCCTATGATCTGCTGGCCGATGAGACCGGCGATTTACGGGCGCTGCCCCTCAGAGACCGCCGCGCCCGGCTGGAGGCGCTGGTCGGCGCCCATCCCGAGGCGCGCCTGCATCTCTCGCCTCTGGTCGATTACGCAGACTGGACGGAGTTGGCGCGGCTGCGGGCCGATCCGCCGGTCGGGGCGGCGGCCGAGGGCTTGATGCTGAAACGGTGGGACAGTCCCTATGTGGCCGGCCGACCAAAGGGGCCGTGGTTCAAGTGGAAACGTGATCCCCACGTCATCGACGCCGTTCTGATGTACGCCCAGCGCGGTCACGGCAAACGGTCGAGCTTCTACTCAGACTACACCTTCGGCGTCTGGACCGAGGCCGGTGCGCTGACCCCCGTCGGCAAGGCCTATTTCGGCTTTACCGACGAAGAGCTGAAGCAGTTGGACAAGTTCGTGCGGGACCATACGGTCGAGCGGTTCGGACCGGTGCGGTCGGTTCGGGCAGAACGGGATTTCGGCCTAGTGCTGGAGATCGCCTTCGAGGGTCTCCAACGATCGTCGCGGCACAAGTCCGGCGTCGCCATGCGCTTTCCCCGCATCAGCCGAATCCGCTGGGACAAGCCGGCGCGCGAAGCCGACACCCTGGTCGGGGTGATGGATCTTCTGGACGCCCTGGAAAGCGGCGGCGGACGGGTGGCTCGGAGTTGACGACCCGCGCCGGTTGCGGCGTCAGTCCGGGCGCACGACCATGCAGGTGACGCGACGTTCCGACAGAGCCTCGCACGCCGCCTTGGCGGCGTCCTCGGTCAGTCCGGTGAAGCGCGACCGGTACCATTCGCCCGCCGTCTGAACATTGCGTTCGGCGTTGGCGAATTGGGTGCGGAAGCGGCGATTGACCTCCGTCAGCCAGTCGGAAGCGACCTTTTCATCCTTGAAGGCGCCGACCTGAACAGCCCACCGGCCTGAGGCGCGTGATGGGGCGGCCCTCGCGGCTTCGCGGGCGGGCGGCGGCGTGGTTCGGCGCGCAGGCGCTGCAGCGCCGGATCCACCGTTCAGAGAGGCGGTGAGGTTGGCGGGCGCCCGACCGGCTGTGTCGGCGGCGGCGCGTCGTTCCGAAGGGGCGGGCGTGACGCGTGTCGGCAAAGCCGCCGGGGCCGGGGCCGCCGTATAGGCGACGGCCGAGGTTTCGCCGCCGATGGCGTCTTCGTCATCCGACAAGGCGGCGTAGGCCACGGGGGCGCTGGGCGACAGGGCTTCGGAGCCGACGCCGAAGCCGCGTTGTTCGAAGAAGGACTGGGCGATCTGGATCGACTCGCCCTGCGCCCGCCGCCGTTCGACCTCGAAGCCGGTGTCCATCAGTTCGGCGACATGGGCGTTGCGGCTGGCGCTGGAGCGACCGCCCAGCACGACGGTGATCAGCCGACGTCCATCGCGCACCGCAGAGGCGGCGAGATTGTAGCCCGAGGCGTTGGTATAGCCGGTCTTCATCCCGTCATAGCCGTTTCCAGTGGGCAGGAGACCGTTGGTGTTGCGATAGCTGCGGCCGTTGTAGGCCCAGTCATGCAGGCCGAAATAGCTGTAGTACTGGGGAAAGTCTCTCATGATGGCGCGGGCCAGGATGGCCTGGTCGCGGGCTGAGGTCACCTGGCGCGCATCGGGCAGGCCGTTGGCGGTGAAATAGCGCGTCTGGGTCATGCCCAACTGTTGGGCCTTCTGCGTCATCAGGCTGGTGAACCGGCTTTCGGAACCGCCCACATGTTCGGCGATGGCGACGGCCATGTCGTTGGCCGACCGCACGGCGGTGGCGCGCATGGCGTCGTCCAGGGTGATGGTCTGGCCCGCCGCCAGGCCGAGTTTCGACGGCGGCTGGGAGGCGGCGTGGGGCGAAACCGTCAGGACGTCGTCAGCCTTGACCCGGCCCTGAGACAGGGCCTCGAAGGTCAAATAGAGCGTCATCATCTTGGTCAGGGAGGCCGGATAACGACGGGCGTCGGCATGGCGCGAAAACAGAACCTCGCCCGAGGCGGCGTCTATGACGATGGCGGCGTAGCGGCTGTTTTCCTGGCTTTGAGCCTGGGCTTCGATCGGCCGGACGTTCGCGCTGAACACCAGCGACAGGGCGAGAACGGCGAAGAGACCACGGCGGAACAGTGACAGCATGGGCGGATACGACCCTCGGTGAGCAGGGTGCGACAGGCCCCCCGGCCGACGCGATTGGAGGTCTAGCATAGGAGAGGCGGGTTTCAGGGTGGTTAACCGATCATCAACGCGAATTTGAAGAGCGAGTCACGAAATGGTGCAATGCACAATGATCCTTGATTTTTGTTCGCTTGTGCAGCATAAAGGGGATGACCCTGGGTCAACTAGATTGCGCCGTCCCCCTAACCAATCGGAAACATGACCATGGCCGACACCGCCGAAACCATTAAGAAGACCGCCGATTCCGCCGCCAAGGCCCAAAACCAGGCTCAGGCCCATGCCGCCGAATTCCAGGCCGCCGGCGCCAAGGCCATGCGTGAAGGCATCGACAAATCCGTCGCCTCGCTGACCGAACTGAACGCCCACGGCAAGAAGAACCTGGACGCCATGGTCGAATCCGCCACCGTCGCCCAGAAGGGCGCCGAGGCCCTGTCGCAACAGGCCCTGGGCTTCGCCAAGACCAGCTGGGAAGACGGCGTCGCCGCCGCCAAGGAACTGTCGACCGCCCGCTCGGTCCAGGAGTTCTTCGAACTTCAGACGACCTGGGCCAAGAAGTCCATGGAACGCTATATGTCCGAACTGGCCAAGACCAACGAGATCGTCACCACGACGGTCAAGGACAGCCTGAAGCCCATCAATGAGCGCGTCACCGCCTCGGTCGAGACCTTCCAGGCCGCCCGCTAAGTCTGGCGATCGAAGCATTCGAAGGCCCCGAGGTTCGCCTCGGGGCCTTTTCTTTGTCTTCAGGGCAGGGGCGTGTGGTCGTAGCTGAAGACGCGCGCCAGCTTCCAAGTCTCGCCCTCGCGCTTCCACATCTGGGTGAAGCGGGCGCGGCCGACGCGGGTCTCGGGGCCGTCCCCGCGCCTCTCATAAAAGACGTGTTCGCCGGTTTCGACGGCGCCGTAGTTTTCGATCGGATAGACCGCCACCGCGTCCGCAAGCGCTTCGCGTCGAGACCGCCAGGCGTCCGGCGCAAGGCGGTCCTGACACCGATCGGCGTACTGGGCCACGAAACCGTCCGCATCCGTCGCCACCCGACCGCCCCTGTCGTCGAAGAATTCGAAATCGTCCGTAACGAGCGTCCGCAGGGTCGCAGGGTCGCACGCTTCGAAGAAGACGGAAAAGAGCCGGGCGTCCGCCGCCATGACCGACTCGCGCAGGGTCTGGCCCGGCGAGGGGGCGGCGAGCAGCGCCAATGCGGCCAATGGCGCGGCGGCGAGGGCGACAGACATGGGGGCGACCTTTGATTGGCGATGTCCCAACCTGTGGCGAAAGGGTTGCGGGATCACGTGAATCTTTCGTCAGCCTCCACTCACGAAAGCCGTGACTGGACGCCGCTTCAAATCAGGCCATCATTCCCTATCTGATAGACAAGACGACTCCCCGATACGGAACACGAATGCCCATACAAAGGCCCGGTGAAACAGGCGGCGGACAAGGAACCGCCGTCGTCACCGAAACAAAGCCCAAGCTTCAGAAGCCCTCGCTTTACCGAGTGCTCATACTGAACGACGATTATTCGCCGATGGAATTCGTCGTCTATGTCCTGGAACGATTCTTCCAGAAGAGCCGGGAAGAAGCCACTCGCATCATGCTGCATGTGCATCAGCATGGCGTGGGGGTCTGCGGCGTCTACACCTATGAAGTCGCCGAGACCAAGGTCGCGCAGGTCATCGAAACCGCGCGCCGCCACCAGCACCCGCTGCAATGCACGATGGAAAAGGACTGAGAGGAGCCTCCCTATGCCTTCATTTTCCCGTCCTCTCGAAGAAACCCTGCACCGCGCCGTCGGCTACGCCAATGCGCGCCGGCACGAATACGCCACGCTCGAACACCTGTTGCTGGCCCTGATCGACGACCCGGACGCCGCCAATGTCATGCGGGCGTGCAATGTCGATCTGTCGGCCTTGAAGGCGGCGCTGAACCTCTATGTCGACAATGATCTAGCCGCCCTCGCCACGGCTGACGGCGAGGACGCCAAGCCGACGGCGGGCTTCCAGCGCGTGATCCAGCGCGCGGTCATCCACGTCCAGTCCTCGGGTCGCGAAGAGGTGTCCGGCGCAAACGTGCTGGTCGCCATCTTCTCGGAGCGCGAGAGCCACGCCGCCTACTTCCTGCAAGAGCAGGACATGACCCGCTATGACGCGGTCAACTTCATCGCCCACGGCATCGCCAAGAAGGCCGGCGCCGGCGAGACCCGTCCCGCCAAGGGCGCCTCGCCTGAGGAGGCCGAAGACCAGTCAGCGGTCAAACAGGGCGGCGAGGCGCTGGAAGCCTATTGCGTCGACCTCAATGAGAAGTCGCGCCAGGGCAAGGTCGATCCACTGATCGGCCGTCAGGCCGAGGTCGAACGCTCGATCCAGATCCTGTGCCGCCGGACCAAGAACAATCCGCTGCTGGTCGGCGACCCCGGGGTCGGCAAGACCGCCATCGCCGAAGGCCTGGCGCGCAAGATCGTCAACGGCGAGGTGCCCGACGTCCTGAAGGACGCCACCATCTATTCGCTGGACATGGGCGCTCTTCTGGCCGGCACCCGCTATCGCGGCGATTTCGAAGAGCGGCTGAAACAGGTGGTCAAGGAGCTGGAGAACCACGACAACGCCGTGCTCTTCATCGACGAGATCCACACGGTGATCGGCGCCGGCGCGACCTCGGGCGGGGCCATGGATGCGTCGAACCTGCTGAAGCCGGCCCTCGCTTCGGGTTCGCTGCGCTGCATGGGATCGACGACCTATAAGGAGTATCGCCAACACTTCGAGAAGGACCGCGCCCTGGTGCGCCGCTTCCAGAAGATCGACGTCAACGAGCCGACGGTCGAGGATACGGTGAAGATCCTGAAAGGTCTGAAAACCTATTACGAACAGCACCATAAGGTTCGTTACACTGACAGCGCCGTGCGGACGGCGGTCGAGCTGTCGGCGCGCTACATGACCGACCGGAAACTGCCGGACAAGGCGATCGACGTGATCGACGAGGCCGGGGCGTCGCAGATGCTGCTGACCGAGTCCAAGCGCAAGAAGGTCATCGGTCAGAAGGAGGTCGAGGCCGTCATCGCCAAGATGGCCCGCATTCCGGCCAAGTCAGTGTCCAAGTCGGACACCGAGAGCCTGCGCGAGCTGGAGGTCGATCTGAAGCGCGTGGTCTTCGGGCAGGAGCAGGCGATCGAACAGGTGTCGGCGGCGATGAAGCTGGCGCGGGCGGGTCTGCGTGATCCGAACAAGCCGATCGGCAGCTTCCTGTTCAGCGGTCCGACCGGCGTCGGCAAGACCGAGGTGGCGCGTCAGCTGGCCTCCACCCTCGGCATCGAGATGCAGCGTTTCGACATGTCCGAGTACATGGAGCGGCACACCGTCAGCCGCCTGATCGGGGCGCCTCCCGGCTATGTCGGCCATGACCAGGGCGGTCTGCTGACCGACGCCGTCGATCAGCATCCCCATTCGGTGGTGCTGCTGGACGAGATCGAGAAGGCGCACCCGGACGTCTACAACATCCTGTTGCAGGTGATGGACAACGGCTTGTTGACCGACGCGGTCGGCAAGAAGGTGGACTTCAGGAACGTCATCCTGATCATGACCACCAACGCCGGCGCCGCCGACAACGCCCGCGCCTCCATCGGCTTCGGCCGCGGCAAGGTCGAGGGCGAGGACGAAAAGGCCATCCAGCGTCTGTTCGCGCCGGAGTTCAGGAACCGCCTGGACGCCATCGTGGCCTTCAAGCCGCTGCAGGCCGACACGATCCGCTCGGTGGTGACCAAGTTCATCCTTCAGCTGGAAGCCCAGCTGGCAGACCGCAACATCACCATCGAACTGACCGACGAGGCGGCCGACTGGCTGGCCAAGAACGGCTTCGACGAACTGTACGGCGCGCGTCCGCTGGCGCGGGTCATCCAGGATTCGATCAAGAAGCCGCTGGCCGACGACATCCTGTTCGGGCGTCTGACGCGCGGCGGACACGTCAAGGTCCAGCTGAAGGACGGCAAGATCGACTTCGACATCAAGAGCGCCGGCGGCGTTCCGGCGAAGTCGGAGGAAGAAGAGACGGCCTGATCAGCCCGAGCGACGACGAGTAGAAGGCCCGGGCGTCTCCGCCCGGGCCTTTTTTCTGTCTCAAGTCACTGGCGAAATCGGGGGCGGAGGGCGTTATGAAACTAAAGATCTTGAGGGCTTTGCTCGTGATGGCGGCGGCTTTGGCTGTTCTGGTCATTGCCCTCGTTGTCTGGTTTCAAGGCTTTAGCCTTCAAAGTGATGGAATATTCGTGGTCACATTCGCTATGTGTCTGTTGGGTGCGGATCGCACCTACGAATGGATTTCCAAGCGATCTAGCAATCGCATAGCCGCCTATTCGTCAGCAGCGACGGCTTTGATGATTGGCGCCTTCGTCATGGCCGAACTGATGGCCCGTCTCAGCTTCGACAATCGAGCCTCGACCTACCGATGGATGGCCGGCTTTGGGATGGTGACGGCTTTGGCCTGGGTGTCGTTTGACCTGCTGCTGCGTGGAAGGCTCGACACATCCGACAAATGGGTCAAACCCACAGCGACCGGGTTGGCCATTGTGGTGTTCCTCATTTCGCTCTGGGCGGCTTTCGCCGTTCCGTTTGTCCGGGTAGGGACCGTCAGCCCCCATGACTGCGCCTTGATGGCCCAGGCGCTGAAGGAGTTTTCGCCGGAAGGCGTATCTGGTGGAATGCGGTTAAGCTCGAAGGCGAACTGCAACTGGCGGACCCTAGGTCTCCCTGAGCCAAATGCTAATGTTATTTCCCAGAGCGGGGAGTTTCACCCTTGGTTCTCAGTGGAGCCTCCCGTCTATTCTCTGCTGCGAACCCGTGCGACCCTGTCAGTAGGACAAGAATGGATCATGCTGGGTGGAGGCGGACAAGATTGTCTCTATTCGCGCACCTTGAAGGGATGGCGACGAGATAGATGCGAAACAAGCTGGATCAGTTGAGCGCGCACGACGAATGAGCGTTGCCGATGCAGAACGCACCATTCAAGCTGCTCAGGTCGCCCTTGAGAATGGCCGAAAGCAGGAGGCGTTTGAGTGCCTTAAGGCGGCTATCGCCGCGGATACTGATCATCCGGCTGCCCTGGCGGCCATGGGGATGTTCCTGTCGGTCCATGGCGATCCGGGGCAGGCGAGCCAGGTCCTGAGTCGGGCCTTGGCGAAGGCCGTAGATCCCGGGATGCGTGGGAAGGTGGCGGCGGCTCTGGCTGAGCGGCTGTCCGGTCTGGCGCCGAACGGCTGGCATCCCGTGCTGGACGCGGATCTTACGGTGTTGCTGGGCGAAGCGGCGGTCGATCCGCAGAAACTGGCGCGGGTCGTTGCGCGGACCCTGCTGCTGAAGACGCCGGACTTTGACGGCTCCGTTGAGGCGCTGGAAGCGATTGGCCGCGATCCGCTGTGGCGGGGGTTTTTGTCGCGCTGCCTAAATCTGGATGCTGCGATGGAGGCGCGGTTGAATGCCGTGCGCGCCGCCCTGGTCGCGACCGATGGGACGGAGGGCGAGGGCCGCGCGGCCTTGCTAGAGGCACTGGCGGTGAATGGTTTCGCCGCGGAATATCTCGACGCAGGACCAGAGGGTTTGACGGGGCGCCTGGCCTGGCTGTTTCGGACGCCGGGGCTGGATGAGGAGGTGAGCGGCGAACTAGCGCGTCGGGCCGTTGAGCAGCCCAAGCGAGAGGGTGAGCTGGCGGCAGGGCTCGAGTGTTTGACGCCGTCCGACGACGCGGTTTCCGTGGCGGTGCGCGATCAGTATGAGGCCAGTCCCTATCCGCGTTGGGTCGCACCGCCCGCGCCCGAAGCGCGCTCACTGATTTCGTGCGTTAAGGCCTTGCCTGGGCTGGATCGGGAGGCTTTCGCCGGACGGCCCGAACGGGTTCTGGTCGCCGGCTGCGGCACAGGGTTCGAGCCGATCGACCTGGCCCGGACCGATCCGACCTTGTCGATCACCGCCATGGACCTGAGCCGCGCCAGCCTGGCTTATGGCGCACGGGTCGCAGGCGAACTTGGGCTTGATCGGGTTCGGTTCGTCCAAGGCGACATACTGGCGCTGGACCAGATCGAGGACCGGTTCGACGTCGTGACCTCCACCGGCGTGATCCACCATATGGCGCGGCCGGACGAGGGCTTGGCGCGCCTGGCTGGGGTGCTGCGGCCGGGCGGAGTGGTGCGGCTGGGCCTCTACAGCGAGCGGGGGCGCAAGCGGGTGAAGCTGGCTCACGCCCTGATCCGGGAACGCGGCTGGCGAGCGACGCCAGAGGACATCCGCGCCTTCCGCGCCCACGTCCTGTCCTTGCCGGACGGGGCGCCCTTGGCCGCCTTGAGGGAGAGCGACGACTTCTACAGTCTCAGTGGATGCCGTGATCTGGTCTTCCACGTGCAGGAACATTGCTACACGCCGCCCCAACTGGACGATCTGCTGGCCGTCGCTGGTCTCCGCCTTATCGGTTTCGACGCCCCGCCCGAGGCTCAGTCGGCCTTCCGTTCGGCCTTCGGGCGCGCCGATCCGCTGGATATGGACCTATGGGACCGGCTGGAGACGCAAAACCCGACCCTGTTCGCCGGCATGTACCATCTGTGGGCGCAGAGGCCGGCCTAGGTGGACCTTCCCCCGCTTGCGGGGGAAGTGTCAGCTCGTCGAGCGTAGCGAGACGGCTGACGATGGGGGAAGTCTTCTTCCAGCCAAACAAGACTCCCCTCTCCGACCCTGGTTCGCTTCGCGAACGACGGGCCACCTCGCCCGCAAGCGGGAGAGGGTCAGTTTTCTTTTTTGAAGGGCGACAGTTCCTCGGTCATCTCTCGCCTCTGCGCCTCCACTGCGGGGCCTTCGCGACGGAGATAGTCGGCGACCGGGCCGCGCAGCGCGGGGTCGGCGATGAAGTGGGCGGAGTAGACGGGGGAGGGCAGATAGCCGCGTGCGATCTTGTGCTCGCCCTGGGCGCCCGCCTCGACGCGGGACAGGCCGCGCGCAACGGCGAACTCGATCGCCTGATAATAGCAGAGCTCGAAATGGAGGAAGGGCACGTCTTCCAGCGCGCCCCACTGGCGGCCGTACAGGGCGTCGCGGCCGATGAAATTCAAGGCGCCGGCGATGGGCCTTTCGTCGCGGAAGGCCATGACGAGGGCGATCCGGTCCGCCATGGTCGCGCCCACGCGGCTAAAGAAGTCCCGGGTCAGATAGGGTCGCCCCCATTTCCGGTCGCCCGTGTCCATGTAGAAGGCGAAGAAGGCGTCCCAGTGGGCCTCGGCGATGTCGGCGCCCGTCAGGATGCGGATGTCCAGACCGGCCTGGGCGTCGCGGCGTTCGCGGCGGATGGTCTTGCGACGGTTGGCCGACAGGGCGGCCAGGAAGTCGTCGAAGGTCTGATAGCCGTCATTGCGCCAGATGAACTGGATGTCCTGGCGGAGCAGCAGGCCAGCCTGGGCCATATCCGTCCATTCCGTCTCGGTTGGGAAGTTGACGTGCAGGGACGAGACGCCCAGCCGCTCGACCAGGGTCAGGGCGCCCTGAAGCAGGGCCTGCCGCACCGTCGCGGCGTCCGTATCCGGGTGGTTCAGGAAGCGTGGGCCGGTCGCCGGGGTGAAGGGCACGGCGCCCAGCAGCTTGGGGTAATAGCGACCGCCGGCGCGCTCATAGGCGTCGGCCCAGCTGTGGTCGAAGACATATTCGCCCTGGCTGTGGCCCTTCAGATAGAGGGGCATGACGCCCAGGACGGCGTCATCCTCGTCACGCAGGGCCAGGTGTCGCGGCGCCCAACCCTGGTGCGGCGCGGCGCTGCCGGACGCCTCGCAGGCGTGCAGAAAATCGTAGGAGACGAAGGGATCGCCGGTGGGACACGCGCAGGCGTCCCAGGCCTCGCGGCCGATGTCGGCGATCCCGTCGTGAACCGTCAGTGTGAAGGTCAACGGATCTCCACGACGGCGTCCACCTCGACGGCGAAGCCGAGGGGCAGCTTGTAGACGCCGACGGCGGAACGGGCGTGGCGGCCGGCGTCGCCGAACACCTCGACCATCAGGTCCGAGCAGCCGTTGATGACGGCGGGAATGGCCTCGAATTCCGGTCCCGCCTGGACGAAGCCGCCCAGCTTCACGATCCGCACGACCCGGCCCAGGTCGCCGTCGCAGGCGGCCTTGATCTGGGCCAGCAGATTGATCCCGCACAGGCGGGCGGCGGCGGCAGCCTGTTCCGGCGTCACGTCTACGCCGACCGTGCCCTTGATCCCGCCCGAGGCGTCGTTCGACAGCTGGCCCGAGATGTGGACGACCGCGCCCGACTGGACGAAGGGCACATAGTTGGCCACCGCCTTGGCGGGTTCCGGCAGGGTGATGCCGAGTTCGGCGATACGGGATTCGATGGTCATGGGGGCTCCTTGATCTGGTCGGCGGTTTAGCGCGGCGCAAGGGCGGCGTCACCCGTCCGGCGTCTTAAGCCTTCGCCAATCGCCATATGCCAGAATGGCGCTCATGGATCTGCACCTGACCTCTGACGTCGCCGCCTTTCAGGCCGTGTTGGCGCGCCTTTCGCCGTCGGACTGGGCGCACGTTGATGCAGCCATGGAGCCCGCCGCCGCCAAGGCCGCAGAGGCCGCGCCCCACTGGGATTTCGAAATGCCAGCCAGGGCGGTGGACGCCGTTCTGGGCGCATCCGCCTCTGACGCGGTTCGACGCGGCCTCATCGCCAGTTGGGCCCTGCGCTTGCCGGATCGGGTCGCGACCCTGGCTCTGCCGCCCGAAGTGCTGTCCCTCTATCCCTATTGGATCGAACAGCTGGCGGCCTTCCTGACCCAGGCGGAGGGCGATTACGACTTCGACCACTGGGCCAAGGATGTTCGCTTCAGCCTGGCGCTCAGCGTGCCGGCGGCCAAGAGCCAGGTCATCGACCTGAGTTCGCCGGTGGGGCCGGGACAGATCATCAAACATGTGCGCGACGGCTGGGGTTTCGGCCCGCTGTTCCGCTATCTGAAGGCGGGCGCCAAACGCGAGCCCTGGCTGGAGGTCCATACCGAGAGCCGCTGGCTGCGCGGCTTCAACGAGGAGGGTTGGAACGACGCCTGGGCCACGGCGGCGGAAATCTGTCGGACGCGACCGGAGCTGGCGGGGATGATCGGCTCCAGCTGGTTCTACGACCCGCCCCTGACCGAGATCAGCCCCCGCCTGGCGCACCTGCGGCTCAACCCGCTGAAGGGCGGGGCCTTTATGGTGCATCAAGGGCCGGGCGAGATTCACACGCAGCGGGCGGCAACAGCCTCTGCGTCGCGAAAGGCGTTGATCGACAGCGGTGAATACACCGCGCGGTCATGGCTGATGGTCTGGCCGAGGAAGGAGCTGATCGCCTGGGCGGATCGGCGCAAGGCCGTCGCCCTCGTCTGAGAGCCGGCGATGTTCGATAGCCCGATTATCGATTAGTGTGCTGACATTTTCGGATTGGAGCGACGGCATGTCGATGGCGGCGAAGCGTGCGGGCGGGGCGCATCCTCTGCGTTTGGTCGGCTGGGGCCTTGTGGCCTTGGCCCTATCGGCGCCGCTGGTGGCCATGCAGTTCACTCGCGAGGTCGCCTGGACGGCGTCGGACTTCCTGTTCGCGGGCGTCTTGCTGGTCGGAGCGGGCGTCTTGATCGAACTGACGCTGGCTTTGATCAAACGTCGTTCTTTGGCTCTGGCCGTCTGCGCCGCGGTGGTCCTGGCGGTTCTGCTGATTTGGGCCGAGGGCGCCGTGGGCGTTTTCTAAGCCGTTTCAGTCGGTAAGGCGGCCCCAGGCCGAGGCCACGGGTTGAATGTCCAGCCCGGCGGCCTTGGCGAGCAGGATCAGCCGGTCGATGTCTTCGGGGCGGCAGCCATAGGGGGTGGGCGCGTCGCTGACGTCGTGGCCGTAGGCGATCAGCCAGCCTCTAGAGGCCGCCGTGTCTGCGACAAGCTGTTCCAGATCATAGCCGGGCAGGCGACGGCTCTCCAGGCCGATGGCCTGCACCAGATTGCGATCCACGCGGCCGGTGTTGATCCCGTCGCGCACGCCTCGCCCGCACAGGAAGCGCCGCTCAATCACCGCCTTGGACCCCAGGGCGCAGTCGCCGAACGGATAGGCGAAGGTCTGCATCCGATAGCCGTCCAGCCGTTCCGACACCCAGGCGGCGTTGCGGGCCAGGCTGGCGTCCAGTTCGGCCGGCGACAGGCGCAGGGTCGAGACGTGTTCATAGGTGTGGCAGCCGACCTCGTGTCCCGCCGCGTGCAGGGCCTGAAGGTGCTCGGTCTCGAACTGCGGCAGATCCAGATTGCGCCCGCCCGCCAGACCGCCGCAGACATAGTAGGTGGCCTTCACCTCGTGCTGGGCCAGCACCGGCCCGGCCTCCAGCCAGGCGGAGGCGGGGATATCGTCGAACGACAGGCTCAGCACGCCTCGCGGGGGCCGGATGGTCGCGGGGCGGACATCCAGATAACGGCCGGCGCGGCGGCGCATCTTGTCGACGAAGGCGTTCATGCCGCCCTTATGACCAATCGGGCTTAAGGCCGGGTTTCAGACCGTAACGGGTCGAGCGGTCAGGCCGCGCGCGCCGAAGACGCGGCGATAGCGTTGGATTTCGGCCGGATCGCCCACGGCCTTTTCCGGATTGTCCGACAGTTTGACGGCGGGACGCCCTCCAGCCTCGACCACCTTGCAGACCAGGGAGATGGGCTCAAGCTCGGGGGCGAAGGCGGGCGAACAGTCGCGGAAGTCATTGGTCAGATTGGTGCCCCAGCCGAAGCTGAGCCGGGTGCGGCCATGGAAATGGGCGTGGGCCGCTTCGATGCCGTCAATGTCCATGCCGTCGGAGAAGATCAGCAGCTTCTCGCGCGGATCGCGGCCCCGTTCGCGCCACCAGTCGATCAGCCGTTCGCCCGCCGGGATCGGCGGGGCCGAGTCGGGGCGGAAGCCGGTCCAGTCGGCGACCCAGTCGGGAGCCTGATCCAGAAAGGCCTCGGTGCCGAAGGCGTCGGGCAGGACGACCAGCAGATTGCCGCCGTAGTGCCGCCGCCACTCGTCCAGCACAGCATAGGGCGTCTGGGCCAGGCTGGCGTCGTCGGGGGCCAGGGCGGCCAGGACCATCGGCAGTTCGTGGCCATTGGTGCCGATGGCCTCCAGATCGTTCTCCATGGCGTGGAGCACATTGGAGGTGCCGATGAAGGACCGGCCCAGACCTTCCTTCAGGGCCTGAATGCACCAGCGTTGCCACAGGAAGCCGTGGCGACGACGGGTGCCGAAGTCGGACAGGGCCAGATCGGGCAGGGCGCGCAGCCGCTCGACCTTGGACCACAGCCGGGTCTTGGCCCGCGAATAGAGGACGTCCAGTTCGAACCGTCCCAGCCGACGCAGCCCTGTGCGGCAGCGCAGTTCATTGAGGATGGCCAGGGCGGGGATTTCCCACAGGGTCACCTCGGCCCAGGCGCCGGAGAAGGTCAGGACATATTGGCCGTCCTGAACCGACAGGTCGTAGTCGGGCAGGCGGTAGTCGGTCAGCCAGGCGATGAAGTCCGGCGAGAAGATTTGCTTCACCCCATAGAAGCTGTTGCCCGCCAGCCAGACCAATTCCTTGTTGGTGAAGCGCAATGTGCGGGCGTGGTCCAGCTGGTCGCGCAGTGCAGCGACGTCGATCTCGTCCGCCATACGGACCGACCGGGTGCGGTTGATGACCTGGAAGACGACGGGCGTGTCGCGATGTTCACGCCAGATCATCTGCAACATCAGCAATTTGTAGAAATCGGTGTCCAGCAGGCTGCGGACGATCGGGTCCAGGCGGAACCCGTGGTCGAAGGCGCGTTTGGCGAGGTCCATGCGTCCTCTTAGGTCTTAAGCGCCCGACCCGCCACCACGGCGTCCTTGCCGAACTTTTCCCGCAGCCGGTCGATGGCCCGTTCGGTCTTCAGGAGGCGGGTCTCGGCGCTTTGGAACAGACCGACAGGCGCGTCTTCCGCATCCTGAATATCCGCCATGCCGATACCGATCAGCCGATAGGGCGGCCCCAGTTCCGGTCGCAGCAGATCGCGACCGGCGGCGAACAGGGCGCGGGCGGTCTGGACCGGTTCGGCCAGGCTGATCCGCCGGGTGACGATCTTGAAGTCGGTGCGGCGCAGTTTCAGCACCAGGACGCGGCTGGCGACGCCATCGCGCCGCGCCTTTGACGCCAGCTTCTCGCACAGGGGCCAGAGCTCGGCCTCCAGCGCCTCGGCTGTGCTGAGGTCCTCATTGAAGGTGGTCTCGGCGCTCATGCCCTTGCGGTCCCGCTCCGGGTTCACGGCGCGGGCGTCGCGGGCGTGGGCCAGGTCGTAGAGGCGCAGACCGGACTCGCCATAGCGTTTGACCAGGTCGCGGACGTCGGCCCGGGCCAGATCGCCGATGGTGGCGTAGCCGTCGCTGCGCAGCGCCTTGCCGAACACCGGGCCGACGCCGGGCAGGGCGGTGACGGAGCGGGGCGCCAGCAGGGCCTGCGCATCCCCTGCGCCGATCACGGAAAAGCCGCGCGGCTTGTCCATCTCCGAGGCCATTTTCGCAAGGAAGCGATTGGGCGCCAGGCCGATCGAGACGGTCAGGCCGGTCTCGTCCTCGATCTGCTTCTGGAACCGGATCAACTGAAAGGCCGCAGGCCCGCCGTTCAGTCGCTCCGTGCCCGACAGATCGACCCAGGCCTCGTCCAGCGACAGCGGCTGGATCAGGGGCGTCAGCCGGCCCAGGGCGCCCAGGATGCGATCTGACTCAAAGACGTATTTGGCGAAGTCCGGCTTGATCACCACGGCATCGGGACAGGCCTTCAGGGCCTTGAACATCGGCATGGCGCTGCCGACGCCATATTGGCGGGCGACATAGCAGGCGGTCGAAACCACGCCGCGCTTTCCCCCGCCGACGATCACCGGCCGGTCGCGAAGCTCGGGCCGATCGCGCTTTTCGACCGAGGCGTAGAAGGCGTCGCAGTCCATGTGCGCGATCGTCAACCGATCCAGTTCCGTGTGGGCGACGATGCGGCGCGATCCGCACGACGGGCAGCGCCGATCCGGCGGCCCGGCGGGGTCGGTTCCGGTCCACAGACAGTGGCGACAGACGGCCTTTATGGCCACGCTTAAGGTCTCCGTAACCTTGGCTTCACCCCAACTTAAGACTGGGCAGGCAGTATGACGTTCAACGCGGCGTCGCCAATTCGCCGGCGACCCAGGTCAGGTGATGATGTCCAAGAAAGTCCTCATCGTCGAGGATAACGAGCTGAACATGAAGCTTTTTCATGATCTGCTCGATTCCCAGGGCTACGAGACCTTGCAGACCCGAGAGGGGCTGCAGGCCTTGGCCCTGGCGCGCGCGCACCATCCGGACCTGATCCTGATGGATATTCAACTGCCTGAAATTTCGGGTCTCGAAGTCACCAAATGGCTGAAGGACGACGAGGAGCTGAACCATATTCCCGTCATCGCCGTGACCGCCTTCGCCATGAAGGGCGATGAGGAGCGGATTCGTCAGGGCGGTTGCGAGGCCTATATCTCCAAGCCGATATCGGTCATGCACTTCCTCCAGACCATTCGGCAGCATCTGGGATGAGCGCGCGAATTCTGGTCGTCGACGATGTAGACGTGAATGTGCGTCTGCTCGAGGCCAAGCTGACCATCGAATATTATGACGTGCTGACCTGCCACGACGGTCAGACGGCCTTGACCCTGGCGGCGAAAGAGCAGCCGGACCTGATCCTGCTGGACGTCATGATGCCGGGCATGGACGGTTTCGAGACTTGTCGGCGGTTGAAGGCGCGAGCTGAGACGCGCCACATTCCGGTGGTGCTGGTGACGGCCCTGGACGGCCGAGCCGATCGGATTCGCGGTCTGGAGGCCGAGGCCGACGACTTTCTGACCAAGCCGATCGACGATGTGGTGCTGCTGGCGCGGGTCAAGTCGCTGACGCGGCTGAAGCAGGTGATGGACGAACTGCGCGAGCGCGAGGAAAGCAGCCGGCGCATGGGCGTGGGCGACGAGGCTGCAGCGCGTCTGAGAACCGAAGGCGGCCGGGTTCTGATCGTCGATGACGACGAAAGCCAGGCCGCAGCGGTCGCTGCGGAACTGGGCCGCGAACACCGCGTGGTGGTGGAGACCGACCCCCAGGCGGCGCTTGCGGCGGCCAAGGGGCCGCTGGATCTGATCATCGTCAATGTGGCGGCCCAGAGTTTCGACGGATTAAGGGTCATCGCCATGCTGAAATCCGGCGATGCGCGGCGCGCGCCGGTCCTCGCAATCGTGGAGCCTGGCGAGCGACCTCGGATGGTCAAGGCGCTGGAGCTGGGGGCTACCGACATCCTGCCGCGTCCGATCGACACCGAGGAGCTTTCCGCCCGTGTCCGCACCCAGATCCGGCGCAAACGCTATACGGACTTCCTGCGCCAGAAGCTGGACAGCAGTCTGGAAATGGCCGTCACCGACTCTCTGACGGGCCTGCACAATCGGCGCTACATGGCCGGCCAGCTGCAGGCCCTGGTGGGGCGCGCCACACACGGCGGCTCGCCGGTGGCTGTGCTGGTCTTGGATATCGACCACTTCAAGGCGGTCAACGACGGTTTCGGCCACGACGCCGGCGATGAGGTTCTGGCCGAATTTGCGGTCCGGCTCGCCACCAATGTGCGCGCCGTGGACCTGCCCTGCCGTATGGGCGGGGAGGAATTCGTGGTGGTCATGCCGGGCGCGGGTCTGGAGGACGCCCGTATGGTGGCCGAGCGTATTCGCCGCGACATCGCCGCAGCGCCGTTCCGCGTGATGGGCGGCGAGGAGTTTTTGACCATCACCCTGTCGATCGGCGTCGCCGCGACGACCGGCGCCGGGGACACGCCCGAGGCCCTGCTGAAGCGGGCCGATGAAGGCGTTTATGAAGCCAAGGCCGGCGGCCGCAACAAGGTCGTCGCGCGCGCGGTCTGACGTCGCACCGGCTTAGCCGCAACGAAAAACGCCCGGCTGCGACCAGCCGGGCGTTTTCCCTTGTCAGCGGATCAAGGCGTTACTTGATCTTGCCTTCCTTGAACTCGACGTGCTTGCGCACGACCGGGTCGTACTTCTTGACGACCATCTTCTCGGTCATGGTGCGAGCGTTCTTCTTGGTGACGTAGAAGAAGCCGGTGTCGGCCGTGGAGTTCAGGCGGATCTTGATGGAAGCCGGTTTGGCCATCGGAATTACCTCTGCGACGGCGAAAGCCGCTTAAAATAAGAGGCGCGAAACATACTCAGACTCGATCCAAAGTCAACGGCCCAATCTCAGACGGCCGTCCACGGCTGAAGAGGCCGCACAGTCGCGCAGGCGGGGCCGCCGTCGCGGGCGCGGCCGGGCAGAATCATCTCCAGCGTCCGGCCCTCGCGCGCCAGGGCCAGAAGGTCTGCGGGAATATCATGGACGTCGATCTTGGCGCGACGGCTCCATTCGCTGTGCTGTCCCGCCGACGTGCCGATGGCGATATAGATGAAGCGGCGCAACGCTCCCTCGCGTCGCACGAAGGGGCCGGTCAGCCGCCCGTCGTCGGACAGGGTCACGGGGACGTCGAAACTGATCGGACCGTCACCGGCGATACGGGGTTTGACCGGCGTGTTGGCCTTGTCCTGCAGGCTGTAGGCGACGCCTGGGACCGGGTCTGCTGTGGTCAGGCGCAGGGTGATGGCGCTGGGCATGGTCAGTCCCTGTGATCGACGATATGGCGGCCGCGCACCATGCGGACGAAGGGGAGGGGGCGGTTGGGGCTGGTTCGATCCTGGCCAAGCCGCTCGGCCAGTTCGCCCAGCACGAAGCGGGTGATGGCGGGCAGATCGAGGGCGCGAGCGTCTTCCAGGGGAAGCCAGGCGATTTCGTCCAGCTCGCCTGATCCTGCGGTCGGCTCGGGCGTCAACAGGGCCTCCGCCGGGGCCAGGAAGAACCGGGCGTCGAACCGGCGCGGGCGGCCGGGCGGCGTAACGGCGCGGGCGATGTAGGACAGGACCGACAGATCGGGCAGGGCGCCCGCTTGCCGGTATTCGCGCCACGGTCCGGCGACGCTGGTCGACGGCGCGGCGCGCCCCAGGATCAGCCCGGTCTCCTCGAAGGTCTCGCGGATCGCCGTCAGGGCCAGGGCGCGGGCGCGGCGGGCGGGAACCTCGGCCTCCAGCCGGCGCGCGACATCGGGGGCCAAGGCGCCGGTCGAGGCGGCGGTGAAATCCGCCCGGTCGATCCGCCCACCGGGAAACACCCACTTCGACGCCATGAAGACATGGCCCGGCGCCCGCCGCCCCATCAGCACCTCAGGCCGCGACCCGCCCCGTGTCACGATCAATGTCGCCGCGTCCTTGGGGCGTTGGGCGCCGCCGACGCGAGGCGCGTCGGTCAGGTCCTGCGCGGCGTCGAAGGGGGTCACCTCCGTTTGCCTTTGCGCACGCCCTTCAGCCCGCCCGAAGGTTTGGAGCCGTTGCGGGGCTTGGGGCCGCCCGGCCGGTTCTTGCCGCGGATCGGCGGGCCGTCGCCGCCTCGTCCCCGGACGCCGTAGCGAGGGGGCGGGGCGTTGGGATCGCGCGGCTCCGGTTCGCTGAGCATTTCGAACACCAGTCCGCCGGTGACGGGGGTGGCCTCCACCAGCCTGACCTCGACCATCCGGCCCAGGGTGAAGCGCTTGCCGGTGCGTTCGCCGACCAGGGCGTGGGCGCGGTCGTCGTGGGCGAAATACTCGCCGCCCAGGGTGGAGACGGGAACCAGGCCGTCGGCGCCGGTCTCGTCGAGGCGGATGAACAGGCCGAAGCGGGTCACGCCGGTGATCCGTCCGGTGAAGGTCGCGCCGACGCGGTCCTCCAGGAAGGCGGCGATATAGCGGTCCATGGCGTCCCGCTCGGCCGCCATGGACCGGCGCTCGGTCATGGTCACGCCCTCGGCGATGGCCGGCAGTTCGGCGATCTCGCGGTCGGTCAGCCCGTCCTTGCCGAGGTTCAGCGCCCGGATCAGGCCGCGGTGGACGATCAGGTCGGAGTAACGCCGGATCGGCGAGGTGAAGTGGGCGTAGCGGTCCAGGTTCAGGCCGAAGTGGCCGACATTGTCCGGCGAATAGATGGCCTGCATCTGGGTGCGCAGAACCACTTCGTTGACCACATCGGCGTATTCGCCGTCGCGGGTCTCGTCCAGCAACTTGTTGAACCGCTTGGTCGTGCCCGGCTCGCCCTTGTTCCAGGGCTTGCCGATGGTCGAGAGGAAGTCGGCCAGGTTGAAGATCTTCTCCTGACTGGGGGCGTCGTGGACGCGATAGATCAGGGGCGTCTTCTTCTGCTCCAGGGTCTCGGCGGCGCAGACGTTGGCCTGGATCATCATCTCCTCGATCAGCCGGTGCGCCTCCAGGGAAGCGCGCTTCTCGATGGAGGCGATCCCGCCGTCGGGCGCCATGCGGATGCGGCGTTCGGCGGATTCGATCTGCAGCGGACTGCGCTTCAGCCGGCCCTTCAGCATGGCGTGATAGGCGTTCCACAGCGGATAGAGGATGGTCTCCATGATCGGTCCGGTCGTGTCGTCGGCCCTGCACCCCTTTTCAGGCCCGTCGATGGCCGCCTGGGCCTGTTCGTAGCTGAGCTTGGCGTGCGACCGCATCAGGCCGCGCACGAACCTGTGGCCGGTCTTGCGGCCGTCCTTGTCGAACACCATCCGCACCGCCAGACAGGCGCGGTTCTCGCCCTCCTTCAGGCTGCACAGGCCGTTCGACAGCACCTCGGGCAGCATGGGTTCGACCCGGTCGGGGAAGTAGGTGGAGTTGCCCTTGTCGCGCGCCTCGCGGTCCAGCTGGCTGCCGGGGCGGACGTAGGCGGCGACGTCAGCGATGGCGACCCAGACGATCCAGCCGCCGGGGTTCTTCGGATCTTCGTCGCGGGCGGCGTAGACGGCGTCGTCATGGTCTCGCGCATCGGCGGGGGCGATGGGGATGAAGGGGATCTCGCGCAGATCTTCGCGCCCCTTCAGCGTCGGCAGCTCCTGATCCTCGGCCTCGCGCTCCACCGCCTCGGAGAAGCCGGTCGGCACGCCATGGGCGTGGATGGCGATCAGGGAGGCGGCGCGGGGGTCGTCCTCCTTGCCGATATGTTCCAGGATCTTGCCGCGCTTGGGCCCATAGCGCTGGTCGCCCTTTTCGATGGCGGCCAGGACCAGATCGCCGTCGCGCAGATCGCCGGACTGGGCCTGGGGCACCAGCAGCACGTCCTTGGAGCGGCGATCGACCGGCTCGACGCGGGTCTCGCGCGCCGACTTGCGGATGACGCCCAGGACACGGTTCGTCCCGGCGTCCAGCCGTTTGATCAACCGCGCCTCCCAGCCGTCGTCGCCGCGCTGGAACTTGACCAAAAGCCGGTCGCCCAGGCCGGGCGCGGGACCGGGCTTTGCCTTGTCAGGCATCAACAGGGCGCGGGGCGCATCGGCGCCGGCCTCGACCAGGCGGACGTAAAGTTCGCCGTCGCCGTCGCGTTCGATCACATCGGCGACGCCGACGGGGGGCAGGGCGCCGGCTTCTGAGAAGCCCTTGCGGCCCCGTTTGCCCAGTCGGCCCTCAGCCTCCAGCTCGCGGATCATTTCGCGCAGGGCTCGGCGATCGCCGCCCTTCAGGCCGAAGTGGCGGGCGATATCGGTCTTCTCGGCCGATCCGGCCTCGCGCAGAAAGGCGAGGAGGGTGTCTTTGTCGGGGAGACCGGCGGGCGGCCTCTTGGGTGATTTGGTCATTGCGTCTTTCGTAGCGCGGAACCGCGCCCTTGGGTCAAATCTTGCGTGAGTTGACCATGTGAATGTGAGGCCTCAGCCTCGCTGCGTCCCGAACCGGAGCCTACGATGTCCCTGAACGCCCCCGCCCTTAGCGCGACCGTGAAGTCGCCGCTGGATCTGATCGGCCGGACGCCGATGGTGGAGGTGACGAAGATCGACACCGGCAAGTGCCGGCTGTTGCTGAAACTGGAGTCCCAGAACCCCGGCGGTTCGATCAAGGACCGGATCGCGGTCGAGATGCTGGATGCGGCCGAACGTGAGGGATGGCTGAAGGAAGGCGGCACGATCGTCGAGGCGACGGCCGGCAATACCGGCCTGGCCCTGACCCTGGTCGGGCGGGCGCGTGGATATAAGGTGCTGCTGGTCATTCCGGACAAGATGTCGAAGGAAAAAATCCAGCATCTGCGAGCCATGGGCGCCGATGTTCGCCTCACCCGGTCGGACGTGCCGCACGGACACCCGGAATATTACACCGACATGGCCGAGCGTCTGGCCCAGGCCATTCCCGGCGCCTATTACGTCAACCAGTTCGCCAACCAGTCGAACGCCGAGGCCCATGTGAAGACGACGGGGCCGGAGATCTGGGAACAGACGGGGGGCGACATCGACGCCTTCGTCGCCGGTATCGGCTCGGGCGGGACGATCACCGGCGTGGCGCGCTACCTGAAGAGCGTCGGCTCGAACGCCCAGATCATTCTGGCGGATCCGGTGGGATCGACCCTGGCCGGCATCGTCAACGAGGGCGTGCCGGGGCCGGACGGCAGCTATACGGTCGAGGGCATCGGTCAGAACTTCGTGCCCGATACGGCGGACATGAGCCTGATCGACAAGGCCTATTCGATCCCGGACGCGGAAGCCATCGCCACGGCGCGCGAACTGCTGCTGAAGGAAGGCATTCTGGCGGGATCTTCGTCGGGCACTCTGATCGCCACGGCCCTGCGCTGGTGCCGCGAACAGACTGAGCCCAAGACCTGCGTCACCTTCGTCTGCGACACCGGGGCCAAGTATCTGTCCAAGGTCTATAACGACGCCTGGCTGGCGGATCAGGGCCTGGGCGAGCGCGAGCTGCACGGCGACCTGTCGGACCTGATCAATCGCAAGTACGAGCGGGGCGACGTGGTCGTCGCCGGTCCGGGCGACACCCTGGACACGGCCTTCAAGCGGATGAAGGGCGCCGACGTCTCCCAGCTGCCGATCATCGAGGACGGGCGTCTGGTCGGCATTCTGGACGAGAGCGATCTGGTCCATGTGATGAACACCGACGAGATCACCCGCAAGGAGCGGTTCGCCAAGCCGGTCGCCGACGCCATGACGCGCGATCTGGACACGGTCCAGGTTAATGAGCCGCTGGACGCCCTGATCCCCCTGTTCGACCGTGATCGGGTGGCCATCGTGCTGGACGGCGAAAAGTTCGTGGGCCTGATCACCCGCACCGACCTGATCAACCACCTCAGCCTGAACCGGTAAGAACCATGGCCGACAAGAAGAACAGCCAGGGTTTCTCGACCCGCGCCATCCATGCCGGGCAGCATCCCGACCCGACGACGGGCGCGGTGATGACGCCGATCTACGCCACCTCGACCTACGCCCAGGAAAGCCCGGGCGTGAACAAGGGCTATGAGTATGCGCGGGGCAAGAACCCGACGCGCGAGGCGTTCGAGGCCTGCATCGCCGACCTGGAGGGCGGGACGCATGGGTTCGGCTTCGGCTCGGGCATGGCGGCGACCTCGACGGCGCTGGAGCTGCTGGACGCGGGCGATCACGTCGTGACCGGCGATGACCTGTACGGCGGTTCGTGGCGGCTGTTCGAGCGGGTGCGACGGCGGAGCATGGGGCTGGACTTCACCTATGTGGACCTGAGCGACATCGCCGCGGTCGAGGCGGCCATCACGCCCAAGACGAAGATGCTGTGGGTCGAGACGCCGACCAACCCGCTGATGAAACTGGCCGACATCGCCGCCCTGTCGACGGTGGCCAAGGCGCATGGCCTGCTGCTGGTGGTCGACAACACCTTCGCCACGCCCTTCTGCCAGCAGCCCTTGAGCCTGGGGGCGGACATCGTCATGCACTCGGCCACCAAATATCTGAACGGCCATTCGGACATCATCGGCGGGGTGCTGGCGACCGCAGATGCTGAGCTGGCGACGCGGATCAAGTTTCTGCAGAACTCGGTCGGCGGAATCATGGGGCCGTTCGACGCCTTCCTGGCCAACCGTGGCCTGAAGACCCTGGCGCTGCGGATGAAGGCCCACTGCGAGAACGCCCTGACGGTGGCGCGCTGGCTGGAGACCCGGTCGGGCGTGGCGAAAGTCATCTATCCCGGCCTGATCGCCCATCCGCAGCACGAACTGGCGGCGCGCCAGATGCGCGGCGGTTACGGCGGCATGGTGACGGTGATCCTGGACGGCGACCTGGAGCGGACCAAGCGGGTGCTGGAGCAGGTGCAGGTCTTTACGCTGGCGGAATCGCTGGGGGGGGTCGAAAGCCTGGTGAACCACCCGGCCATCATGACCCACGCCAGCGTGCCCAAGGAGGTCCGCGAGAAGGGCGGGATCACCGACAGCCTGATCCGCCTGTCGGTCGGGGTCGAGGACGTCGAGGACCTGATCGCCGACCTGGATCAGGCCCTGGGCTGATCTCAGCCGGTCGGCAGAGCCGTCTGGTGGCCGGTGACGGGCGGCAGCTTCTTCTTGGGGGCGGCGCGCTTCGCCGGCGGGGCCTTGACGGGCTTGGGCAGGGCGGCGCGGCGGGCCAGTTCGTCGTCGATGACCGGCAGGATGTCGCTGGCGGCCATCACCTGGGTGGAGGCGCCGTGTTCGACCAGACGGGCGGCGTTGGCGCGCAGGGTGGTCAGGTCGGCGTCGGTCATGGTGGGGATCATGTCGGCGAGCGGGGTCATGTCGTCATCCGTGCAGAAAGGCTTCAGGGCCGGCGCGCGAGGCGCCAGCCCTTCAGCTGATTGAAGGCGATCTCGACCACGACACGGTCGCCGAGCAAGGACACGCCGTTCGGCGCACCCAGGGTCGGCAGGACCGTGACGATGTGGCCGTTGTCCAGGCGGACCTTCCGGCCGCCCAGAGGCAGGAGCTTCGTCACCTCGCCGTCGAAAGCGATGGCGGGCGAGCCAAGAAGCTTGTCCTACTCCGCCGCCGAAAGGCGACTGGCGGATTCCTTGCCGGAGCGCTGGTCGCGCTCGATCTCGTAGCCGATCTTCTGGCCTTCGTTCAGCGAGCCGAGGCTCGAGGTTTCGACCGCCGAGGCGTGGACGAAGACGTCCTTGCCGCCGTCATCAGGGGCGATAAAGCCGTAGCCTTTGGTGGGATTGTACCATTTTACAGTGCCGGTAGCCACTTGGAGACCTCCGTCTGGCGTTGACCGAAGGGAGGGCCCCAGGCGGTCTGTCGGGTCTGAATGGGATCGGCGTTTGGACCTCGGTGCGTGATGCAAAGGGAGCAGCGGCGTTACGCAGAGAGATCGACGCCCTCGATATGGGAGCCCCAAGGCGCGGGCGCAAGGGTGCGGGTCAGAAGGCGTAGGCCACTTCCGCCACCAGGGCCTTCTCGTACTGTTCGCCGAATGTATGGGCGTCGGTGTCGTGGTAGCGCAGATCCAGCGCCAGGGCGTCCGTCAGGGCGTAGGTCACGCCCGCGTTCCAGCCGGTGTAGTCGGGGGCGCCGTCCTGTTCGCGGCGGCCGACGGCGGCAGAGCCCTCCAGACGGGGACTGAAGGCCCAGGCGAGTTGGGCTTCGACCCAGGTGAAGGACCGTGTGGACCCGGCCGCGTCGGGCGAATACTGGACCTGCAGCCGGGCCTCGGCGGGACCGACGGCGCGGCTGATGTCGCCGGTCAGCTCCCAACCATCGGCGTCATAGCCGGGATCAACGTCCCATCGGTTCTTGTAGGCCAGGCTGAGGTCGAAGGCGTAGCCCCAGGCTTCCGGCCGGTAGCCGGCGACCAGTTCGGTCTCGAACCGGGAACCCCCAGCCTGGATCGTCTCGAACCCGGGACCGGCGTAGAAACGGCCGTCGGCGGACTCCCAGGTCGCAGCGCCGAAGACATAGCCGTCGTTGCCGGACTTGGACGCCGCCTTGGATCGGTTGTCCGTCCCCGCCCCCAGCTCGAAACCCCAGTCCGAGGAAGGACCGGAGGTCTTGGCCAGGGCCGGTGCGGCGAGGGCCGCAAGGGCGACGGCGAGGGGAACGGGGAGGCGGGCGGCGCGTGTGTTTCGGATCATGGGGGCTCCAACGCGCGAACCGCGCGAAAGAGCCCCTTAGCCTGTCGGGAAGCGGGCTGAAAACTGTTCCGTAGCCTGAGCGAACTCTTGTCGCAGGCGGGCGACCAGTTCGGCGGTCGGAACGACGTCGTGGATGGCCCCTGCGCCCTGGCCGGCGGACCAGACCGTCTTCCAGGCCTTGGCTTCGTCGCCCATGTCCAGCTTGTGCTCGGGCAGATGTTTGGGATCGATACCGTTTTCGATCAGGGATTTGGTCATGAAGTTGGCCGGAACGCCGGAGACCGCCGGGGTATGGACGATGTCGGTCGAGCCGCTGTCGATGACCATCTGCTTATAGGCCTCGGGCGCCAGGGCTTCGGCCGTGTTGATGAAGCGGGTGCCCATATAGGCGAAATCGGCGCCCATCATCAGGGCCGCCGCCACGTCTCGGCCCGTCGAAATGGCCCCGGCCAGGATGATGGTCCCGTCGTAGAAGGACCGGACCTCGTTGATCAGGGCGAAGGGATTGATGATGCCGGCGTGGCCGCCGGCGCCGTTGGCGACCAGGATGAGGCCGTCGACGCCCGCCTCGGCCGCCTTTCGGGCGTGACGGATGTTGGCGATGTCGTGGAAGACCACGCCGCCGTAGCCGTGGACCGCATCCACCACGTCGCGCACCGCGCCGAGCGAGGTGATGATGAGCGGCGCCTTCTCCTCGACCGACACCATCATGTCGGCCATCAGCCGGGGGTTGGTCGGGTGGACGATGTGGTTGACGCCGAAGGCGGCGGCGTCGGGGGACAGGCGTCCCTTGATCTCCTGCAGCCAGTCCCGATAGCCCTCGGTGGTGCGCTGGTTCAGCGACGGGAAGGTGCCGATGATCCCGGCGTTGCAGGCCTCGACCACCAGATCCGGCCCCGAGACCAGGAACATCGGCGAGGAGATGACCGGCAGGGTCAGGCCTTTTTGAAGCGAAGCGGGAATGGCCACAGGCGTCTCCTTCAGTTTCGTTTCAGGACGCATACCGGGCTGTCGCGGCGTAAGGCAATCCGTTCCGAAGTCCGACCGAAACCTTCAGTCTGTCAGGAAAGGCGCCAGCAGGGGATGGGCCAGGACGGGCGCGGCCAGACGAACCACGGCCTGCGGATCTTCCAGCCGGACGGCGGCGGTGGCGTCGGCGACGATGAAGTCGGCGTGGGTGCGCGACGGCTCGGTCAGCCGCTCGTGCCCCGGCCGCACCGTGGCGAGATACTGGGCTACGACCGAATCCGCCGACCGACCCCGCTCGGACTGGTCGCGCAGCAGGCGCCGGATGAAGCGGATGTCGGCGGGGGTGTCGACGAAGACCCGGATGTCAAACAGGGCGGTCAGCTCGGGCGTACAGAGCACATGGGTGCCTTCGACGATCACCACCTCGGCTGGCGGGATCGGTTCGCCGCCCGGCTCGCGTCCATGATGGATGAAGGAATAGACGGGCGCGGTCACGCCCCGACCCGACTTCAACGCCTTCAGGTCTGTGATCATCAGCGCATGGTCGCGCGCGGCTACATCGTCGAAGTCGAAGGTCGCGGGGTCGAAGCCGGGCAGGGCGGCGGCGTCCTTATAATAGGAGTCTTCGCGCACCAGCACGGCCGCCCCGTCGGGCAGGCTGGACACAAGCGCCTCCGCCAGCGTGCTCTTACCGGAGCCGGAGCCCCCCGTGATTGCGATCAATATGGCCATGGACGGCCTTCTACGGCGCCGGCCGGCGCATCGCCAAGCGCCGGTCCGACGGGGCGATCGGTCGCGCGACGGCGCGCCGGGCTCGCATTGCTTATCGCTGATCACCCCTATAGCGTCTCATCAAGCGTCGCGGGCGAGCAGACGCATCAAGGGACAAGGAAGACGCACATGCTGGGATTGATGCAGGATTGGCCTCTGACGGTCGATAAGATCCTCGACCATGCCAAGAACTGGCACGGCGACCGCGAAGTGGTCACCCGTTCCGTCGAAGGCCCCATCGTCCGCACCACCTACAGCCGGATTCACGACAGGGCCAAGCGGGTGTCCAACGCCCTGAAAGCCTGGGGTATCGAGCCCGGCGATCGCGTCGCCACCCTGGCCTGGAACACCGACCGCCATATCGAGACCTGGTACGGCGTCATGGGCATAGGCGCGGTGTGCCACACCCTGAACCCCCGTCTGTTTCCCGAGCAACTCGTCTATATCATCAACCACGCCGAGGACCGGGTCATCTTCACCGACCTGACCTTCGTGCCGCTGCTTGAAGCGATTCTGCCTCACATCCCGAAGGTCGAGCGGGTCATCATCATGACCGACGACGCCCACATGCCGCAGACCCGGCTGCCGCGCGCAGAATCCTATGAAAGGATCGTGGCTGACCAGTCCGCCGGCGTCTTGTGGGGCGACTTCCCGGAAAACACCGCCTGCGGCCTGTGCTACACCTCCGGCACCACGGGGAATCCCAAAGGGGTGCTGTATTCGCACCGCTCCAACTTCCTGCACACCTTCATGGCCCTGCAAGCTTCGGTGGTCGGGGGCAAGACCAGCGACGTCATACTGCCGGTGGTGCCCATGTTCCACGCCAACGCCTGGGGCATCGCCTTCGTCGGTCCCGCATCGGGCTGCAAGCTGGTGATGCCGGGCGCCCGGATGGACGGGGAGGCTCTGTATGAGCTGCTCGAGACCGAGGGCGTCACCTTCTCGGCCGCCGTGCCCACCGTGTGGCAGGGGCTTCTGGCCCATATGCGGCAGAACGGATTGAAGCTTTCTACGGTCAAGCGCGTGCTGATCGGCGGTTCGGCCGTGCCGGAAAGCCTGATCCGCGCCTTCCACGACGATTATGGCGTCGAAGTGCTCCAGGGCTGGGGGATGACCGAGACTTCGCCGATCGGCACCCTGTCGAACATGACGCCGGAGACGGCGGCCCTGCCGTTCGAGGAACAGCTGAAATACCGCACCAAACAGGGGACGCCCCCACTGGGCATAGAACTGGCGCTGAAGGACGACGCGGGTCAGAGCCTGCCGCATGACGGGGCCACCTTCGGCCATTTGATGGTCAAGGGACCGACGGTCGCCCGCGCCTATTTCCGCGAGGACGCCTCGATCCTGGACGCGGACGGCTTCTTCGACACGGGGGATGTGGCGACGGTGGACGAACTGGGCTTCATGCAGATCACCGACCGTTCGAAGGATGTGATCAAGTCGGGCGGGGAGTGGATCAGCTCCATCGAGATCGAAAACATCGCCGTCGGCCACCCCAAGGTCGAGCTGGCGGCCGTCATCGGCGCCCCCCACGCCAAATGGGACGAGCGCCCGGTCCTGCTGGTCAAGCTGAAGGCCGGCGAGACTCTGGACAAGCAGGAGCATCTCGACTTTCTGAAGGGCAAGATCGCCAAATGGTGGATGCCCGATGACGTGGTGGCCCTGGACGAGATCCCCCTGGGCGCCACGGGCAAGATCGACAAGAAGCTTCTGCGCGAGCGGATGAAGGACTATCGTCTGCCCGACGTTCAGCCCGCCTGACCTGCCGGAACGCCGATGCGATCGACCAAGCCCGTCCCCGCCTTGATCCCTGTCCTGACCGCCGTGACGGCGGCGGCCCCGGTCCTGGCGGTGGCGGCCATGGCGGCGACCCTGTTCGGCGGGGTCGATCGGGCGGTCACCTATGATCTGCTGACCTGGACGGTGGGGCGGGGCATGGCCTGGGTCGGTCTGGGCGCAGCCTTGACCGTGACGGTCCTGGCTCTGCGGGACCTCGGTCGCCGTTGGGTCTATGCCGTCACGGCTCTGGTCCTGGCGGGAGGCGTCCTGGGCGTCTTCCTCCATCAAGGCGCACGGCTGGCCCAGCCTACGCCGCGTGACGTCAGCACCAGTGTGGAAGAACCACCGGCCTTCAGCCATTTGGCCGCCCTTCATCCTCGCGCGAATGACGTTCAGGGGATGCAGGCCTGTCCCGCCGCCCGCTCCATTCCCTCGCAGATCTTGGCGCAGCAGGCGGTATCGGCCCTGGTGGACGCTGGTTTTCCAGTGGTTCGCGCCGCGACCTTCGAGGTCGAGGGGGTGCATGAGGGCGCCTGGTTCGGCTTCGCCTATGACGCGGTGATCCGCATCCGGCCCGGACGGACCGACATTCGAGTTGCAGCGCGCGATCCGCGCCCCGACGGCGGCGCGACCTGCCGTCTGATGGGCAAGATCGTCGCGGCCCTGGAGGAGGAAGTCCGCTAGAGCATGATCGTTTCGGACGGAACCGCGCAGCGGTTCCTCCTCAACGGATCAGGCTCTAGGCCGGACGAAACTCCGCCGTCACGCTGGGCGGGCCCGAAACGGTCGCCGTCCCGTCTTCGACCAATTTGATCAGATGGGCCAGGACCGACAGGGCGGCGGCCGGCCACAGCCGCTGATCCACGGCGGCGTAGAGAATCGGCGTCATCTCCGCCGCCGTTCGGTCGCCCGCCCTCAACCGCGCCGCCACCTGGGCCTCGCGCTCCAGCCTGTGGGCGCGATAGGCTGACAGAAAGGGCCCAGGGTTCGTCACAGGGGCGCCGTGCGTGGGCCAGAGAGTGGTGAAGTTCCGCGCGATCACGGCGTCCAAGCTGGCCATATAGTCGCGCATGTTTCCATCCGGCGGCGCCACCACCGTGGTGGACCAGCCCATGACGTGGTCGCCGCTGAACAGGGCGTTCTCCTCCCGTAGAGCGAACGCCATATGGTTCGAGGCGTGGCCGGGCGTGAACAGGGCCTCCAGCGTCCAGCCGTCGCCCTCGATCCGTTCGCCGCCCGTCAGCACCGTGTCGGGGGCGAAGTCCGCATCCTCATCCTCATCCAGCGCGCCCGAGGCGTGGGTTTCTCGCACCGGGGGCCGCGCCGCGACAATCGTCGCCCCCTTACGATCGGCGAAGGGGCGGGCGAGGGGGGCGTGGTCGCGGTGGGTGTGGGTGACGAGGACGTGGCTCACTACACGTCCCGCCACCGCCGTCAGCAGGGCGGCGAGATGCGGCTCGTCCAAAGGGCCGGGGTCGATCACCGCCACCTGCGCCCCCGGCTCGGCCCGACCGACAATATAGGTCCCCGTCCCCGTGAAGGTGAAGGGACCCGGATTGTGGGCGATCACTCGCTGAATCAGCGGCGAGACCTGATCGCGCCGCCCGTGGGCGAAATCAAAATCCCGAACGAAGGGAATCACGCCGACGCCCCCGTCCTCTGGCGCGACCCTTGCCTTAACTCCTCGGTAACCTTCGCCGGAGCGCCCCATCATGGCTCGTTCGATCGCCTTCGCTGTCTCAAATCGGCTCCAGCCTATCGCGGCGGCGCTGCTGTGTCTCATGGCGGCGCAACTCGTCACAGCGTCGTGCACGCCCGAGCCGGCGCCTTATGCGTCGAGGGTGGCGGTGGAGCGGTGATTTGAGCGGAATGCTCCTAGGGACCATCTAGAGGGCTGTGGGGGAAATATTGCGCATCCGATGACGCAGCAGACAAAAAATCTCAAAGTGTCGCGTTCTTGCGGGCTCAGATTTATGAATTGGTGGATTTCGCCGCAATAACGACGTATTGTGGCCTTCCTCGCCTTTCTGTGGCCATATTGCGACAGGTGGACGACTAAAGGGTTACGGACCTGTAATAGACGTAGCGCGCCCTATGTGGCGGATTAAGCTCTCCTCCGATCTACGTGCATGGGGACGTAGAGTTTAGGCGGCATTTTAGCGTCGCCCGATCGTTTCAGGAGGATGATTTTGAAAAACCGATCCATTCGGCAGCGGATGCTCGCTACGACCATGATGGGCGGCGTGGCGTTCGCCATGATCGTGGCAGCGCCTGTCCTGACGCCAACGGCTGCTTTGGCTCAAAGCACGACGGGCGGCCTTCGCGTGACCGTCAATGGCCCTGACGGCGCGCCCCTGGCCGGCGCAACGGTCACTGTCAGTTCGCCGCTCTCGCTGGTGTCTCGTACTGGCGTGACGGATAGTGCGGGTTTTGTGCGCTTGTCGGGCCTTGACCCGGCCGCCAACTACACGGTCACGATCTCGGCGCCCAACTATGAAACCTTTACGGCGACCGGCATTGCGGTGACGTCGAACAGTGACCTGTCGCAGACGTTCAGCATCGGTGGTGCGTCGACCGTGGACGACATCATCGTGACCGGCACCTCTTTCGCCGCTGTCGATGTGACTTCCGCCACGGTTCAGACTGTTTTGACGCTGGACACTGTGGAATCCCTGCCTACGGGCCGGAGCTATCAAAGCTATCTGCAACTCGTTCCTGGCGTGAAGCCTGGCTCGAACCCGTCTTCAAAGTCGGGCATTAACTCGTCAGTCACTGGTGTGGTGGGTTCGTCTTCGGACAACGTCTACTACATTGATGGCGTAAATGTCACCGACCCCGTCACCGGCACCTTTGGCGCCAACCTGAACAACGAAATCATTCAGGAGCAGAAGGTCATTACTGGCGGTGCACCTGCTGAGTACGAAGGTGGTTCGGGTCTCATCTCACAAGTGGTGACAAAGTCCGGGTCAAATGAGTTCCACGGTTCTGTCAACTACTACTTCCAGAATGACAGTCTCGTTCAGGAAGACAAACATAATGAGTCGGCTGGATTCTCCACCTACGACACGGCAGTGACGCTCGGCGGACCCATTCTTCGTGATAGGCTGTGGTTCTTCGGTTCTTATCAGCGCACGCATCGCGAAGACGACGTTCTGAACAGAACCACCGGCGCGGTTCAGCGGACGGTCGAACGCGACGCTGAGTACGGCTTCGCGAAGTTGACTTGGCAGATTACCGACAATGACCGGTTGACCGCGACCTACCTGAGCGATCCGACGGAAATCAGCGGCAGCTCCTCGGCATCTGTTCGCAACTATCGTGACTCGGCGACGGACCAGGGTGGCGAGCGTTACAAGATCGATTACACCAAGACCTGGGGCGATCTGACGCTGAACGCTTACTACTTCAACCACGAGTCTGAGCTCAACACGATCGCCGCCGACAGCTCCACGCGTAATAACGTCGTGTTTGCTCGTGGGGCGACTTATACCTACGAAGAGCAGAACATTGGTGGTTCGGGCGGGAATACGCTTCGTAACCGCAATCGGGATGAATGGGGCGTCAGCGCCGAGTACTTCCTGGACACGTCCTTCGGCAGCCATACGTTCAAGGCGGGTTACACATCGACCAAGAACGAAAACATCGTCGAGGGTACGGTGAACGGAGGCGCGACCTATACCTCGCTGTCGAGCCGTTACCCGGGCACGACCTTTGCTCAACTGGCGGGCACGGGCTTTACGAGCGCTGTCTTCTCCGCCGATGACCGTAGTCGTATCATCGATGGCATCAACGCAGCCTCGAACCGGGCCGCGCTTTATGCGATCGTTGACACCAACCGTGACGGATCCCTGTCGCTGGGTGAGATCGACGCCATCAGCTTCTCCGATACGGCAGGAAACCCGGGCGGCCAGATCAACTCGTATCGCTCGCTGCGGACACAGAACGGCATCAACAATGTGGGTTCCGAAGGCAAGGCCTTCTACATCCAGGATAGCTGGACCAAGGGACAACTGACGGTGAACGCCGGCGTGCGAGCCGAGGAGTGGACCCACACCGATTCGAACGGAAGCGAACTGTTTACGTTTGAATGGGAACTCGCGCCGCGTGTCAGCGTCGTCTATGATTTGTTCGGGGACGGCCGCACCAAGGTCTGGGCCTTCGGCGGTCGCTATTACGATCCCGTACGTAACGACATGACCGCCTTCGCCGGCAGCCTGTCAGGGGCAGTCGATGAAGAGCAGATCAACATTGGCGGCAACTGGGTGACTTATCGTACCCGCGGTGGCGCTGCTGTGCTCGACTCCATCTTCTCGCCCAGCACCAAGACGCCCTACACGGATGAATTCCTGATCGGCTATTCGACCACCTTTGGACGTGACATCGGTCTGTCGGTGGTCGCCACCCAGCGGAACACCCGTAACATCTTCGAAGACTACGATCTGCACGTCTATTCGGACCCGACCAATACGGGTCTGGACGGCAACGCGGTTCCCGGTGGGCCCTTCTTCCTGGACTACAGCTACTTCGGTTTGAGCGCCGCTCAGATTGCTGACGTCCAAGCGGGTCGGATCAACTATGTGTTGGGCACCCTCGCCGGCGGCAAGCGTGACTATCGCGGCATCGAAGTGGCGCTGACGAAGTACCGTACCGAAAACTGGTTCGGACAGCTGTCCTACACCTTCAACGACGCCAAGGGTAACTCGAGCTCGGACGGCAATGCAGGCGTGCAGGGTGACTTCATCTACCTGGATCCCCGCGCTCCGAACGCCTGGGGTGATCTGCCTGGGAACATCAAGCATCAGTTCAAGGCTTACGGCGGTTACGAGTTCGACTTCGGCCTCGAGCTGGCTGGCGTCTTCAACTGGAACAGCGGTGTAATCTACACCCCCATCTCGTATCTGTATGGATATGTGGCGGGACCGCGCGATCCCGCTTACAACTTCGGCGGCACGACCTCGACTTGGCTTTCGCCCGGCTTCACCGGCTCGGAGACGGGCCCGTCGTACTTCACCTTCGATGTTCGGGCGACCTACACGCTCGACCTGTCGTTCGGTAAGGTCGAGCTGTTTGCGGACATCTTCAACATTCTGGATCAGCAGTCCGCGACGTCGGAATTCACTGACGTGGCTGGTAACGCTGACTTCGACTACCAGGAAGCGAATGCTTGGGTTGCGCCTCGCCGCGCCTATCTGGGGGTGCGCTACTCCTTCTAAGACGAGAACCTCAGGATGTCGGCGGCTCCGCCGTCATCCTCAAGGCCAAGTCATAGCGGAAGAAGCACTGGGCGGCGGACTTCGGTCCGCCGCCCTTTCTTTTTGAGCGCCGCACTGGCGCCATCTTGGCGGTGGAGCGTTACAGCTTGGCTGGGCGCTGGGGCGCCCTCTCGTCTAGGATTGCAATGCTGAAGTTTTCCGCCGCCGCGCTCGCCGCGACCCTTTCGCTTTCCGCCGCCGCCGCCGCCTTCGCCCAGTCCCAGGACGGGCCGATCGTCACCGGCAATCGCACCGCCGAGACGGCGGAGGCCCTGAAGGTCCGTGAGGCGATCGCCTATTCGCACACGCTGCCGCGCGGGGCGCCGACACAGGATTATCCGCTGGTGGCCTGGTGCGACGCCCTGGTGACGGGGCACGCGGATCTGGGCGACAGCCTGACGAACCGCTCGCCGGAGGATACGGAGCTGGTGCGGCTGGGTCGTCTGGAGGCCCAGGATTTCCGCAGCGCCCTGGCGGCGGCGGAGCCGAGGCAGACGGCGGCGACCAAGGCGGCTGCGCAACAGGCGGCGGCTGCGGCCAAGGCCCAGTGGGCGCCGCTTCTGGCGAGCGAGGACGAGGCGGCGCGGAGCCAGTCCTTCGGCCTGTTCTACGGCCTGCCGGGCCGGTGCGAACATGCGGCGCGGCGCATCCGGAACAACATCACCACTCCGCCGGCGACCCCGGCCGAAGTGGGGCTTGAGGCGCCGGCGCCCGCAAACTAAGCGGCGGGGTCTCGAAGATTAACAGCGGCGGCCTGGGTCCGGCTCAGGCCGCCGTTTCCCGTTTGGCGGCGTAGGGATCGTAGTTGAGGATGGGGGCCAGCCAGCGTTCGCAGGTGGCCACGTCCCAGCCCTTGCGACGGGCGTAGTCCTCGACCTGGTCCAGGTCGATCTTGCCGACGCCGAAATAGTGGCTGCCGGGATGGCCGAAATAGAGGCCCGAGACCGAGGCGGGGGGCCTCATGGCGAAGCTCTCCGTCAGGGCCATTCCGGCGTTTTGCTCGGCCTGAAGCAGGCGGAACAGGGTGGCCTTTTCCGTATGGTCGGGCTGGGCCGGGTAACCGGGCGCCGGGCGGATGCCCTGGTATTGTTCGGCGATCAGATCGTCGACGCTGGTCGCCTCGTCGGCAGCGTAACCCCACAGCTGGGTGCGGACTTCCTTGTGCAGCCGTTCGGCGAAGGCCTCGGCCATGCGGTCGGCCAGGGCGGTGGCGAGGATGGCGGAATAGTCGTCGCCCGCGTCCTTGAAGCGTTTGGCGATCTCCAGCTCGCCGTGGCCGGCGGTGACGGCGAAGGCGCCGATATAGTCCTGGTCGTCGTCGGCGATGAAGTCGGACAGAGCCAGGTTCGGTTTGCCGTTCGACTTCTTGATCTGCTGACGCAGCGTGTGGAAGCGGGCGATCTCGGCGTCGCGCGTCTCGTCGGCGAAGACGATGATGTCGTCGCCGGCGGCGCGGGCGGGCCAGAAGCCGACCACGCCCTTGGCGGTAAACCACTTCTCGTCGATGATCCGCTTCAGCATGGCTTGCGCGTCGGCGAACAGATCCCGGGCGGCCTGGCCGACGATCTCGTCTTCGAGGATCAGCGGATAGCGGCCGATCAGCTCCCAACTGGCGAAGAAGGGAGTCCAGTCGATGTGGTCGGCGAGATCCTGAAGATCCCAGGCGTCGAAGGCCCGCACGCCGATGAAGCCGGGCTTGCCGGGGCGGGGCTGATCGGGGTCTAGCCTGAAGCGGTTCCCGCGCGCCTGATCCAGGGTCGCGCGCGCCTTGACCTCCTGGCCCCGCGCGTACTGTTCGCGGATGCGGATGTATTCGTCGCGGGTGGCGGCTTCGTTCCTGGCCCTTTCGGTGGGCGACAGCAGGCCCGAGACCACGCTGACCGCGCGCGAGGCGTCGACGACATAGGTGGTCGAGCCCCGGCGATAGGCCGGCTCGATCTTGACCGCCGTGTGGGTGCGGCTGGTGGTGGCGCCGCCGATCAGCAGGGGAATGTCGAAGCCGCGTCGCTCCATCTCGGCGGCGACGAAGACCATCTCGTCCAGCGAAGGCGTGATCAGGCCGGACAGGCCGATGATGTCGACGTTATGGGCCTTGGCCTCGTCCAGGATCCGGTCGGCCGGCACCATGACGCCCAGGTCGATGACTTCGTAATTATTGCACTGAAGCACGACGCCGACGATGTTCTTGCCGATGTCGTGGACGTCGCCCTTGACCGTGGCCATCAGGATGCGGCCCGCCTGCTCGCGCGGTTTGCCGGCCTTTTCGGCCTCCATGAAGGGTTCCAGCCAGGCGACGGCCTGTTTCATCACCCGGGCGGACTTGACCACCTGGGGCAGGAACATCTTGCCCGAGCCGAACAGGTCGCCGACCACATTCATCCCGTCCATCAGCGGACCTTCGATGACGTGCAGCGGCCGTTCGGCGGCGAGACGCGCCTCCTCGGTGTCGGCCTCGATGAACTCGGTGATGCCGTGGACCAGGGCGTGCTCGATCCGCTTGCCGACCGGCTGTTCGCGCCAACTGAGATCGACGACGCGGGCCTGACCCTTTTCGCCCTTGTAGCGCGGCGCCATATCGACCAGCCGCTCGGTGTTCGAGACATTGGTCCGCTGCGGTCGGTTCAGAATGACGTCCTCGACCGCCTCGCGCAGCTCGGGGTCGATGTCGTCATAGACGGGCAGGTCGCCGGCGTTGACGATGCCCATGTCCATGCCGGCGTTGATGGCGTGGTACAGGAAGACGCTGTGGATGGCCCGGCGCACCGGCTCGTTACCGCGGAAGCTGAACGAGACGTTCGAGACGCCGCCCGAAATGCGGGCGTAGGGCAGGGTGGCCTTGATGACCTTGACCGCCTCGATGAAGTCGACGGCGTAGTTGTCGTGCTCCTCGATCCCCGTCGCCACGGCGAAGATGTTGGGATCGAAGATGATGTCCTCGGGCGGGAAGCCGACCTCTTTGACCAGGATGTTGTAGGCGCGGGTGCAGATCTCGATCTTGCGGGCGGCGGTGTCGGCCTGGCCCACCTCGTCGAAGGCCATGACCACGACGGCGGCGCCGTAGCGCAGGCATTTGATCGCCTGTTCGCGGAAGGCGGCCTCGCCCTCCTTCATGCTGATCGAGTTGACGATGGGCTTGCCCTGGACGCACTTCAGCCCCGCCTCGATCACCTCCCATTTGGAGCTGTCGATCATCACCGGCACGCGGGCGATGTCGGGCTCGGCCGCGATCAGGTTGAGGAAGGTTCGCATGGCGACGGCGCCGTCCAGCAGGCCCTCATCCATATTGATGTCGATGATCTGGGCCCCGGCCTCGACCTGCTGACGGGCGACATCGAGGGCGGCCGAATAGTCGCCCTCGACGATCAGCTTGCGGAATTTGGCCGAGCCGGTGACGTTGGTCCGTTCGCCGACGTTGATGAAGGTGGGGCGCATTACAGACTTCCGCTCATCCCCGCGAAAGCGGGGACCCAGTGCTTTTGGGAGGCACGGTGCATGGGATCGCGAGCGAAGACATCATGGTGATGGCTGTCGCCCAAAGGACTAGGTCCCCGCTTTCGCGGGGATGAGCGGGGAGGGAAGCCTGTCACGCCACCATCTCGAACGGTTCGAGGCCCGACAGCCGCAGGGCCACCGGTCGTTCCGGGATCGCGCGCGGCTTCAGCGGCGCGACTTCCTCGGCGACGTGCCTGATGTGATCCGGCGTCGTGCCGCAGCAGCCGCCGACGATGTTGACCAAGCCGGAGGCGGCCCATTCCTCGATGAAATGGGCGGTCTCGTGCGGCTCCTCGTCGTACTGGCCCATGGCGTTGGGCAGGCCGGCGTTGGGATAGGCCGCGACCAGGGTGTCGGCGACGCGGCTCAGTTCGGCGATGAAGGGCCGCATCAGGTCGGCGCCCAAGGCGCAGTTGAAGCCCACGGCGAAGGGTTTGGCGTGACGCACGCTGTTCCAGAAGGCCTCGGCCGTCTGGCCCGACAGGGTGCGGCCCGACCGGTCGGTGATGGTGCCCGAGATCCAGATGGGCAGGGCGTCCATGCCTTCGTCTTCCAGATCCTTGATCGCCTTGATCGCGGCCTTGCAGTTCAGCGTGTCGGTGATGGTCTCGATCAGATAGAGATCGACGCCGCCTTCGTTCAGCGCCTTCACTTGATGGCGATAGGCCTCATAGACCTGATCGAAGGTCACGCTGCGGGCGCCGGGGTCGTTCACGTCGGACGACATGGACAGCATCTTGTTCAGCGGACCGATGGAGCCGGCGGCGAAGCGCGGCTTGTGCGGCTCCTTCTCCGTCCAGCGGTCGGCGGCGGCGCGGGCCAGTCTGGCGCCTTCCAGATTGATGTCCCACACCGCCTGGGCGTCCAGGGCGTAATCCTCCTGGGCGATGGTGGTGCCGGAGAAGGTGTTGGTCTCGGAGATGTCGGCGCCGGCGGCGTAATACTGGTCGTGCAGGTCCGAGATGATGTCGGGCCGGGTGATGCAGAGGATGTCGTTGTTCCCCTTCATCTGGTGCGACTCGTCATAGCCGTTGGCGGCGACGAAGCGGTCGGCGCGGAAGTCGGCTTCCGACAGGCCGAGACGCTGGATCATCACGCCCCAACTGCCGTCAAGGACCAGGATGCGTTCCTTGGCCGCCGCATGCAGGGCGGCGATCCGTTCGGCCCGAGTCAGGGGGCGGGTGAGGGGAGAGGTCATTACGCCACAGCCTTTGTTTCACGCACGCCCAGCACGCGGCAGATCGCATAGACCAGATCGGCGCGGTTCAGGGTGTAGAAGTGGAAGTCGGAGAAGCCTTCTTCCTGCAGACGTGCGCAGGTCTCGGCGGCGATGGAGGCGGCCAGCAGTTTGCGGGTCTCCGGGTCGTCGTCCAGCCCGTCGAAATGAGCTTTCAGCCAGTCGGGGATACCCGCGCCGCAAGCGCCGCACATACGGACCAGGCCGGCGAAGTTGGACACGGGCATGACGCCGGGGATCAGGGGAATGGTCACCCCTGCCGCCCGCACCCGGTCGCGGAAACGCAGGAAGGCGTCGATGTCGAAGAAGAACTGGCTGACGGCGCGGGTTGCGCCGGCGTCCACCTTGGCCTTGAGCACCTCGATGTCGTGATCAATGGACGGGCTCTCGGGATGTTTCTCGGGATAGGCGCCGACCGTGACGTCGAAGCCGCCGATGCGGCTGATGGCGGCCGTCAGTTCGGTGGCGTTGGCGTAGCCGTCGGCGCGGGGCTGATAGACGCCGCCGATGCCGCCGCCGCCGGGCGGATCGCCACGCAGGGCGACGATGTGGTCCACGCCGATGGTCTTGTAGCCGGCGATCACCTCGTCCACCTCATCCCGACTCGCGTCGACGCAGGTCAGGTGGGCGGCGGGCCGTAAAGCCGTCTCGGCGATGATCCTTTGCACGGTCCGGTGGGTGCGTTCCCGCGTCGAACCACCCGCTCCATAGGTGACGGAGACGAAGGCGGGGTTCAGCGGCTCAAGCCGGCGGATCGCCTTCCACAGATTGACCTCGGCCTCGTCGGTCTTGGGCGGAAAGAACTCAAAGGAAACCCGCACCGTTTCGCGGTTCGATCCGGCGCGCGCGACCGGCCCCAGCGGCGAGAGCAGCAAGGCCCGCGCTTCCGCCAGATTGGTGGAGGAACCGGTCATCATGCGCTCTTTCTGCCTTGGGCGGCGGCCGGCGCCGCCCGGCGTTCGGCCGTCCAGATCGTTACAGTCAGCCCTTCGTTATCGGGGGGCAGGGCGATGGGCGCAGAGGGAGCCAGGCCGTTGTCGACCAGCCAGCCGGTGATTTCTGCGTCTGCGAAGCCCAGGCGGCGGTGCTGATGCGCCTCGCGCATATGTTCGAAGTCGTGCGGGGCGAAATCGACGATGACCAGCCGCCCGCCCGGGCAGACCAGACGCGCCGCCTCGGCCACGGCGGCGGAAGGGTCGGCGAGATAGTGCAAGACCTGATGCACGATCACCAGATCGGCGCTGCCGGCGGGCAGGCGGGTGGCGAAGATGTCGCCGTGACGCAGTTCGACCTTGCTCAGTCCGGCCTTGGAGACATTGGCGCGGGCGATGTTGAGCATGTTCTGGCTCAGATCCAGCCCGACCGACATCTTGGCCTTCTTGCCGAACAGGGTCAGCATACGTCCCGAGCCGGTGCCCAGGTCGACGACGCGCTTGAACGGACCGGGCCCCACCGCCCTTTCCAGTGCGGCTTCCACGGCGCTTTCGCTGACATAGAGGGAGCGCAGCCGGTCCCATTGCGGCGCAATCTGTTCGAAATAGCTTTCGGCCGCCTGCTGTCGGTCCTTCTGCACCTCGCTCAGTCGCCGATGGTCGGCCTCTCCGGCGTCGTCGGCCAGGATGTCCAGAACGGTGTCGATCAGCCGCCGCGCATGGGGATCGTGCGACAGGCGGTAATAGACACGGGCGCCGTCGGGAAACCGCTCGATCAGCCCGGAATCGGTCATCAGCTTCAGGTGACGGGAGACGCGGGGCTGGCTCTGGTCCAGAATGCGCGACATCTCCATGACCGACAGCTCTTCACTGGCCAGCAGAGACAGGATGCGCAGGCGGGTGGGTTCGCCGGCGGCGCGAAGCGCTTCGACAGTCTGATCGGCGTTCAAGCTCATATGATCATATAAAGATATCTTTATATGATTTGGCAAGCAAAAACCTGCTCGCGAAGGCCGCGACGGGAAGGCTTCCGTTCGCCGTTGAAGGAGATGCAATCCCTTTGGAGTGGTTCCATGCGCAGTCTTCTGATCTCAACCTTCGCCCTCCTCGTCGCCGGACCCGCCCTGGCGCAGAGCGATTTTCCTGAGCCGCCGATGGGCGGGGGGCAGATGTCCGGCCCGCCGCCGATGGGCGGGATGCGTCCGCCGGAGCGCGAGACCCTCGCTGACATGAAGGCGAGGATGGGCGCCATGTTCGACCGTATCGACGCCAACCATGACGGCGCGATCAACGCCTCGGAGCTGGCCGCCTCGCCGGGCGGTCGGATGCTGAGCCGCGCCGATGCGGATGGGAACGGACTCATCACCAAGGCCGAGATGGAGGCCGCCGCCGAAGCCATGTTCAAGACCATGGACAAGAACGGCGACGGCGTCGTCACGGCCGATGAACGCCCCCAGCGTCCGCAACGCCCGGACTGATCACTCGACCGGCGTCTTCAGCGGCTGGCCCGCGAAATGCGCCTGAAGATTCTGCATCAGCAGCATCAGCATGCCCTGCACCCCGGCGGTCGTCGCGCCGGCGGTGTGGGGCGTCAGGACGAGGTTCGGAACATCGGCCCAGCGTGAAGGCTCGGTCGGCTCCTCCATGAAGACGTCCAAGGCCGCCTGACCCAGGGCGCCGGATTTCAGCATGTCGATCAGGGCGTCCTCATCGACCAACTGACCGCGCGCGACATTGACCAGCAGGCCGTCCGGCCCCAGGGCCTGAAGCACCTCGCGAGAGATCAGGCCGCGATTGGTTTCATCGGCCTTGCAGGCGACGACCAGGATGTCGCTGGCCTTGGCCAGGGCCGACAGACTGTCGGCCCGCGGCCATTCGGCGCCCTTGGGGCGAGGGCCCCACCAGCTCACATCCATGCGGAACGTCTCGGCGCGCCGGGCCACGGCCGCGCCTATGGCGCCCAGGCCGACGACGCCCAGTTTCTGGCCGCCGAGCGAGGGGGTGATGCTGCGGGTCTCGGCGGTCCAGCCGCCCGACCGGACCTGACGATCGCCCGAGACGATCTGCCGACGCGCGGCCAGGATCAGGCCCAGGGCGTGGTCGGCCACGTCTTCATGGTTGACCCCCGGCGCATGGGTGACGGGCAGGCCGCGTTCACGACACCAGTCGATGTCGATCCCGTCATAGCCCGAGGTGAAACAGGCGATCAGATCGAGGGCGGGGAGGCGTTCGATCAGCCCCTTGTCCAGCGGCGCCTCGCCGGCGACGATCAGGGCGCGGATGTCATGGGCGGCCTCAATGGGCGGGCCTTCCCAGAAGCGGTAGACGTCATAGGCGCTCTCTAGGATCGGCGAGAGCGGGGCGAGATGCCGCTGCATGATGAGAACGGCGGGGCGTTGGGTCATGCAGCGGCTCCTCTTTTTAGATCAGGCGATCAGCGCCCGAACTTCTGGTGTTGCAGGCGCTTGGGAATGATGCTGTCGGCGCCCAGGCGGCGCATCTTGTCCTGTTCGTAGGCCTCGAAGTTCCCTTCGAACCATTCCACATGGCCGTCGCCTTCAAAGGCGAGGATGTGGGTGGCCAGACGGTCCAGGAACCAGCGGTCGTGGGAGATGACCACGGCGCAGCCGGCGAACTCCTCCAGAGCCTCCTCGAGGTTCTGCAGGGTCTCGATATCCAGGTCGTTGGTCGGTTCGTCGAGCAGGATCAGATTCCCGCCGGCGGCCAGGGTCTTGGCCAGATGGACGCGGTTGCGCTCGCCGCCGGACAGCTGACCGACCTTCTTCTGCTGGTCGCCGCCCTTGAAGTTGAAGCTGCCGACGTAGGCGCGGGTGTTGATCTCGCGCTTGCCGACCATCATCACGTCGGTGCCGCCGGAGATGGCCTGCCAGATGGTCTCGTCCGGCTTCAGATCATCACGCGACTGGTCGACATAGGCCAGCTTGACCGTCTCGCCGACACGGATCGAGCCGCCGTCGGGCTTTTCCTGGCCTGTGATCAGCTTGAACATGGTCGACTTGCCGGCGCCGTTGGGGCCGATGACGCCGACGATGCCGTTGGGCGGCAGTTTGAAGGTCAGGTTGTCGAACAGGGTCTTGTCGCCGTAGGACTTCTGCAGGCCTTCGACCTCCAGCACGACATTGCCGAGGCGCGGTCCGGGCGGGATCTGGATGTGGGCGTGGGTCTGGGCGCCGCGCATCGACTCCTGTTCCTCGACCATCCGCTCGTAGGCGGCCAGACGGGCCTTGGACTTGGCCTGACGGGCCTTGGCGCCCGAACGGACCCATTCCAGTTCGCGCGAGAGGGCGCGCTGGCGGGCTTCGGATTCCGACTGTTCCTGAATGACGCGCTTGGTCTTGGCTTCCAGCCAGGAGGAATAGTTGCCCTCGTGCGGATGGCCCTTGCCGCGGTCCAGCTCCAGCGTCCACTTGGTGACCTGGTCCAGGAAGTAGCGGTCGTGGGTGACCAGGATGACGCAGCCCGGGAAGTTTTCCAGATGGTGCTGCAGCCAGGCGACGGATTCGGCGTCCAAGTGGTTGGTCGGTTCGTCCATCAGCAGCATGTCGGGCTTGGACAGCAGCAGGCGGGCCAGGGCCACGCGGCGCTTCTCACCGCCGGACAGGTTGGTGACTTCCCAGTCGTCGGGCGGGCAGCGCAGGGCGCCCATGGCCTGGTCGATCCGAGCGTCGATGTCCCAGACGTCGCCGGCGTCGATCTTCTCCTGGAGGGCGGTCATCTCCTCCATCAGTTCGTCGGTGTAGTTTTCGCCAAGTTCGGCGGCGACTTCATTGAAGCGGTTGACCCACTGCTTCTCCTCGCACCAGGCCTCGACGTTCTGGCGAACGTTCAGGGCGGGGTCGAGTTGGGGCTCCTGCTCCAGATAGCCGCGCTTGATTCCGTCGGCGGCGCGGGCCTCGCCGGTGAACTCGGTGTCCAGGCCGGCCATGATCTTCAGCAGGGTGGACTTACCCGAGCCGTTGACCCCGACGACGCCGATCTTGGCGTCGTTGTAGAAGCTGAGCCAGATGTTCTCGAAGATCTTGCGGCCGCCGGGGAAGGTCTTGGTCAGACCCTGCATCTGGAAAATATATTGTTGCGCCATGAGGTGCGATTTCGCCCTTGGGGTTTTCGTCGAATGGGGGAGGTTGCCGCGGATGTAGCGATCCTGAGGCGCGAGAGCAAATAAGGCGAGTATTGGCGGGTCGGGCGCCCTGTGTCGGAACGGGGCCTCTCACCAGTCCAGAGCGGCTTCGCCTCTCAGAAGGGCTTCGGATTCGGGCGTGTGTTTGGCGCCCGATCGGTTGTGCAGCACCAGCGGCGGCAGGAGGCGCAACGGCGCCTTGCCGGTCTTGATCGCCCGGACCAGCACCCGTTTGGCCGGTTCCTCGGCGAAGGGCTGGATCGGTCGAATGGCGAAGGACCCGGCCTTGTCTCCCAGCAGGGCCAGAAGATCGGCCAGGCGGTCGGCGCGGTGGATGATCACGATCCGGCCGCCCTCGCGCACCGCTTTCAGCAGCAGGCCGGTCCACGCCGCCAGACCGTCGTCGGCCATCCAGGCGCCGTGCTTGCCCGGGGCCGGCGCGCGCAGGGCGCCCGGGTCGTCGAAGAAGGGGGGATTGGATACGGCCCAGTCGAAGGCCGGCAGCTCCAGGGGGCGGAAGCCCGCCGCCACTTCGCCGTCGATGACGGTCATACGGTCCGTGAAACCGTTCAGCGCCGCATTCTGACGCGCCAGATCGGCGGCGAGCGAGTCGCGCTCCAGCCCCGTCAGGAAAGCCCCCTCATGACGGGCGGCGATCTGCATCAGGACCGCCCCCGTGCCGCAGCCGGCTTCGAACAGCCGCTCGCCCGGCCGTGGCGCGACGGCGGCGGCCAAAATGGCCGCGTCCATGCCGGCGCGATAACCCCGCGCGGGCTGTCGCAAGCGCACGCGCCCGCCTAACAGGGCGTTCTCGACGACTTCCGGCGCGGCGGGAACGCTGTCCAAGCCTCAATCTCCTTGACCCTCCGGGGGGTGATCACCATTGTGCGCGCCATCGCGATCCGGCAAGCGGATCGCGGTCGGAATTAGCTGCGCGGCGGACGTTGCGCGACCTGCGAAAGAGTATCCCCTTGGACCTCGCCCCTGCCGTGTTTCCCCGTCCGAAGGGGGATGTGAACGCCCTCGTCCGGCTGGCCGGAACCGATATGGCCGAGGTGGACGCCCTGATCATCGACCGGATGCAGTCGGACGTGCCGATCATCCCAAAACTGGCCGAACATCTGGTCTCGGCAGGGGGCAAACGGCTGCGGCCCCTGCTCACAGTCGCCGCCGCCAGGGCCACGGGCGCGCAGGGGGACATTCTGTCGCCCAAGAAGCTGGCGGCGGCGGTGGAGTTCATCCACACAGCCACCCTGCTGCACGACGACATCGTCGATGCGTCGGAGCTGCGTCGAGGCAAGGTCGCCGCTCATCTGATCTGGGGCGCGCCGACCAGCGTCCTGGTCGGCGACTTCCTGTTCGCCCGCGCCTTCGAACTGATGGTCGAAACGGATTCGATGCGGGCTCTGGGCATTCTGGCCGAGGCCTCGCGCGTGATCTCGGAAGGCGAGGTGCTGCAGCTGACCCGCGCCCACGACCTGAACCTGGACCAGGCCACCTATCTTCAGATCATCTCGGCCAAGACCGCCGAACTGTTCGCCGCCGCCGCCGAGGCGGGGGCCGTGGGCGCCGGGGCGTCGGCCGGGGCGGTCAAGGCCCTGCGCGATTACGGCATGGCCCTGGGCATCGCCTTCCAGCTGGCCGATGACGCCCTGGATTACGGCGCGACTGCCGAGGCCCTGGGCAAGAACGCCGGCGACGATTTCAACGAGGGCAAGGCCACCCTGCCGCTGCTGCTGGCCGTGGCCCGCACAAAAGGCCGCGAGGACGCCTTCTGGGAGCGGACCGTGACCAAGGGCGAGCGCACGCCCGAGGACTTCGCCCGCGCCCGTGAACTGGTCGTCGGCTCCGGCGCCATCGGCGCGACCCTGGACCTGGCCGGCGACTATGCCGATCAGGCCAAGGCCGCCCTGTCGGTCCTGCCGGCGTCCGACTGGCGCGCGGCCCTGGAAGACCTGGCCGATTTCGCCGTTTCGCGTGCCGCCTGAACCTGTGAATGAACCCGCTCCGACGGCGACGGTCGCAGCGAGTCTGGACGCCCAGGTTCACGCCGCCGATCTGGACCGCTGGCTGTCCAGCCGCCTGGTCGCCGATGAGCGCGCCCGCGCCGACCTGATCGCCCTCTACGCCTTCGAGGCCGAGCTGATGGCCATACCCACGCGGGTGACCCAGCCGCTTCTGGCCGAGATGCGCTACACTTGGTGGGCCGAGCAGTTGGACGGGGTCTTCGCTGGGGTCGCCCGCAAGGGTCACCCGGTGCTGGAGGCCCTGACCGATCTGGTCGCCCGCCACGCCCTGGACCGCGCGCCCTTCGACGCCCTGATCGAGGCTCATATCGGCCGCGTCCACGGCGAGCCCCACGATCTGGACGCCTTTTACGTCGGCCCGATGCAGACGGCGGTTCATGTGCTGGCCGGTCCGGGCCACGGGGACAAGGTGGTCGAGGCGGGTCGGGTGCGGGGGCTGGGGCAGGTCGGGCGGACGGAGGAGGCGCGGGCGGGGCGCCGGACGGCGAACGCGGCCTTGAAGAGCTTGCCCGCCGAAGCCTTCCCGGCCGTGGCCTCGGCCGCCCTGACGACGCCCGATCAGCCGGAGCCGCTCAAGCGTTTGCGACTGCTCTGGGCGACGGTCCGCGGACGGGTTTAGCCCGCGTCCCGCCACGCCTTCAGGCTCGCCATCGCACGAAGGCTCTGCAGCCGCTTCTTGGCCCGTCCGCGTTCCTTGGGATGGATGCGCTTGCCGTCCTCATCGACCTTGGGGGCCTCCAGCGGGGGCAGCAGGCCGTAGTTGATGTTCATCGGCTGGAACTTGGAGCCTTCCAGATGGCCCCCGGTGATGTGTTCGACCAGGGCGCCCATGGCGGTCTCGGGCGGGGGCGGCGACAGGTCGCGGCCCAGAGCTTGCGCCGCGGCGAGGCGGCCGGTCAGCAGGCCCATGGCGGCGCTCTCGACATAGCCCTCGACCCCCGTGACCTGGCCGGCGAAGCGCAGCCGGGGCATGGCCTTGAGCCGCAACTGCTTGTCCAGCAACTGGGGACTGTTCAGATAGGTGTTGCGGTGCAGGCCGCCCAGACGCGCGAACTGGGCGTTCTGCAAGCCGGGGATCATGCGGAAGACCTCGGCCTGCGCCCCGTGCTTCAGCTTGGTCTGGAAGCCGACCATGTTGAACAGGGTGCCCAAGGCGTTGTCCTGACGCAGCTGGACGATGGCGTGAGGCTTGACCGTCGGATTGCGCGGATTGGTCAGGCCGACGGGCTTCATCGGGCCGTGTCGCAGGGTCTCGCGCCCCCGCTCGGCCATGACCTCGATCGGCAGACAGCCGTCGAAATAGGGGACGTGCTCCCAGTCCTTGAACTCGGCCTTGGGGCCGTTCAGCAGGGCGTCGATGAAGGCCTCGTACTGGTCCTTGTCCATCGGACAGTTGACGTAGGCGGCCGCGTCTCCGCCGGGACCTTCCTTGTCATAGCGCGACTGCCGCCAGGCGATGTCGAAGTCGATCGAGTCAGCGTGGACGATGGGGGCGATGGCGTCGAAGAAGCTCAGGCTCTCCTCGCCCGTCGCCTTCAGGATGGCGTCGGCCAGGGCGGGCGAGGTCAGGGGGCCGGTGGCGACAATCACATTGTCCCAATCCTCAGGCGGCAGGCCGACGATCTCCTCACGCACGACGGTGATCAGAGGGTGGGCCTCCAGCTTCGCCGTGACCGCCTGGGAAAAGCCGTCGCGATCCACCGCCAGGGCGCCGCCCGCCGGCACCTGATGGGCGTCGCCGCATGCCATGATGACCGAGTCCAGCGCGCGCATCTCGGCGTGCAGCAGACCGACCGCATTGTACTCCCAATCATCCGAGCGGAAGGAGTTGGAGCAGACCAGTTCGGCCAGTCCGTCCGTCTGGTGGGCGTCGGTCTTCACGCCGGGCACGCCTCGCATCTCGTGCAGGATGACGGGCACGCCGGCCTGAGCGATCTGCCAGGCGGCTTCTGAGCCGGCCAGGCCGCCGCCGATGACGTGAACAGGGGAAGGAGATGTGGGGGAAGCGTTCATCGCGGCCTTCTAGCGGCCGTCTGGCGTGATGTCATGATCCCCTGCTATGTCGCGGCGGGGATGAGGGGGGGCGCGTGAACCGTCACAGACAATTGCCGTTAGGCGAGACCCTGAAGGCCGCCTTCGCAAAGCTGCCGCTGGCCTGGCGGAGCGCGTGGGGCGCGATCCTGGTCTGCGCCGTCGTTTGGAGCGTCGCCGGGTGGAGCGCCCATGCGGTTGAAGCCTCGTGGGCGATGATCGGGCGGGGTGTCGGCCAGATCGCCGGCCTCGTCGCCGGCTTGGCCCTGGCGGGCGGCCTGACGCGGATTGCGGTCAGCGCGGATCTGGAAGAGGCGCGGCGACGCGGACTGGGTCCTGCCGGTCTTCAGTTCGGATGGCCGGAACTGCGGCTGCTGGGCGCCGCCCTGCTGTGCGCGGTCTTCATGGCCATGATCCTCTCGGTCGCGGCCCTGCTGCTTCTGGCCCTGTTCGGCATGGCGGGGCTGGACGCTGAGGCGATCAACCAGCGGAACTGGGTTGCGGTCGGTCCGGTGTGGAAGCTGGTCCTGCTCGCGGTCGTGACCCTGCTGGTGGCCTATGGGGTTCTAGTGATGGCCGTGCGGCTGTCCTTGTTCGCCCCGGCCACCCTGGGGCGCGGGCATATGGTCTCGCTGAACAGCATGGGCGTCGCCGAGGGCAGTTTCTGGCCCCTGCTGGGCGGGCTGATCGTGGTCGGCCTGCCCAAGCTGGTCCTGATCGGGCTCTCCGCTGCGGGCTTGCTGTCCGGCGCCGCCAGGGACGTGGCATCCGCCCTGGTCCTGTCGGGGCTGGAGGCGCCCTTGGCCGCCGTCTTCCTGGGCGAAGCCTATCAGCGGCTGGAATATTGGGCTCCGGACGCGCGCGATCCGGGCTGACGCCTAACGGATCGAAACTGAGCGTTCCAGGCCATACAGGGCCTCGACCACGTCCTCCGCCTTCTGCTGGACCAACTGCTGGGCGTCCTGAACGCCGCGATTGTAGAAGATCGCGCCGATTTCCTTGCCGATGAAGTCCAGCAACATCTCGGCCGGCAGTTGAGCCAGCTCCTGCTCCAGCTCGTCGCGGAAATAGGCGCGCAGCCTGGCCGTGGCGGCCGCGCGCTGATCCTTGGACAGTTGAACGGGCTTGATCATCACGCCACCTCGGCCAGCGCCTCTTCCGCCGCGATCCAGGCGGTTTCAGCGGCGTCCAGATCGGCCTGGGTCTTGGCGCGGGCGCGGCCCAGGCTTTCCAGCTTTTTCGAGTCATTGGCGGCTGCCGCAGCGGCGAGGTCGGTGTCGATACGGGCCAGGTCGGCGGTCAGGCGCGCCATCTCCTCTTCTGCCTTCTTCACCGCATGGCGTAGGGTAGAGGGGGAGGGGCCTGACTTCTTCTTCTCCGCCTTGGGCGCAGCGACAGGCGCCGCTTCGGCCACGGGCTCGGGCTTGAGCTGACTGGGCTTCATCCCGGCTTGTTTGGCGCGGTCGAGGACGAACTTGGCGTAGTCGTCCATGTCGCCTTCGAACGGCTTCACCGTACCGTCGGCGGCCAGCCACAGCCGGTCGGCGACCAGCTCCATCAGCGACCGATCGTGGGTGATCAGGATGACGGCGCCCGTGTACTGGTTCAGGGCGTCCAGCAGGGCGCGACGGCTGTCGATGTCCAGGTGGTTGGTCGGTTCGTCGAGGATCAGGATGTGGGGCGCATCCATGGCCACCAGGTTCAGCAGAAGACGCGCGCGCTCGCCCCCGGACAGGGCCCCCACCTTGGTGTCCTGCTTCTGATAGGGCAGGCCGAACTGGGCCAGGCGGCTGCGCCGGCTGCTTTCGGACGCTTCGGGCATGGCGCGCAGGATGATCTGCAACGGCGTGTCCTCGGGGTCCATCGCCTCGATCTGATGCTGGTGGAACCAGCCGACCCGCATCTTGCCGTCGCGGTGGAATTCTCCGGCGTCGACGGTCAGGGCCTTGGCGATCAGCTTGGCGAAGGTGGACTTGCCGGCGCCGTTGACGCCCAAGAGGCCGATGCGGTCGTCCAGGTCCATCCGCAGGTTCAGGTTCTTGAGGATCGGCTTGCCCGGCTCATAGCCGACGCTGGCCTTCTCCAGTCGGATCAGGGGCGGGGGCAGGGGGCGTTCCGGCGAGGGCAGGACGAAGGGGGCGACGCGCTCCTCGGGCGGCAGCTCGATCCGCTCCATCTTCTCCAGCTTCTTGACGCGCGACTGGGCCTGGGTGGCCTTGGACGCCTTGGCCTTGAAGCGGTCGATGAACTTCTGAAGGTGGGCGCGCTCGGCGTCCTGCTTGGACTTGGTGGCCTCCATCAGCCGCAGCTTTTCGGCTCGGGTGCGCTCGAAGGTGTCGTAGTTGCCGGTGTAGAGCTCCAGCTTGCGGTTCGAGAGCTGAAGGATGTGGGTGCAGACCGAGTTCAGCAGGTCGCGGTCGTGCGAGATCATCAGGGCCGTGTGCGGGTATTTCTTCAGCCGCGCCTCCAGCCACAGGGCGCCTTCCAGATCGAGGTAGTTGGTCGGTTCGTCCAGCAGCAGCATGTCCGGTTCGGCGAACAGGGCGGCGGCCAGGGCCACGCGCATCCGCCAACCGCCCGAGAAGTGCGACATGGGCCGTTGGATGTCTTCCTGGCTGAAGCCCAGGCCGACCAGGATTTCCGAGGCGCGCGCCGGGGCGCTCTCGGCATCGATCTCGATCAGCCGGCCCCAGATTTCGCCCATCTCCTCGGGATCGGCGGTTTCCAGCCGCGTCATCAGCTCGTGGCGCTCGACGTCGGCCTCAAGGATGGTCTCCAGCACGCTGACGGGGGTGGCGGGGTGTTCCTGATCCACCGAGGCGATGCGGGCGGTCTTGGGCAGGCTGATCTCGTCGCCGTTGGCGGCCAGTTCGCCCAGGATCACCTTGAACAGGGTCGATTTGCCGATGCCGTTTCGGCCGACCAGACCCACCTTGGAGCCGGGTGGCAGGCTGACCGAGGCGTCGTCCAGAAACTGGCGGCCCCAGGCGTTCAGGGTCAGGTTGTTGATCTGGAGCATGTGGGCGGTCGAAATCTGAAATCGTCCGAAGGCCGCCTATCGCCGGGCGAGGGGCCGTCAGACATGAAAAAAGGGACAGTTGGAAACTCGGGAGGTCGTCGCTATAAGCCCGCGACACTCAATCTCCCAAACAAGAAGTCACTCTCCATGACCGAACGCACCTTCTCGATCATCAAGCCCGACGCCACGCGCCGCAACCTGACCGGCGCGATCAACGCCGTGATCGAAGGCGCCGGCCTGCGCATCGTGGCCCAGCGCCGCGTCAAGCTGACCACCGACCAGGCCAAGAAGTTCTACGAAGTCCACGCCGAGCGTCCCTTCTACGGCGAACTGGTCGAGCAGATGACCGCCGAGCCGGTCGTCGTCCAGGTTCTGGAAGGCGAGAACGCCGTGGCCAAGTACCGTGAAGTCATGGGCGCCACCAACCCGGAACAGGCCGCCGAAGGCACGATCCGCAAGCAATTCGCCCTGTCGATCGGCGAGAACTCGGTCCACGGCTCGGACAGCCTGGACAACGCCAAGATCGAAATCGAGCAGTTCTTCACCGAAGACCAGATCGTCGGCTAAGCGCTCAAGTCGCGAGGGGCCGCGCCCCGAGCGTAGCGCGAAGAGACAGAGGCCCGCGTCCGGAACCGGACGCGGGCCTTTTCGTTGGGTCAGTCTCGTATCGTCCCCCTCTCGGAGCAGACCCATGAAGACCATCCTGAAACTGACCCCCGTCATCGGCGCCGTGGCCCTGCTGGCCGCTTGCGGCCAGACCATGGAACAACGTGCCGCCACCGGCGCCCTGGGCGGCGCCGTCGCCGGTCAGGTGGTCGGCGGCAACACCGGCTCAACTGTCGCCGGCGCCGCCATCGGCGCTGTCGCCGGCGCTGCGACGACGCCGAAGTAAGACCTCAGCCTAACGGCTGAAAAAGAAAGGCCCGGAGCGACGCTCCGGGCCTTTTCCGTTTGGGCTGCGGACCGCCTACCAGATGCGGGCGCGGGCCTCGGGGGCGATATATTCCTTCTGGTCGGGCGAGACGCCGAAGGCGGCGTACCAAGCGTCGATGTTGCGCGGCGATGTGGCGGCCCGGACCGAACCGGGCGAATGCGGGTCGGTGGTCAGCTGTTCCTTCAGGGCCGCCTCACGCGACTTCTCGCGCCAGACCTGGGCCCAGCCCAGGAAGACGCGCTGGTCGCCGGTCAGGCCGTCGATCACCGGCGCCGGCTGGCCGTTCAGCGACTTGTGATAGGCGTCCAGAGCCAGCAGCAGGCCGCCCAGATCGGCGATGTTCTCGCCCATGGTCAGGTCGCCGTTCACGTGGACGCCGGGGATGGGCTCCAGCGAGTTGTAGATGTCGCCCAGCACCTTGGCGCGCGCCTCGAAGCGGGCGGCGTCTTCCGGCGTCCACCAGTCGCGCAGCACGCCGTCGCCGTCGGACTTGCGGCCCTGGTCGTCGAAGCCGTGGGTGATCTCATGGCCGATGACGGCGCCGATGCCGCCGTAGTTGACGGCCGGGTCCGCGTTCGGATCGAAGAAGGGCGCCTGCAGGATGGCGGCCGGGAAGACGATCTCGTTGCGCGGCGGGTTGTAATAGGCGTTCACCGTCTGGGGCGTCATGCCCCATTCCAGCGGATCGACCGGCTTGCCGATCTTGCCGCGCTGATACGCCCACTCGAAAGCGCTGGAGCGTTCGACATTGCCGTACAGGTCGCCGGGGGTCAGTTCGAGACCGTCATAAGACCGCCACTTGTCGGGGTAGCCGATCTTCACCCCGAACTTGGACATCTTGTAGAGGGCCTGTTCGCGGGTCGCCTCGCTCATCCAGTCCAGGGTCTTCAGCCGCTCGGTTATGGCCGCGCGGATGTTGTCGACCAGGGTCTCCATCTGAGCCTTGGATGAGGCGGGGAAGTGCAGACGGACATATTCCTGGGCCAGGACCTCGCCCAGCTGACCGTCGACCAGGGCTACGCCCCGGTTCCAGCGCGGCCGGTTCTCGGGCTGGCCGCGCAGGGTCTTGCCGCGGAATTCGAAGCGGGCGTCGACGAAGGCCTTGGATAGATAGGGGCTGGCCTGATCGACGATCTGGGTGGCCTCCCACGCCTTCAGGGTCTCGATCGGGGTGTCGGCGAAGACCTGGGCGATGCCGGGGATGGCCGTGTTCTCCATCAGCACCAGGGTGTCGAGGTTTCCGACCTGGGCGCCGTCGAGGAAGGCGGCCCAGTCGAAGCCGGGGGCCAGGGCGGCCAGGTCGGCGACCTTGCTGGGGTTGTAGAGCTTGTCGATCTGGCGACGCTCGACCGTGGTCCAGTGCTTCTCCGCGACCTTGGTCTCGAAGGCCAGGATGTCGGCGGCGGTCTTGGCCGGCTCGGTCCAGCCGATGGCGGTCAGGGTCTGGGTCAAATAGGCCAGATAGGCCTCGCGCTGGGCGGCGAAGTCCGGCTTCAGATAATAGTCGCGGTCGGGCAGGCCCAGGCCGCCCTGACCCAGATAGGCCGAGTTGATGTTCGGGTTCTGCAGATCCTCGAAGACCGCGACGCCGAACAGCGAGCCGCCGAAGCCCGAATGGCTGGCGCCCATCAGGCGGGCCATGGCGGCGTGGTCGGTCACAGCCTTCACGGCGGCCAGGTCGGCGGCCATGGGGGCCGCGCCCAGCTGTTCGACGCGGGCCTCGTCCATGAAGCTGGCGTAGAGGGCGCCGACCTTCTGGGCGTTGGCGTTGACCGGATTGGCGGCGCTGGCCTCGATGATCGCGCGCAGCTGGGCCTGGGCGTTTTCATAGAGGACGTCGAAAGGGCCGAACCGGGCCTTGTCGGCCGGGATCTCGGTGGTGCGGAGATAGGTTCCGTTAGCGTATTCGTTGAAGTTGTCGCCCGGCTTCACCGACGTGTTGCGACCGGCGAGGTCGAAGCCCCATTCCCCGAAAGCACCGGCGCCGAGGGGGGCGGGGGCGCCGTGCGCGCCGTGCGCGTGGTCCTGGGCCGAGGCGCGGCCGGTCAGGGCGACCACGATACAGGCCGAACAGGCGGCCATCAGGCGGATACGTTGCATGGAGAGACAGTCCTGATTGGAATCGGCGGCACCTTTGCGCCGGTCTGGCGTAGTGTCCCATGAAGTTTTCGTAATCTTGGGACGGAAGAACTGTCGAGGAGGGGACCGCACACCCTTGGCTCCCTCATCCAGGCCTCGTGCCTAGGATGACGGGTTTAGGCAGAGGGTTTCAGTCCCGCACCAGGCCCTGGCAGAAGTTCCTCAGCACCTGCGGATACAGCCTGTGCTCCGCCGTCTTGACCCGTTCGGCCAGGGCGGCGGGCGTGTCGCCGTCGATGATCCGCACGCGGGCCTGGCCCAGGACCGGGCCTTCATCCACGCCCTCGGTGACCAGATGCACGGTGCAACCGGCCTCGGCGTCGCCGGCGGCGAGGGCGCGGGCGTGGGTGTCCAGGCCCGGATAGAGGGGCAGGAGGCTGGGGTGGATGTTCAGCATCCGACCCTCCCAAGCCCGCACCAGCCAGGGGGTCAGGATGCGCATATAGCCGGCCAGGGCGACCACCTCGACGCCGGCCGCGCGCAGGGCTGCATCCACCGCCCGCTCATGCGCCTCGCGGTCCTTGCCGAACGGCTTGTGAGGGATGGACAGGGTCTGGACCCCCTTGGCCGCAGCGACGGCCAGGCCGCCGGCGTCCTCGATGTTCGAAATCACCAAGGCGACGTCATAGCCGCTGTCGGCAGTCTGACCTGCGTCGATCAGGGCGGCCATATTGGAGCCGGTTCCCGAGATCAGGACGGCGACACGGACGGGAGAAGCGGCTTGGGACGACATGGCCGCCCCCATGGCGGGGCGGGCGACGCTTGGCAAGGTTCAAACACGATCGGCTCTTGTTGTTCGTCGTGTTCGGACGTTACTGTATAACGCCGCCCGTTCGACGAGGGGTCTTAAGGGCCGGCGCGTACAGGGGATTATCGCATGAAGAGACTGATCTGCCTTGCGGCCATGGCCGCGATGCTGGGCGCGCCCGTAGCGGCCTTCGCCCAGGAGAGCGGTTCGAGCGGCAACGGCGGCGGCGCGATGCGCTCGGCGAGCGACCGATTCCGCAACGCCAACGCCGAGGCCATCGAGAAAGACTGGGCGCGCGCGCCGGTCGAGGAGACCGAGGTCACGACGGCCCATTCGGTCAACGCCCATGGCAAGACCCTGCGCTATCACGCGACGGCGGGCACGCTGACGATCCGCGACGACGCGGGCATGCCGACCGCCAGCCTGTTCTACACCGCCTATACGCTGGACGGTCAGCCCGTCGGGACGCGGCCTGTGACCTATCTGTACAACGGCGGGCCGGGCTCGCCGACGGTCTGGCTGCACATGGGCTCGTTCGGGCCGATGCGGGTCCAGACCGACGAGCCGACCGTGGTGCGCCCGGCGCCCTTCGCCTTCGGGCCCAATGACATGACCCTGCTGGACCAGACGGATCTGGTCTTCATCGACATGGTGGGGGCGGGCTTTTCGCGGCCTCTGGGCGAGACGTCCGGTTCGACCTTCTGGGGGGTGGACCAGGACGCCGACGCCTTCGCCCGCGCCATCATGCGCTACACGACCAAGTTCAGCCGCTGGTCGAGCCCGAAATACATCATCGGCGAGTCCTACGGCACCCTGCGGACCGGGGCCGTGGCCTTCCAGCTGGAAGACCGGGGCATGTCCCTGAACGGGGTGGTGCTGCTGTCCTCGATCATGAACTACGGCGTGCGTCAGCCGGGCTATCCGCAGAATTTCGTCACCCTGCTGCCGACCTATTCGGCGACGGCCTGGTATCACCGCAAGCTGGCCCATCCGGCGGCGACGGTGGGGGAACAGGTTCAGCGGGCGCGCGACTTCGCGCTCGGGCCCTACGCCTCGGCCCTGGCCAAGGGGCATATGATCTCAGACGCCGAACGGGCCGAGATCGTGCGTCAGATGAGCGAACTGACCGGCCTGTCGCCCACCTTCATCGACAACGCCAATATGCGGGTGGAGCTGAGCAGTTTCCGCAAGGAGCTGCTGCGCGACCGGCGCCAGACCATCGGGCGGCTGGACACCCGCTATCTGGGCCTGGACGACGACGCCTCCGGCGACGAGCCCGAGGACGATCCGTCCAGCTCGGCCGTGACGGGGGCCTATTTCGGCGTCTTCCGCGACTATGTGGCCAATGAGCTGAACTACAAGACCGACGTCGAATACCGGATGTCGGCGCGGGGCCTGCCGGGCTTCAACTGGAACTGGAGCCACCGTCCGCCGGTCGGCGGGCCGCAGACGACGCCGAACACGGCGGTCGATCTGGCCACGGCGATGCGGCGCAATCCCTATCTGAAGGTGATGTCGCTGAACGGTTACTACGACGCCGCGACGCCCTTCTTCTCGACCGAGTTCGACCTGGCCCAGATGATGCTGGAGCCGAACCTGAGGCCGAACCTGGAGTTCACTTACTATGAGGGCGGGCACATGATGTACCTGAGCCACGAGGCCCTGGTGAAGCTCCACGCCGACCTGTCGCGCTTCTACAGCGAAACGGCGAACGGCGGGGCGCGCTGATACGCAAAAGGGCCGGAGGCGTCGCCGCCTCCTGCCCTTGTTTCATTCGAAATCGGCGGGTCGAAGGATCAGGCCGCTTCCAGCTGTCCGCAGACGAAGGCGACCTCGCCCGCGTTGAGCAGGGCGGCCAGCACCGGCTCGGCGTTCTCGGGCGAGACGATCAGGATAAAGCCGACGCCGCAGTTGAAGGTGCGGCGCATCTCGTGGTCGCTGATGCCGCCGGCCTCGGCCAGCCACTGGAAGACGTGGGGCATGGGCCAGGCGTCCCAGTCGAACGCGGCTTTCAGCCCCTCGGCGATGCAGCGCGGCGGGTTTTCGATCAGGCCTCCGCCGGTGATGTGGGCCGCGCCCTTGACCAGGCCCGCCTTCATCAGGGGCAGGACCGGCTTCACATAGATGCGGGTCGGCTCCATCAGGGCCTGGGCCAGGGAGCGGTCCTTGGCGAAGGGGGCGTCGTCGCCCCAGGCCAGGCCGGACTTCTCGACCACCTTGCGAACCAGCGAATAGCCGTTCGAGTGCGGACCGGTGGAGCCCAGGCCGATGATGATGTCGCCGGCCGCCTGGCGGTCCAGATAGGGCAGGGCATGGCCGCGCTCGACCGCGCCCAGGCTGAAGCCGGCCAGGTCATAGTCGCCCTCGGTGTACATGCCCGGCATTTCCGCCGTCTCGCCGCCCACCAGGGCGCAGCCCGCCTGGCGGCAGCCCTCGGCGATGCCGGCGACCACGCGGCGGGCGGCGTCGATCTCCAGGCGGCCGGTGGCGTAATAGTCGAGGAACAGCAGGGGCTCGGCGCCCTGGGCCAGGAGGTCGTTGACGCACATGGCGACCAGGTCGACGCCCACGCCGTCATGACGCCCGGTCTCGATGGCGATTTTTAGCTTGGTGCCGACGCCGTCGGTCGTGGTGACGATCAGCGGATCCTCGAATCCGGCCGCCTTCAGATCGAACAGGGCGCCGAAACCGCCCAGCGAAGGCTCGGATCCGGGGCGCGCCGTGGACTTGGCCAGGGGCTTGATATGTTCGACCAACATCTCGCCTGCGTCGATGTCCACGCCGGCGTCGGCGTAGGTCAGGCCGTTTTCGAGAGGTTTTTGGGTGTCGCTCATGGGTCTCGGGCCTGGAATCGGGGCGGAAATGCAGCGCGGCTCTTGCCACAGGTGGGTTGCGGGGGGCTATAGCATCGGAATGACGCCGATCACCACCAATGAGGCGCTGGCCGATTTCTGCGCCCGCCTCGCCACCGCCCCGTTCATCACGGTCGACACCGAGTTCATGCGGGAAACGACCTACTGGCCCAGGCTGTGCCTGATCCAGGCCGCGTCCGCCGATCACGCCGGCATCATCGATCCGATGGCGGAAGGCCTGGACCTGGAGCCCTTCCTGGATCTGCTGCGCGACCCGAAGATCATCAAGGTCTTCCACGCCTGTCGACAGGACGTCGAAATCTTCGTGCGCCTGGGCGCCATGCCCAAGCCGATGTTCGACACCCAGGTGGCGGCCATGGCGGCCGGGTTCGGCGAGCAGGTCGCCTATGATTCCCTGGTGCGGCAGATGCTGCGCGTCGAACTGGACAAGGGCAGCCGCTTCACCGACTGGGCGCGACGCCCCCTGTCGGACAGCCAGCTGGTCTACGCCCTGGGCGACGTGACGCATTTGGCGGCCCTGTATCCGAAGCTGCGCGACCGGCTGAAGAAGGAAGGTCGGCTGGACTGGGTGATGGCGGAGATGGAGAGCCTGGTCGATCCGGCCCTTTACGACACCAATCCCGAGAACGCCTGGAAGCGGCTGAAGCCCAAGAAGTTCTCAGCCAAATATCTGGCGGCCTTCAAGGCCGTGGCCGTCTGGCGCGAGCGGGCGGCCCAGGAGCGCGACCAGCCGCGCGGCCGCATCCTCAAGGACGAGGGCATCGACGAGGTCGCGCAACAGGCGCCGACCGACCCCGACGCCTTCAACCGGCTGCGTTCGGTGCCCAAGGGGTTCGGCGGATCGCGGTTGGGGCTGGAACTGGCCGAGGAGCTGAAACGCGTTCTGGCCGATCCGGAATCCCATGCGCCCGAGATGGAGCGCCCTGCCCATCGCCAGCCGGCGCCTCCGTCGGTGGTCGAGTTGCTTAAGGTGCTGCTGAAGGCCAAGAGCGACAACGCCGGCGTCGCGCCCAAGCTGATCGCCACGGTTTCCGACCTGGAGAAGATCGCCGTTACGGACGACGCCGACGTGGATGCGCTGAAGGGCTGGCGGCGCCAGATCTTCGGCGAGGACGCGCTGAAGCTGAAACGGGGCGAGATCGCCCTGGTGCTGAGCGGCGCCCGGGTCGAGGTGGTCGAGATCGAAGGCTAGAGGCCGGGGCTCGACGCGCCGTCGATCCTCTAGGTCTGGATCTTCAGGCCCAGGTCCATCGCCTCGGCCAGAGCCTTGGCGCGTTTGCGCGTCTGTTCGCCCAGCAGAACGTCGGCATAGCCTTCCGTCGCCGTCAGCCGAAGCTCTCCGCCCTTCACACGCGCCGTGGCGTTGGCGAGAAGTTGCGGCGAGCGGCCGGACAGATCGCAGGCCAGGCGGATGGCCAGCCCCAGGGCTCGGGCGCGTCTGGCGGCTGTGGCGTCCAGCAGACGATCAACGACCTCGGGCTGGGGCGTGGCCGGACCGCCGCCGTATCGGGCGTTGAGGGCGCTGGCCAGGAAGGCGCGTTCATCGTGGCTGATCCCCGCCACGGGCGCGCGCAGCACCTGGTCGAACACCAACTCCAAACGGTGATCAGGATGCAGCCGCGCGCCCAGGTCCGCCAGACGGCAGGCGGCGGCGACCAGCACGTCGTCGCGCTTGGCGCCGAAGACGGAGGGAAGCGCTGCGACGATCTCGGCGATCCATCCCTTCAGAGCGCCCGGCAGGGCGGGCGCCACCCCCTGACGACCGCCCAGGGCCGCGCAGCCGGCAAGAAGAGGATCAGCCGTCCGGGTGGCCTTGTCCAGGGTTTCGAACAGGAGGCCCTCACGCACGCCCCAGGCCGACATTTCAATGTGTTTGAGGCCCAGATGATTGATCAGCCCCTCCAGCACCAGTCCGGCGTAGGGCAGGGTTTCTGCGCGGGTTTTCGAGACGCCGGGCAGTTTGGCCAGGCTGACCGCGGATTGTCGGGACACCAGCCGCGCGGTCTCCAACGCCTCGTCCGCCGACATCCGATATTGATGCACCACCTTCAGCGGATAGGACTTCAGCCCCATGTGAACCTGGGCCAGGGTGCGCCAGGCGCCGCCGACGGCGTAGAGCCGGTCCGTTCGGAACCGTGAAGCGACCGGCTTCAGCTTCTGGTCGATGCGGCCCCTGATCCGTTCAGCGTCGAAACCGCTTCCCTCGGCCAGGGCGAAGGGTCCGAGCGGCAGGGTCAGGCCCTGTCCTCGAGTCCATTTCAGCGTCTTCAGACCCTTCAACTGAGTCAGCTCCAGGCTGGAGCCCCCCATATCGGCCGAAACGCCCTGGGCGGTCGGAGCGCCCGCCAGCACGCCCATGGCGGCGTACTTCGCCTCTTCCTCGCCGCTCAATACGCGGATGTTCAGCCCGGTCTCCGCCGCCACCCTCTGGCAGAAGTCAGGCCCGTCTTCGGCTTCTCGCACCGCAGCTGTGGCAGCGATCAGGGTCGCGTCCGGACGCACGCCTTCCAGAACGGCGGCGAAACGGCGAAGCGCCGTCAGGGCCATGGCGACGCCCTCGGGCGACAGCCGGCCGGTGACGGGCAGGTCGCGGCCAAGGCCCGCCAGGACCTTTTCGTTGAAGACCGTCCAAACGGCGCGGCCTTCCAGATGGTACAGGACCAGGCGAACCGAGTTGGAGCCGATGTCGATGGCGGCGATGTCGCGGCCGGCTGGGGCTATGTCACCCATCAACGGCCGGGGCGCTCGTAGCGGAGGACGGCCGGCAAGGTCTTCACCTTGCGGCCGCGGCCCGACAGGCTGGGATTGGTCATGAAGTAATCATGGGCGGAGAAGGGGCGTTCCGGATCGGCGGGGGAAACGCGCGTATAGCGCCCGTCGGCGTCCAAGACCCAGCTTTGCGCATCATCCTTCAGATTGGCGACCATGATTTGATCCAGCACCTGATCATGGACGGTGGCGTTGAGGATGGGGGTCATCACCTCCACCCGTCGATTCAGGTTCCGCGTCATCCAGTCGGCTGACGAGATGAAGACCTTGGCCTTGTCGTGCGGCAGATCCTTGCCGTTGGCGAAACAGACGATCCGGCTGTGTTCCAGGAAGCGGCCGACGATGGACTTGACCCGGATGTTCTCCGACAGGCCCGGTACCCCGGGACGCAGACAGCAGATGCCGCGCACCACCAGGTCGATACGCACGCCCCATTGGCTGGCCCGGTACAGGGCGTCGATGATCTCGGGATCGACCAGGGCGTTCAGCTTCACCCAGATGGCCGCCGGCTTGCCCATGGCGGCGGCCGACATCTCCTTGCCGATCAGTTCGATCAGCTTGGCCTTCATGTTGAGCGGGGAGACGATCAACGCCTCCAACTCGTCCGGGGTGGCGTAGCCGGTGATGTAGTTGAACACCCGGCTGGCGTCGCGCGCCAGAGCCGGATCACAGCTGAAAAGGGACAGGTCGGTGTAAACCTTGGCCGTGACCGGGTGATAGTTGCCGGTGCCGTAGTGGCAATAGGTTCGCAGGCCGTCCCCTTCACGTCGCACCACGACGCTCAGCTTGGCGTGGGTCTTGTATTCGACAAAGCCGAACACGACGTGGACGCCGGCCCGCTCCATCGCTCGCGCCCAGCGCAGGTTGGCTTCTTCGTCGAAACGGGCCTTCAGCTCGACCAGGGCGGTGACGTTCTTGCCGTTCTCGGCCGCCTCGATCAGGGCGGCGACGATGGGGCTGTCCTTGGAGGTGCGGTACAGGGTCTGTTTGATGGCGATGACGTTCGGGTCACGCGCCGCCTGACGCAGGAACTGCACCACCACGTCGAAGCTCTCGAACGGGTGGTGGATCAGCATGTCCTTTTCGCGCACGGCCGCGAAGATGTCGCCGCCGTTGTCGCGAACCCGTTCCGGATAGCGCGGCTCATAGCCTTTGAACTTCAGGTCGGGATGGCCGCCGGGTATCAGGTCCGACAGCTGAGCCAGGCCCAGCATGCCGTCCACCAGCACCACGTCCTGGGGCGTCGCCTCCAACTCGCCGATGATGAAGTCGCGCAGATCGGCGGGCATCGAGGCCTCGATCTTGACGCGCACCACCGAGCCGAGGCGTCGCTGCTTCAAGGCCTCCTCGAACTCCAGCACCAGGTCTTCGGCCTCTTCCTCGATCTCGATGTCGCTGTCGCGGATCAGACGGAGCAGGCCCTTTTCCAAGACCTCGCAGCCCGGGAAGAGGTGGTTGATGAAGAGCAGAAGCACGTTCTCGAGGGTAATGAACCGCTTGCGACCCGGCGCCGAGCGACCGTCGGTCGGCAATTCCCAGAAGCGGCGCACTTGGGTCGGCACCGGCACCAGGGCGTAGAAGGTCTTGGCCTCGCCCTTGCGCTTCAGCTTCAGCGCCAGGGAAAAGCCGAGGTTGGGCAGGAAGGGGAAGGGGTGAGCCGGATCAATGGCGAGAGGCGTCAGAACGGCGAACAGCTGGTTCAGGAACTCGGGCTCCAGCCGCTCCCTTTCGGTCTTGGTCAGGCGGTTGCGATCGACCACCTCGATCCCCGCCGCAGCCAATTCCTTCTTCAGCTGACGCCAGCGGACCTGTTGTTCGGCCATCAACTGGCCCGCTGCGATATTGATGCGCTCCAGCTGTTCGGCCGGGGTCAGACCGTCCGCGGACAGGATTCTGAGTCGCTCGCGCAACTGGCCCTTCAGGCCTGCGACGCGCGTCATGAAGAACTCGTCGAGATTGTTCGCCGAGATCGAGACGAACCGCAGCCGCTCCAGCAGCGGATGGTTCGGATTGGCCGCCTCTTCCAACACGCGTTCGTTGAAGGCCAGCCAGGAAATCTCGCGATTGAAGAAGCGCGACGGCGAGATCATCAGATCTTCGTTCAGGGCCAGCTGAGGCGCGCGGGAGGCTGGAACTTCCTCGCCCCGGGTGTCGTCTTGAATCGCAGCGTCGGTCATGCGCCGGTTGTCGCGCGCGACTGTGACGGCCGCAAGCGGACGAGCCGGAAATTTGCAGGGGCGGGTAAGATCGTAGGGAGGGGGCGCTTCAGGCGGCGTCTGCGTCGCCGAGCTGGTCCAGAACCTCGCGGGCCAGGGGGCGGGTCACCGGGCGATGCAGGGCGTCCAGCCGATCCACCACCTGCACGGCCATGTCCGCCGAACGGTCTAGGCGTCGCACCAGATAGTCGATGACGTCGTCGGCGGGGGCGATGCTGCGCTCTGCGAAGCGGGCGCGAAGAATGGCCGACAGCACCTTGTCATCCGGCGCCTCGACGGCCACGGCCCGCACCGCATCCAGACGCGAGCGCAGGTCGGGCAGGGCTGCTCGCCATCGCCGCGGGGCCGCCCGATCCACCAGCAGGAGGGCGCCGCCGGAGAGGTTCGCCAGATTGATCAGATGAAACAGGCTTTCATCATCCGCATCAGAGGCCGAATCCAGCAGGACGGGGCGGCCTTCCAGCTCCAGGGGGTCGATCAGAGCCGCTTCCACGCCGTGCAGGGGCAGGGCGCCGACCCGTTCGGCCCAGTCGGCGGCCAAACGGCTCTTGCCGGCTCCCGCCGGTCCATAGAGCGCCAGGACAGAACCCACGCCGTCCGGCCAGGCCGCCAGCACCCGCGCGGCCTCGGCGTTGCTGTCTGAGACCACGAAGGCGTCGCCTACGGGGCGTTCCAGCGGCAGACGCAGCTGTTCGGCGGGCTTTGGGCTCAGGGCGCTCGGCGCGGACATGGTTCTGTCATAGCAGAGGCCCGGTCGGCCTGTGTCAGAGCGGGCCTGTTGGTAATGGGGAGGGACGTCAGACCCTGTGGAGCGTTTCAGGCGAGTTCGGCCAGGACGGGGTTCAGCTTGCCCGCCTTGAACTCGGTCACCTTGTAATCGGCCAGGCCGTGGACCTGGAAAGGATCGTCCTTCAGCAGGGTTTCCAGCGCCTCCTTCGTTCCGCCGCCACGGACGACCAGAATGCCGCCGGTGCGAGGAACCATCGGGCCGGCGGCGAGGATCAGGCCGCTGGCGACGTGTTGGTCCAGCCAGGCGCGGTGCTCGACCGTCTTTTGCTCAATGGCCTCGATCGGCTGGGTATAGGTGATGGTGACGATGAACATGGGCGCCTTCAGCTTTACTGGAACCGCTATTGCGCGCCGCAGCGGGGTTTGCAACGGCTGAAACCTTGACTTTCCGGGGCGATGATGCGCCCTACGCCGCTTCGATTTCAGGCGCCGAAGGCGTCAGATTCCACCGCCAGATTTCCAGACGGTCTGTTCATGCACGCCTACCGCTCCCATACCTGCGGCGCCCTGCGCGCCTCCGACGCCGGTTCCGCCGTTCGCCTGTCCGGCTGGGTCCACCGGAAGCGCGACCACGGCGGTCTGCTGTTCATCGACCTGCGCGACCACTATGGCCTGACCCAGCTGGTGCTGCACCCCGAGACGCCGGGCTTCGCCGCCGTGGAGCGTCTGCGCGCCGAGAGCGTGATCCGGGTGGACGGCGAAGTGATCGCCCGCGACGCCGCCGTCATCAATCCGAACCTGCCGACCGGCGAGATCGAGGTCCGGGTCCAGGGCGTCGAGGTTCTGTCGGAAGCCGCCGAACTGCCGCTGCCGGTCTTCGGCGAGCCGGAGTATCCTGAGGAGATCCGTCTCAAGCACCGCTACCTGGATCTCCGTCGCGAGACCCTGCACAAGAACATCGTGCTGCGCTCGCGCGTGATCCAGTCGATCCGCAACCGCATGTTCGACCAGGGCTTCCTGGAATATCAGACGCCGATCCTGACGGCCTCGTCGCCCGAGGGCGCGCGCGACTTCCTGGTGCCCAGCCGCCTGCACCCCGAGAAGTTCTACGCCCTGCCGCAGGCGCCCCAGCAGTTCAAACAGCTGCTGATGGTCTCGGGCTTCGACCGCTATTTCCAGATCGCGCCCTGTTTCCGCGATGAAGACCTGCGCGCCGACCGATCGCTGGAGTTCTACCAGCTCGACGTCGAGATGAGCTTCGTGACCCAGGAAGACGTCTTCGCCGCCATCGAACCCGTCATGCACGGCGTCTTCGAAGAGTTCGGCGAGGGCAAGCCGGTCTCGCCCATCGACCAGACCCACACCTTCACCAACGACTTCGGTCAGAGCTTCGAACACAAGGGCTTCGAACGCCTGACCTACGCCCAGTCAATGGCCTGGTACGGCTCCGACAAGCCGGATCTGCGCAACCCGATCAAGATGCAGGTCGTGTCCGACCATTTCCGCGACGGCGGTTTCGGCCTGTTCGCCAAGATCCTGGGCGCGGACGAGAAGAACGCCGTCTGGGCCATTCCGGCGCCGACCGGCGGATCGCGCGCCTTCTGCGACCGCATGAACAGCTGGGCTCAGGGCGAAGGCCAGCCGGGCCTGGGCTATATCTTCTGGTCCGACGACCAGGGCGCCTGGGGCGGCCCCATCGCCAAGAACCTGGGCCAGGAGCCGACCGAGGCCCTGATGCAGTCCCTGGGCCTGGGCCAGGGCGACGCCGCCTTCTTCGTCGCCGGCCTGCCGTCGACCTTCGCCAAATTCGCCGGTCTTGCCCGCACCCGCGTGGGGACGGAGCTGAAGCTGGTGGACGAGAACCAGTTCAAATTCTGCTGGATCGTCGACTTCCCCATGTTCGAATGGTCGGAAGAAGAGAAGAAGGTCGACTTCAGCCACAACCCCTTCTCGATGCCTCAGGGCGGGCTGGAGGCCCTGGAGACCCAGGATCCGCTGACCATCCGCGCCTATCAGTACGACATCGTCTGCAACGGCTATGAGCTGTGCTCGGGCGCGATCCGGAACCACAAGGCCGAGATCATGCTGAAGGCCTTCGAAATCGCGGGCTACGACGCCTCGGTGGTCGAAGAGCAGTTCGGCGGCATGCTGAACGCCTTCCGCTTCGGCGCCCCGCCGCACGGCGGCCTGGCGCCCGGCATCGACCGGATCGTCATGCTGCTGGCCGGTCAGCAGGCCATCCGCGAGGTAATCGCCTTCCCGCTGAACCAGCAAGGCGAAGACCTGCTGATGAGCGCCCCGGCCTCGGTGCAGGATCGCCAGCTGAAGGAGCTGCACATCCGCACGGCCCCGCCGATCAAGGTCTGATCGGCCTGACTGAGCGAAAGAAAGGGCGCGCCGAAAGGCGCGCCCTTTTCGATTCGACCGCATTCAGCAGGGCGTCAGCGCTCTGCAGTCACGAAGTTGCGGACGCGCGGCGGCGCGGGCGGCGTCGGCGGCGCGGGAACGGCGCGGATGACGCGGATTGCGCCGCGGCAGGCCTGGGCCGTCAGACGGCCGGGAAGGCGGGTCGATCCATCGCCGCAGGCTTCCCGCACCTGATCCTGGGTCAGATTGCGCGCGCCGGACAAATCTGCGCCTCGAATATCGGTGCGCCGCAGGGAGGCGTCTCTGAAGTCGGCCCGGCTAAAGACGCCGCCGGTCAGCCGCGCGCCGTCCAGGCTGGAATCCCGGAAGGAGGCGCCGGTGAAGTCCCCGTGGGTCAGGTTGGAGGCGTTGATCTCGGCATCGCTGAAATCGGCCCCGGCGGCGCGGACATTGGCCAGGGTCGCGCCGAATAGCTCGCTGCCCGAAAAGTCGGCCTCGATCAGGGTGGCGCCGTTGAAATTGACCCCGTGCAACTCGCCTCCGGAAAGGTTGGCGCGGGAAAGGTTGGCGCGCACGAAGGAGGCGCCCTGGGCCTCTGCTCCCGTCAGGACGGCGTTTGCGAAGCTGGTGGAGGTGAAGTCGGCGCCGACGATCTCGACTCCGGTCAGATTGGCGCGGCTGAAGTCGCTGCCCGTGAAGTTCGACCCCACCATTTCCGCGCCACGCAGATTGGCCCCGACCAGGGTGGCGTTCATGAAGCTGGCGCCGGTGAAGGTCGCACCGGAAAGATTGCGCCCCGACAGCTCGCAGCGATTGCAGGATCCGCCGAGCGAGACTGACCGGGCCACGTCGCGATCTTGCACCGTCATCTCGACGCCGGCGAAGGCGGACGGCGCCAGCAGAAGGCCGCTCGCCGCAGCCAAGGCGGGCAAAAGGACCGAAAGGGTAGGGCGGATGATCTGTTTCACACCGCCTGAATGCCCTGAAACCGTGACCGGACCTACTTAAATCGAGGTAATTTCGTTAAATGCCGGCAAGATTGGCGGCCTTCAGCAGGCCGGAATACGCAGGCCGTGCGGCAGGACGGTGGAGCCGTCGCCGCAGGCTCGGTTGAGCTGGCTCTGCGTCAGACCTGAGGCGCGCGACAGATCGGCGCCGGAGAGATTGGTTCCCTCGAGCGTGGCCCCTGCGAAGTTCGCCCCTTGCAGATAGGCGCCGACGAAACTGGCGTTGGTCAGGTTCGCGCCTGAAAAGCTGGAGCCGGAAAAGACCCCGCCATAGGCGTCCACGTCGCGCAGATCGGCGTTGGAGAAGCGGGTGCGGTTCATCACGCTCAGGCTCAGGTCGGCTTGGCGCAGACGCGACCGCGACAGGTTCAGGCCCCGCGCCTCAAGCCCGGAAAAGTCGCCCTGAAAAAGGTTGCAGCCCGCGCAGGAAGCGCCCCGACGCACCGAGGCGATCTGACCGGCGTTCTGGGCCGAGGCGGGGACGGCCAGGGTCGCGAGAAGGGCGGCGGCGAGGGAAAGGGCGGTCAGGCGGGACATGGGGTCGCTCCGGCGAAGGCGTCGCATTGATCCTGAGCCTAGGGGCGACCCGTTAACTTAGCCCTGATCCCCGCCTTGCAGGGCCGGCGCCGCGCCGCAGGTGTCGCAGGTCCAGCCGGCGCCGCGTTGTTGCAGGCTGAAGTCCCCGCAGGAGGGACAGGCCGCCGCCTCTGTCTCGCCGCCTGGCCGAGGCTCCGTCTCCAGCTTGCGGCCGAAGGGCACGACGACCAGATTGTCCGGCGCCGAGCCGCGCGCGAACCCCTTGGATATAAAGCGTGCGGCGGGGACGGCCTCGCCGTCCTTGGGCTTTCCATCGCCCAGTTCGCCCCAGTTTTGGCCCTCGGCCTGGGTGTGATCCGCCTGGGCGTTGGCCAACTCCTGGCGGCTCAGATAGGAGACGCCCAGTTCGCGGAAGATGTAGTCGAGGATCGAGGTCGCCGAACGGATGGAATCATTGCCGGTGCCCCGTCCCGCCGGCTCGAAGCGGGTGAAGACGAAGGCGTCCACGAACTCGTCCAGCGGCACGCCGTATTGCAGGCCGATAGAGATGGCGATGGCGAAGTTGTTCATCAGGCTGCGGAAGGCGGCGCCTTCCTTGTGCATGTCGATGAAGATCTCGCCCAGTTCGCCGTCTTCATATTCTCCGGTGTGGATATAGACCTTGTGGCCGCCTACGGCCGCCTTCTGGATATAGCCCTTGCGACGGTCGGGCAGTTTGCGGCGGGCGCGTTCGCGTTCCACCACCCGTTCGATGATCCGCTCCTTGGGGGCGGGTGCGGCGGCGGTCTGGGGTGCGGCTTCGAAGCGCGGCGCAGGGTCGGTCTTGGGCAGGGTCAGCAGAGGGCCGGGGGGAGGCGCGGCGCGGTTCAGGCGGATGGCGCGCCGTCCGTGATCCGCCGCCTGGCTGAGCGTGCGCGCGGCCTGGGCGGCGGTGGCGCGCCAGTCGAGGGTTTCAAGGGCGATGTCCGGGGCGTCGCTGAAGGGTTCGAGCGCCAGACGCAGGCGACCCTCGAAGCCGGCGGGATCGGCGAGAAGGGCTGCGAGGTCGGTCGGCGCGCCCTCCCAATCCCTCAGATGACCATGGCCGAACACCCATTGAGCCGCAGCGGCCTCAGCCTCTTCGGGCACCCCCAGCAGGTTCAACAAGGGGCCGTCGCCGTCTTCCAGTCCCAGAACGTCGCGGATGAAGCCGGGGTCGAGGACGGGTGCGGTGAAGACGGCGTCGAAGCTTTCCGCAGCACCCAGAGCCTGTTCCACGGCGGCCAGTTCCACATCGGTGAAGCCGAAGGCGCGGAGCGCGGAATGATCCACGCCCGGCGCCTCGACCAGGGTGCGTCGGCCGAACAGGCGACGCTCGGCCGCCTGGACGTCCCCTCCGCTGCGGACCAGGGCGGCGGCCAGGGCCGGGGCCAGGCGGCGACCGATCCCACCGTCTGCGGTCTCGAATAGATCGACGACGGCGGGCGCGCCCCGGCCGAGACGCAGGCGGGCCTCGGCGTCGTCGACGAACAGACCCAAGGCGATGTGGCGGCGGGGACCGGACGTCCGATCCAGAATCTCGATCGCCTGGGCGGCGAGGGGGAAGGAATTGGCGGACAGCCGGTCGCGGCGCGCCTTTTCGACATCGACAATTTGGGCCTTCAAACCCTCCCACTCGCCACAGGGACTGCGCAGCCGCGCCAGCTCGACCGAGGTTTGGACTGCGACCGACGCCGTCAGGGCGCCCAAGGCCTCGGCGCGGGCGGCGGGATCGCCGTCGAGCGGCGCCAGGGCGTCCAAAAGCCCCTCCAGTCCCAGCGCGAGCACGGCGTCGTCCGATTGGAGGTCCAGGGCCGTCACCCACAGACGAACCAGATCGGGCAGAAGATCGAACGTCCCATCGCTCAGGGTCGCGACCGCAGCCAGGTCGATCAGAACCCGATTGGCGGCGGGTTCGGCCAGAACCTCAGCGTCCCGCGGGTCGAAGACGACGACCAGGCCGCCGTCCAGGGCGGCCTCTGCAGCGGCCAGAACTTCAGGGGAGCCGGCGGCGGTCTGGGTCCGGTCGGCCAGGACCACCAGCTGGGCACCGTCCGCCAAGGGGCGAAGCGTCAGGCTGGGACGCTCACCATCGACGGCGCGCAGGATGTCGGCGTCGGTCGCCCCGCGGCCGCGGGCGGCGGCGGCGGCCCGGCCCAGCGCGGGATTTCGCATCGGGTCGGCGCAATCCCCCCGGGCCCCCTCGCAACGATCGACCGCGTCGGCGACGGCGCAGAGGGCGTCGGTCAGGGCCTCCGCTGATTGTCGCGCCAGCCGCTGGGTCGTCCGATCGGCCCTGTGGGCGGAAAGCCGGGCGGCGGCGGATGGATCGGCGAGGTCGACGACGCCGGCCGTTGCCGCGTGTCCCACCGGGGTCGCCAGGCCGAGCTGCATCGTAGCCGCCAGCTCCGCCGCAAAGGCGCCCGCCGCCTTGGTGTCGGCAAAGACGCCCTCGGCCAATCCCTTGGCCGCCAAACGCCCAGCCCAGGCGTCCGGCGCGCCGTTCAGCCAGCCGCCTGCGACGGACGGCGGGGGCGAGAGCGAATCGCCCCAGTCCAGCCAGGCTTCGATCCGGGCGTCGGACCAGCCGGCGGGCGCCAGAACCTCCTGGACCAGGAAGGGGCGCTCTATGGCGCGGGTCTCCATCGCGACCCGCACGGCGCGAGCGACGAAGCCGGATTGAAAGCGCATAAACCGCATCTCCCCTTAGAGCTGGCGCCAGATTACGGTGTCGCGATGACCCGCGCTACTAGATGTAGTCGTTATCAACCGCTGAATTCGCGGTGGATCATGCCGCCCGACCCCAGGGATCGCACCCAGGGGCGGTGGCGGCCGAAGCCTGGACGGGAACACCCGTCGGGGGAGGAGAAATCGAGAAGGGGCGACATCTCGCCGCTTGCGGTGACTGAGCCTCCTGTGTCATGTAACCGATTACATTTGTTATCGACGGACCTTCGATAAGTGGGCCGGCACGATGAACGCTCAGAGAGGAAACCGTGGACGTCTCCACCCCGTCAGCCGTTAACGGACATGCGCCGGCCGCCAAGGCCGCCACGATCCGTGACGTGGCGGAGCGGGCGCAGGTGTCCGTCGCCTCAGTGTCGCGCGTGCTTAACGGCTCTGACGCCATCACGGAATCGACCCGGCGTCGGGTGCTCGATGCGGTCGAATATCTCCGGTATGTGCCTCACGTCGGCGCCCGCAGCCTGTCTACCAGTCGGACCGACACGATCGGCGTCATCCTGCCGGACCTGTACGGCGAGTTCTTCTCCGAGCTGATCCGCGGCATGGATTTAGCCGCCCGCGCGCACGGCAAACATCTGATCGTATCCAGCTCCCACGGCGATACCGAGGAAACCCTGGCCGCCCTGCGATCGATGCGCGGTCGGGTCGATGGAATGATCGTCCTGTCGCCCCATCTGCGCGCCGCCAACCTGGCCGCCGACGTGGCGGGCCGCATGCCGGTGGTGTTGATGAACGGCGGCCTGGACGAGGCGGGCCGCCCCTCCATCGCGATCGACAATCACGGGGCGGCCGTCACGGCGGTCGAGCATCTGCGCGCGACGGGCCGGCGCCGCATCGCCCACATTCGGGGCGCGGCCGGAAACCTGGAGGCGGACATCCGCGCCGAAGGCTACGCCAGCGCCCTGGTCGACCAGGAACCGATCATCGTCGAGGGCGATTTCACCCAGGCGGCCGGGCATCGCGCCGCCACCCGGTTGCTGGCTCTGGACCAGCGCCCCGACGCGGTGTTCGCGGCCAACGACATGATGGCCCTGGGCGCCATGCTGGCCTTCCAGGAGGCGGGCGTGCGCTGCCCTGAGGACGTGGCCGTGATCGGATTCGACGACGTGCCGCTGGCGGCCCTGGTCCGGCCGACCCTGACCACGTTGAGAGTGAATATTGCGGAAATGGGCCGAAGGGGCGTGGAGCGCCTGATCGGCCTGGTCCAGGCCGGCCCGAACGGGGCGCCGGATTCCGCCTGCGAAATCGTTCGACCGCTCCTGGTCGAACGACAATCCACCGCGGCGGCTGAAACCGCCGGGTCGACCACCGTCAATCCAACCGCACAGCCGTTGTGAAACGGGCCCATCAGGAGGGGAAAACAGGATGAGAAAGTTCAATACACGCAGCACCGCCTTGGCGGCCGCGTCGGCTCTGGCCATCGCGGCCGGTTTCGCTGGGGCGGCGAGCGCCCAAAACGCAACGACTACGCTCCGCGGCGCCGTTTACGACGGCGCGACCGCTGAAGCCGGCGCGCAAGTCACAGCCACGGAAGTGGCGACCGGCTATGTGGCGCGCGCCCGCGTCGGCGCCGACGGCCGCTACGTCTTTTCCGGTCTCCGTCCCGGCACTTATCGCGTTCAAGTGACCAGCGCGGACGGCCAGACGGCTGAAGAAACGGTCACCCTGGCCCTGGGCCAGGTCGGCACGCTCAATCTGGACGTCGCCGCCGCTTCGACCGCGCCCGCGACCAGCGGCGCGACCGAGCTGGGCGACATCGTCGTGACCGGCCGTCGGGTGTTTGAAGTCCGCACGCCCGAAGTCGCCACCAATGTGACCCAGCAGCAGATCAACAACCTGCCGCAGATCAGCCGCAACTTCCTGAACTTCGCCGCCCTGGCCCCCGGCTTGCGTGTTCGCGAAGACGATACGGAGCGGACCATTTCGGCCGGTGGTCAGACGGCTCAGGCCATCAACGTCTTCATCGACGGTCAGAACCGAAAATCCCTGATCAACGACGGCGGCGTGGCTGGTCAGGACGACAGCCGCGGCACCCCTTTCCCGCAGGGCGCGGTTCAGGAGTTCCGCGTCATCAGCCAAAACTTCAAGGCTGAGTATGAACAGGCCGGTTCGGCCATCATTACGGCCGTGACCCGCTCTGGCACGAACGAGTTCCACGGTGACGCCTTCGTCTTCTATCAGGATCCCGACTGGATCGCTCAGGATGAGATTTCGGAACGTCGTGGAGCCGAGAAGGCGCCGCTGAAGCGACTGCAATACGGCGCCAGCCTGGGTGGCCCGATCATCCAGGATCGTCTGCACTTCTTCGGCGCCTACGAGCGCAAGGATGAGGACCGGATTTCGCAGTCCTTCCTGAACCGCACGGAATACAATGACTTCTTCGCCGCCGATCTGGGCACAACCTCGACGCCGTATGAACAGGACATCTTCTTCGGCAAGCTGTCGTGGCAGATCAACGACCGGCAGCGTCTGGAACTCAGCGCCGAGTACAAGACCGAAGAGGATATCCGTGGGGCCAGCGGCCAGAACGCCCCCAGCCGCGCGGCGCGCAACAGCGGTGAGAACAAGGCGTTCAACCTGCGTCACCAATACCAGGGCGATCGCTTCCTGAATGAGTTCGCGATCGATTACCTGCAGTCCAGCTATGAGCAGTCGGTGATCAACGGCGGCGACTACGGCCGCCGGTATGTCATCTTCCGGGACGACAGTCCGACGACGCCCGGCTTCCAGTACAACATCAACAACCGCGAGGCGACGGTCTTCACGGCTGGCGGTCGCGCGGACTCTCAGTTCCTGGAGCAGAAGAGCACGACGATCCGGAACGACCTGACTATCCCCGACCTGTCCTGGATGGGTACCCACACCATCAAGATGGGTGCGAAGTATTCGATGCAGAATTACTTCGTGCAGAAGGACTTCGGCCGCAACCCGACCTTCACCTACGACATCGAGGCGCGTCCTGAAATCAACGGAAGCCGAACCATTCCGGTCTCTGTTGACCTCGGCGTGGCCGTTCCTCCCGCTGACGCTGACAACAATGTCATCGGACTGTACATTCAGGACGACTGGCAGATCACCGACAAGCTGGAACTGAACCTAGGCATCCGCTGGGACTACGAGGACAACGCGGTCAACAACGACTACCGGACGCCGGACTCCATTCGGAACATGCTGGCGGCGATTCAGAACCTGCCGAGCTACGATTTCCCGTCCTACTTCAATCCGGCTGACTATATTTCCGACGGTGATCGTCCTGCTTTCAAGGACGCCTTCCAGCCTCGCTTCGGCTTCTCCTATGACGTTTTCGGCGACGAACGCACTGTGCTGTTCGGCGGTGCAGGGCGCTATTACGACCGGATCGGCTTCAACTTCGCCTTCGATGAACGGTTCAAGCCGTTCCAGTTCAACAAGACTATCTACTTCTCCAACACCGGCGGCCTCGTCGGGGGGCAGCAGACGGTAGCCTGGAACCCAGCCTATCTGACGCCGGCCGGCCTTGATCCGCTGCTGGCCGCGTCGCCGGGCGCCGGAGAGGTCTTCCTTGTCAAGAACAACTTCGAACCGCCGCGCACCGATCAGTTCAATATCGGCGTGCGCCAGAAGTTCGGCCAATGGCAGACGGCCCTTACATTCGCGGCCGGTCATACGGAGGGTGAATCTGCTTGGTACATCGCCAACGCCCTGACCGAGACGGGTGGTCGCTTCAACGGACCGTCGCCCACCTCGGTCGGCTTCCCGCAGTTCCGGAACACCATCTTCTTCCAGAACACGGACAAGGAACGCGACTATAAAGCGATCTATTTGACCGCTGATAAGCCGTACAACGCTCAGGACGGCTGGGGCTTCAATCTGGCCTACACCTATATGGACGCGACCCAGAACGGCAGCCGTGACAACGGATATGCGGCCTTCGACTTCGACTACAATGTCCCCAGCCAATCGCCGGAATATCGATCGGCGACGGACGAGCGGCACCGCATCGTCGCCTCGGGCACCCTGGGTCTGCCGGCCGATTTCCTGCTGTCCGGCATCGTGACCTTGGGTTCAGGCCTGCCGTATAATGTTTTCAACTGCCCTGACGCGCCGGCGGGTGGTCCCAACATCTGCTGGAATGCCGGGAACCCCGAAAAGCGCGCCTTCCTGCCGGGCCTGAACTTCGCCTATCGGCAAGTGGATCTGCGCTTGACGAAGGCCTTCGAAGTGTTTGGCGGACAGCGAGTGGAGTTCATTGCTGACGCCATCAACCTGTTCAACTTCACCAACTACAGCTCGTTCGAAGGCAGCTACACCAGCCCGCGCTTCGGCGCTGGCACCGGAGTCTTCACGCCGACCCGCAGCTTCCAGGTCGGTCTGCGCTACTCCTTCTAACCACCCTGAGCCTGGGCCGCCTTCCGCTTGCGTGGAAGGCGGCCTTCTTTTTTCAGATATTCAGTGAGCGTGCCTATGATCCGCCGAGACTTCCTGATGCGAACCACGGCAGGGGCTGCGGCCTTGGCGGTCGGGGGCCTCGTTGTGGGCGAGGCGGCGGCGCAGCAGGCGGTCACTGGGGCGGTAAACGGCACGCAGCGCCGGCCTCTGCGGCTGGACCGCGAGGTCGATGAGCTTCAGGAACGCACCTTCCGCTGGTTCGAAAAGGTCACGGACCGGGCCACCGGTCTGACGCCGGATCGCTGGCCCAGCAAATCCTTCTGCTCCATCGCGGCGGTCGGCTTCGCCCTGACCTGCTGGCCCATCGGCGTCGAGCGCCGCTGGATGAGCCGGGACGAGGCGCGCGAGCGGACCCTGATCACCGTCCGCTATTTCCACAGCCTGCCCCAGGGGCCGGAGCCGGCCGGCACGGCGGGGCACAAGGGCTTCTTCTATCATTTCCTCGATATGGAGACCGGTCTTCGTTACCGGACCAATGAGCTGTCGACCGTGGACACGGCCCTGCTGATGGCCGGCATGTTGTTCGCCGCCCGTTATTTCGACGGCGACCACCCCGATGAGGTCGAGATCCGCAGCCGGGTCCAGGCCCTGTATGAGCGGATCGAATGGGACTGGGCCGTCGTGCGCGACAACCGGATCACCATGGGCTGGCATCCGGAGAGCGGCTTCATCCCGTCGGACTGGCACGTCTACAACGAGGGCATGCTGGTGCTGCTGCTGGCCATCGGCAGCCCGACCCATCCGGTTTCGGTCAATGTCTGGCACGAATGGGCCGCCAGCTATGACCAGAGCTGGACCGACCGCTGGGGCAGTTGGCACCTGAATTTCGCGCCGATCTTCGGCCACCAGTACAGCCATATGTACGTCGACTTCCGCGGCATCCAGGACGCCTGGATGCGGGGCCAGTCGGCCCAGATGGGCGAGTATTTGGACTATTTCGAAAACAGCCGCCGCGCCGTCTATGCCCAGCAGAAATACGGCCACGACAATCCGGGCCAGTGGGCCGGCTATTCGTCCGAAATCTGGGGCCTGACGGCCTGCGACGGGCCGGGCGATTTCAAACAGACGATCAACGGGGTCGAGCGCGAGTTCTTCAGCTATTCGGCGCGCGGCCCCGGCGACCGCGACGACGGCACCATAGCCCCCACGGCGGCGGCCAGCTCCATCGCCTTCGCGCCCGAGATCGTCGTGCCCTGCATCAAGGCGATGAAGAGCCGGTTCGGCGCGGGGATTTACACCGAGTGGGGCTTCCGCGACAGCTTCAACCCGACCCTGACCCAGCGCGACGGGCCCTTGCAGCACGGCAAGATCGTTGACGGGGTGGGCTGGGTGGCCGACGACTATCTGGGCATCGACCAGGGCCCCATCGTCGGCATGACCGAGAACCATCGCTCCGACTTCATCTGGCGCTATATGCGCGGCGAGCCGCACATCCGTAAGGCCCTGGAGACGGCGGGCTTCACCGGCGGCTGGCTGAACGCATGATCTCTGGCCCGCACAGGCGGGGTGCCCTGGCGCTGCTGGCGGGCGGGGCGGCGGCGGCCTGCACGCCGCGTCGTGACGGCGAGACAGTGCTGCGCTTCTGGGCCATGGGCAATGAGGGCGGGACGGTGGGCCAACTGATGCCCGAGTTCGAGCGGCGCAATCCCGGCGTCCGCGTCGCGGTCCAGCCCCTGCCTTGGACGGCGGCGCATGAGAAGCTGCTGACAGCCTATGCTGGCGGCTCCCTGCCGGACGTCAGCCAGATCGGCAACACCTGGGTTTCGGAACTGACCGCCATCGGCGCCCTGTCGCCGACCCCGCCGGCCGCCGCCGACCTGCTGACCGATCAGTTCGAGGCGGTGCTGGAGACCAATGAGGTGGCCGGCCGGGCCATGACCACGCCCTGGTACGTCGATACGCGTCTGCTGTTTTATCGCACCGACCTTCTGGCCCGCGCGGGCTTCGGCGCGCCGCCTCGGACCTGGGCCGAGTGGAAGCGGGCCATGCACGGGATCAAGCGCGTGGCGGGCGGCGACAACTACGCCATCCTGCTGCCGCTGAACGAGTTCGAGCAGCTTCTGACCTTCGGCCTTCAGACCGAGGAGCCCTTGCTGCGGGACAGGAATACGCGCGGCAACTTCTCCAACCCTGGCTTCATCGCGGCCCTGGCCTTCTATCGCAGCCTGTTCGCCGAGGGCCTGGCGCCCCTGGCGTCGGCGGCGCAGATCTCCAACGTCTGGACCGAGTTCGCGCGCGGCTATTTCAGCTTCTACTTCTCCGGCCCGTGGAGCGTGGGCGATTTCCGCAGCCGTCTGCCGACGTCGTTTCAGTCCAGCTGGGCCACGGCGGGCGTGCCGGGGCCGAACGGCCTGGGCGCCTCGGCGCCGGGCGGCTCCAGCCTGGCGGTCTTCCAGTCTTCGCCGCATCAGGAGGCGGCCTGGGCCCTGGTGCGCTATCTGTCCGAACCGGCGGTCCAGGCCCGGTTCAACACCATCGTCGGCGACCTGCCGGCGCGGAAAAGCGCCTGGGATATCGCTCAGGTCGAGCGCGACCCTATGCTGGCGCCCTTCCGGGGCCAGCTGGAACGCGCCAAGGCCGTGCCCAAGGTTCCCGAATGGGAGCGGATCGTGACAGAGATGCAGATCGTCGCCGAACGGATGGTGCGCGGCGAATATACGCCCGAGACCGCGGCGGCCGAGATCGATCGCCGTGCTGATCGACTGCTGGAGAAGCGCCGCTGGATGATGGAGCAGGGCAGGGCCGTATGACCGTCGTCGATCCCGCAGTACCTGCCGTCAGACGTTCACGTGGCCTCGCAGCCCGCGAACGCGCCGCCTGGGGCTTCGTCGCCCCGGCCATGATCGCCATCGGCCTGTTCTTCGCCCTTCCGGTGATCGCGGCCCTGCTGCTCAGCCTGACCGACTTCGACATCTACGCCCTGGCGGACCTCGACAATCTGCGCTTCGTCGGCCTGCAGAACTACGAGCGGCTGATGACCAATCCGCTGTTCTGGGGCGCGATGAAGAACACGCTGACCTTCGCGGTCCTGGGCGTGCCCCTGTCCATTGCGGCCTCTCTGGCGGCGGCGGTGATCCTGAACGCGCGGGTGGTGAAGTGGCGGCCGATTTGGCGGGTCATGTTCTTCGCCCCCTATGTCACCACCCTGGTCGCCACGGCCGTAGTGTGGCGCTATCTGCTGCACACCCGCTACGGCGTCATCAACTGGGGGCTGGAGAGCATCGGCCTGCCCGCCGTCGACTGGCTGGGCCAACCGTCGACCTCCATCCCCGCCATCCTGATGTTCGTGGTCTGGAAGATCTTCGGCTACAATATGCTGATCTTCCTGGCGGTGCTTCAGACCGTGCCGGATGACCTGTACGAGGCCGCCCGCATCGACGGCGCCGGGCCCTGGAAACAGTTCCGCCATGTCACCCTTCCGGCCATCGCGCCGACCATCTTGCTGGTCTCGATCATCTCGGTCGCCAGCTTCTTCCAGCTGTTCGCCGAACCCTATGTCATGACCCAAGGCGGCCCGGCCCAGAGCACGGTGACGGTGCTGTATTTCATGTACGAGGAAGGCTTCAAATGGTGGAACCTGGGCTCCGCCAGCGCGGTCGCCTTCGTCCTGTTCCTGTGCATCCTGGCCATCACCCTGGTGCAGCTGGCCGTGGCCAAGCGGGTGGGGGCGTATCAGTGATGGCGTTTTCCTGCGGTCAGTCTCCCCTATCAAGAGCGCGTCATCCTCGCCCTCGTGGCGAGGATCCAGACTCCCGGTGTGTCCGCAGTATGCACCCCCTTCAAACACCTGGAGTCTGGATCCTCGGGACAAGCCCGAGGATGACGGTGCTTGGGAAGGGGGTAGGGGGGGAGACGGCAATGGAGGAGGGATGCCTATGAATATCCGTTCCATCCTCCTCAACCTCGCCGTCGCCCTGATCGCCCTCGTCGTTCTGTTCCCGCTGGTCTGGATGGCGTCGGTCAGCTTCATGCCGACCGGCGAGGCGGCGACCTTCCCGCCGCCGCTGGCCCCGTCGCGCTGGACGCTGGAGCATTATCAGGACCTGTTTCTGAACCAGGGCATGGGCCGCTATCTGTGGAACAGTTTCGCCCTGGCGACCCTGGCGACGATCCTGGCGCTCGGCTTCACCGTCCCGGCCGGCTACGCCTTCGCCAAGCTGAAGTTCACGGGGCGCGAACGCCTGTTCCAGCTGCTGGTCGCCGCCCTGGTGGTGCCGGCCCAGATCGGCCCCCTGCCGCTGTTCCTGATGCTGAAGGGGATGGGGCTGGTGAACACCTATGCCGGCGCACTGGTGCCCTGGCTGGCCTCGATCTTCGGCCTGTTCCTGGTGCGCCAATATGCGCTGAGCATTCCCGACGAGATGCTGGAGGCGGCCCGGATCGACGGCGCCGGCGAGGGCCAGATCTTCCGCCGCATCGTCCTGCCGACGCTGCAGCCGATCATCGTTACCCTGGGCCTGTTCGTCTTCCTGGGCAGCTGGAACGACTTCCTGTGGCCGTTGATCATCCTGACGGACCAGTCGAACTACACCCTGCCTGTCGCCCTGGCGGCGCTCTCTCGCGAACATGTCCAGGATGTCGAACTGATGATGGCGGGCGCGGTCGTCACGGTCGCGCCTGTGCTGATCCTCTTCCTCGCCCTGCAACGCTACTACATCCGCGGCATGCTCGCGGGCAGCGTGAAGGGGTAAATTTCTCGTCTCTCTACGCCGTCATCCTCGCCCTTGTGGCGAGGATCCAGACTCCCGGTGCGGCCGCCCTATGCACCCCGTCCAATACCGGGAGTCTGGATCCTCGGGACAAGCCCGAGGATGACGCGGAGAGGGAAAGCTGGAGTCATCCAATGCGTATCCTGACCTCCACCCTCGCGCTCAGCGCCGCCCTGATGGCCGCCCCCGCCGTCGCCCAGGACACGCGCGTTCTCGACAGCATGGACGACGCCTCGCGGTGGCAGGCCAGCGCCTCGACCGACGTCCACGCCGCCGTCTCCGCCGTGGCGGGGCATGACGGCCGCGCCGTGCGGCTCGATTATGATTTCGACGGCAAGGCCGGCTACGCCGTGCTCAGCCGCGCCCTGCCGGTCGATCTGCCCGACAATTACGAGATCAGCTTCTGGGTGCGCGGCGCCGGGCCGACCAACACCTTCGAGGTCAAGCTGACCGACGCCTCGGCCGAGAACGTCTGGTGGAAACAGACGGCGCGCTACGACTTCCCCGACGGATGGACGAAGTTCGTCATCAAGCGCCGCCAAGTGTCCAAGGCCTGGGGCCCCAGCCCGGAGACGGTGCTGCGCCGCGCCGAACGGGTCGAGTTCGTCGTGGTGGCGGCTGAGGGCGGCAAGGGCGCGGTCGAGATCGATCAACTGAGCCTGCGCGCCCTGCCGGTCGAGCCCCTCGCGCCGCCCCAGCCGATCGCCGCCGATGGGCGGGCGCAGACGACGGCTGCCAACGCCGTCGACCTGGACCCGAAGACCGCCTGGACCCCGCCTGTGGGCGAGCCGTCGGCCCTGACCCTGGATCTGGGATACGAACGCGAGTTCGGCGGCCTGACCCTGCGCTGGGGCGAGCGGGGCGCGGCGGCGGACTATAGGATTTCAGCGTCTCTCGACGGACGCGACTGGCGTGAGCTGACATCCGTGAAGGGCGGCAACGGCGGCGTCGACTGGCTGCGCACGCCTGAGACGAGCGCCCGCTGGCTGCGGCTGGAACCGCTGAGGCCGGTCCCCGCCTCGGACGTGGTCGGCTCGTCCGGCGCCGGCCAGCGGCTGGGCGCCGGGCAGGCGACCACCTATGCGCTGAACGAGATCGAGGTCGAACCCCTGGCCTTCGGCGAGGACGCCACGGCCTTCGTGGAGGCGGTGGCCAGGGAGAACCGACGCGGTCTCTATCCGCGCGGCTTCTTCGGCGAACAGCCCTACTGGACCCTGGTCGGCGTGGACGGGGGCGGGGAGAGCGGTCTGATCGGCGAGGACGGCGCCATCGAACTGCGCCGCGCGGGCCCCAGCATCGAACCCTTCGTCGTCGATAACGGCCGGCTGATCACTTGGGCCGACGTCAATATCGAACAGGGGCTGAAGGACGGCGATCTGCCCATTCCCTCGGTAACCTGGATCGCCGACGACTGGACGCTGAAGATCACCAGCTTCGCCGATGGTTCACCGGACCAGGCGCGTCTGTGGGGCCGCTATGACCTGACCAACACCTCCAACCGGCCGCGCAGCCTGACCCTGGCCCTGACGGCGCGGCCGTTCCAGGTGAATGGGCCGGTGCAATTCCTGGCCATTCCGGGCGGGGTGGCGCCGGTCGAGCGGATCGCCTGGGACGGCGCGAGCCTGACGCTGAACGACGACGTCCGGGTCCAGCCCCTGACCGCGCCGGACGCTGTGGCGGCTTCGAGCTTCGACGCCGGGGCCGATCCTCAATCATTGATTTTGCCTACGGCGCGACGCCCAGTGGGTGAGCCGGTCGCCGTCTCCGACGCCACGGACCTGCCGGCCGGCGCCCTGCTGTACGAGGTGACGCTTCAGCCCGGTGAGACGCGCACCTTCGGCTTCCTGTCGCCGCTGGCGGGCGATCCGTCGCAGGCCGGGCAGGGCGTCGCCGCCCTGGATCAGGCCGAGCAGGCGCTGGCGGCGCAGTGGCGTGAGAAGCTGGACCGGGTGGACCTGACCCTCCCGCCCGCCGCCCAAAGGATCGAGGATGCTTTGAAATCCTCACTGGCCCATATGTTGATGTCGCGTCAGGGGCCGATCCTCCAGCCCGGCACCCGCAGCTACAACCGTTCCTGGATCCGCGACGGGGCCATGATGGCCGAGGGGCTGAACCGGCTGGGCATGGCCGAGCACTCTGCCGACTATCTGCGCTGGTACGCCCCCTACGTCTTTGAAAACGGCAAGGTTCCCTGCTGCGTCGACGCGCGGGGCGCCGATCCGGTGCCCGAGAACGACAGCCACGGCGAGTTCATCTTCCTGGCCGCCGAGACCTATCGCTACACCGGCGACGAGGCTCTGCTGCGTCAGGTCTGGCCCCAGGTCCAGAAGGCGATCGCCTATATGGACGAACTGCGCGCCTCCACCCGCACCGCCGCCTTCCAGGCCCCAGACCAGCGCCACCTGTACGGTCTGCTGCCCCCGACGATCAGCCACGAGGGCTATTCGGACAAGGCGGCCTATTCCTACTGGGACGATTTCTGGGGCCTGCTGGGCTACAAGGACGCCGTCTTCATCGCCCAGACCCTGGGCGACGCCGAGGCCGCCGCCCGCTATGCTGCGGCGCGCGATCAGTTCGCCGCCGACATCCGCGCCTCCATTGTCGCCACAGCCGCACACCACGACATCGACTGGATCGCCGGCGCCGCGGACCGGGGCGATTTCGACGCCACCTCGACCACCATCGCCCTGTCTCCGGCGGGCGAGCAGGATAATCTCCCGCCCGAACTGATGGCGCGAACCTTCGACCTCTATTGGGAAAACTTCCAGAACCGGCTGACCAATCGCACGGGGTGGAAGGACTACACCCCCTACGAATGGCGGCTGGTCGGCGCCTATGTGCGGCTGGGCCAGAAGGACCGCGCCCTGGCGGTGCTGGACTTCCTGATGGCCGACCGCCGGCCCGAGGCCTGGAACGGCTGGGCCGAGGTGGTGGGGCGCGACAAGCGCGAGCCGCGCTTCATCGGTGACATGCCCCACGCCTGGATCAGCTCCGACTATATCCGCTCGGCTCTGGACCTGTTCGCCTACGAGCGGGACCGCGACCACGCCCTGGTGCTGGCGGCGGGCGTGCCTGAGGCCTGGCTGGATACGAAGGAGGGCGTCGGGGTGACGGACCTGCGCACGGCCTATGGATCGCTGACCTACGCCTATCGCAAACAGGGGGCGGCCTATGTGCTGACCCTGGGCGAGGGCGCGACGCCGCCGGGCGGCTATGTGCTGCAATGGCCCGCCGGCGAGGGGCGGCCGGAGCGGGTCCGCATCGACGGGCGGGCCGCGCAATGGTCTGGCGACGAGCTTGCGATCCCAGTGGGCGCGCGACGGGTGGAGATGCGCTGACGAAAGGTCTTCCTTCTCCCATTGGGAGAAGGTGGCCCGGAGGGCCGGATGAGGGCCGGCCGGTGGGCCGGTTCGCACCGCCGAACCCTCACCCTTTCGCGCCAGAACGATCGCTTCGCTCTCGTGCGCTCAAGCCCTCTCCCGGCGGGAGAGGGGCCTTATGAGTCAGTCTTCCGCCTTCGCCTTGGCCTTCTTCGCCGGCGCCTTCTTGGCGGCGGGCTTCTTCGCAGCCGCAGCCTTCTTCGACGCAGCCGTTTTCTTCGCCGGCGCCTTCTTCTTCGGCGCCGCGCCGGCCTTGGCGGCGAGCAGGGGCAGGGCGGCTTCCAAGGTCAGGTCTTCGGGCGCCGTGCCTTTCGGCAGGGTGGCGTTGATCTTGCCCGATTTGACATAGGGGCCGAAGCGGCCGGCCATGACGTGGATCGGCTCGCCCGTCTCGGGGTGGGCGCCCAGGTCCTTCAGCGGGGCCGCAGCCGCCCCGCGGCCGGGACGACCGGCGCGCTTCTCGGCCAGCAGGGCGACGGCGCGGTTCAGACCGACCTCGAACACCTCGTCGATGTCCGAGACATTGGCGTAGGTGCCGGCGTGCAGGACGAAGGGACCGTAACGGCCCAGGCCCGCCGTGATCATCTTGCCGTCCTCGGGGTGAACCCCGACCTCGCGCGGCAGGGCCAGCAAGCGCAGAGCCTGGTCCAGCGTCAGGGACGCGGGCGACCAGCCCTTGGGCAGGGACGAGCGTTTTGGCTTCTCGCCGTCCGGCGGCGCGATTTCGACATAGGGGCCGAAGCGGCCGATCTTCAGCTGCACGGGGTGTCCGGTCGCCGGATCGACCCCCAGTTCGCGATCGCCGCTCTCGGCCGACCCGTCCTCGGCCGAAGGACTGGCGACGGGACGGGTGTATTTGCAGTCAGGATAGCGCGAGCAGCCGATGAAGGCGCCGAACCGGCTGGTCTTCAGGCTCAGTTGGCCCTGGTGGCACAGGGGGCATTCGCGCGGGTCGGACCCGTCGCCCTTGTCGGGGAAGATATGGGCGCCCAGGCTCTCGTTCAGGGCGTCCAGAATGGCCGTGGTGCGCAGCTCGCCCGCGGCTTGGGTCGCGGCGTGGAAGTCCTGCCAGAACTCGCGCAGCAGCACCTTCCAGTTCAGATCGCCGGCCGAAACCTCGTCAAGCCGGGTCTCAAGCGCGGCGGTGAAGTCGTACTCGACCCATTTGCGGAAGAACTGCTCCAGGAAGGCCGTGACCAGCCGCCCCTTGTCCTCAGGATAGAAGCGGTTCTTGTCCACCCGCACATATTCCCTGTCGCGCAGGGTCGACAGGGTCGAGGCGTAGGTCGAGGGGCGGCCGATGCCCAGTTCTTCCAGCTTCTTGACCAGGGTGGCTTCCGAATAGCGCGGGGGCGGTTCGGTGAAATGCTGATCGGTGCGGATGGCGTCGACCTTGGCCTTGGCGCCCTCCTTCAGGGCCGGCAGGCGGCTGGTGTCGTCTTCGCCCTCGTCGCCTTCCGCGCCCTTCTGCTTCTCGTCGCGGCCTTCCTCATAGACGGCCAGGAAGCCGTCGAAGGTCACCACCTGGCCGGTGGCGCGCAGGCCGGTCAGCCCGTCGGAGGTCTCGATCTCGACCGTGGTGCGGTCCAGACGCGCGGCCTCCATCTGCGAGGCGACCATCCGCTTCCAGATCAGCTCATAGAGGCGCTGAAGATCGGACTCGAGGCGCAGGCTGTCGGGATGGCGGGCGATGTTGGTTGGCCGGATCGCTTCGTGCGCTTCCTGAGCATTCTTCGCCTTCACCTTGTAATGGCGAGGTTCGGCCGGGACATAGGCGGGGCCGTACTCCTTGCCGATCACCTCGCGCGCCTGGGCCAGACCCTCGGGGCTGACGGACACGCCGTCGGTCCGCATATAGGTGATCAGGCCGCCGGTCTCGTCCACGCCCTCATACAGTTTCTGCGCCGCCTGCATGGTGCGCTGGGCGGTGAAGCCCAGCTTGCGCGCGGCCTCCTGCTGCAGGGTGGAGGTGGTGAAGGGCGGCGCCGGGTTGCGACGGACCGGCTTCTTCTCGACCGAGTTGATGGTGAAGTCCCCGGCCTGGATGGCGGCGCGGGCGGCCGAGGCGGTGGCCTCGTCCTTGATGTCCAGACGCTGCACCCGCTTGCCGGCGTGCTTGACCAGGCGGGCGGTGAAGGGCGGGCTGTCGGCGTTCAGGTCCGCCTCGATGGACCAGTATTCCTGAGGCTTGAACTTCTCGATCTCCATCTCGCGATCGACGACGATGCGCAGCGCCACCGACTGGACGCGACCGGCCGAGCGCGCGCCCGGCAGCTTGCGCCATAGCACGGGCGACAGGGTGAAGCCGACCAGATAGTCCAGGGCGCGGCGCGCCAGATAGGCCTCGACCAGCTCCATGTCGATCTGGCGCGGATTGGCCATCGCCTCCAGAACGGCGGACTTGGTGATGGCGTTGAAGGTGACGCGTTCGACGTGGGTGTCCTTCAGCGCCTTCTTCTTGTTCAGCACCTCCAGCACGTGCCAGCTGATCGCTTCCCCTTCGCGGTCGGGGTCGGTCGCCAGGATGATGCGGTCGGCGCGCTTGGCGGCCTCGGCGATTTCGGACAGGCGCTTGGCGCCCTTGGCGTCGGCCTCCCAGTGCATGGAGAAGTCGTCGTCGGGCAGGACCGAGCCGTCCTTGGACGGCAGGTCCCGGACGTGGCCGTATGAGGCCAGGACCTCGTAGTCCGAACCCAGATACTTATTGATGGTCTTGGCCTTTGCGGGGCTCTCGACGATGACGAGGTTCATGCGTGTTCGGTCTCGGGAAGGGGCGCGAACGTGGTTGGAGCGGAGCCATGTGTCAATGCACCGGCCGCCGGGCGCCCGTAAACTTGCGGAATATCGGGTGACTATCACGGATCGAAGACGAATCCGGAAGAGACTTCACTATATCGACGCCAGACCGCCCGGCAGCAGCTCGGCTCGGCCGGCCAGGCTCAGCTCCAGCAGGGCGGCGGCGACCTGGCCCATGGGGGCGTTCAGGGCGCGAGCGATCTCGTCGCGCGGCGTCGGGGTGGGCGAGAGCAGGGCGGCGACCCGGTCCAGGAAGGCGTCGTCCACCTCGCCATAATCCATCGGCTCCGACGGCGGCGCGCGCAGGCTGCGCAGGGTGTTGAAGGCGCGCTCGATGTCCTCGATCCCCTCGCAGAGGATGGCGCCCTGGCGCAGCAGTTCGTTCGGCCCCTTGGCGCGCGGGTCCAGCGGCGAGCCCGGCACGGCGAAGACGTCGCGCCCCTGTTCGGCCGCCAGTCGGGCGGTGATCAGGGATCCCGACTTGATCTCCGCCTCCACCACCACGACGCCGCGCGACAGGCCCGAGATGATGCGGTTGCGGCGGGGGAAGTCCCGCGCCTGGGCCCGCGCGCCGACGGGGCTTTCCGACACGACGCAGCCCTGGTCGATCAGCCGCGCGTAAAGATCCGCGTGTTCGGGCGGATAGACGTCGTCCACCCCGCCGCCCAGGACCGCCACGGTCCCCGTCGCCAGGGCGCCTTCGTGGGCGGCGGCGTCGATGCCGCGCGCCATGCCCGAGACGACGACATGACCGGCCTGCCCCAGTTGCAGCGCCAGGCCGCGCGCGATCCTCTGTCCGCCCGCCGAGGCGATACGGGCGCCGACGACGGCGACACAGGGCGCGTTCAGCAGTTCGAACCGGCCCCGCGCCCACAGGATCGGCGGCGGCGGGTCGAGCGCCGCCAGCATTTCGGGATAGTCGGGATCGCCCAGCACCAGCAGGCGCGCGCCGATCCGCTCGCCATCGGCCAGTTCGCGCTCGATGTCTGCGACGGGCGGAGGAATGGAGGCCGCGCCGGACTTGCGGACCAGATCGGGCAGAACCTCCAGCACGCGAACGGCTGAGCCATAGCGGCCCAGCAGCTGGGAAAAGGCGACGGGACCGATGCGGTCGGTGCGGGCGAGCCGCAGCCGGGCGAACCGTTCGTCCGCCGCCGGGGTCACGCCTTCTTGGCCCCGATGCGCGGCTCCTCGCCCTTCAGCAGGCGGGCGATGTTCTGATGATGGCGGACCCAGATCAGCACGGCGGCGAAGACGGTCAGGGCCAGGATCGCCATGTCCACCGGCAGGCCCACGGCGGCCAGCGGCAACAGGGCCAGAAGGGGCGCAGTCGCCGAGGAGATCAGGGCCGCCAGCGACGAATAGCGGAAGGCGAAGGCGCTGATCAGCCAGACGGCGCCGGCCATCAGGCCCAGGGGCCAGGCGGCGGCCAGCAGCAGGCCATAGAAGGTCGCCACCCCCTTGCCGCCCTTGAACTTCAGCCAGACGGGAAACAGGTGGCCCAGGAAGGCCGCGCCGCCGGCGATGGCGCCCGCAGCCTGGCTGTCGAACAGGGCGCGGGCGATCAACAGGGCGACGGCCCCCTTGCCGGCGTCCAGCAGCAGGGTGGCCAGGGCCAGGTCCTTGCGCCCGGTGCGCAGCACATTGGTCGCGCCGATATTGCCCGATCCGATGTTGCGTACGTCGCCGGCGCCGGCGGCGCGGGTGATCACCACGCCGAACGGGATCGAGCCGAGCAGATATCCGCCCAGCGCGACCAGCGCCAAGGTCCCGACCGCGGGCCCCACCAGATCCTGCACTTTGATTCTCTCCCCGGGAAATGCAGCGGCAAAATGCGTCGGCGCGCCTTACGGAGCAAGGGCGATCCGGCCTCTTGACCCGATGAATGACGCAGGGTCAGGTCCGCGCGCCTTTCCGGAGAGTCTCATGAGCCGATATTCCACCGCCGTCGCCGCCTCCATCCTGCTGATGTCGGCCTCGGCCTGCGTCGGCGCCCCGACCGGCGGGGAGAGGGCCGTGTCCCGCCCGGCCATGGCCGCCTATTTCGACTGTGTCCGCGACGGCGGGGTGGCCATCTCCGCCCACCGGGCGGTCTCGGCCCCGGATCAGCCTGAGAACTCCATTGCGGCCATCGAGGCGACCGGGCGAGCCATTCCCGGCGCCGTCCTCGAACTGGACGCGATCCTGACCAGGGACGGCCATCTGGTGCTGATGCACGACGAGACGATGGACCGGACCACGACCGGCCGGGGCCGCGTCGCCGACCTGACCCTGGCCCAGGTCAAGGCCGCCCGGCTGAAGGCCTCGAACGGCGCCTTGACCGAGGCCGTGCCCCCGACCCTGGCCGAGGCCCTGGACGCCGCCGGCCGCGTCGGCGCCATCGCCAGCCTGGACCTGAAACCGACCGAAGGCGCGACCACGGTCGATCTGGCGAAAGCCATCATTGCCGAGGTGCGGCGCTCGGGCGCGCAGAACCGGGTGATCCTGATCACCTATAATGACGCCGACGCCCGCGCCGTGGCGGCCCTGGCGCCGGAGATGATGATTTCGGCCGGTCTGGACGGCGTCGAGGATCTGGACGGTCTGAATCCGGCCCAGATCCTGGCCTGGACCGGCACGCGCGAGGAGCGGCCCGGCCTGTGGTCGGCCCTGCGTCAGGCGGGGGTCGAGGTCCAGTTCGGCACCCTGGGGGCGGAGGGCCGCCGCCGCGATGACCGCTACGCCGCCGACGGCGACGTCTCCGAATACCGCGACCTGTTCCGCCAGGGCGTGACCGTCATCGCCACCGACACGCCCCTGGCCGTCCAGTCGGTGCTGGGCGCGGAAGTCGCCAAGGCCGCCGCCTGCCGCCGCCCGCGCTGACGCGACGATTTGCGCTCGATCAAGGAGCGGACGAACGGGCTAGGGCAGGGGAAGATCAGGAGTTCAGCATGCGCGATGATCTGATGTTCGACGTGGCCGTGGTCGGGGCCGGACCGGCGGGCCTGGCCTTCACCCGGTCGCTGGCCGGGGCGGGGCTGACGATCGCTCTGATCGAGGGACAGGACGAGGCGGCCTTGCGCGACCCGGCCTTCGACGGACGCGAGATCGCCCTGACCCACAACTCCATCCGCCTGTTAAAGTCCCTCGGCGCCTGGGACCGGGTTCCGGCGCAAGAGATTTCGGACCTGCGCGAGGCGCGGGTGCTGGACGGCGGCTCGCCCTTCGCCCTGACCTTCGACGCCGGCGGCGCCGACCGGCTGGGCGTCCTGATCCCCAACCACCTGATCCGCCGCGCCCTGTTCGAAGTCGTGGAAGGCCAGGCGGGCGTGACCCTGATGGCCGGACGGCGGGTGGCCAGCTGCGCCGTCCAGGGCGCCGCCCCGCGGGGCCGGGTCGTGCTGGACGACGACGCGACGCTCCGGGCGAAGCTGATCGTGGCGGCCGACTCGCGCTTCTCCGGCGTGCGCGACCAGTTGGGCGTCGGGGTTGGGATGAACCGGCTGGGCCGGTCGATGATGGTCTGCCGGATGCGTCACGACCAGGCGCACGGCCATGTCGCCACCGAATGGTTCGACCACCGCCAGACCGTCGCCCTGCTGCCCGTCGCCGATGCTGAGGAGCGGGTCTCATCCGTCGTCCTGACTCTGGCCGCCCCGGCCATCGCCGACCTGATGCGCCTGTCGCACGAGGCCTTTGCGGTCGAGATGGAGCGGCGGCTCAAGGGCCGCCTGACCGGCCTCGAACTGATCGGAACCCGCCACGCCTATCCCCTGGCCACCACCTGGAGCCGCCGGTTCGCGGGCGAGGGTTTCGCCCTGATCGGCGACGCCGCCGTGGGCATGCACCCGGTCACCGCCCACGGCTTCAACCTGGGTCTGCGCGGGCAGGCTGCGCTGGCCAAGGTGGTGAGATCGGCGCGCGGGGGGGACATCGGCTCGGAACGCCTGCTGGCCCGCTATGAACGCGACCACCGCCTCGCCAGCTGGCCCCTGTACCAAGGCACCAACGCCCTGGTCCGCCTGTTCACCCAGGAAACGCCCCCGGCCCGTCTGGCGCGCGGCGCCGCCCTGCGCGCCGGCCAGGCGACCGCGCCGTTCAAACGGGTGGTGAAACGGATGCTGACGGCGTGATCTATTATTCTTCCTTCTCCCATGGGGAGAAAGGCGTTCCTCCTGGTCCAGCATAATTGTCTGTAATGTAAGGCCATTTTCCCAGAGAATAATGCCGTGCAGATTTCGTGTAGATAATACTTCACGCTCCCACAAACGATGGCTGGAGTCGGTGGCGGCGTCCATGGATTTGGGCTGCTAGTAAGTATCAGCAGTTGGGCTCCGCGAGGCGTCAGTCGAAGGCCGCCGCAGCTTTCTCTGTGCCAAGACGCGCAACCCCACCAAGCCTAGGCCTGATGGAAACGGCAGATGTCCGCGCCAACCGTTACCATCCCGCCCGCCGCCCGCCCGCCCGCCCGCCTAGAATAGCGACAACTGCTTGGTCGCCTGATCGAAGGCCTTCCATTCCGGCGACCGTGACTCGTGATCCAACCACGCCTCGACGAAGGCTTCCGCACTGTCGTAACCGTCCATCGCTGCCTTGGGCGTGAAGTGCGACCTGTAACCCGTCTCGGTGATCGGCAATGGCGCCCGCTCGGGTGACACGCTCACCACTTCCAGATGGGCCATGTGGGTTCGGTCGTCGTAGACCAGATAGTCGGCGTTCCATCGGATTTCGATCTCGATGCCGTTCCACTGTGTCCGTGTGATTGAATAGTCCTTCTTCATATCCGCCTCTAGGGTCTGGGTTCGATCTGAACCCTTGCCCGTCGGCGAGACTGGGGGAGCAAACGGAGCGGGAGGCTTCGCGGGGACCCGGCTACAACGAGCACCGCGAGAGAAGCTGGGCGGAAGGCTCTCCGGAGTGCGCCAGGGGCAAGGCCCCAAGCTCTTAGCGATAGGGATTGCGACCCGCATGGGCTGAGATCACCGGCATAGCCGGAAGCTCAGGGCGAAGCCTAAAGCCCGCCGCGCTTCGGCGCGGATCGCTCTGCTGCTGGATCTCTCTTTTTCAGTCGCGTGAGTTCCAGCGCCTCGTCACGTTCGGAGGTCCTGACCGCTCGTGCGAGCCGCACCATCGCGGCGGCAAACACCGCCTTCACGACTTCCGGGGGTTCTCCAAGATGCAATCCTATCTCGTCGTAGGTCATCCCCCCGAAACGATGGAGAACGAACACGTCGCGCAGCTTTGTGGGCAGTCGTAGGATTGCGACTTTGACGACATCCGCAGTGCTTCGTGCACGTCGGCGTCTTGGCCGAGGTTTTGATGCTGTCATCCGCCTGTCCTCCGATCGAAGCCGTGGCTGGTCTCTTCCACTTGCGGTCTACGCGCCGAACGTGCCGGGCTGGATGTCCGCCGACAGCGCGATGAGATCCTGCCGCGATCTCGCAATCATGGCGTGGGCTTCGGGGTGATCCTCGGGCCAAATCAGACGCTCCAAGACAGCGAGCCTTGCGATGATCGCTTCGAAGCTCACGGATGCGGAGTGCGGAATTGCCTCCAACAGACGCTCACGCCTCTCGATCAACGTGTCCAAGATGCCGTCGATGTCCCGAAGCTCCTTGGACCAAGGTAAGGCTTGCTGCTCGGTGTGGCTAAGATTGCACCAGGAATGCTCCCGGATCAGCCAACCCTCCAACTTCGCCCAACGGTTCTGGAGCCGCTCTATCTGGGCGTCGATAGCCAGCCAGTTCTTGCATTGTCTGGCCGCTTCAGTGGAAGAAACCAACGCGGCGGGTGCCAGATTGGCGGAGGCGGCCGCTGTACCGGCGGCAGGGCTGCCCAGTCCAAACGCCACGACCGATGTTCCCGCGATGAGCCCGCGCCTGGAAATCTCAGGCAGGCGCGCGTCCTCTACGCCCGTCTTTCGACGTGAGCCCATGACTCTACCTTTCTCTGTGTGTTAGTCTTTTAGTACCAAAATACGCTGTTGAGAGCAATCCAAAAATACCATGACCGGCACTAAAAGTGACAATCGATGATAATGCCTGCCCAAATCCGCGCGGCGCGCGCTCTCTTGGGATGGAATGGAGCTGAACTGGCTAAAGCGGCTGGTGTCTCGCTTCAGACAATCCGGCGAATGGAAAGCGCACTGGGCCCAGGTCGCAGTTCGGCCGCCAATGTCGAAGGCGTGCGGCATGCTCTGGAGACCGCAGGCGTCATCTTCCTTGATGCAGATGACGCGAGCGGAGTCGGCCCAGGGGTGCGACTAAAATGGTGAGTGCGAGATAGTTCCGGCTTGTCTGGATCGAATTCGGACCAGTCATGACCGACGAAGCAGCCGTTGGCGCGAGAAGCTAGCGGAGGACGCGAACAGTAATCCAAGGTGACGCTGGAAACATCTGTTGCGGGATTGCCGTCACCGGGCCGTGGCCACGAGCGAACCTTCTGAAAAGGCGCTCGGGGGGTCAACTTTTTCGCGACTCACGGGCGGAGCGCTGGGATCGGTGAGCGGCTCGCTCCGCTGCACCATTGAGATCGGCCGAGCCGAGACCGAGACCGAGACCGAGACCGAGATTGCTGGGCCTCCATATTCACACTTCCAGTTCTAACCACCGCGATGAAATCAATTATCCCAAAGCCTCTCATTCCAGCAGCGCAGTATCTGCGGATGTCCACGGACCACCAGCGGTACTCATTGGAAAACCAAGGAGCGACGGTGGCAGCGTATGCCGAGGCGAACGGATACCAAATCGTAGCCTCATACGAAGATGCGGGGAAAAGCGGCCTTACTGTGAAGGGGCGCGATGGTTTGAAAAGGCTCCTGTCGGACATCCTCACCGGCTCACCGCCTTACAAAACGGTCCTCATCAGGGACGTCAGCCGTTTGGGACGGTTTCAGAACCCCGACGAAGGCGCTCACTATGAATTCTTGTGCGACCAGGCTGGCGTACACATTCACTACTGCGCGGAAGCGTTCACCAACGATGGATCGACCGTTGCGAACATCGTCAAGCATCTCAAGCGAGTGATGGCTGGCGAGTACAGCAGGGAACTGTCGGAGCGTCTCAAGACAGCCATCCGTAGGACGGTTGTCGCGGGGGGTGTGAAGGGCGGGCCAGCAGCATATGGAGTCCGTCACCAAGCTTTTGACGATGGTGGAAATGCGCTTGAAGTGCTGACAGGCGGACGCCGGAAGCAGCGTTCAACCGATGTTGTTAAGATGGTTCATGGCCCTGCCGAAGAGGTCGCTACGATCCGGGAGGTCTTTAGACTGTTCACTCACAAGAGGATGCGACGTTCGCAGATTGCCACGAGGCTGAATCAGCAAGGCATAAAGCCTCCGAGAGGAATTCTGTGGACTGGCATGCAGGTGGACGTCGTTCTTCGTAATGAAGTTGCCCTCGGGCTCTCCGTGTTCAATCAATCACGGGGTCAGGTAGGCGGACCGCGCACACTAGTGCCTCATGCCGAGTGGGGTCGCATCAAGGTGATGAAGCCCCTTGTTAGTGAAAGCGTCTTCAGGAGGGCATCTGACCGGCTGGCCTCAACGAGAAGGCGGAAATACACGAACGAGGAACTGCTTGAGGGCCTTCGGCGGCTTTCGCAGGAGAAGGGGGTATTGTCGGCGGCGCTTATCGAAGGTTGCTGTTTTCTCCCAACCTTCAACGTCTTCCGCAAGCGCTTCGGCTCGATCCATGAGGCCTACAGGCTCATTGGATATAGCTACACTGGCAAGCAGCTTCGTTCGATGCAATCGAAGCGCACGAGCGACGCGGACGTGATAGCCGCCCTGACCGCGCTCAGAGAGCGACACGGCCACCTGACCGCAAAGATCATCGCGGCAGACCGAAGCGTCCCAGCAATGGCTTCTCTGGTGGCACGGTTTGGCTCGACCACAAGAGCATATGAGCTTGCTGGTTTTGTCGGGAGTCCGCATTTACTGGCTTGGGATCGCAAACGCCTTCGACGATCCAATGCGGCAGGTATGGCCAATTGCTAATCTAGTGCCCGGTCAGCTGCCGAATTCTGCGACGCCGCCACCATTACCGTACATCGCTGCGTCTTCCCGCTCTCGACCGCCGCCGCCCGGCACGCGTCGAGAGCGTCCCGGTTCTCGTCGGCCAGCCGGGCATCCGCGACCACCCGATCCCAGCCAGGCGGATTGGCCATCCGCATCAACGCCCCACCCGCCGTCCACCGATCCTCGTGCATCACCAGGGCCGCCACCCGCGCGTTCAGCCCGAACGGTAGGACACTGGCGAGGATCGGGGACACCAGCAGCCCGACCGCGAACGCCACGCCCCCGATCCAGCCCAGCAACCGGACCTGCCTATCCTTCGCCCAGGCCTGACCGATGAGGCCGGAGAGCCGCGACCGCTCGCGCTCCGCCTCCTGCGCGGCGCGGTCCAGCCTCTGCGCCGCCTCCCGCACCAGCGCCAAACCCGCCCTTGCGATACCTTGGCCCTGCTGCTCGGGCGTCAGGTTCAGCACCGGCGAGGCCAGGACTGTCTCCAACGATTGACCGATCTCGTCCAACCCCTTGCCCAGGACGGCCAGATCCTGACTGTAGTCGGGCGGTCGATGTTCGCGCATCGACGCCGGGAGGCCCTCGATCGCGCGGCGCAGCACCGAGACCTCGGCCCGCAGGTCCTCGAACGCCTGGGCCGGGTCGCCCGCCTTATCCTCCGCCATCCTCGCCTCCTGACTTCGTTACAACGACAGGCCCCGATGCAAGTCCCGCCCGATCTGCTGGGTCGCCTGCTGCACGCTACGCGCCGAGATCACCCGACCGAGGGTCGAACTCTGGCCCATTCCCAAGTCCTGCGCCCGCGACCGCACCAGCGATGCCAACTGCGGATCGCGCTTCAGCGTGCCCGCCATCGCCTTCATGCGCGCCTCCACGCGTTGGCGTTCGCCTCTGTGCCGCCACCCGTCCAGCCGGCCATGCTGCGTTTCCAGCCGCTTCCAATCCTTCACCAACCGGTCGGCCTTCAACATCGGATCATGCCGCACCCGCGCTTCGCGGCGGATGGCACCCGCCAGCTCGGCACCGCGTTCAGGCCCGCGAAGATCCCGCATGGCGCGCCAGGTTGAGGGCTCATGACGCAAGGCGTTATGCAGGTCGCGCGTCGCCCCCGGCCTCGTCTGATCCAGCACCGCCCCGGCTTCGCGCAGTTCGCGCTTCTGATATTCAAGCACGGGCAGCTTCTGGGCGCGCATCCGCTCGGTATCGTCCATGGCCCGCGCATAGCGCTCCACCGAAACCTCCAACGTCTGCGCGGGAACGGGAGCCGTTCGCCCCGGCCCGGACGACGACAGGCCTTCGACGCGGCTGAACTGCGGCGGCACCGCGCGCTTGTTCAGGGTCAACCCGTCGAACAGGCCCCGTTTGCGAGATTCGGGGTCGTGACCCGTGGCGCGGGTCGGCGCTTCGAGGCCGCGCCGTGCGGCATAGTCCAGCGTGGTTTCCTTGAGCCCCGTCCGCGAAAGCCGCGCCGACAAAGCGTCCATATCCTTGAACTCATTCCGGTCGGCATAGAGGGTCGCCGTCTCCCGGTGGCGGGTCATGGCGACATAGGTCAGGTGCCGGTCCATCGTGCCGGACGCCAGCACATGGGTCCGGTCCACCGTCGCGCCTTGGGCCTTATGGATAGTGGTGGCGTAGCCATGATCCACGGCAGCATAGTCCGCCATCGACACCGACACGACGCGGCCTTGGCCGGGTCCCTTGGCGCTGTCCAGGCGGACCTCAAGCCGACCGGGCTCGGCCCGCGCCACAGTGCCCAGCATGCCGTTCTTCACGCCGAGATCGCGATTGTTCTCCCGGAACAGGAGCCGGTCCCCAGGGGCGAAGGCCCGCTCACCCTCGGTCGTCCAGTAGACCTGCTCGCCTCCAAGCTCGCCCCGGTCCTGCCGTGCGGTGCGGATCGCGTCGTTCAGCTCAGCCACGTCCACGCGGCGGTGCGCCAGCACCAGACGCGAGCCGTCCGGCCGCGCGTCCAGGTCGGCGATGACGTCGGCGACGATCGCCTGCCGCGCCGCCCCCGTGTCGGCCTCGAACCGGACCGCGCCGCGTTCGGCGTAGGCGGTCAGACCCTCATGGGTGCGGTGCCGCGCGAAGTCCACGGAGGCGTCGCGCTGCCAGCCCTCGCGCTGTCGGCGGATTTCGCCGAGCTCGACGAAGCCGACGCGTTCGGCCACCGCGCGGAAGGCCGCGCCGGGACCGATCGGCTGGAGCTGTTCGGGATCGCCCACCAGCACAACCTTGGCCCCCGAGCGATCGGCCTGCGCCAAGACACGCGAGAGCTGGCGGCTCCCCACCATCCCGGCCTCGTCGATCACCAGCACGCTGCGCGGGCCGAGGGTATCCCGACCCCGCTCCCAACTGCGTTCCCAGCTCGCCAGCGTCCGCGAGGCGATCCCCGAGGATTCCTCCAGTCCCTCGGCCGCCTTGCCCGCCAGGGCCGCGCCCATGACCCGGTAGCCCTCGGCCTCCCACGCCTGACGCGCTGCGCCCAGCATGGTGCTCTTGCCGGCGCCCGCCATGCCGACCACGGCCCCGATGCGTTCGGGGCCGGTGAGGTGGCGGACCGCCTGGCTCTGCTCCCTGGACAGGAATGGCCGGTCGGCGAGTGCGCGGTCGGTGTGGCCGCGACTGACGCCGAACGTCCGGCTCTCCGCCATCCGGTCGGCGCTGTCGGCCATCGCCTTCTCGACCGCGATCATCTCCATGGTGGAGTAGCGCGCGGGTTCCAGGGTGCGGCCGAACTCATCCCTCTGCTCGGGGCGAAGTTCGACCAAGGCGGGCGACGCCATCGCCGTGGCGAAGGCCCTCTGGAATTGGTCTGGATCATCGACGTAGCGGTGGATCACCTTGGCCACGTCGGTGCGGTCGAACACGCTCTTCTCGTTCGTGACCAGGGTCAGCGCCTGCTCGGGCTTCTCGCGGATCAGTCGGGCGTTGCGCTGCGCCTGTTCCGCGTCCTGACGGGCGCGCGCCACGGACTTGCCGCGCCGGTCCATCTGGGTGGCGTGGACGCCCATATGCTGGGTCGGTTCGATTTCCAGACCACAGGCCTGATGAGAGCGATGATCGATGCGGAGGTCGTGACCCGCCAACGCCAGATGGCGGTTGGCCCGATCCTCCCAATCCAGACGCAAATCGCGCAGCTGATCATGCGAGGTCGGCAGGCCGAGCGCGATCAGCCGCTTGTTCTCCAGCTCCATCTCGGACTTCTCACCGAGGCCCTCGCGTTCGACCTTGCGGGTGGTCAGCAGAATGTGGGCGTGGTGGTTGCGCACGTCGGTGGCGCCGTGCGGACTGTGGATCGCAAAATCCACTGCCACCCCATAGCGATCGGCCAGCCCTTGAGCGAATTCCCGAGTCAGCGCCAACCGCTGCTCTGGTGCCAGTTCATGCGGCAGCGCCACCTCCACCTCGCGGGCTACACGGGCGTCCTTGCGATTCTCCGCGAACTCCGCCGCATTCCACAGGGTCGAGCGGTCCTGCGCCCATTCGGCGTCCGTGCCTTCGGGCAGCACGATCTCGGTGTGCTCGACGCCGCGACGGGCGGTGAAGTCGTGGGTCTGGCCGTCGCGTTCGTTCGTCAGCTTCTGCGAGGCGCGATAGGCGGCAGCCGCGACAGCGCTGCGCCCGCTGCTGCGGCTGATCGGCTTCATCACCAGATGATAGATCGCCATGACGACCTCCACAGAACCGCCACGGGGGGCGGCCGGACTGGCGGGCCGAGATCACGCAAAGCCAGGACACAACCTGGGTCCGTCGATCAAAAAATACCAAGCCCTGAGTTGCGCAGCAACTCGTAAGTGCGCCCTTCGCTAATCTTCACTTCGCTCGATAGGCTCGGTGATGTGCGCTTGTGAGCAAGCGACGTTGAGGTTCAGGGGTACCGTTCAGCAACGAAGGTTCGTCGGTTGGACGAATCGGATCACCTGCTTTGCGTAAGCATGTTGGGGCTGGCGGTCTGTCGCAATGGCGCGGTTAACACCGGGGCATTGCTCGGCTGTTGCTGATTGCATCGTCGGGATGCGTCGCTGTTGACCGATGACGGCTTGGCGCTCTCGTGCTACCTTGGGTTCTGGAAAAGGAGTGGCGACACGGAGGAGACGATGGCGAGGCGGTCAATCGCCGAGCGGCTGGCTCAACTGGAGGCCCAGCGCAAATCGCTTCAGACCAAGCTCAGCAAACAAGAGCGCGCGAGAGATACGCGCCGCAAGATCCTGCTCGGCGCCTTGGTCCTGCACCGGCTGGAGAAGGGGCAGGACGCCTTCTCTAAAGACCAACTTCCCGATTGGCTCCGGCGCGAGCTACCCGGCTTCATCACGCGTGACGACGACGCCGCCTTATTCACCGATCTGATCGGCGAGAGCGGCGCGGCGCCGCTGCCTGACAAGACCTGATCGGGGCGTGGGGTGCTGCGCCAGCTTTTCGGGCTCGTCGGGCTGATCGTCACCCTGATCGGTGGCTACCTGATGGGCACCATCATTGGCTTGGTCTTCATCATCCCGTTCATCTTGATCCGGCACACCAATGAGACTGAGCAGAACTGGCTGTTACTCGGGGCCGGTTCGGCAGGAGCCCTCATCGCGTGGCTCAAACGGCGGGCTGCGGGCGCGGGAATCGAAGACAGCGGCGACGTGCATGGCTCGGCCCGGTGGGCGAGCGAGCGCGAGGCTTGGGCGTCACTCGGCGGGGCGGACGGGTTGATCGTCGGTCGAGAAAACCGGCGGGACGGCCAGCTTCTGCGCTACGAGGGAGAGCAGCATCTGATCACCATTGCCCCCACTCGGTCCGGCAAGGGCGTCGGCGCCATCATTCCCAATCTGCTGACCGCCAACCGCTCGGTCCTGTGCATCGACCCCAAGGGTGAGAATGCGCGGATCACCGTGCGGGCGCGGCGCGGCTTTGGGCCGGTCGAGGTGCTGGACCCGTTCGGGGTGTCAGGTGTGCCGTCCGCCGCCTTCAATCCGTTGGACGGTCTCGATCCGGAAAGTCTGGAACTGGCCGAGGACGCTGCCCTGTTGGCCGACGCTCTGGTCTACGATCCGCTGGGTCAGACCGGCGAGGCGCACTGGAACGAGGAGGCTAAGGCGCTGATCACCGGCGTCATCCTCCATGTCGTGTGTTCCAAGCATCCGGGTGCCCGCAACCTCGTCACCGTGCGCGAGATGCTCACCAGCGCCCCAGAGGCCTTCGCTGAGATGCTGGCGGTCATGCAGAAATCCAAGTCCGCCGGCGGTCTCGTCGCGCGAGCCGCCAATCGTCATCTGAGCAAGAGCGGCCGGGAGGCGGCGGGGGTGCTGTCGTCGGCCCAGCGTCATACCCATTTCCTCGACAGCCAGCGGATGGCGGCGGTGCTTGGGCATTCGGATTTCCGCTTCGAGGATCTCAAGGCCGGGGTCTGCACGGTGTTCCTGGTCCTGCCACCGGAGCGGTTGAGCACGCATGCGCGCTGGCTGCGTCTGCTAGTGGCCCAAGCCATCGGCGCGCTGGCCAAATCCACAGATCGACCGGACAGGCCGGTGCTGCTTCTCCTCGATGAGTTCGCGGCCCTGGGGCGTCTGGAGCCGCTGGAACAGGCCTTCGGTCTGATGGCGGGCTATGGGCTGCAACTGTGGCCGATCCTTCAGGACCTGCACCAACTCCGGAGCGTTTACGGCGACCGGGCCGGGACGTTTCTGTCGAACGCCGGGCTGATCCAGATTTTCAACGTCGGCGATGTGGAGACCGCGAGTTGGGTCTCCCGGTCGATGGGCTCGGGGACCGTCGCTTACCGAACGGCGGGCAGCGGAGAATCCCAATCACCGGGGCCGATGATGTTCTCGCAGACGTCAACCAGCACCTCCTCGACGGACCATCTCGTGAAGCGCGAACTGCTGACGCCCGATGAGGTGATGCGGCTGGATCGGAGCCTGCAAATTCTGCTGCGACAGGGGGTACCGCCGGTTGCTGCGTTGAAGGTCCGATACTTCGCCGATCCAGAGTTCGCAGGGGCCGTCGATTCAGGTTAGACGTTTAGTCTAAAGACGTCCGCAACCTAGGCGGCGCGCGAGGGGGATAAAAAATGGCGATGAAACGGCTGCTGACCGAAACAGAAAAACAAACGGTGCGAGCCCAGCAAATCGGGCCCGACGGCTCGCTGCGTTGCTTCATTTCGGGCGACATAATCGGAGACAGCGATGAGGTGGAATACGACCACATCAAACCATGGTCGAAAGAGGGCGACACCAGCGTAGCCAATATTAGAATCACGCTTAAGGGTCTCAACCGGCGGAAAGGGGATCAGACACTTTACGACGTACGTGACAACCTACGTCTGGAACGTCTATTTGAAGCCAAGCAGAACGACATCCGCCTTCAAGATATATTTCAGTTGAAGGACGTCGTAGGACGAAGCATCCACGCGAGTGTTTTCGCCGCGAGTATCAAGGTGGACGACGGGCAGACCGCGCTTGAATTCCCTCTGTTCCATGACGCCATTCTAAGGGTTCCATACTTCTACGGGCGGATACCCGTCCCGTGGATTGAGAACGACGATCAGGAAGGCCTTCAGCCCCGCGTCATCGACTTCAAGCGCTTGATTGCTATTCGCGATCACTTGAAGACACACCCACAGCTGGCACCGTCCATTGGCCGGCTGCTCGGCGGAAGGCTGAAGCTGTTTGACGGCCAACACAAGCTAGCCGCCCAAGTTCTAAACAATCAGAGCGAAGTAGATATCAAAGTCTACGTGTCACCACCTGAGGCCGAGGCTTCAAAACAGCTCTTCGACAGCCTAATGATCACCAACTTAGACGCTCACTCCAAGCTCAAGCAAATCCCGTTTTACACTTCGACCATGCTAGCCCGGCTCTCAGTAATTCATAGGGAATATCTGGAAGAGTTCATCAGTCAGCGGGACCCGGAAACACATACAGAAACAAATTTTATCAGCTTCCTAGCCGCCAACAAAGCTCTCAGTCCACAAGAGGCTAAGGAGATCCTTCGAGGAGCCATACGTAACTCTGCGCTCGGTGGCTCGACACTCCAAGCCCACATCGCCAAAGCTTCGAAAGACGCCAGCTTCCCGATTACCGTTGACCTATTAAGTAAGACGATTTTCCGGTCCACGCTTTATCTGGAGCCGTCGAGCACGCGGTTCAACTCGGAACAGGATCATCGCACCACGGAGACGGAAAACTTCTCCGTGGTTGCAGACCTCCTAGTTCAGGAGACCGGTCTTCAAAATTGGGTCGCAAACACCAAGGGAAAGTCGCTCACGAACGAACAGCTCAAGGCGCGCCGCATTTGGCACAAAGGGTCGGTTTTGACCTGGTCACCCTACCTCAAGAGCATCTTGATCTTCGCTCTCCACATAATGACGACGACCGAGCGCGACGCAATGCTCTATCGACCGGCGATCACGGATAAAGAGAAGGACATCATTAGGTTGTGCCTAAGGCGGCTCTTCTCCCATCCAATGTGGGACGATCCGGAAGCGGAAATCGACAGCTTGCTCGTCTCGGCCCAAAAGCAGGAAGCCCTGTTTGATCGTAAGGGCTTGACTGAGAAGTATGTCGTTTCCGGCGCGTAGACGCCGTACTGCTACGTATTTGGCGGGGGGACACAATTCGGCGTCTCGGAACCGGAGCGAGGCCCCACGACCAAAAGCCTATGTCCGCAGGGCGTTCATCAGGGCCTCGACGGCGTCGATGGCCGCGATCACTTCGGCCTCATTGAGAGAGGTCGTCGGATCGTGCGATAGCGGATTGAGTATTCGCGCTTGGTGCGGAGTGATCGTCGTCAGCGCGTTGAACTTAGGCCCATCTCCCGCGAGCTTGCCCTCAAGGCCGTTCTTAAGCTGCTCGAATGTAATCTTTTTTGGGTCTGGTTTATACGGGAAGGTTACTCGCCGGTCTTCGCATTGCTTGCGCAGCAGGAGTTCACAGGCAGACCTGGCATAGTTGGCTGCAGCAGGGAGATGCTTGAGGACGATGAAATCGCGAGCTTGCTTGAGCGTGGCCTTCACAATGTCTGAAGGCACGGGCCGGAGATAGGGCGTTGCTTCGCCAGTCACTGCAACCATTTCGTACATCTCATGGCAGGTCCAACGATCGGTTGGAATGGCGGCGCGGACCACCTCAAACCAGTGCCGGTCATGGGTTAGCAGGACAACCTGCCAATCGGAGAAGTGCTTCTCCAGCACCGCCAGAAGAGGTCGGCGGTTGGAGTAATCAAGGCCGACAAGCACATCGTCAAGGACGAGTAGCTTGAGCGCTAGCGATGGCGCAGATGGTACTGAAGCCAGCCGCCCAGCAAGGTAGAAGGCTAGGGCCAGCGCGGAGAGCCTCGCTTCGTTTAGGAAGTGCTGCGGCTGAAGTGGATAGTAGCCGCGAAACAAAAGCCGGACGTGCAGCTCCTTCCCGGCAAAGCCGCGGTCCTTCTTCAGTCGCGCATCGTTATAGCGGACCGTTCCCCGCTCAAACGCTTCTATGTGCATCTCCGCGCGGCCTAGATCGGACAGCAGATCGTTGGTGATCGGTAGCATTGCACTCAACGCGGCCTCTAGGCTGGCGTTGAAAGCCTCGCACGACTCCTCGACCTGGCTGAGATAGTTTCCACCCCAAAGGTGGACGGCGGGCTTGCTACGTTCGGTTTCCAACCAACGTTCGGCGATGGTCTTGCCAGACGTGGCATCGGCGAAATCAGCCAGGAGTGTTTCTACGGCGATGCTAAATAAGTTGGGCCGCCGCTGGCCATGAAAAGCGTTGGTCTCGAGCAGCGCGTGATAATCCAAGAAGGAGCTGCGCAATGCCGCCAGCGCCACTCGCGGATCAGCTTGCGGGCGTCCAGGGTGCCGCGTCTCGGTCCATTCCAACGGCGGCTTGTCGTCGTTAAATTTGACTGTGATACGAGGTGTCAGCTCTGGGTCGAGCGGATGGACATGAATGTTGTTCTTCAGAGCATCGCGATTAGGTCGGCGCGAAAACATATCTCGCAGCGCCTTATAGATCGATGACTTGCCGGCTCCATTCTCGCCGTAAACGATCAAATTCCGGCCGTGGACCGGGATCTCTATCTCAGCGCTGAACGCCCGATAGGCGCGAAGCGACAGGCTTTCTATCTTAAGTGGCTGCTGCACCTCAGCCGGCTCATCTTGAGCATTCTGGTCCAAGCCGCCGTCGGACATTCAGGCTTGGCCCTCGATGATCTTGACCGCATCGATGGATTGCAGGTCGAAGATTGTAGCATACAGCGGGTGGGCGGGGTCTGCCAGACAATGAGACCAATCGTTTGCAGCGCTGGCTAGTGCGGAGCCTTTTAGACCTTCTAGGTTTGCCAGCTGTGCTTTCCGTGCGGTCAAAAAGGGAGCCAAACCTTGGGCGTGTAGCTCTTCTGCGAAGAACAGCTCGTAGACGAAGGCGTTGATAAGCGCCTCTAGGCGAGGTCTGTTTGCCCCGGCGACCAACGCACTAACGACCGTAGTCAACAGCTTTCTGTCTTCGGGCCCGCAAAGAGGCATCGGAAGATCAAGCAGCGCAGTCGGTTGCACCTCATAAAATCCGCCTTCTTTATCTGAAAATACCCGCCTCGCGACGTACTGGAGCGTTGTTGAGTTCAAAACTCCCGTGACGAATTCAGCCTCAGTGGCTTCAAAGCAGTATGTGGTATTGGCCAAATACGCGTTGGTTTCATCTATCGAAAAATTCTGTTTGTCAGTTATCTTGTTTGAGACAATTTTCTTTTTTTCGAACGTAGGCCAATACGCAACGTTGTCTTGGATTTCAAACCATTCGTAGTTTCCAGGTTTTCGCCCAGACCAAGCTGCGGTAAATCCCTTAGGCTTCGGCTCAAGCCGGTTACGATACTTGGAGAGGTGTCGTTCAATAGCGGGGTAGTCCGCTATTCTTAGACCACGCCGTGCAAATATTATCCACCTAGTAGGCGCAGGCGTCATCCAACGCGAAAGGTCCTTTCCTTTCAGCAGGGGCTTGATGATTCGGCCTGATGATTCGTCTTCCGCAATCAGCGCCAGCCGTTCAGCGTCACTGATTTCAAACGCTTCGTTATATCCAGTCGTAATGCCCCGATACACGGTATCGACTACGAAATCACGCAAAGTGAGCGGGGAAGATCTAAGACGCGTAAGCAGTTTCCCGGATGACCTCGGAATAAATTGCCAGTCCGCACTGGCGGCCAATTCCGCCTGAGGCATGTCAAAGGCTTCGGTAGAAAACCGCTGGGGGAAGTGCTTGACGGATTCTCTCGGATCCTCACCGCCTACAGGCATCCAGTGGAGCGCTCGAACGACTTCATTCGGATCAGGCACCGCAGGGGTGAGCTTCCGCGTGCCGATCAAGATGGTCGGATAAGCGATTGCCTCAAACACCGGCGCGTCGCCAAAATCGATAATCGCCAAGATGTGAGCGTGAGTGCTCAGCCAATCTCTCAGGCCCTTACCGTAGCTTATACGGTACCATTTATTTGAGGTAATGAAGGCCAATGCGCCTGACGGTTTCAGAAGTCTCAGCGCCCGCTCATAAAAATAAACGTAGATATCGGCCGTACCAGCAAATGTCCGGTAGTCCGCCTTAAGTTGCGCCTTAGAAACGACCGGCTTACCGTTGATCTTGAAGCTCTCGATTTTCTCCTGGCGAATATATGGCGGGTTTGCAAAGGCGATATCGAACCAGCCTTCATCGGACGAGGCATCAAGCCCAAACATCCATTCACCGTCAAAAAAGGGGGCGAAGGCGTTGGGGTCAAAGGGGTCCCAAGCCGCGAGGTTCCTCGCGTCCTCACCTGCGAACGCATGATCACGCTTAACCTCGGCCGCGATTTTCTCGCGCAGGTCCTTGATTTGGTTCCGGACCCGTCGCTTGGCGTCACCATTGGCAGCGGCAAAAAAAGCGCGATTTGCTTCACGCAGCGCGCGCTGATGGACTAGCAAGTCTTGGCTCACCAGTCCCCCCTGTCCGCTACGGTGTAGCGGGGTCAGCGTGTTGGCAGCTACGAACTTGGCTTCGAGGTTAGGCAGAGGTGTGATGCCGCGATTAGGGCGGGAGCCGGTCTCGTCGACCCTCTGCTCCACCGCTAGACTTATGAAGCAACGCAGCTTCGCGATCTGAACGGCAATTGGCTGAATATCCACGCCATACAGACATCGATCAATCAAGAAGAGCTTGCGTGTGTAGTCGGGGTAGTGGCCGCTTTCGAACTTGGCATCGAACTCCGCAAGCGCAGCTTCGGCTTTTTCGAGCTCGGTCGCGCGTTCGTTGGCGGCAGGAATAGCTTTTGCTTCGGTTAGACGCCGGTCGTAATAAATTCGGTTGCGCGCCTTCCATTTCTCGCCGCCGGGATCAAGCAAATCGAGCACGTGGACGAGCTTTTGTAGCAGCCCAAGTGGGAAGGCGCCCGAGCCCACGGCAGGATCGATCGCTTTGCAGCTCTCGATCGCGGCGATCAGGACGTCCACTTGCGCGGAGCTAAAGTCGTGCGTCCGGCTAGCAAAGTTAAGTAGCGCCCGAAGTCGAATTTCGTCCTGCCCCGCCGCAACTTCTGATGGAGAAGAAAGAGCTGAAACCTGGAGGTCGAGTTCACCTGCCCCCTCGCCGAGGTTCGGCACCTGCAGGCTCTTGCGTCGTAGGTCCAATTCTCCGGGCAACTTTGGAAGTAGCCACGCGACCAGAGCTTCGTCGATCATGAAATCGACCACCTCGCGCGGCGTATAAAAACTGCCGGACTTGTTACGAGCGGTAGTTTTGGTGTCCTCGTTGTAGGAGGCCAGCAGATTCTCGAAAACTTTACCTAGTAGCTCAGGATCCAGCGCGGCCTCTTCTTCGAGCGGCGTGTTTTCTTCGACCGTAAATTTGTAGCGTTCGAAAAGGTCGATCAGGCCGGGCACATTACGCGGCGTCTTAGCTCTTTCAAACCAAGCGGAGAGGTCGACCCCCTTTGCTCCCCCGAAAAACAAGGCGTTGGGCAGCCGTGGTTGTTTGTCGGGCTGGTCGGAGAAACCGTCCATGCGCAAGATCAACTGCCCGCGTTCAGGTTCCGCGTACGCGGCGCGCGCATCATCGTCTCCGATCTCGGAATCAAGGCACTCGAATAAACCACCATTCAAGAAGGGCACACTCGCGAAAGCGTCGAGCGCCTTATCAGGATCGCGAAACAACTTCGCGTGGCGGAAGACGTGGTGGCCCAAATAGTCCTTTGACTGACCAGCTTCGTCTTTCCTCCAACGACGCTCTGGCATTTCCGTATTAAGCGTGGCGAAGAAGAGGTTCTGCAAAATCGCGAGGTAGTAGCCGTGTCCCTCGGGCGTGGCGGCAGGCGCCTCCTTTAGGATTCGCGAAAGCGCGTCCGCGTCGAAGAGCGCTTCCGGTACCAGCCGCTTTTCCTTAATGAACCACACGAACATGAGGCGCGTGAGTAGGCGAATCAGAGCTATTTCTCGCGCGCCGTCGCCGTCGCCCTGACCCTTTGGAAAGCACAGCGGCGCACTGGTGCTGGCCCAAGCGAACCAGTCTGCAAGCTCTTCATAGAAGCGCTTGTTCAGTTCGGAGGCTGAAAGCACATCCAGCCAAAGGTCGTAGAGCGAACGAAAATCCGATAGCGGTTTGCGCTGGGCGATCGCGGCAAGAGATAGATCGCCGAGAATCTCGATGTGCGCCCGGTGCGGGCTGCTTAAGTCAACGTCCTTGATCAGACTGATCCGGCCGCCAATTACGTCGCGCGAAACGTCGCGACGGCTCGCGCGACGATCGATCACCGCGAGCGTCGCCTGCCCGCCATACCTGAACACCAAAATCACGGGCATGGAGAAGCCGCGATTGAGCTCTCGGACGATCGCTACGAGTTGGCGTCGAGACCAGCCTCCATCGTCCAAGTCGATCGCGAGGAAGACGAAGGAGTCGATAGCGCCACGCTGAAACGTCTCGCCTGTAGATGGATCCCCGCCGCGGAACAAAGCGGGAAGCTCGTCGCCCGTGAGTTGGAACAGGAAGGTTACCGTCCGCCAACGCTCGAGCGTCTCAAAGCGTGCGGCGTCCAAGCCGAGGGTCTCAAGAAATTCGGTGGGATGGCTGGGAGCATCCAAGGTCTTAGGACTGCGATAACCCATCGCGCTCAGTAGAGTGCGGCCCGCACTGCCGAGGTCGGCGCTGGCAAGGCCGGATACCGCACTGCGGATTGTGGCTAGGCGTTCGGGTAATTGCTTCATGCCGCCACGGTCCCCGGTCGGATAATCAGCCACGTGATCAGGTCGTAGTCTAGGCTTCTACGTGCTTGGGCATCGGCGTCGGGAACGCGGGCACCGCGCGAGCCGGCGAGCGAGGCCAAGGTCCGACTTGCCGCCGTTTCACCGATCGAGGCGACTGCGGCGCGGATCAATGTGTCGTACCGATCCATCTTTTCGCCATAGTCGGTTTCGTCATCAAATGCGTTGCACAGTTCTTCAAACGGCTCGCCCTGCCCGAGACAAAGCACACGATATGCGTCCAGGATTGGCTTAGGCTGACCAAACCCGACGCGCACCTTACCGTCGTCCCGTAGTTGGACGAGATAATAGGGATCAAGCGGATTGATCTTTGCTTGTTCCGGGTTTGGATCGGACGGGCGTCGGCGCAGGCAAAAAATAACACCGGGATCGACGGTGCGGCCTTCTATCGTGTTGGGCACGACTGCGTGAAGCCCTAGGGGGGCGTCTCGCAACGCTTTTTCGTTGGCTCGTGCGAACCCAAGTAACTCGGCGCGAAAATCGTCGAGCGCGAAGTCTGCGAGCGTGACGCCGCCTCCCGCTTCCTCCAACTCGAAAACTTCATCCTTTAGACGCATGAGCTGGTCATCACGCCAACGCGCATCGCTATCCGCCTCGGCGCGCGCATTCAGTAGATCATCCTCTCCGGTCGCCGAAAGATCAACAAGGGCCATGCGCGCCTCTACTCGATCCTTGAGGCGCAGGTATTTGTTTAGATCCTCGGTCGGCCAGAAGTTGACCATGCGGATCGAGGCGTTTCTACTGCCGATACGGTCGATCCGTCCGAACCGTTGAATGAGGCGTACGGGATTCCAATGGATGTCCACATTCACAAGCAGGTCAGCATCCTGAAGATTTTGGCCCTCGGAAATGCAGTCAGTGGCGATCAAGAGATCGATCTCGCCGCCACTCGTTGCACCGCGCATATGTGCCCGGCGCTTCGCACGGGGTGCGAAATTCACCAGAATGTCCTGAAAACGTGCCTGCCCGAACGTCGCCTTACAGCCGTCTCCCGTTACTAATGCCGCCTCCATGCCGCACTCTCGCGCGAGCGGCAGCAGCTCGTCGTAGAGATAGCGCGCGGTATCCGTAAAGGCCGTAAAAAGGATAACCTTCTGATTAGCCTCGCCCTCGTGGTTCACCGTAGGATTAGCCGACTTCGCCCGGACGATTTCTTTCAGGCGATCCAGCTTGGCGTCGCGATCAGGCGTGACTTTACGCGCCACTTCAGCCAAAGCGGCAATCCTGTCGCGATCTCGACCTAGCGCCGCCCTCCAAGCGGGCCTGTCAAGATGGGCGAGATTGTACTTGAGCGCACCGCCGACTTCGAAAGCCTCTTCTAACTCGTCGTCCAACTCGATTTCGTCGGGCGCGGGCGCATCAATTGCCGAGGTAGTGTCGAAGCTGTCGAGATCGCCCAGCCGTTGATCGACTCGTGCGATCATTCGGTCCATCGTCAGTCGGAACGAGCTCACTGAGCTTTCCAGCCGCTTGAGGAAGCCGACCTTCATCATCGCAATCAGGTACTTCTCGCGGTTGGCCTGGTCGAAGTTTCCGCCTTTGTCATAGAGCGCGCGATACTTCGGGAGTACGAAGGTTAGAGGGCCGTACAGTGCAAGTTCCAGTTTGCTGATTGCCGAGTCCACGTCCTCAAAGGCGGGAAACCCGCCCTGAATGTCGATGTTGGAGAAAATAGATTCGGGTGCAGCGCGCTTCGGAAAACCGCCGATCTTGTCCATAGACGCCGCATAGTGGCGTTCAACGTGTTTCCGCGACCGAGCTATAGTGACGCCATCGAGCAATCCAAAAAGCGCTGGCGGAAGCTTGTTCAGCAAATCGGCGGCGTCGCGACTTCCGCTTTTCGTCCATTCGGCGAAGCGCCGCTGTGCTCCACCGATCAACGCGCCAAGATTGGGCACACCGAGGTCCGCAAAACCGTCGCCCCTGTCGGCGGAAATCAAGTCAAGCTGCGCCTTGAGGTCGCCGAGATCGTTGTTCACGGGTGTAGCCGAGAGCAGCAGGACCTTAGTCTTCAGGCCTGTTTTGATGACATCGTCCATCAGTCGCTCGTAGCGACTGCGGCGCCCGCCTGGACTCTTGTTCCTCGCGGCGCTTCGAAAATTATGCGACTCGTCGATGACTATAAGGTCGTAGTTGCCCCATTCGATCCGGCTCAGGTCGATATCGCCGACCTTCCCTCTCTCGCGAGAAAGATCAGTGTGGGAGAGTACAGTGTACCCAAATCGGTCTTCGCGAAGCGGATTTAATTCACTATTATTGGTCGCGAGATAATCAGTCCAGTTCTCGCGCAACTTCTTTGGACAAAGCACCAGCACGTTCTTGTTGCGCTTCTCAAACCACTTGATCACAGCGAGCGCGGTGTAGGTTTTACCCAAGCCGACGCTGTCGGCTAGGATGCAACCGCCGTGCTTTTCGATTTTGGACAGCACGGCCCTTAGGCCATCGCGCTGGAAGTCGAACAGCGCGCGCCAAATTGCAGTCTGCTCGAACGCAGTTTGCTTTATCAGGGCATCTTCGTTCGCTTGGTCAGCCAAAAATTCATCGAACAGGTGAAGCAAAGTTTTGAAGTAAACGAACTCCGGGGCGGCGTGCGTGTAGCTAGCTTCCAGCGCGCGCAGAACTTCTTCACGCACGTCGACGGTGAGCGCTTCGTCGCCCCATATCTCGTCAAACCAAGCCAATAGATCTTCACGATCCCGATCGCCATCGACGACAAGGTTGAGTTCTATGTTCGGCGATTTCCCCAAGCCCAGCCCGTTTACGGTGAAATTCGAACTGCCTACGAGCGCATGAGGCCGGCGTCCGTCGTCCACGTGAATGAGCTTGCCATGAAGCAAGCCAGCGCGTTTGACAGACCGGACCTCAACGCGGTCCCTAATCCATTGGGCGCAGCGCAAGGCGGCTGCGCGTTGGCGAATTTGCTCGGTAAGCCGCAGCCCTGATTCCTCGAACGAAAAGGCGGGGGGCACTAAACTTGCGTTATCAACGTCCTTGAGAAAACGCGGCTCTCCAAAAAGGAAGCGCATTTGCCCGACAGTGTCTAACGTTGTCCGAAGACGATCATAGGCGAGGGTCGTGAAATACGCGGAGACGACCGAAAGCCGGCTCTCGGGAATCGCGCGCTCTGTAAGGAACTCGTGAGCTGCTCCCCTCGTACGATTATCCCTGATGCCTGAACGAGGTATCGCCACATTTACTCCTAGTGCCGGACTGATGGATGCCTGCGAGGGGCATCTTACGATCCACAGCGCACCCTATCGAAAATCGGTAGTGTCACAGTTTGAAGTCTAGGCCACGTTTAAATCTAGGCCCGCGAAATGCTGTGGATTGCCGTCTAAGGGTAAGCGGCCACCCCAGCTTCGGTGCCGAGCACATTGGTCATTTGAAAGTGAGTGGATTTTCGTCTGGCGCTGGAGTGCCAGCAAGCGCCCCGGGAGTCAGATTGCAGAGGATTTCGAGAGTCTTTCGGTTAAAGGGCAGATCGGCGACGATTTCGTCTGGATGCTTTCGGTTTCCATTGATGACCATCTCGGCCGCGCGCCTTAACAATCGGGGCTGCTCTGTCGGCATGCTTACAGCATCGTCGAGCGGCTCCTTTGTTTTCCACTTCCGGAAAGAGATTTGTTTGTAGAGATTGGTCTTTTGTTGATCGTCTATAATGCCGAGATCGCCGCATCGATAAATCATTGCTTGGATTGAGACGCGCCAGCGACGCTTCAAATCTAAGAATGCATCAAGCCGAGGCGTATAGACCTCGTTTGGAAAGGATTTTCGTGGAAGCAAAAACGCCCCGGAAAAGCGGTCAGCCTCTCGTTCGATTAACTTGAGGATTTTTGGATCTTCCAGTTCTTCGGCCTCAATCCATCGATGCAAGATTAGATGGCCAAGCTCGTGAGCGACATCAAATCGGCCCCGCGTCCCGGACTCTTGACTAGAGGCGCAGAAAATAAACGGCCGATCACCGTTCCAGAAGGAAAACGCATTGATCTGTTCGTTTTCAATGCCGAACCGGCATACGGCTATGCCCTTGCTTTCGACGAGCGAGACAACGTTCGAGATAGGCCCAAGGCCGAGTCCCCAAGACCTCCGGCAATCTTCCGCCGCTTGCTCGATTTCTTCTTCTGAGTAGCGCCCGCTGGGTTCGGCTGCGGTCGCGCACGGCACGTCCACAACTGGGTAGTTAACCTGCGCTTCAAAATATTTCGCGGCCTGGACAAACCAGCGAGCAAAAACCGCACAGGCATCATTGCGACGCTGAGTGTCAGCTCCGAACTTCCGAAAAAATCGGACACTGAACTCGCCGAATACCGGCGCGTCTTCACTGGTGAAGAAGGCCGCTGGCTGATCAAGTGCTACGCAAATCCTCGAAAACGTCTCAGCTTCTGGCGATTTTTCCCCGCGTTCATAGGCCGACACGGCCTGACGGGTGACGCCAATCCGTTCGCTAAGTTCGACTTGATTGATCCGAGCTGCCTTCCGGGCATCAACTAGACGCCCGGGAATCAATCGCCGCCCGACCGAAGCGGCGCGGGCGGCTGTTGGGAACGCTACAATGTTAGTAGGCGCCACTGTCCCTCCGCCACTTATCGATCTCCTCCTTGAGGGTCATCACAGCTTCGGTATCGGTGTCTTCGAGCGGGTGTTCAGGTGCCTCAACCTCGTGGGGCATCAACATTAAGTCAGGTGTTCGATACAAATAGCCGCGACGGTGATTGGGGTTCGGAATGCCGAGATGGCTGAAGTTCAGCGTCTGGTGACCATGAACGAGCAGGATATGGATGCCGTTGGCGGGCTTCTCTTGCTCTCGCGGGTCAGGAAGGTTCGTAAGCCAGTTCATTGCGCTAAGGCGTTTGTTTGCGCGAAAGCGAACATCTCGCGGCTGCTTCTTTGGATCGGAAAGCTGACTGATGGTGAGCACGGAATGGGAAGGGCGGATTTCGAGATACCGGCCGGTCGGATGCGCGAAGTATTTCCAGTCCATATCAAAGGGCCACTGGCCGCTCGTAACCAGTCGCTGAAATCCCAAATCAACCGCCCACTGGACGATTCGGCCTCGACCATCCTTGGCGCTCTGCACGTTTAGGATTGGCTCGTCCTTGATCAGCGTTGCCGCCGCCGCGTACGCCGTCTTCAAGGTCGCTGGGATCATCGGCCGCAGATTAAGCGGAATCTGTTCGTTCAAAAACGCTTCGGACAAGTTCACGCCAATCCCTTTCGATCGCCGGGCTTTGGGCAACCATATCCGACAAATCGTTGATTTTGTCAACCGGATAGCTGGCGTGTTGAGCATTAATGGCGCTCCTGTTGCCCGAGGCCCTTAGGCCTCACATGCTCGGGCTCTCGCCAGCGCTGCCTCCCAGTTCGCGCGGGACAACATCGACATTGACGCCATGGCGCTGGTGGAAACCCTTCGCCGATAAGGCCTTGCTATCGCCCCCTCTAAGAGCGCCACGGCGCGGGGGGCTACGCGGCGGAAGACGCAAGCCGGTGGGCCGCATCGAACTCGACGCGGCTTTCTCCACCGGCCTGCTTTGCCAGACGGCCGATCCAAGGGCGCAGGCCGCGCATCGGCGGTCTGGCAGAGGCACAGACCAGCCCTTCGCCACCAGCGGCGCACCGAACTCGGCGCGTCATTCCTCGGTGGCGACGGGCAGGGCATCAGTGGGGTTTACGTGGCTCGGTGTTGATCTTCGCACGCGCGTTTCGTTTGATCTTCGCGGTTTGCTTTCGGTCCGTCGGGGTCGCCAGCTCCTGTGGTTCCCAGTCGCTCATGCCCTGCAACACGAGGTCGGCGTGTTTGATGGTGTCCACATGACCGTAATGCTCCTGGATCATCTGCACCGACGTTCCCATCTGTTCGGCCAGCAGCAACTCACTTACACCCTCGGTCAGGCGGATGGTGGCGTAGGTGTGCCGGAACGAATAGGTCGAGCGCAGAATACCGGAAGGCCCGACGCGCAGATTGGCGTCTTTCAGAAGGTCGGCGATGAAGGCCTTATAGAGGGTGCGTTCCGTCGTGCCGGTTGCACTGCTGAACACGGGAGCCTCGGGCGCGGTGCTCACTGCGATGGCACGGATGCGGTCCAGATACTTTCCGACATTGCTGCTCGGGGCGACCAGCTGGCGGGCCTTGCCCTTGCCCCGCACGGACAACACCGTCACCGGCTGACCGTTCTTGTCAGTCGCCTCCATCACATCGCGCCAACGCAGGTTGCGCGCCTCGGACGGCCGCATGCCCGTGTTGCACATGATGAGGACGAACTGATAAACCATGGCCCGGTACCAACGGGCGGTTTCGGTCTTCGCGGCATCCACCCACTTGGTGCGGGCGTGGGTATGGAGGCGACGGTATTCTTCCAGCGAGAAGGCATCCCGGCGCTGCTTCTCCAGCGAGGGCATTCCCTCGATCCGGTGATGAGGCGGGGCCTCCTGTTTTGAAATCGCGTCATTGATGATGGCGCGGTAGATCTTCATCTCGAACCGGATGGTGGCGTCGCTGACGATGATCCAGTCCGTCTGCTCCGCTTTGGTGTTCCCGTTGAGCTCTTTGTCGCTCCGGCGCCGCCTCTCCGCAGCCTTTCCCTCGGCGACCTCTCTGGCGGCAGCGCGCTCCACCTCCGTCATGGGTCGAACATTGCCGTGGCGGGTCATTCGGCCCTGACCGAGAGACCGCCGCCAGGACGGATAGTTCTGCCAACGGTCAAGCGCGATCAGGTCGATCTGCGTCTTGCCGACATAGGGGTTGAGTTGGTTCTTCACGACCGATTCGATGAGCTTCACACGGCCCAGCGTGATTTCGCCGCGCTGCGCGCGCAGTCTCTGTTCGGCGATATAGTCCTTCGCCACAGCGGAGAACGGGCGATTGAACACCGGCAGATTGCGCTTCAACGCAAAGCGAACTTCGCTTTCGTGGTCGTAGGCCAGGGTGCGCGCCGTTGTGATGTCCGGCGTCTTCAAGGCGATGGTCTTGTAGCGCGTCGCCTTCGGCAGCCGAACGCGGCAGTACCAATCCCGTGTCTGCAAATCGCCTCGCCGGAAGATGACTAATCCAGGCTTCAGCTCTTCCTTGTCCGTGACAAACGCCATGACAGCCTCGATCGTCGTGCAGGTTTCGTGCACAGCGCGGCGCTAAGTCATTGATCTGCCGTGACGTGCATACATCGTGTATGAACATCATAGCATAGAATGTTGTTGAATTCTAGTTAGTTAACACTTCTGCCTTATCCCAACGGGAGAAGGTGGCCCGAAGGGCCGGATGAGGGACCGGCGGCGGGCCAGTTCGCACCACCTTACCCTCACCCTTTCGCGCAAGGACGATCGCTTCGCTCTCGTGCGCTCAAGCCCTCTCCCGATGGGAGAGGGAAGGGTGGGTCAGAAAACCTTCCGCCCCGCCACCCAGGTCCCGATCACCTTGCCTTGCAGCCGTCGCCCGTCGAAGGGCGAGTTCTTCGACTTCGAGCGCAGCCTGTCCGCATCCACGATCACCGGCGCCCCGGGGTCGAACAGCACCAGGTCGGCGGGTGCGCCTTCCGCCAGCACCCCGGCGTCGAGGCCCAGCAGGGCGGCCGGTCCCTGGGTCAGGGGCCGCAGCACGTCCAGCAGGTCCAGCCCGTCCTCGTGGTGCAGGGTCAGGGCGGCGGGCAGCAGGGTCTCCAGGCCCACGGCGCCGGGCGCGGCCTCGGCGAAGGGGCGGCGCTTGTCCTCGGCCGGGGCGGGGGCGTGGGCCGAGGTGATGACGTCGATCAGCCCCTCACGCACCGCCTCGATCAGGGCCTGACGATCGGCCTCGGAGCGCAGCGGCGGGTCCAGCCGGTAGAAGGTGCGATAGTCGCCGATATCCACCTCGTTGAAGCACAGGTGGTTGATCGAGACGCTGACGGCGACCTCCAGCCCCTTGGCCCGCGCCCGCGCCAGGGTCTCCAGCGCGCCTTCGGTCGAGATCTGATCGACCAGGAACCGCGCGCCCGTCTGTTCGACCAGGGCCAGGTCGCGCTCCAGCCCGATCCGCTCGGCGATGGCCGGGCTGCCCGGCAGGCCCAGCCGCGTGGCCAGCTCGCCCGAGGCGGCGACGCCCCCCTCGGTCAGCCAGGGGTCGGACGGACGGCAGGCGATCAGGGCGTTGAAGGCGGCGGCGTAGCTCATCACCCTTTGCAGGGTGCGGCTGTTGACGATCACCTTGTCGCCGTCGGTGAAATAAAGGGCGCCGGCCTCGTCCATCAGGCCGATCTCGGCCATCCGCTGGCCGTCCAGGGCCTTGGTCGCGGCGCCGGCCGCTCGGACATTGACCAGATTCAGGGCCGCGCCGCGCCGCTGGATGAAGTCGACCATGGCCGGGTCGTCCACGGCGGGATCGGTGTCGGGCTGGACCACGATGGTCGTCACGCCCCCGGCTGCGGCGGCCAGGCTGGCGGACTTCAGCGTCTCTTTCGGTTCAGCGCCAGGTTCGCCGGTCTTGACCCGGATGTCGATCAGGCCGGGCGCGAGGCAGTGGCCGTCGGCGTCGATCACCTGATCGGCGTCGATGGGCGATGCACCGTGAACGACGCGCACGATGCGGCCATTCTCGATCAGGACGCCGCCGGGGCCGTCGTAGTCGCTGGCGGGGTCCAGCAGCCGGGCGTTGAGGATGGCGAGGGTGGTCATCGGAAATCCTCCCCCGTTGGGGGAGGGGGA
>MDSZ01066362.1_pt1 | contig 123009 bp, 128 predicted proteins | sample 811201 | NCBI WGS metagenome assembly MDSZ01 (sample SAMN05326647, study PRJNA326480) | marine metagenome | isolation source: seawater | place: Indian Ocean: North | collected 2010
TCGTAGCTAAGAAAGCAACTTCTACAAAGAAAGTTGTAGCTAAGAAAGCAACTTCTACAAAGAAAGTTGTAGCTATAAAAAAAGTAAGTTCCTCAGGATTGAAAGAGTTCAAATCATACACTCCTAAAAAAAATGAAAAATATATGAGCAAGGCTCAACTAAACCATTTCGTTAGAATTCTCAATGACTGGAAAATTGAACTTAGTCACGATATAGATAGAACTGTTTCTCATATGCAAGATGAGGTTACCTCTTATGCGGATCCGAATGACAGGGCAAGTCAAGAATCGGATATGGCTTTAGAACTTAGAAATCGTGATCGAGAAAGAAAATTAATCAAGAAAATTAATGATACTTTAAGAATGATTGAAAATGATGATTATGGATATTGTATGCAATGCGGTGAAGAAATTGGATTAAAGCGCTTACAGGCAAGGCCCACTGCTACTCTTTGTATTGATTGTAAAACATTGGAAGAGATCAGAGAAAAACAAATAGCAAAATAAAAAAACCCGGATTTCCGGGTTTTTTTATGAATAAATAATCCTATTCTTCATCCTTCTTTTCATCAAGCTTTGGGGGTTCTATTAATGCTTTAGCACTCACTCTTACACGGCCTTTTTCATCCACTTCTATGACCTTCACCTTCACTTCATCGCCCTCAGATAAATGATCTTTCACAGCTTTAATTCTTTCATGAGCTATTTGTGAAATATGGAGGAGTCCATCTTTACCTGGAAGCAAAGATATAATTGCGCCAAAATCTAAGATTTTTATAACCTTTCCATCATAGATCTGGTCAACTTCAACATCAGCGGTAATCTCCTTAATTCTATCAATAGCCTCTTGACCAGACTCTCCATCAGCACAAGCTACCTTTACCAAACCATCATCATCAATATCAATTGTGGCACCGGTGTCCGCAGCTAATGCTTTAATTACTGCGCCTCCCTTACCAATTACATCACGAATTTTATCTGGATGAATTTTGATAGTAAGAATTTGTGGGGCAAATTTTGACATTTCAGTTCTTGGTGCCTTTAGGGTCTTTTTCATAATCTTTAGGATATGATCAATACCTTCTTTTGCTTGGGAAAGAGCTACCTGCATGATCTCTGCAGTAATACCTGTAATTTTAATATCCATTTGAAGTGCTGTTATTCCATTGTCAGTACCAGCAACTTTAAAATCCATATCACCTAAATGATCCTCATCTCCCAAAATATCTGTTAAAACTGCAACACGATTGTCCTCTTTAATTAAACCCATAGCTATTCCTGCCACATGATCTGTCATCGGAACTCCTGCATCCATCATTGCCATAGTTCCACCACATATTGATGCCATTGAGCTTGAGCCATTTGATTCAGTAATTTCGGATACTAAGCGAATTGTATAATCAAAATCCTCTTGAGTTGGAAGAGCTGCGGACAAACCTCTTTTAGCCAATTTTCCATGTCCAATCTCTCTTCGCTTAGGAGTACCAACTCTGCCTGTTTCACCAGTTGCATAAGGAGGAAAATTATAATGCAGCATAAAACGATCTTTATATTCTCCTTGAAGTGCATCAATAATTTGTTCATCTCTTCCAGTGCCTAATGTAGCAACAACGATTGCTTGAGTTTCACCTCTAGTGAATAATGCAGATCCATGCGTTCTTGGAAGGACACCTGTTTTTATTTCAATAGGCCTTACTGTTCTTGTATCACGTCCATCAATTCTTGGTTCGCCATCTAGAATCTTATTTCTTACAATTTTAGATTCTAAATTAAAGAACTCATTTTTAATGGCATTTATTTCATTTAGACTTGTTTCTTCATTAGTTAACTCATCTAAAACCTTATCCTTAATTTGCGATAGCTTATCAGAGCGCTCACCTTTAGATTTGATTGCAAATGCCTTTTCAAGGTCTTTAGCTGCTATTTTTTCAATCTTTGTAACTAAAGCTTTATCAGTTTCTGCAGCAGTCCAGTCCCATGGATCTTTTGCTTCTTCTTTTGCAAATTCATTAATCATTTTAATAACTGGCTGCATTGCTTTATGCCCCTCAAGAACTGCATCAAGCATTATCTTTTCAGGTAATTCTTTTGCCTCTGACTCAACCATAAGAACAGCTTTTTCACTTCCAGCAACTACAAGATCTAGTTCACTATTTTCTAATTGAGTTTTCGTTGGATTAATAACGTATTTATCATCCACATATCCCACTCTTGATGCCCCAACAGGTCCATAAAAGGGAATGCCAGAAATTGCTAATGCGGCCGATGCGCCAACAATAGATGGTATATCTGAATCAATCTCACTATCCGAGGACATGACTGTTGCAACAATTTGAACCTCATTGTAAAAATTCTTAGGGAATAAAGGTCTCAAAGGTCTATCAATTAAGCGACATGTTAATGTCTCTTTCTCACTTGGCCTTCCCTCTCTCTTGAAAAATCCACCGGGTATTTTTCCAGCAGCATAATTTTTTTCTTGATAATCAACTGTTAATGGAAAGAAATCTTGTCCTTCTTTTGCATTCTTATTTCCAACTGCTGTTACAAAAACAACTGTATCGCCGTATGAAACCATTACTGCACCATCTGCCTGACGGCCTACTTCACCTGTTTCGATTGTTAACGTATTATTTCCAAATTTAACGCTTTTTTTCACTATATTAAACATTTTTTTCCTCTATTTTTCATCATTATTCACTTCCCAATAATGATTTACTATTTATAAAAAAAGCCGATTCAAGCTTGTTAGCATGAAATCGGCTTATAAAATTTAAATCTATTTATTTTCTTATGCCTAAACGTTTTATAAGATCTTGGTATCTATCAAGATTTTTTCTTTTCAAATAATCTAAAAGTTTACGTCTTTGACTTACTAAGGCTAATAGACCTTTTCTTGAATGATGATCTTTTGCATTATTTTTAAAGTGTTCAGTTAGATAATCGATTCTATCTGTTAATAACGCTACCTGTACCTCAGGCGAACCAGTATCATTTTTTGCAACTTGATAATCAGCTACAATTTTTGCTTTTTCTACAGCTGTACTTGTCATTCATTTCTCCTATTTCAGAACCGCACATTCTACTATATTTATTTATATTTAACAAAATTTTCTTATTAAACTTAATTGGTAGCCCTTAATCTTTTAACCTTTAAATATCCATATGAATCTAAACTTCCGATTCCTAAAAAAATATCTTTATTGGCATAGAGCCTATAAATTCCTTCGTTATAGTTTTTAAGTAATAATTTTTTGCCATTTTTTATATCTACCACATCTTTATCTTCAAGCGTTATCGTTCCAAATTCCCTGATTAAAGTATCAATTGGCTGAATTAGCTCTTTTTTTTCTTGATCATCCATCCCTTTGATAAGATCAATCTCTGTAGCTTCCTTAATTGTAATTCTTCCTATTGTTAATCTTCTTAGTCCAACTAGATAGGCACCAGTTTTTAAACTGGTCCCAATATCATTTGCCAAAACTCTTATGTAAGTTCCTTTTGAACAACTTACATTAATGTTAATGATGTTATCCTTATATTCTTTAATCGTAAGGGAATTAATATTAATCTTTCTTTTCTTTCGATCAATATTTTCTCCCTCTCTAGCATATTCATATAATGGCTTTCCTTTGAACTTTAAAGCAGAAAACATTGGTGGTAATTGCTCTTGGTAACCTACAAAATTATTAATAACTTTCTGAACCTCTTTCAAAGTAGGAAGTTTTTTAATTTTTAAAGATTCTATTTCACCTTCCGAATCACCGGTAGAGCTTATAAACCCAAGCTTGATTGAGGCTTCATAAGACTTATCTGATTCCAGTAAAAAACTAGAAAACTTTGTTGCTTCTCCCAAACAAACAGGAAGTAATCCAGTTGCTAGTGGATCTAAAGTTCCAGTATGGCCTGCTTTTTTTGGGTTAAAATATTTTTTTACTATAGCCAAAGTTTGGTTTGATGAGTAACCTAAAGGTTTATCGACTAATATGACACCATTTATATCAAGCCTTGATCTTTTATGCTTCATAAATAATTTGACCTAAATATTATCTAGCAACTTCGATATTTTCATACTTTCATCTATAGATTTGTCATAGACAAAGTGAAGTTTTGGGATACCTCTAGTGGTCATACGTTTGGCTAATTGTGAGCGTAAAAAGGGCATTGATCTCGATAATCCCCTAAGAACCTCCTGCTTATCTTCGTTTGAAATAAAATACACTTTTGCGTGCTTAAGGCAAGGAGAAACTTCAACATCAAGAATAGTCATTTGATTTAGAGATGGATCCTTTACATTTTTTTGCAAAAGATTTGCTAATTCTTTTTTTATTTGTTGTTTAATACGATCACTTCTTGGGTAATCTTTAGCCAAATTTAAAGCTTCCTTGCTACTTCCACTAATTCGTAAACTTCTATTTGGTCGCCAACCTTCATATCATTATAGTTTTTTATGGATAAGCCACATTCAAAATTAGATTTTACTTCTTTTATATCGTCCTTAAATCTTTTTAAGGAATCTAATTCGCCATCAAAAATTACTACGTTGTCTCGAAGTAACCTTATTTTTGAATTTTTTCTGATTAACCCCTCAAGCACATAACATCCGGCAATAGTCCCAATTTTTGATGCTTTAAATATTTCACGAATTTCCACTAACCCTAATCTGTTCTCTTTTTGTTCTGGTGATAATAATCCACCTAAAGCTGCTTTAACCTCATCTACAGCCTCATATATGATGCTGTAATAACGCACATCTACCTCCAAACTATCAGCAAGCTTTCTTGCCCCTCCGTCGGCCCTTACATTGAAAGCAAGAACTACTGCATTTGAGGCTGTTGCTAAATTAATATCTGATTCATTTACAGCGCCAACTGCTGAATGAATTACATTAACTTTGACTTCGTTAGTTGATAATTTTTCTAATGAGCCTGCAAGCGCTTCATATGATCCTTGCACATCAGCTTTTATTATTAATGGTAAAACTTTTACTTCACCTTCAGCCATTTGATCAAAAATATTTTCTAGTTTTGATGCTTGTTGTTTCGCAAATTTTACATCTCTATATTTACCTTGTCTGAATAATGCAACCTCTCTTGCTTTCTTCTCGTCATTGATTACAATAAAATCATCGCCAGCGTTTGGGACATCAGATAATCCAATTACTTCGACTGGAATTGACGGGCCAGCCTTTTTAACATTTTTACCTGTTTCATCAAGCATCCCCCTAACTCTGCCGAAGGAACTTCCAGCCAAAATGGTATCGCCTGGGCTTAGAAAACCAGATTGAACTAAAAGTGTAGTGACAGGACCACGTCCTTTATCAAGCCTTCCCTCCACAACAATACCTCTTGCAGGGGTATTTATTGAGGCTTTTAGTTCTAGTATTTCTGCTTGAAGTAAAATAGCATCTAAAAGCTCGTCAATCCCTTGACCTGTCTTTGCAGAAACTTCAGAGAAAATTGCATCACCACCCAGCTCCTCAGGTATTACTTCGTGACTTAATAGTTCACCCTTAACCTTTTCTGAATTTGCTTCTGGCTTATCAATCTTATTGATTGCAACTATCATGGGCACCTCTGCTGCTTTTGAGTGATTAATGGCCTCAATAGTTTGAGGCATCACTCCATCATCTGCTGCAACTGCGAGGATAACTATATCTGTAGCCTTTGCTCCTCTTGCCCTCATTGCTGAAAAAGCTTCATGTCCAGGTGTGTCTAAAAAAGTTATCATTCCTTTTGGAGTTTCAACATGATAAGCACCTATATGTTGAGTTATTCCGCCAGCTTCTCCCGAAGCAACTTTTGATGTCCTAATAAAATCTAAAAGTGAAGTCTTACCATGATCAACATGCCCCATAACTGTAACAACTGGAGGTCTCAATTCAAATACAGGCTCAGTTAAGTCTTCTATATTTAATAATGATTCAGGATCATTTTCTTTGGCTGCTTCAGGCTTATGACCCATCTCTTCAACAGCAATCATTGCTTTATCTTGATCAAGTACTTGATTAATAGTAACCATCATCCCCATACCCATCAAAGTTTTTATAACTTCACCAGCTTTTACTGACATCTTATGAGCAAGATCAGCTACAGATATAGTTTCAGGCACTAAAATTTCTTTAGCTACTATTTCAGTTGGCGCAACAAAACTTGTTTCTGAGTCTTCATTTTTATTTTTATTTCTTGGTTTAGGAGTTCGCCACCCACCAGAACCAATGTCTTGTCTTGTCTTAGTTGTTCTTTTTTTAATTGTACGATCTACCCATACATCCTTTTTTTCTTTCTTTTCTTTTTCAATCTTCACGCCAATTTTAGATGCTGGCCTATGAAGAGTGCTATCTGTTTTAACTTCTTTCTTTGATTTGTCAGAAGAAATATTTTTTTTATTCTTTGCGTCAGCAGCTTGAGCTTCGGCAAGTGCTGAATGCCTCTTAGCTTCATCTGCGCGAATATTTTTTTGATTATCATCAATTACTGGTAAAGGTTTATCTGGGGAATCTAATTTTTTATCTTTCTCGTCATCTTGCTTAATCTCCTGAGGTTTAAGAATAGTTCTTTTTTTTCTAACCTCTACCTGTATAGTTCTTGCTCTTCCTTCACTATCAGTTTTTCTAATTTCTGTATTTTGTTTTCGTGTTAATGTAATTTTTGCTTTTGGTTTTTGATTACCGCCGTGCTGATTTCTTAAGTAATTAAGTAATGCAGACTTATCTTTTTCAGAAATATCGTCCTTAGAGTTAGCTTTGGTAACTCCTGCACCATTTAATTGCTCCAGCAAAAGACTTACAGGAAGCCCTAATTCTTTGGCAAATTTTTCTACAGTAAACGTTTCCATTAAAACTCCAAAAATTTATATTAAGCGAACCATGGTGCACGCGCTGTCATAATGAGCGCTTTAGCTTTTTCTTCATCAATTTTAATTAATTCTAAAAGCTCATCAACAGATAACTCTGCTAAATCTTCCATTGTAACAATGCCTTTAGAAGCCATTAATTTTGCCATATCAATATCCATGCCATCCATATTCTTAAGATCATCAGCTGGGTCAACAACGGTTTCTTCTTTTGCAATTGCTGCTGTTAAAATTGCAGCACTTGCTCTTGATCGTAATTCTTTTACTGTGTCTTCATCAAAAACCTCAATCTGAACCATTTCTTCGATAGGTACGTAAGCTACCTCCTCAATTGAAGAAAACCCTTCTTGAACTAAAATATCTGCAACATCTTAGTCTACATCAAGCTTTTCAATAAATAATTGACTAACTGAAGTGTATTCTTCTTTGTTTTTTTGATCAGATTCCTCTTCAGTAAGTATATTTAATTCCCATCCAGTTAATTCAGAAGCTAATCGAATATTCTGTCCATTTCTTCCAATAGCTTGTGCTAGTTGATCCTCCGTGACAACTAAATCCATACTTCGTTTGTCTTCATCAACTACAATGCTAGATACTTCAGCTGGAGCCATAGCATTGATCACAAATTGAGCAGGTTCAATTGACCATAAGACAATATCTACTCTTTCCCCAGCAAGCTCACCCGTAACGGCTTGAACCCTTGATCCTCTCATACCGACACAAGTACCAACAGGATCAAGTCTTTGATCGTTTGCCTTTACTGCAATCTTTGATCTCAACCCAGGATCTCGTGAAGCTGACATTATTTCAAGTAACCCTTCCTCAATCTCCGGAACTTCTAATTCAAAAAGTCTAATTAAAAATTCTGGTGATGTACGAGATAGTATTAATTGTGGTCCCCTTATAGCATTATCAATTTTCATCAAAAATGCTCTTACTCTATCCCCTACTCTTAAATTTTCTTTAGGAATCATTTGCTCTCTTGGAAGAACAGCATCTAAACGCCCTATTTCAATAATTGCATTTCCCCGCTCCATCCTTCTTATCTGGCCAGAAACTAATTTCTCATCCTGTGCTAAGAAATCATTAAGAATTTGTTCTCTTTCTGCCTCTCTAACTTTTTGTAAAATTACTTGCTTTGCTGCCTGTGCACCGATTCGTCCAAACTCGACAGAATCGATAGGCTCTTTAATTACGGCACCAACTTCCAAGTCCTTTGCTCTTTCATCGGATAATGATATTTCTGCAGCTGGTATTTCTAAAAGATCATCTTCAACAATCGTCCAAACTCTAAATGACTGGTATTCTCCACTCTCTTTATCAATCTCTACTCTTATATCGGTATCAGCCTCATATTTTTTTTTCGTTGCAGATGCAAGAGCTAGCTCTAATGCAGTAAAAATTACATCTCTTGACACATTTTTTTCATGTGCCAATGCATCAACTAGTAACAAAATTTCACGACTCATTTATTTTTCTCCGATGTATCATTATCACTATAAAACTGGGTCTAAGCGTGCTCTATCTAAATTGTCATAATCAATCTCTACGATTGATTCCTCACATTCAAGCAAAATATTATTTCCTTTTATACCCCTTAGAATCCCGCTAAAATTTTTCCTATCTACGATTGATGATCTTGTTTTAATTTTTACTCTTTCCCCATTAAAACGATCAAAATCCTCTAATTTTTTTATTACTCTATCAACTCCTGGAGATGAAACTTCCAACCTATCGTAGTTAAATTCTTCTTCAACACTTAATGCATGATTAAGTTGATTGCTAACTAAAACACAATCATCTATGTTCACCAAGTTTGGCTTATCAATAAAAACACGTAATAATTGTCCGTGATTAATTATCTCAAAATCTACCAATTCATAGCCTAGTCGTTTGACCATCTTTTCAATAAAATTCTCAATGTCAAATGCCATAAAAAAACCTAATCTTTTACCCAAATAAAAAATGGGCCATAGGCCCATAGTTTTTTGCGAATTATATCAATTTATTGGCTTAAATGGAAGAATATTCTTTGGAGTCAAAGTATTGTTTTATGAAAACATGATGCGTGCAAACTTTCTTTTGCCTACCTGAATGGTAAAACTTCCAGAACTTGGAGTTAAATCTTTTGCATTATTAATTTTTTCTCCATCAAGTTTAACCCCGCCACCCTTTATAAGTCTTATAGCCTCTGATGTGCTAGAAACAAATTCTATTTTCTTTAACAATTGTGGAACTGTTATGTCAGCGTTTAATTTAATTTTTATCTCAGGAATATCATCAGGAATTTTCCCTTGAGCTCTGATGTTAAAATCTTTTTCTGCTTCATTAGCAATGTCTAAATCATGAAATCTGGAAACAATTTCCTTTGCAAACTCAACTTTAATATTTTTTGGATTTTCCCCTTGATCAAAACGCGCTTTCCATTTAGCGATATCAGTAATTGTTTTTAATGAGAGTAACTCTATATATCTCCACATTAAGTCATCCGAGATGGACATAATTTTTGCAAAAATTATCTCTGCGGGCTCATCTACTCCAATGTAATTATCCATAGATTTAGACATTTTATTAATGCCGTCTAAACCTTCTAATAATGGCATAGTGATTATACATTGGGGCTTTTGGTTATATTGTTTTTGTAATTCACGTCCCATCAATAAGTTAAACTTTTGATCTGTACCTCCCAGCTCAATATCAGATTTTAGTGCAACAGAGTCATAACCTTGTAGAAGGGGATAAATAAATTCATGAATAGCTATAGGCTGGTTTGATTTAAATCTTTTTGAAAAATCATCTCTTTCTAACATTCGAGCTACCGTATGCATAGAAGATAACTTTAGAATTCCGGCTGCACCCAGAGGATCAAGCCACTTGGAATTAAATACGACTTCAGTCTTTTTTTTATCCAAAATTTTATAAACTTGGTTTGCATAACTTTGTGCATTTTTTTGAACATCTTCTTTTGATAGAGGTGGTCTAGTTGAATTTTTTCCGGTTGGATCACCAATCATTCCAGTGAAATCACCAATCAAAAAAATTACATTATGGCCTAAATCTTGTAATTGCCTTAACTTATTCAAAAGTACAGTGTGTCCAAGGTGAAGATCTGGAGCAGTGGGGTCAAATCCTGCTTTAATTTTTAAAGCTCTATTTTCCTTTAATTTTTCAATTAGCTCAGCCTCAACTAATATTTCGTCTGTTCCTCGCTTAATAATTGAAAGTGTTTCTTTGAGGCTCATTTGAATAATCTTTTCAAAATTGAATTAAAATATAATTTTATATCATCTAAATGACTTTTAAAAAATTAGTTATTTTTTAACTCTACTTGTATAAAACAAAAAAAACGTCACAATTCAAATATGAAGTATAAAAAGAATCTTTTTTTAGGAGTAATGTCAGGTACAAGCCTTGATGGCATTGATATTATTCTGATTGAAAAATCTTCAAAACTCATAAAAGTGGTTGGATCTATCTATGCTCCATATAATAAATCATTTAAGGAAAAAATCTTAAAGCTATCTTTTTCCTCATTAAATGAATTAGAGGAAAGCCAAACTCTTGCGATTGAACATGCAAAATTAACTGCACATTATATAAATCAATTATTAAATAGACATGAAATTGCTTCAAATGACATTGCAGCTATTGGTTATCATGGACAAACAATAAGACATAAGCCTAAAAAAGGTTTTTCTATTCAGATTGGTAATGCTCATTTTTTAGTGGAAAAAACTAATATTAATGTCGTTTCTGACTTTAGAAATCGAGATATTGCAGCAGGAGGAGAAGGCGCTCCATTAGTACCAGCATTTCATAACTATTATTTTGCTTCGAAAAATAAAAAAAGAGTAATCCTAAATATTGGTGGAATTAGCAATATTACTTTTCTCAGTCACAACAAAAAAACTATAGGCTTTGATTGTGGGCCCGGTAATATTTTATTAGATCATTGGATTTATAAAAATAAAAATCTTAGCTATGACGCGAATGGGTCTTGGGCAAGAAGTGGAAACTTAATTCCAATTCTGATCGAACGATTTCTTCAAGAAATTTATTTTAAAAAACCTCCGCCTAAAAGCTGTGGTAGAGAACAATTTAATTTAAATTGGATTTATAAGCATGATGTTGATTCATTTAAGGCTGAGGATGTACAAAGGACATTATTAGAGTTAACAGCTTTGACTATAACTAATGCCATAACAAAATTTTGTTTTAATGTGGATGAAATTTATATTTGCGGAGGGGGTTCGGAAAATAACTTTTTGATTGATAGATTAAGCCAAATGCTAGAGATGCCAGTCCATAGGACAGATGAACTAGGTTTGCCTTCACAACTCGTTGAGTCTGCTGCATTTGCATGGCTAGCGAGTAAAACATTAGCTAGAGAGGAAAATAACTCTCCTGAAATTACAGGCTCTAAGGGTCCTAGGATTCTCGGTATTACTTATTACACATAAATTTTTACTTAAATTTCAGCTATAATGCCAAATCACCATGTTTAATATAGCAAATATATGAGTTCAAAAAAGGTAAAAATCACTTTAGATAATAAAAATATTGAGGTGAATGTGATTGAGGGAACGCTTGGATACAAAGCCATTGATACCTCGACTCTTAATAAAGAGCATATTTTTTCTTATGATCCTGGTTTTACATCTACAGCTTCTTGTAAATCAGCCATTACCTATGTAGATGGAGAAAAGGGTGAACTACTTTATAGAGGCTACCCAATTGAACAATTAGCAGAAAAATGTGATTTTTTGGATGTAGCTTACTTACTTTTTAATGGAGAGCTTCCAACTTGTAATGAAAAGGAGCTTTATTCCAGCACCATCAATAGTCAAAGCTTACTGCATGACCAATTAAATAATGTTTTTAGAGGTTTTCGAAGAGATGCTCACCCTATGGCAGTTATGGTTGGTGTTGTCGGTTCAATGGCAGCATTTTATTTTGATAATATGAATATCAATAATAGAAATCACCGCAAACAATCAGCCAATAAATTACTTGCAAAAGTGCCGACGATTGCTGCTTGGAGTCATACGTACAATCTTGGATTACCGTTTGTATATCCTAAACATGATTTAAGTTATGTGGCTAATATTCTTAATATGATGTTTTCAAGTCCGAACAAGCCCTATCATGTAAATTCAATTATTACACGTGCATTTGAAAGAATACTTATTCTTCATGCCGATCATGAACAAAATGCCTCTACCTCCACTGTTCGACTAGTAGGGTCAACTGGAGCAAATCCATATGCATGTATTGCCTCAGGAATTGCATCTCTTTGGGGTCCAGCTCATGGGGGAGCGAATGAAGCTACCTTAAAAATGCTAAATGAAATTAAAAGTGAAACTCGTATAAATGAGTACATCAAAAGAGCAAAAGATAAAAACGATGATTTTAGATTGATGGGCTTTGGTCACCGTGTTTACAGAAACAGGGATCCTCGTGCTGAAATTATGAAGATAACATGTCATGAGGTTCTTGATGAGTTGGGTCTAAATAATGAACCATTATTTAAGTTAGCAAATACTCTTGAAAAAATAGCTTTAGAGGATGAATATTTTATTGAAAAAAAACTTTATCCTAATGTTGATTTTTATTCAGGCATTGTTATGAAGGCCCTTGGCATTCCCAATTCAATGTTTACAGCTATTTTTGCACTAGCAAGGACTGCTGGTTGGATAGCGCATTGGAATGAAATGATGACAGATTCAGATAACAAAATCGGTAGGCCACGTCAAATATACACTGGGCGCACGCAAAGAAACATTCCTTAATTCTTTATACTGAAAAAGAAGAACCGCAACCGCATGTAGTTTCTGCATTTGGGTTTTTAATGACAAATTGAGAACCCTGAACATTATCTTGATAATCTATTTCAGCCCCAGTCAAATACTGCAAGCTCATAGGATCAATTAATAAAGTAACGGAGTCTTTTGTTACCTGAGTATCATCTTCATTTATTGACTCTTCAAAAGTGAACCCATATTGGAAACCAGAACACCCACCACCACTAACGAATACTCTAAGCTTAAGATCTGGGATACCTTCCTCCTCAATTAATTCTTTTACCTTATTAACGGCATTATCAGTAAAATCAATTGGGGTCGGTATTTTAAGTTCTGCTGAAGTCATTTCTTAATCCTTTTCCTTTGTAATTTCATTGAGTACCTTTTTTTGTTTACCAATCTCACTCTTAGTCATCTTTTTTAAATTGGAACTTATCTCAGCTCCAGCATGAATTTCTATAAGATTATACTCAATATTACCTTTAATAGAAGCATTTGCATGCACTTCTAAATAATCATAGCATTTAATATTCCCTGTTATTGTGCCACCTACTATGGCCGTTGGAACGAAAACATCCCCCTTAATAACACTATTTTCTCCCATTATTAGAGTGCCATCCTCACCATCTATAACCATTAAATTTCCATAGATTTTCCCATCAAGTCTAACGCCCCCTGTTATAGTAGTATTCCCGCGTATGATCATGTTTTCATCTATAAGAGTATCTAAATGAAATTTCTTTTTTCTTTTAAATTTCATTATTTTTTTCTTTTTCCAACAATTTTTTCATAAAATAAAATCTCTTCTTTTAATTCATTATTTTCTTTTTTAATCGATTCAAGTTCATTAATATTCTTTTTATTGCTCATATTTTGTAACTTTATTTCCAAATCTCTTTTTACCAAATTATCTTCAAGGCTTTTATTTTCTGCTTCGAGCTCTCCAATTCTTAATATGAAATTTGTTGTCCTGCCTCCATCAAAGATATTGAAGCCTATTCCAAAACCTAATGCTATGGATATAAGAATTATAATAATATAATTTGGCCAAGTATTTCCGAGTTTTATGCTTGCTTTTTTCTTCGTAACTCTTTGTTTTCTTCTCTTTGAAATCATATTTTTTAAGGCGCCAAAGGTACTAAATTCAATCCATCTGTTTCATCGTAATTCATCATAATATTCATATTTTGTATTGCCTGTCCTGCTGCACCTTTCACAAGATTGTCTATAACAGATAGAATGATTATTCTATTAGAGTCTTTCTGCTTATGAAAGGAAATTCTACATATATTGGATGACCTTACTGATTTTGTTTCTGGGCAATCGCCCTGAGGTAATATATCTACAAAGGGCTCCTCACCATAAAACTTATGATAAAGCTCTGAAATATCAAAATCTTTGATAGCATCAACATACATTGTTGCATGAATACCTCGTACTATTGGAAGTAAATGTGGTACAAAAGTCAGTTTAATATTTTTTTTATCTTGTGCTACTTTTGAAAGGTTTTCCTCAATCTCAGGAAGGTGTCTATGGCCTTGTAGCGCATACGCCTTAAAGTTCTCAGCAGATTCAGCCATCAATAAATTTGTATCCTCTTTTTTTCCAGCTCCACTAATACCAGATTTAACATCAGCAATAATATTACTGTGATCTATTAAATTATTTTTAATCAACGGCAATAAACCTAGCTGGATAGCAGTAGGGTAACAACCAGGATTTGCTACTATTTGGGCATTTTTAATTTTATCTCTGTTTATTTCTGGCAAACCGTAGACTGAATCTTTAAGTAATTCTTTACATATATGCTTCATGCCATACCACTTTTCCCAAATATCAATATTTTTAATCCTAAAATCAGCAGCTAAATCAATAATTCTTACTCCATTCTTAGCAAGATTTTGAGCATATTGCATTGCTATGCCATTGGGAGTAGCAAAAAATACAAGGTCAGAATTGCCCAAATCAGCTTCATCAGGATCAATAAATTTTTGATTAATGAAGCCCCTCAAAGTTGGATAAACGTCAGGCACTGCTCTTCCTTTATCTCCTCTGGAGGTTATATGATGGATATTTATTTGTGGATGTTGGGATAACAGTCTTAATAATTCAATTCCTGTATATCCCGAACCCCCAACTACACTTACATTAATTTTATTTTTCATCTAATGGTATTTTAATCTTATAAAAAAATAAATGTTGATAAAAAAAAAGCCGCTCAAAGCGGCTTTTTGAAGATTTAACGTTTTGAAAACTGTTTACGACGTCTTGCTTTTCTTAAACCGACTTTCTTTCTCTCAACTTCGCGACTATCTCTTGTAACGTAACCGGCTTTTGATAAATTTCCTTTAAGTGCTTGATCATAATCCATCAATGCTCTAGTAATACCATGTCTTACAGCGCCTGCTTGTCCTGACTCTCCACCGCCAACTACATTCACCTTAATATCAAACGTAGATGTATTTTCAGTGAGCTCTAATGGTTGTTTTAGTATCATTTGTGATGTGTATCTTGAAAAATATTCATCAACAGGTTTATTGTTAATAACAATTGATCCTTTGCCAGGCTTAATAAATACCCTTGCGATCGAACTTTTTCTTCTCCCTGTTCCGTAATAATATTTACCTATCATAATTATCCTGAGTTAAATTGTTGTTGGTTGAGGCTGTTGTGCAGCATGATCATGCCTTTCACCAGCATAAACTTTCAATTTTTTTACCATTGCATAACCAAGAGGTCCCTTTGGTAACATACCCTTAACTGCCTTCTCTAATGCCCTGCCAGGGAATTTAATTTGCATTTTCTTAAAATTGGTTGAATAAATTCCACCAGGGAAGCCAGAATGACGATGATATATTTTATCCTCAGCTTTATTTCCCGTAACTTTTAATTTATCAGCGTTTATGACGACAATGTAATCGCCTGTATCAACATGAGGAGTATAAATGGCCTTATGTTTTCCTCTTAGACGATGAGCAATAGCACTTGCTAGTCTGCCCAATGTCGCATCAGTTGCATCTACTAACAACCAGTCTCGCTTTACTTCATGTGATTTTGCTGAAAATGTTTTCATGGTTAATATACTTGCACATTTAAATTTAAGAGGCGAATTTTATTCTATTTATGTACTATTTGTCAATTAAATTTGCATTACATCATCTTATTTGAGCTTAACAACATCTTCCAAGATATTTTTAAATTTGCATAAAAAAAGAAAGGAAAATAAGTAATCCAACATAGTTATTGATCTTGAAAGCTTTGAAATTTCCCTTACGAGAATTTTTTAATCCCTCATATATTCCGAATAAATTTGCTGCCGATGCTACAACCAGAAAAAAATAAAATGATTTTGAATATTCATTCTTAAAGCCAAAATAAAAATATATTAAATACATGAATATAAAACTTATTAAAATAAAAATTGGGGTAAATCTTCCAAATGTTTTTGCTGATGAGTAAATATTAATTTTTTTATCATCTTCTAGATCTACTAATGCATAATGTGAGTCATAACCCAAAACCCATAATAAATTTGCTATAAAAAGCAACCAGCCCTCATAAGTTATGGTATTTTTTGTGGCAGCGAAAGCCATAAGAATACCAAAGCTAAAAGCAACCCCCAAAAAGACCTGAGGGATAATAAAGAATCTTTTAAAAAATGGGTAAATAAAAGCTGATATACAAGCAAAAAAAGATAAATAAATTGTATACATATTAAGTTGTAAGACTAAAAAAAAGCTTAATATTAATAAGGTTAGTAAAAATATAATAGCTGATTGGTTTGTTATATTTTTACTAACTAATTGCCTATTTTTTGTTCTTGTAACATTTTTATCTATGTCTTGATCTACTAAATCGTTTGCAATGCATCCAGCAGAGCGCATTAGAATTGTACCAACAGTAAAAATAATAATTAACTTTATGTCTGGTAATTGATTGGATGCAACCCATAATGCTGTTAATGTTGGCCACAAAAGTAAAAAAATGCCTATGGGCTTATCAAATCTTGCAAGTCGCAGTAAATTTAATAAAAAAGTTTTATTGAAATTCAAAATTATTTATTGCCTCAAAAAAATATTCAGTTAGTAAAATATTTTTTCTTTTATAACCAAAAAAAGACTGTCTTCCAATTACTAAATTTTTATCATCAATCTTAAATGAATTTATTTTTTTATAAATTTTATTATTTAAAGATGGTGCTAAATATGAAAAATTAGAACGTCTAATTGATGGATTTTCATAAACTATTTTTGATAATGAATTAGTATTTAATTTTTTAATATTATTCCAATAGCCACGAAGATATTTACGAGGTAATACAGTTCGGGCATACATAATCGGCGACTCATTAGCAAAAATGATAACTTCTCTAAGAAAAATATTTTCCTCTTTATATAAAGGAAAAAATTTTTTTTCTGATACTAATAAATTTTTATTTTTATGATTATTTTTTACTAATTTTATTTTTAAATCGGCAATTTTCTTTATACGATCTGTAAGTGAGCTCTTATTTTTTATCCACTGATTCATATTCATTGAATCTATATTTAAATCATTAACATTAAAATTATATTTTTTTCTCCAATACATTTTAAGTCCTAGTAATTTCTTGATAATTACTAATCCATCTTTGAAGGTGAGATTCTATTGCATTGTGATTTTCATTTATTAAATTTTCTGCGTCACCCCTTGCTTTATCTAACAATATTTTATCTTTGTTTATATCTGCAATTTTTAAAGAAGGAAGTCCGCTTTGCTTTAAGCCTAAAAATTCACCTGGACCTCTTAATCTTAGATCCTCTTCTGATATTTTGAAGCCATCTAAATTTTCATAAATAACTTTTAGTCTATCCTTCGCAATATTAGATAATTTTTTTCCATACAAAAGTATGCAAGCACTTTCTTTGCTTCCTCTTCCAACTCTCCCTCTAAGCTGATGCAATTGTGATAGTCCCATTCTTTCTGCATTTTCTATTATTATCATAGTTGCATTAGGAACATCTACACCTACCTCAATAACAGTGGTTGCTACCAAAATTTGTAAATCTCCTGTTTTAAATTTTTGCATTATATTTTCTTTTTCTTTTGATTTCATTCTTCCATGAATTAACCCGACTTTTAAGGAAACAAAAGAGGATGTAACCTCCTTAAATGTATTTTCAACAGTCTCAAGTTGTAGTTTTTCACTTTCTTCAATTAAAGGACAGACCCAATACACTTGATTGCCCTTATTACAATGACTTTGAATAATAGATAAAAATTCGTGCCTTCTAGAATCTGCGATTAATTTTGTTTTAATTTTTTGTCTGCCTGGAGGTAGCTCATTAATTGTTGAAATATCCATATCTGCAAAATAACTCATTGACAGTGTTCTTGGTATTGGGGTTGCACTCATCATAAGCTGGTGTGCTTGATATTTTTTATCAATTTTATTTTTAGCCCTAATTGATAGTCTTTGCTCCACCCCAAATCGATGTTGTTCATCAATAATATATAGCGCCAAGGTTTTAAATCTAACATTATCTTGAATTAATGCATGTGTTCCAACAAGTAAATCTATATCCCCGTTCATAACCTTTTCAGTTATAAATACTTTGTTTTTCTTAGCAATACTTCCCGACAAAAAACCTACAGATATTTTAAGAGGTTCAAGCCATTTTTTTAAATTATAATAATGCTGCTCTGCTAATATCTCCGTTGGGGCCATAAAAGCAGCTTGATAACCATTTTTAATAGTCTGAATTGCTGCTAAAGTAGCTACGATAGTTTTCCCACATCCCACATCCCCTTGCAGAAGTCTATTCATTGGAGACTTTTGCTTTAAGTCTTCCATTATTTCTAAGTAGGTTTTTTTTTGAGTATTAGTTAGCTCAAATGGTAAGGATGAAACAAATAAGTTAAAAATACTTTCATCCCTATTAACAGGTTTCGCTAAAAAATTTTTCTTTTGATGATAAAGTCCTCTAAAAAAAAGCTGGTGTGCTAATAACTCATCATAAGCAAGTTTGTTCCGATAAATATCATTATTTATAATACTTTTTTTGTCCGGCATATGAAGCATTGTTAATGACACAATTAGATCCGGTAAATTTCTTTGCTCATTTAGTTCACGAAAATAATCAATAATACTATTTTTTTCAGCAATAAATTTAAAAGCTTTTTTTACAAGTTTAGATACAGTCTTTTGGGTAACACCAGATACTAGTGGGTATACAGCGGTTAAATGTTGTGGAAGTGTTTTTTGTTTTTTAATAATCTCATATTCAGGATGAATCATTTCTCTTATAAAAGATTGTTCTTTAACGACGCCATAGACGCGTATTTTTTCTCCCAAAGTAAACTGTTTAATTTGGCTTGGGAAAAAATTTAAAAATCTTAACTGTAATGTTCCTGTTGTGTCATCAATGATAACAATTAAGTTTTTTCTAGGCGCATAAGATGCATTTACAAAAATTACTTCACCCTCAATCTGATGATACATATTCTTATTTAAATCTTTAATGCGCTCAACTCTTGTTCTATCTTGATATCTGTTGGGTAAATAAAGAAATAGGTCAAATAAACTTGTGATGCCTATTTTTTTAAGTTTATTTTTTTCATTTTCTGTATATATGTCAGGAAGCAATATTAAAATCTATTCTCCCTTTACAAGAAATCCATCGGCCTCAACTTGAGAGCCCTTTGGTAAAGAAGCAACTCCAATAGCGGCTCTAGCGGGGTATGGTTCTGTAAAATACTGCGCCATGATCTCGTTAACTAATGCAAAATTAGATAAATCGGTAAGATAAATATTTAGCTTTACAAGATCATCGGTTGAAGAATCTGCAGCCTTTATTACTCCTATCAAATTCTTAAAAACTTGGTGAATCTGCTGTTCTATACCTTCTACTAAATTCATTGTTTTAGGATTTAAGGGTATTTGGCCAGATAAAAAAACGATATTACCTTTCTGAACAGCTTGTGAGTAAGTTCCAATGGCTTTCGGAGCGTTATTAGTTTGAATGATTTTTTTGGGCATATTTAATTTCCTTTATTATGCTGTTTTAACCCTTACGATACGACTTATTTTATGAATTTTTCTTAAACTACGTATTATTTCTGCCAAATGAATACGATTTTTAACCTGTACAACAAAGTTGATATTAACAAAATTGCTTCCATCTGGTTCGTCAAGATTAACATTTTCAATATTAGAGCTTGCTTCTGCAATTGCTGCTGCCATTTGTGCAAGCATTCCCCTTTCATTTGAGACCAAAATATTTAGACTTACTTTATATAAACGATCAGAATTAGGCTCCCATTCGACGTCGACCCATCTTTCTGGGTCTAAATTAAACTTTCTAATTACGGAACAATCGTGTGTATGAATAATTAAACCTTTTCCTTTATTTATATAACCTAAAATTGGATCTCCTGGGATAGGGTGACAACAACTAGCCAGTTCAACAGCCATATCCTCCGAACCCTTGATGGTAATAACATCCAAAAATTTAGATTGTGTTTTGGTTCTTTTAACTCCATCCATGATAGAAGTGAGTTGATGAGCAACCATAACATTTATTTTTTTACCTAAAGCAATCTCAATGAGTACCTCTTCTTTTGATTTGAGATGATAATCAAGGATTAGTTTATCCCAATATTTCTTTTTAATGGCATTAGGATCAATATGAAAAGCTTTAAGGGCATTATTTAGCATACTATGTCCTAAAATAACTAAATCCTCTGATTCGGCTGATCTTAAATATGTTCTAATCTGAGATCTTGCTTTTCCCGTGATAACAAAATTTAACCAAGCAGGATTTGGCTTTGCAAGCGGAGCAGTAATAATTTCAATATGATCGCCAGTTTTGACCTCCTCACGTAATGGAACTAACTCTTGATTTACCTTTGCTGCTACAGCGCTATTACCTACATCAGTATGAACGGCATAAGCAAAATCAATGGTTGTAGACCCTTTAGGAAGCGCAAAAATTTTACTCTTAGGAGTAAATACATAAACTTCATCTGGAAATAAATCTACTTTTAAATGCTCCAAAAATTCTAACGAATCTGAATCATCTGATTGGATTTCTAATAATTTTTTTAACCATTGATTTGTTTGTTGTTGCAGCTGAGTAACATGCGCATCTTTAGTTTTGTAAAGCCAATGCGCTGCAACCCCTGCCTCAGCAAGTTTATGCATAGAATCAGTTCGAATTTGAACCTCTACAGGCGTACCAAATGGACCAAACAAAGTAGTATGTAATGATTGATATCCATTTGCTTTTGGAATTGCAATATAATCTTTAAATTTACCAGCAATTGGTTTGTAGAGCGAGTGCAAAGCTCCTAAGGCCAAATAACAATCATTTTGGTCCTCAACGATTATTCTAAAAGCATAAATATCGTTGATTTGAGAGAATGAAGTATGCTTTTTGAGCATTTTCCTATGAATACTCGATTCATTCTTCTCTCTTCCAGAAACTTTTGCTTTAACCCTAAAGGTTTTAAGCTTTTTTTGGATGTCATCAAGAATTCTTCCAACAACCTCTTTACGATTCCCTCGTGCGGCCAAAATTGCTTTGTTAATTGTTTTATAGCGTAAAGGGTGAATATGCCTAAAGGCTAAATCTTCAAGTTCTTGATATAAGCTATTAAGTCCTAATCTATTAGCAATTGGTGAATATATATCAGTAGTTTCTTGAGCAATCCTAATTCTTTTGGCTGGTTTTAAGTGATTGAGAGTTTGCATATTATGTAAGCGATCAGATAACTTCACTAAAATCACCCTTACATCCTGAGACATTGCAAGAAGCATTTTTCTAAAATTTTCTGCTTGCGCATGAGTGGCATCATCAAAATTTATTTTATCTAGCTTTGAAAGTCCCTCTACTAATTGGGCAACTTGAGGATTAAATTTTTTTTCAATCTCCTCAATAGTAACCGAGGTATCCTCAACTACATCATGCAATAGAGCAGCTTGTATTGACGCAGCATCAAGATGAAATTTTGCTGCAATACAAGCCACAGATACTGGGTGTGTTATGTAATCGTCACCGCTTCTTCTTTTTTGACCCTCATGAGCTTTTTTACTCAGACGGTAGGCATCCCAAATAGATTCTATTTCATCAGCTTGAAGATATTCTTTTAGTAATAAAGTTAATCTCGAATTGGCTTTATCTGCGGGGAGAAGTGGGGGTTGCTCTTCTTGAATTTTATCCGCTTTATTTATTCTAGCGGTTTTAGGCATTTACTCACTCCATATAGAGATTTATTGTTAAGTTAAATTTTTAAGCAAGATATCTTCGCCAATCAAACCTTCAGCAATCTCTCTTAAAGCAATCACTGATGGCTTGTCATTTGAACCCTCTATGTCAATAAGAGGCTCAGCTCCATTTGATAATTGTCGAGATCTTAATGCAGCAACAAGTGTTAGTTGAAATCGATTAGGTATTTGCTCTAAACAGTCATCTATAGTAATTCTTGCCATCTTTTTTTAATCCTAAATTTATTTTGTTAATTGATCTATTAATTTTTGATAATTATTTTTTTGATGTTTTACATTTAATTTTTCTGCAATTATGATTGATCGTAATTCTTCTAAAGCATCATCAAAATCATCATTAATTGTAACATAATCAAATTGATTAACATGGCTCATTTCGCTCTTAGCGGCTGATAATCTAGCTTTAATTGTATCTTTTGAATCTTGACCACGAGCAGTCAGTCTTTCCTCTAGTTTTTTTAAGCTCGGCGGAAGGATAAATATACTAATTGCTTCTGGAAAAATGGATTTTATACTTTTTGCACCTTGCCAATCAATTTCAAAAATAATATCTTTACCGTTATCTCTTACCTCTTGAACAAATTCTCTTGATGTTCCATAAAATGCACCATGACACTTAGCTGTTTCTAAAAATTTACCATCTTTTTTCATTTCATCAAAAATTTCATTCGTCACAAAAAAATAATCCTCACCATCAATCTCACTTGGTCTTGGGTCTCTAGTTGTATGGGATATTGAAAGAGTTAGATCTTTTATAAGAGTTAATAATTTCTTTACCAATGATGTTTTTCCTGCGCCTGAGGCCGCCGAAATAATAAATAAATTACCTTGTTTTGTATTAGTCATTATTCAATATTCTGTATTTGTTCTCGTATTTGTTCAATTAACACTTTAAGCTCAACAGATATCTTTGAGATATCTGTTGATACAGCTTTAGATCCAATAGTGTTGGCTTCTCTATTAAATTCTTGCATAAGAAAGTCCATTTTTTTTCCGGATGGACTATTTATATTTATCAATCTCTTAAGTTCGATTATATGTGAATCAAGTCGATCTATCTCTTCAGTGATATCGCTTTTTTGAACAAACAATAAAAACTCTTGCTTTAAACGTGAGTCATCTATATCAATCAACGCTTCTTTAAATTTTTTAATAATTTTTTTTTGATGTTCTTTGATGGCTTTAGGAATAATTTTTTTAGCTTTTAATACCATACTCTCAATTAATTTTATATTTTTAAGAATAACCCTCCTAATCTTTAAACCTTCTCTTCTTCTATCTTGCAATAATGCTTCAACAACCTCATCTAACAAATTAAATAATTCCTTTTTCACAGTTTTATGTTTAATGGCAATAGGTTGGTTAGATATCAACCGATAAATATCTAAGGGATTAATAGGCGCTGGATTTTTTAAAATATCAGAAATATTTTCAGAGGATGAAATTATATTTTTTAGTTCCTTATTGTTTATTGTATTGGAATTGACATGGTCATCAATTTCTTTAAAAAAAATTTTACACTCAATCTTTCCTCGGGCGAGCTTACCAGAAATTATCTCCCTTATTCTTGATTCATATATCTTTAATTGATCAGCAATTTTAAGATTAAGCTCAAAATATCTACTATTCAAAGTTTTAAGTTCAATTACTAATCTACCCCCCTCAATGAGATTATCCCTTAAACTAAATCCAGTCATACTTGCAGTCATTATTTTGATTACCCTTATTGATTTTTTAAATATATATTTTGATTATAACGATATTACTCAGAAACAGTTTAAATTAAGTCTTTTTCATAGACTATAATTATAAAATTGAAATTAAAAGGTAACTAAAATGCGATCATTCAAAAGAAATGACGACGAACTAAGGCCAATTGAGTTTAATAGAAATTTTACAAAGCATGCAGAAGGCTCTGTTTTAGTTAAAAGTGGTGATACACAGGTTATTTGTAATGCAACTATTGAGGAAACAGTTCCTTCATTTTTAAAAGGAAAAGGCCAAGGATGGATAACAGCCGAGTATGGCATGCTGCCACGTTCGACCAATACAAGAATGGGTCGTGAAGCTACTAAAGGAAAGCAAAGTGGTAGAACACAAGAAATTCAAAGATTAATTGGAAGAAGTCTTCGTGCAGTTATAAACTTAAAAAAATTAGGTGAAAGAACTATTCACATAGATTGCGATGTAATTCAAGCTGACGGAGGAACAAGAACTGCTAGCATCTCTGGTTCATATGTTGCTCTTCATGATGCTATCAATTATCTTTTAAAAGAAAAAAAACTATCAGAGACCCCTATCATTGACTCCGTCGCCGCAATTTCTGCTGGAATTAAAAATGATAAAGCATTGCTTGACCTAGATTATGCTGAAGATTCTGAATGTGATACCGATATGAATTTTATTATGACTGGATCAGGTCATTTTGTTGAAATTCAAGGAACTGCCGAAGGTAAGCCTTTTTCAAAAAAAGAAATGGATGAGCTAACAAAAATAGCTCAAAAAGGTATTGAATTAATTACCAAAAAACAATTTGAAGCTTTAAAAAGTTAAAACAGTGTATGACAAAAATAATTATCGCCACAAGAAATAGTAAAAAGTTATCTGAAATAGAAACAGTTATGAAGAATTCTAAATTAGAATTTTGCTCACAATTAGATTTTGGCCTTAAATCTTGTGCCGAGCCTTATGATACTTTTGTTGAAAATGCCCTTGCTAAGGCAAGGCATGCATCAAAAAATACAGGCTTACCTGCAATAGCTGATGATTCTGGAATATGTGTTGATATTCTCAACGGAAAACCAGGCATACACTCAGCACGATATGCCGGTAATTCAGAAACAGACACAAATAATATAAAAAAACTTTTAAAAGTTTTGAATGATAAGAAAAATCGTAAAGCTCATTTTCATTGCTCTATTGTTTTTATAAGAAATTACATGGATCCAGAACCAGTCATTACAGAAGGATTATGGCACGGCGAGATATTAAGAGAGGAAAAAGGCTCTCATGGATTTGGTTATGACCCTATATTTCTTGATTATAAAACTGAAAAGGCTGCAGCAGAACTTAGCAGTAAAGTTAAAAATCGTATAAGTCATAGGGCACAAGCTTTGCAAAAACTAAAACTAAAACTTAAAATGATATATGGCTAAAAAAAATAAAACATGGCCCACGTGGAAACGTGATGACAAATCAGTCGTCTCATGTACAGAAAAAATTAAAGTAATGGGTGATAATTTTGATGAAATACAGCAGATAGTTCAAGATGCTTTTGAAGATGGGCTCCTGATGGAAGTATCTGATGATCAAATGCGCCAAACATTAATTTCAATGATTGATAAGCTTCATAATCCTCTTAAAAAAAAATCTAATTAGTTGAACGTTACTTCACCAAAAAATTTATCAACTAATCATTTATCCATTTATGTACATATTCCATGGTGTGTTCATAAATGTCCTTACTGCGACTTTAATTCACATACTCTAAAAAATAAATCTATCAATGAATATGAAGAAATTTATGTTAAAGCAATTATTGACCAAGTTTCAACTTCTCAAATTAGTTCAAATAGCATCATTCCTTCAATCTTTTTTGGTGGAGGAACCCCTAGCCTTTTTTCACCAAATTCTATTGAAAAAATTTTACTTTGTATTTCAGATAAATATATCTTAAAAAAAGATTGTGAAATTACTCTTGAGGCAAATCCAGGAACTATTGATCAAAGCTTCTTTAAAGGTTATAAAAAAGTTGGGATAAATAGAGTTTCACTTGGTATTCAGAGCTTTAACGACAAACATTTAAGGTCTTTAGAAAGAATTCATGATAGTAATCAAGCCTTTTCAGCGGCGCTAGAGGCAAGAGCTATATTTGACAACATAAACCTAGACCTTATGTATGCCTTGCCTAATCAAACTATGGTCGAGCTAGATGAGGATATTAATCAAGCTCTTTCAATTGAACCTGAGCATATTTCTTATTATCATCTTACGATAGAGCCTAATACATTGTTTCATAAATTTCCTCCTAATCAACCTAGCGACGATGTAAGTGCTGATATGGGTGACCTAATTGCTCATAAATTAGAAAATTTTAATTACCAGCATTATGAAACATCGGCTTACGCAAAAAAAAATAAAGAATGTAGACATAATTTAAATTACTGGAGATTTGGAGATTACTTCGGTGTTGGAGCAGGAGCACACAGTAAAATTACCTCAAGTAATGAGCAACAATATCGATTAATATGTTTTATGAATCCTTCACAATATATTCATGGTGCAAAGGATAGTAATTTTTTTATAGAAAGCAAAAAAATAACAGAAAATGCAATTGTCTTTGAATTTATGATGAATGCACTAAGACTAAATAAAGGATTTACTAAAAAATTATTTGAGGAAAGAACAAAAATTAATATTAAAGAAATACGGAATGAATTATCTGAAGCAAAAATTAAAAAATTCATTATTGAAACCGATGATATGATTAAACCTACACAACTAGGGAGAAATTTTCTAAACGAACTATTGCAAATTTTTATGAGGGAAAATTAAATGAAGCTTAATAAAGTTATTGAAGAGTACTTTGTATCAGATCAAATTAATGCTCAGGATATTTCTGTGTTAAAGCAACATGGATTCAAAACTATTTTTTGTAATAGGCCTAATTCTGAAGAAATGCACCAACCAACTGCTGAAGAACTCCAAAAAGTAGCGGATGACTTAGGTATAAAATTTATTCATCAACCTGTAATTGGAAATGCAATTTCACAAAAAGATGTGGATGATTTTAAGAATTATTATGAGAATGCTGAAAAACCTATCTTTGCTTACTGCAGAACTGGAACCAGATCAACAATGCTTTGGGCGCTTTCAGAATCGAGTAATCGAGCTAGTAGCGAAATACTCAATCTTACATCTGCAGCAGGTTATGACCTAAGTCATTTAATTAAATAATTTAATTGAGATTCAATTTAGCCTTTTGAATGGTCTTGGTAATTGCAGCAAAAGCAGTTCCACCAATATGTTTTCTTGACTTAATAGAGCCTTCAAGAGTTAAGTACTTGTAAACATCATTTTCGATAATTTTAGAATATTTTTTTAAAGTATTTAAATTAAATTCAGAAATATCACAATCTTTAGAAACTGCAGCTTTAACAACTTTTGCAACAATGCCGTGTGCTTCCCTGAATGACATCCCTTTTTTAACTAGGTAATCTGCAAGATCCGTTGCTGTTGCATATCCTTTGGCTGCTGCTGCTTCCATATTCACAGGAAATACTTTTAATTCATTAATCATTTCTGGGAAGATTTCTAAAGTATCTTGCAAGGTATCAATTACATCAAAGATCGGCTCTTTATCTTCTTGATTATCCTTATTGTATGCTAATGGCTGACCTTTCATTAAAGTTAACAAAGACATGAGATGGCCATAGACTCTCCCAGTTTTTCCCCTTATTAATTCTGGAACATCAGGATTTTTCTTTTGAGGCATGATGCTTGATCCCGTGCAAAAGCCATCAGATATCTCAACAAATTTAAAAAATGGACTTGACCACATTATCAATTCTTCAGCCCATCTAGATAAATGCATCATCAAAATTGAGGATGCAGCATTAAACTCAATCAGAAAATCTCTATCAGAAACGGCATCCATAGAATTTTGCATCACTCCATCAAAGCCAAGTTTTTTTGCAACAAAATTTCTATTTATTGGGTAAGAGGTGCCAGCTAATGCTGCTGCCCCCAAAGGTAATAAATTCATACGCATTCTAAAATCTTTTAATCTACTCACATCCCTTTCTAACATTTCATAGTAAGCCAATAAATGATGCGCAAAACTTACAGGTTGTGCAACTTGAAGATGAGTTAGGCCGGGCATGATGGTATGTATATTCTCCTCAGCCAAATGAAGCGTAGCTCTTTGTAAGTTTTTTATTTGTCCAACAATATGATCTGCAGCATCTCTTATGTAGATCCTCATATCAGTTGATACTTGGTCATTCCTTGATCTGCCTGTATGAAGTTTTTTACCAGGCTCGCCTATAATCTCTGTCAGCCTTTTCTCAATATTTAAATGCACGTCTTCTAGATCCAAAGACCACATAAATTTATCAGCAATAATTTCTTTCTTAATTTGATTGAGGCCTTTTTGTATTGCTTTAAAATCTTTTGCTAAAATTATTTTTTGATTTTTTAACATTTCAGCGTGTACAAGAGAACCTTCAATATCCACCAAAGCAAGCCTTCTATCAAAGTTTACAGATGCAGTGTATCTTTTTACAATTTCCTTTGTAGGCTCTGAAAATCTTTCTGACCATTTTTTTGTATTTTTTTTCATAAATAATTTGCGTTACATTCTTAATTTATTGAATTATATATGAATTTTGGTTCAAAGGTCTGTGCTAAAATTCTAATCAAATATGATAAAAAAAATTACAATTGCTTCTCGAGAGAGCCCTCTTGCCATGTGGCAAGCTGAACATGTAAAAACTCAATTAAATCTGTTATATCCTGATTTAATCGTTCAAATTAAAGGGTTTAAAACACAAGGAGATATTATTCTTGATAAATCATTAGCAACTATTGGTGGCAAAGGTCTTTTTATCAAAGAATTAGAACAAGCTTTACTGAATAAGGATGCAGATCTTGCCGTTCATTCTATGAAAGATTTACCAATGAATATCATGGAGGATTTTCAGCTAGCTGCCATAACAAAAAGAGAAGATCCCAGAGATGCATTCATTTCAGAATTATATAATTCATTTGATGACCTTCCAGATGGAAGTGTGGTTGGTACCTCAAGTCTTCGTCGTCAAAGTCAAATTAAAGCTAAATATCCAAATCTAGAAATAAGGCCACTTCGCGGAAATCTTCAAACCAGACTTAACAAGCTTAAAAAAGGAGATTATGCGGCTATTATTTTAGCCGCTGCAGGACTTATAAGGCTTGGGCTTAAAGAGAAAATTACAATGTTTCTCGAGACAAACATAAGCATCCCTGCAGTTGGGCAAGGTGCCCTAGGAATAGAAATACTTTCAGGAAACGAAGAGCTTTATACCCTTATAAAACCACTCAATGATGAAAATAGTGCAAGATGTGTTTTAGCCGAAAGAATGGTCAGTCGCTCTTTAGCAGGAAGCTGTACTGTTCCATTAGGTGCTTATGCTTTTATTGAAAAAGAAAATTTAATAATAAATGGATTTGTTGCCTCACCTGATGGTAATCATTTTATACACGCTGAAACAAAAGGGGATAAAGCAAAATTTTATTCTTTAGGTGAATCATTAAGTCAATTATTAATTGAACAAGGTGCTAAAAAACTTCTATCTGAATTATGAGCTACGATAATCCAGAAAAAACTATCGCCCTAATTTCAACTAGGCCTTTAAAAAAATACCGTGAAACTATTACGCCTAAAAATAATTATAACTTTACAATAATTGACCAACCATTATCTAAAATCACACCTCTAAAAGATTATTCCTCCTTTGATACTATCCTAGAGGATATTAATAAATTTCATCATATTATCTTTATCAGCACCAATGCGGTTTGTTTTTTTATTGATCGACTCAACAAAAATAAAATTTCTATTCCAAATCATCTAAAGTTTTCTTGTATTGGTCCGTCAACTAAAAAGTTGATTGAAAATTCACTAAAAAAAAATGTTTACTGCCCATCAGATATATTTGACTCAGAACATCTTTTAAAACATCCCATATTTAATAATATTAAAAATCAAAATATTCTAATTATTCGTGGCATAGGAGGTCGAGAGACACTCAAAGAAGGTTTTGAGTCAAAAGAAGCCAATGTAATTTATGGGGAATGCTATAAAAGAGAATATCTATCAATAAATCTTAAAAAAATTAAAGAATCTATACAAAAGTTTGATCGAGTATATTTACTTATTAGCAGCTTAGAAAGTGCAAGAAAGTTTATGGGTCATAACATTAACCAAAACCTACATTGGTTGAATTCGATAAATTTTATTGTTAATCATCAAGTAATTAAAGATGAGTTAAAGCCTTTTTCTAAAGTAATAATTACTAATAATATAAGTTTAATTTCACTTCAAAAAATAATAAGAGATTAATAGTTATTTTTTTTGTGGGGCAAAAGTAAATGCATCTGCAAAAAACTCGTCTTCCAATAAACCTTTTGCTAAAAGAGAACTTAGGGCCTTTTCAATGAGAATTGGCGGCCCACAGCTGTAAACTTGAAAATTTTCAAACGACTCAAAGTCATTAAGAACTGCTTCATGAACCAAGCCTGTTCTAATCTCAGAATTATCCTTTTTATTCGGTTCAGAAAAAACCGGAATATAATTAAATTGTTCAAATTTTTCTTTCCATTCCAAACATAATTTGTCCATATATAAATCTTTTCCTGACCTAACGCCCTGATATAAATAGATAGTCCTTTTATTTCCTTTATAAAACATATCCTCAATAACAGACTTAATTGGGGCAAAGCCTGTACCGCCTGCAATAAAAATTATAGGTTTTTTACTCTCTCTTAAAAAAAATTGGCCAATTGGTACTTCAATTCTATGAATAGACTTTTCTTGCATCTCTTGAAAAACAAAATGTGTAAACTTACCTCCATCAATTAATCTTAAATGTAGTTCCAATAAATCTTCATGAGGAGGACTGGCAATAGAGTAAGCTTTTCGACTCCCATCAGTCATAATAAATTCTAGGTATTGCCCTGCAAGGAAATCTAGGCTATTACTGCCTGGTAATTTTAAGGTCATCTTCATGACATCATGATTGAGCTTTACTAACGACTCAACTCTCACTGGAGTAATTGTTGGTTCAGGAAGATTGTTATCAAATTTATTAAGCTTGATATCAAGTTCAACATTTGAGGAAACATATGATTGACAGCACAACGTATATCCATTACTTTTTTCTTCATCTGTCATTGCTGATTGTTGATATTCATCACAAAAAACTTTTCCAGAAATAATCTTACCTTTACACGATCCACAACTACCATTCCTGCACCCAAAGGGTATATTGATCCCAGCTAATAAGGATGCTTCCAAAATAGTTTGGCTAGGTTCGATATCAAAACTTATATTAGAAGATGAAATGGTTACTCTATGTTTCAAACTAATCAATCATCCTCTCTACGATATTCACCTTCAATAACATCACTCTTAGAGCTATCCTTTTTTGTTTGTGAAGATTGATATTGACTATCAGGCGAATTCTGTATTGGAATAATTAATAAAATGAAACCAAGTATGTCAGTAATGACTCCTGGAAATATAAATAAAGCTCCTGCTAATAAATTTTTTGCGCTCCCAAGAATGACTGAGGTCAGACTTCCACCTTGAGACATCATGCTCATTAGTTTTGATACTACCAAAGCTTTTTCATCCTGAATTAACTGCCAGCCCAGTAAAGCAATGATAATAATGTATCCAAAAAACCACCATCCATACATAGCACCAAATCTAAAGAGACCCCATATTTCAAGAAATGGTAGTAGGAATAAAAATAAGGTAAAAATTAATCTCATATTAAAAATAAATAATAAATCTGTTTTTCAAGATACTCTATTGTAAGCTATAGCTGAATAGAACTTAACCATATAAAATTACTCATACAAATATTATAGACTGCTATTATCAATTACACATGCTCAAGAATATAAAAACTTTATTTCTTTTATTAAGTCTTATTTTTCCAGTCTTAGTTTCATTTGCTGAAAATCAATTTGTTGACGATAAAAATACTTTTCTATCTGTTGATGAAGCCTTTAAAATTGTAAATGCAGATGTAACAAATGATCAAAACTTAGATATAGATATAGATATTGCCGATGGTTATTATCTTTATAAATCTAAATTTGAGATTATCCACCCAAAGCAACTTAGCCATAATATTGTTTATCCAAAAGGCCAAATTAAAAATGATGAATATTTTGGAGAACAAGAAGTTTTCTATGATTCTATAAAGCTAACAATAAACTTTAATCATAAATTATTTAATAAAAATGATATTAAACTTAAGTTTCAAGGATGCAGTGAAAAAGGTTTGTGTTATCCACCAACAGTGCGCTTCCTGGGAGATAAATATCTAGACGAAAAAAATATACCCAATACAATACAAAATAACTTTGTAGAAAAAAACTTTAAAAAAGATAATATATTTCTAATTTTATTTGGATTCTTATTATCAGGGTTATTACTCTCAATAACCCCTTGCGTGCTTCCTATGGTTCCAGTTTTATCTGGAATTATAATGGCTTCCAATCAAAAATATTCTAAATCGCTAACAATTTCATATGTGATGGGTATTTGCTTTACTTACTCTGCCTTGGGCATTATTGCAGGAATAACTGGGACGCTTTTTTCAAGTAGCATACAAAATATAGGTTTTTTATATTTTAGTGGCATCCTTTTTTTAGTATTTGGACTGATAATGCTTGAAATTATCTCAATAAAATTACCTGTAAACACAAATAATTATATTGCTAATTTTCTCTCAAGATTTAAGGGTGGTAATAAGATAAGCGTCTTTTTTATGGGCTTATTTTCAGCGTTAATTTTAAGTCCTTGTGTATCACCTCCTCTGGCTGCTGCTATATTGTATATAGGGCAAAGTAGTGATTTTGTTCTAGGTGGTATTTCTTTATTATTTATGGCAATTGGTATGAGTGTTCCATTATTAATTCTTGGTTTTTCTACGGATTATATTCTTCCTAAACCTGGCATATGGATGAATTATGTGAAAAAAATAATAGGGTTTGTATTGCTAGGGATGGCAGTTTATATCATAAGACCACTTTTATCAGAATTAATCTTCTTTACTTCACTCCTTACTATATTATTCTTTGCTTTCATTTATAGCCTAAAACAATATCAACTTATATCTAAAAAAAATAAAGTAGTAACATTCTCGATTTTATTTATCTATATTCTATCCGCAGTATTTTTATCAAAAAATATTGTCACGCAATATACATCCACAGATAATAAAAAACGGCTAGTATTTATAAATATAGAGGACAAAAAAGATCTTGATAATCAATTATTGATATCTAATAAAAAACCTCAAATGTTAGATTTTTATGCTGATTGGTGCGTTGCATGTTTAGAATATGAGAAATACACATTTAATGACGAAAAAGTCTACTCAATGTTAAAAAACTTCAATCTATTAAAAGCTGACGTTACAGAAAACAATATACGCCATAAAGAACTTATGAAAGCATTCAATATATTTGGGCCTCCTGGTATCATGTTTTTTGATAAAAATGGCAATCATTTAAGAAAATTTGATATCGTCGGTTTTAAAAATGCTGAAGAATTTTATAATATTCTCGAAGAGGTAAGAAAAAATGATAAGTAAAAAAATTATTCTATTATTTTTACTTGCAGCTATCTCTTTAGGTTCTGGATTTATTTTTCATAAAACTAGCTTACAAGGTATTCCAGCTGAAAATAATTTGATCTATACAACTGAGCTTCAAGACCTTACGAAGAAAAAATTAACTTTAGAAAATTACAAACATAAATTACTAGTAATTAATTTTTGGGCTACTTGGTGTGCTCCATGTAGAGAAGAAATACCAGAACTAAATGAGTTTTATAAACATAATGACATAAACCTTATTGCAATTGCTATCGATGAGATAGATGATGTAGTTAGATTTCAGGATGAAATACCCATTCAATATCCATCTTTTGTAGCTAATGATATAGAAGGAGTAACATTAACAAAAAATTTAGGTAATGCGAGGGGAGTTTTGCCTTTTACCGTTATTATTCACCCCGGGGGATTAGTAAAAAAATCATTTTATGGTAAGGTAAGTATTTCTGATTTAAATCAAGCACTAAGCGATAATTCCTTATAATAAAGTTGACTAAAATCACTTAAAATCAATTAAAATGTAGACAATTGACATCATTTTCGTCTAAAATAGAAGTTCTTTAATTTTAAATTCGATTATGGTTGCAAAGAAAATCCTTGTTGTGCACGGTCCAAACCTCAACCTTTTGGGTGATAGAGAGCCAAAGCACTATGGCAATGCATCGTTAACAGATATCAATAATCAAATTACTGAAGAGGCAAAAAAACTTGACCTCGATATTAAAATTATTCAAAGCAATAGCGAATTAGAAATTATTGAAATTATTCAAGACATTAAAGCTGATTTTTTGATAATAAATCCTGCAGCATTTACTCATACTTCAGTTGCTATACGTGATGCCATATCTGCAACAAAAATACCATTTATTGAAGTACATCTATCTAATGTATTTGCTCGTGAATCATTTAGAAAAGAATCTTTTTTTTCTGATTTAGCTATTGGTGTTATTAGTGGCTTGGGTTCAGAGGGGTATATTGCAGCCATAAGATATGCTGCAAATCAAGAAAAATTATAAAGAGGTAAGTATGGATCTTAGAAAATTAAAAAAATTAATTGATTTAGTAGAAGAATCTGGAATAGCTGAACTTGAATTAACCGAAGGAGAAGAAAAAGTTAGAATTAGTCGTCAACCTGAGGCTCAACAAATTGCGCCTCAATATATCCAACCAACTCAAATATCTGCTCCTCCAATTATTTCTCCATCTCCATCTCAAAATGAACCTGTGACATCTGACCAAAATGATAGTGCTGCAATAGCTTCTCCATCAACTGAAAAACATATAACCTCTCCAATGGTGGGTACATTTTATCGAGCGTCATCTCCAGATGCGGGGCCTTTTGTAGAAATAGGATCAACTATTAAAAAGGGTGATATTTTATGTATTATTGAGGCCATGAAAATACTTAACGAAATTGAAAGCGACAAGGACGGGGTAATTCAAAAAATATTAATTGAAAATGGGCAGCCTGTAGAATTTGGTGAACCACTATTCGTTGTTGAGTAAAATATGTTTGATAAAATACTTATTGCCAATCGTGGTGAAATAGCATTAAGAGTACTTAGAGCATGTAGAGAAATGGGTATCAAAACAGTTGCTGTATATTCCCAAGCAGATGCCGAAGCAAAATATGTAAAACTTTCTGATGAAGCAGTGTGTATTGGGCCTTCCTCATCCAACCTAAGCTACTTAAATATTCCTGCCATTATTAGTGCTGCTGAGGTCACCGATGCACAAGCAATTCATCCAGGATATGGCTTTTTGTCTGAGAATGCAGATTTTGCAGAGCGTGTAGAAAAAAGTGGTTTCACTTTTATTGGCCCAAAAGCTGAAACTATAAGGCTGATGGGAGATAAAGTTAGTGCAAAAGAAGCTATGAAAAAAGCTGGGGTCCCATGTGTACCAGGTTCTGATGGAGCATTATCTGAAGATTCTAATGAAATTAAAAAAATAGCAAAAAAAATTGGCTACCCTGTTATTGTAAAGGCAGCAGGTGGCGGAGGTGGAAGAGGTATGCGAGTTGTACATACAGAAGCAGCTCTATTAAATTCTGTTGCTATGACAAAAGCAGAGGCTGAAGCTGCTTTTGGAAATGCAACCGTATATATGGAGAAGTTCTTAGAAAAACCTCGACATGTTGAGTTCCAAGTTATGTCAGATCAGCATGGAAATGCTGTCCATCTTTGGGACAGAGATTGCTCTTTACAAAGACGTCATCAAAAAATTATTGAAGAAGCTCCCGCGCCAGGGGTGCCACAAAAACTTAGAGATAAGATGGGTCAACGGTGTGCAGATGCATGTAAAAAAATTGATTATCGTGGTGCTGGTACATTTGAATTTTTATATGAAAATGGTGAATTCTTTTTCATTGAAATGAACACACGACTTCAAGTAGAACATACTGTTACTGAAATGATTACAGGGTTAGATTTAGTGCAAGAACAAATTAAGGTCGCTTATGGAGAAAAGCTTAACAGAAAACAAAGACATATCCAGCTTAACGGTCATGCTATTGAGTGTAGAATAAATGCAGAAGACCCATATAATTTTATGCCTTCACCAGGCACAATATCACGTTTCCATTTACCCGGTGGGCCAGGAGTAAGAGTGGATACTCATGCATATGGAGGATATAAAGTTCCCGCACACTATGATTCAATGATTGGTAAGTTAATTTGTTATGGTGCAACAAGAGAGCAAGCAATTGCAAGAATGCAAATAGCCTTAACAGAAATGTTAATAGAGGGTATAAAAACTAATGTTCCTCTACATCGTGACTTAATGGAGGATCTCGCTTTTAAAGAAGGCGGGGTTACTATTCATTATTTAGAACAAAAACTAAACAAAAAAACATAAGATGTCATGGTTTAATGTATCAATTTTAACGACTGCAGAACAAGCAAATGAATTAAGTGAATTTATCTTAGAAAATAGTGCTATTTCAGCATCTATTCAAGATCATAATCTACATAACAATAAAGAGGAAATAATTTTTGGAGAACCGCACAATGGAGATCAAAAATTTTGGCAGCACACTCAAATTGATGCCCTTTTTAATACTAAAATTGATGCAAAAAAAACAGTTGCGGCCTTAGAAACAAAATTTAATATAAAATTAAATCCTAAATTTAGTGAAATTCAAGATCAAGATTGGGTCAAAAAAACACAAGAACAATTTAACCCTATTTCAATTTTAGATAAAGTATGGATCATCCCAACATGGCATGATGTAGTCGATCCAGAATCAATAAACTTAACTCTTGATCCAGGTTTAGCGTTTGGTACTGGTTCGCATCCCACCACTCACCTTTGCATAGAATGGATGATTAAAAATATTAAAAAAAATAATGTGGTATTAGATTATGGTTGTGGCTCAGGTATCTTAGCTATTTGTGCAAAGAAACTTGGGGCTAGTGCCGTAACAGGTGTTGATATAGATACTCAAGCCATCATTGCTAGTGAACAAAATGCTAAATCCAATCAAACGAATATCACTTTTAAAAATTCTCAAGAAAAGCTAACAATTCAAGCAGACTTAGTTGTCGCTAATATTTTATCAAGTGCTTTAAAAGTCCTGGCACCTGCACTTGCAAGCTATTGCTTACCGAATGGAAAAATTGCTTTATCAGGAATATTAAAACATCAAGAAAATGAGATCAGAGATATTTACAGTGAATGGTTTGATATGCAAAATTCTTATTATAAGGATGAGTGGGTCTGTTTATCTGGAAAAAAAGTATAAATTAAGCAACCTAATTTTTGGTCATATTAGTTATAAAATCATCAGCTTTCTTAAAAATTATTTTTTTTCTATCATCGTTCATTCTGCCAAGAGCGTTAGTAAGAATCGATAATCTTGGATTTTTTTTAAAAAAAGATTCATTGTCTGATACAAAAGACCAATATAAGCCATCTACAGTTTCACACCACTCACTCTTTTTATAATTACTCATTTTTAAAATATAATTAGAACCACAAGAGTAGGGTTTAGTAGCAAATAACCCACCATCAGCAAATGTTCCCATACCATAAACATTTGCTGCCATCACCCAATCTGCTGAATCTACAAACATTTCCATAAACCATCTATAAATTTCATCGGGATGAATTCTAGCCAAATTCATCAAATTGGCAATTATCATAAGTCTAGGGATATGATGGGTATATCCATAATTAATACAATCTTTAATTGCATCATCTAAAGGAGTGATGCCTGTTGTTCCTTCGTACCAATCCGCAGTTAAAAGTCTATCGTGATTCCAAAAATTTCCCTTGACCTCATTTTCATCTTTTGCATGGTATATCCCTCTTATAAATTCTCTCCAACCTATAATCTGTCTAATAAATCCCTCCAAAGAGTTAATTGGAATAGGTTTTTTATCATGATAACTTAATGTTTTTTCAATAATTTCCTGAGGAGTTAATAATCCAATATTTAAAATGGGACTCATTAAACTATGAAATAAAAAATTATTATCTGAATCAATAGCATCCTCATATTTACCAAAGTTTTCTATTTTATGCTCCAGAAAATTATCAAGAAATTCTAATGCTTGTGCTCTGGTGAAAGGTACCCAAGGATTTTTTGTGCTGCCTGGATGGTCTTTGAATTTAATATTGATAATTCTCTCAAGATCAGGCAAATATAAAGATGTGTTGTTTTTTGGTTTTGGTGGTAATGAAATATCTTTAGGAAGTTTTTTTCTATTATCAGCATCAAATGACCATTTTTCACCAATAGGTTTATTATCTTTATCGACCAATATCCCAAGTTCTTTTCTCATCATTTGATAAAAACTAGCCATTCTTAAATTTTTGTTTTCCTTAGAATATTTCAAGAAATTTTTTCTTGAGCATAAAAACATAGGTGAGGAAATTATTGAATGTTTAATATCGTGATTTTTAAGAAATGAAATGATTTTATTTTCAAAAGGCTTATCTTCAATTTCAAAAAATTGTACTTCATCAATTTTTTCTTTTTTTATAACTTGTAATAGCTTATCTTCATAAGGATTTTGAAATTCTGGATCCTCAATAGAAAAGTAATATACTTTTAAACTCTTTTTAATAAGTTCATCTCTGTACTCCCTCATTGAGACTAAAAAATTTAATATTTTTAATTTATGATTTCTTGGTTCAGAGCATAATCCCATATCTTCTGCCATAAAAATGCAAGTTGATTTCAGTTTTTGGATTTCTGTAATTGGAAATAATTGGTTTCCTAGAATTATTTGTAATTTTTTCATGATTCATTCCATATTTGTTGATAGATATTATCTGGATCATAAATTTTTCTTTGTTTTTCAATATTAAAATGTCTTCCCCCTCGGGGGTCTGTTCCACATCCTGCGATGTATGCCCAATTTCCATAATTACTATAAACATCGTAATCTATTAACTGAGATTCAAACCATGATGCACCTGATCGCCAATCACAAGATAGTTCATTGACAAGGTAACTTGCTACAATTTGACGCATTCTATTCGATAAAAATCCTGTTTTATATAATTCAGTCATTCCAGCATTAATGAATGAATCTGATGTCTTACCCTTTATCCATGCCTCTAAGTTCTTTGCATTATGATTTATTTTCACTGGGTTTAATCCTAATCCACTTTTATAAAAAAATTTATCTCCATATTTGATAAAAATGAATCTAAAAAAATCTCTCCACAATAATTCAAAGAAAATCCAATATGTACTCTCATTTGCCAAAAATTTACGTTCATAGTCTTTTAAATATGCATATATTTGTCTTGGAGAAATAAAGCCCAATGCTAGCCAAGGAGAAAACTTAGTAGAAAAATTTAATCCTATTAAATTATTTCTTGTATCTTTATAAGATTGGGGTAAGTTACTTTGAAAATATTCTTTTATATTTTCTATTGCATTAAGTTCACCTCCCATAAAATTATCTTTATAGATTGGAAACGAGCTTTCCTTATGCCCATGAATTTTTTTTACAGTGATTTTAGTATTATTAAAATTTATAGGTAAAATATTTTTTATATTATCTGATAATTGTTCAGGATTATTAGGTTCAATCTTCTCAAGCTCCACACTTTTTCTAAATTTTGTGAATACATCTGGCATGTTTTTAATATCGAATGGAAGCTGCCTGACATTAAATAATGAAGATTGAAAAATTGATTTAATATTTACACCAAATTTTTTAAGTGCTTTAATTTGCTGCCTCTCTTCTGATGCAGCAATTTCCTCACAAAAAATACTATCAATATGATGTTCTTGAACAATCTTACTTAGTATTTCAACAGTGTTTCCCTTTAACACATGAAGTGAGTGTCCATAAAAGTTAAGCGCTTTATTTAAACTAAAAATTCCTTGATTAATAAATGTTTCTCTATAAACATCTGTACGTATAAATTCCCAAGAAGTTTGTTTACGATTACTTTCATCATCTATAAAAAGAAATAAAATATATTTTGAATTATGAAGTGCCTTATTAAGGGAAAGATTATCTCCTAGCCTTAAATCGTTTCTAAACCAATAAATACTTCTAAATTCCATAATTATCTTTTATTCTGGCAACGTTTAGAGCAATACTTTACTGACTCCCAGCATAATCTCCACTTTTTTCTCCAAGAAAATGGTCTGTGGCAAACAACACAGTCTTTAGTGGGTAGATTTTTTTTCATATATTTATTTGATTGGTTTTTTGCTGAGGGGTTCCATTATAAAGTTTGTTAAATAAATGCTTCAACTGCTAATTTTAATTCATCTAAAAATAGGTCTATACTATTATTTAATTCAACAATATGCACATGACTAGGTATATGCCAAGAGGACTAGATGAATAAAAATATTTTGATATCAATTCCTTTTATTTTGATATCTAGTTGTGCATCTTTGTTTAGCCCTAGTTCTCAGTACCCTGCTCCTCATAACGATTATACTGGGATAGTTATTCAAGAACATTTTAGCGAGGAAGATCCTACAGATTTTATGATAAGGAGCTGTAAGATGTATGGTGGATTTAACCAAGACAGTGTAAAAAATATTGGCAAAGATCATTTAATGCAATACGTAATGCAATTCAGATGTAATTATAATGGCAAACTTTCAAATGAATTAAATATTGATGGAAAATCATCTGTCAGGCTAAATGGATCAGTCGCAAAAATCAAATGTCAAAATCTTGGCTTTAAGATTGGCACAATAAAATTTAGGAAATGTATGGAGGAACTTACTCGTTGAGTATTGTTCGAAGTTAAATGAATAAATTTATTTTCCCCCTAGTTCTTGTTTTTTCACAATTTGCTATTGGTAACGAAACTGTTAATTTTACTTGTAAAGGACTGAGTCAATTTGAATTAGTCGGTTCTTCTGGCGCCAAAGAAGAAATGAAGAATGTAACATTTAAATTTGTAAATGGGGCATTACAAGACTTAAATAATATTGATTGTTTATGGACTCCAAACTCAATAACATGTGAATCACATTTCCTCAATATCCGAAAGTTAGTCATTAATTTGGAAACAAAAGAAGCTAGTGACTTCATTGCAGGAAACAAAGGTTTTGGCCAATACACAGAATCTTTTACAGGAAAATGTGATTAGGTGTATAACATATTAGTTCAAGAGGTAAGTCCTGATAATTTCAAAGTTGTTGTTACACAAAAGAACACTACGGAGCATCACGTAACAGCAAGTAAAGATTTTTTAAATCAATTTACAAAATATAATATTTCCCCTGAAAATATCGTTAAACATTCTTTTGAATTTTTACTAGATCGTGAACCAAACACCTCTATTTTAAGAAAGTTTGATATCACTATAATAAGTAATTATTTCCCTGAATATACCGAAACTGTTAAAGAATATTTCTGAAACTCTGTTTCTTAGATTGAGTCACAGTAAAGTTAATAAAATAAAGGGAAAGTTATGTTTCGTATTATTCTTATGGCACTATCCTTCATAGGTATTGTAAATGCAGGTAATCTGGAAAATGGTAAATATACAGAATCTTTTGACAATGGAAATCCAAAATATGAAATTTCCTATCAAAACTCAAAAAAGCATGGTAAAGAAATTTTCTGGTTTGAATCTGGAAATAAAAAAATGGAGAGTCATTTTGAAAGTGGTGTCGAAAACGGTCCTTGGAGGCAATGGCACAAAAATGGAAAATTAAAACTGGAAGTTATGTACGAGAATGGTAAAGAAAATGGATTGTGGCAACAATGGTACAAAAATGGTCAGTTACGGTCATCAGTAAAATTTATTAACGGTATAAAAGATGGAACGGAAATTACTTACAATAAAGATGGAAGTGTACGCTCCAAAGATATTTATTTAAATGGTAAAGTGATTAAATAAAATTAAATTTTGGATAGCTAATGATTAAATCTTACGCTGCGATAAAAAAAGGCGGTCCACTTGAAGAGCATTTATTTGAGGCGAAACCCCTAAGCCCAAAAGAGGTTCGGATTCAAGTTCATACATGTGGCATATGTCATAGTGATTTAAGTGCAATTGATAACGATTGGGGTAAATCAAATTATCCGATGGTAGCTGGACATGAAGTCATTGGTGAAATTATTGAAATTGGAAAAGAGGTTTCCCTGCATTCAATTGGGGATAAAGTAGGTCTTGGTTGGCACTCTGGATATTGTAATAAATGTGAATATTGCGAAAAAGGTGATCATAATTTTTGTAGCAAATCAAATAAGACTGTCTATAACCAATTTGGGGGATTTGCTGAACAAGTTTCTGCAGACGAAGTAAGTGTTATTCCTTTGCCCAAGGAAATTAATGCAAATGATTCAGGGCCCCTTCTTTGTGGAGGCATAACAGTGTTTACACCTATTGTTGAATTCAATATAAATCATAATCACAGAGTGGGGGTCATTGGAATTGGTGGACTTGGGCATCTTGCAGTGAAATTTTATAAAGCGTTAGGTTGCCACGTTACTGCATTTACAAGCTCAAAAGATAAAGATCAACCTATTTTGAATTTGGGGGCTGACCAAATTATTTCCTCAACCGATAAAAATGAAATACAGAAATATGTTTCAAGCTTTGACTTTATTATATCTACTGTTAACGTAAAGTTAGATTGGAATCTATACTTAAGTATTATTAAACCGAGAGGTAGATTACATTTTGTAGGGGCGGTTCTTGAAAAAATAGATGCCTCTGTATTCTCACTGATGGGTGGACGTCGTTCGATATCAGGGTCTCCTGTTGGTAGTCCAAAAAATATTAAAAAAATGCTTGATTTTTGTGTGGAACACAATATCTATCCCGACATTGAAAATTTTAAATTTACAAATATTAATGATGCTATTCAAAAATTAAGAGATAATAAAATTAGATTTAGAGCAGTTTTGTCATGGTAGCAAAATAATGGTAAATTTCTTTGCATCTTCTTTGTTTGGAATCATGATATCTTTTATGATACTTGTCTCACCTTTAGTGTTCAAAGTTTTAACTAAAGAATCATCACAAGCTTTCTTAAGAACTTTTTTTCCTAGATTATTTATTCTTGGGATTATCATATCAGGTACGCTTGTTGCTTTAACATTCCAAGAATTGATTATGTTACCTAAAATTCTTTCAATTTTTATTTTTTTAGGATTTCTTTTAAATCTATTGGTAATTACACCGAATGTTAATAAATATAGAGACCTAGAGTTACAAGATAATAATAGGGCAAAAAAAATATTTTCTTTTCTTCATTTTTTATCTGTTTGTATCTTTATCAGCCAGTTAATCTTACTTCTGTTAATTATTTTCATATAAATGGCTAATTATAATGTTAGTGGTTTAATGACTCTTGCAGAACTTGCAAAAAATAAGCAGCAATCTTGGTTTGTTTATATCCTACTTTGCTCAGACACTACGCTATATACTGGTATTACGAATAATATTAATAAGAGATTAGAGGATCATAATAAAGGTATAGGTGCTAAATATACAAAGGGCCGATCTCCATTAAGTTTAATCTGGCAAGAAAAACATCCTAATAAAAGTTCGGCAAGCAAAAGGGAGCATGAGATTAAATCTATGACAAAAAAACAAAAATTAATTCTATCTCAAAGCTGGCAATCCTAATTAGGAGAAATATGTCTCATGTTTCAATGGTTTGAAAATTTAATTAATCCTTTTCCAAAAGAGCTGATTCAAACTCCGCCCAAATCATTAAGTAAATTTGCTTGGTCTTGTGTGAAGGATATTAAATTATTTATATTTTCTATGTCATTACTTACTGCTTGCATTGCAAGTTTTGAAGCAGTTCTTTACGCAGTATTAGGTATGTTGATTGATTATATGGTTTCAGAAGGACCCGATCAATTTATCCAAAATAATAAAAATTTATTATTTCTTTTGGGAAGTCTTCTTATGGGTAGCACTATTTTTGTTGCCATTCAAACAATGATTAAACATCAATCATTGGCAGGCTCCTTTCCTATGAGAATGAGATGGAATTTTCATCGACTTCTTCTTAACCAGAGTATTGATTTTTACAACAACGAATTCTCTGGAAGAATTGCTGCCAAAGTTATGCAAACAGCACTTGCTCTGAGAGATATGTGGTTTATATTGTCTGATATTCTAATATATGTAATCGTTTACGTTACTACTATGGTTGTGTTGGTTGGAAGTCTTAATACACTTCTAATTTATCCTTTTCTCATATGGTTATCTGTATATATAGCGACATTATTTTATTTTATTCCTAAATTAGCAAAATTATCAAAAAATCAAGCTGATGCAAGATCTCTCATGACTGGACGTATAACTGATGCCTATACAAATATAAATACCATTAAATTATTCTCCCACACTCAAAGAGAATCACAATATGCTAAAAATGCCATGCATGAATTTTTACATACCGTTCATATGCAAATGCGAAAAGTATCTGTTATACAAATTATTAATCATTCTCTTAGTATGTTTCTAATTTTATCAACTACTGGAACTGCTCTTTGGTTATGGTCTAATAATCAAATTGCTATAGGTGTCCTAGCCGCCGCTTCAGCAATGTCTTTAAGATTAAATGGAATATCACATTGGGTGATGTGGGAAATGACATCGTTGTATGAACAAATTGGTATTGCTCAGGATGGTTTGAATATGCTTTCCAAAAGACAAATTGTTGAAGACGAAGCCAATGCATCAGCCTTAAAAGTCAATAAAGCTCCTATTACTTTCAAAAATATCTCTTTTTCTTATGATAAACAAGATCATTTCTTTGCAAACTTCAATTTACATATTAAGCATGGAGAGAAAGTAGGGATTGTAGGTATATCTGGTGCTGGAAAGTCATCATTAATTAATCTACTCTTAAGACTATATGAGTTAGATAAAGGCCAAATACTTATAGCTGATAAAAATATTAACGCTATTACTCAAGATAGCCTTAGATCTCATATTGCAATGGTTACTCAAGATACTTCCCTTTTACATCGATCCATAAAAGAAAATATTGCTTATAGCAAACCAAGTGCTACTGATAAAGAAATTATCTCAGCGGCCAAGAAAGCTCAAGCTCATGAATTTATATTAGGGCTAAAAGATCAATATAATAATATTGGTTACCAGTCCTTAGTAGGAGAAAGGGGAGTTAAACTTTCAGGTGGTCAAAAGCAAAGAATAGCAATAGCTAGAGTGATTTTAAAAAATGCGCCTATTTTATTATTAGATGAAGCAACTAGCGCTTTGGATTCTGAAGTTGAAATTATTATTCAAGAGAGTTTAGCTACCCTTATGCAAGGTAAAACTGTAATTGCAATTGCCCATAGATTATCAACTATCGCAGCGATGGATAGATTAATCGTAATGGATCATGGAGCCATTATAGAAGAAGGTGATCACAAATCATTAATTAAAAAGAAGGGCTTGTATTATCAATTATGGCAACACCAAAGTGGAGGATTTATTGGTGATGATTAAAAAATAGAATTATCTCTTTACTCAATAAGAACAAACCAAAATTATTGCTTTATTTTCATTAATCTATATACTTCGCTTTTTCGAGATTGTCATAGGCCTTGTTTTTGCCAGTCTTACCCCGCAATATCACAAGGAAATCAATGTCATTTAAAACATTAAATCTCAATAGCTCTATACAAAAGGCTATCAAAGAAGTTGGGTATGAGATTCCTACGCCTATACAACTTAAGGCAATTCCTAAAATACTACTTAACCATCATATAATGGCCACAGCACAAACAGGGACGGGTAAAACTGCTGCGTTCGTTCTGCCCATATTAGACAAACTTTCAAAAGATAAACCTCAATACCGTGGGCCAAGAGTTCTAATTATTAGCCCTACTAGAGAGCTTGCCAGTCAAATAACAGAAAGTATTAAAAAATATTCTCGTTATTTAAAAATTAATTCCATCACTATTACGGGGGGCATATCCTATTCTCTTCAAAACAGAATGTTTAAAAAACCAATAGATATTTTAGTAGCGACTCCCGGAAGATTGCTTGATTTATTTCAACAAAGAAAAATTAAATTTTCAGATTTAGAAGCAATGATTTTAGATGAGGCAGATCGTATGCTTGATATGGGTTTTATACCTGATATACGAAAAATCTATAATGCAACATCTAGAAAACAACAAATGCTTATGTTTTCAGCTACTTTTGATAATCCAATTCAAAAGATTGCTCATGAATTTCTAAAGGACCCTATTACCATATCAATAAAACCAGATGTATCGGGGCATAAAGATATCAAACAAATTGCATATTATTCTGACAACCAATCTCATAAACAACAATTACTTGATCATTTCATTAAAAATGATGATTTAACACAAGGAATAATTTTTACAGCTACCAAAAGAATGGCCGACCAATTATCTGATCAACTATATCATTTAGATATTTCATCATCTGCATTACATGGAGATATGTCCCAAGGGGCAAGAAATAAGGCTATTAACCGTTTTAAAAGGAATCAAACAAAAATTTTAGTGGCTACAGATCTAGCATCTCGTGGCATAGACGTACAAAATATATCTCATGTATTTAATTATGACATGCCACGTTTTGCTGAGGATTATATCCATAGGATCGGAAGGACAGGAAGAGCAAACAAAAAGGGTATAGCTATAAGTCTCGTTAGCCCAACCGACCGAGAATTCTTAAGAAAAATAGAAAAGTTTACAAAACTCAAAATTGAAATTGCCACAATTAAGGGCCTTGAGCCCACGAGTTTAAATGAAGAAAAAATTTCAAAAAGAAAAATGCGTAAACGCTCTTTTGCAAAAAAAGGTAAAGTATTTAAAAATAAAGCAAATGCTAAAAAAAGAATCAGGAGTAAATCAAACTTAAATAAGACTAACCCGTTAGTGCCAAATCACTAATAGAGTAAAAACCTGTAGGTCTATCTTTGTCTGACTTCCAAGTTTTTTCCTTAACTACACAGCATCTATCACGATTTATATCTGATACACCAAATTTTAATTTAGCATTTGGAATGATGCGATAAATATGCCTTTCAATCCCATCTATTGTCTCTGGTGCATCATCATTTGCACAGAAAATTAAAACATTTTGTTTTCTATTGGAAGTCTGTCTAATTACCACTAAATCATCCCTTTTTAATTCTTTTAAATGTTTTTTTATCTTAGTAAGCTCCTCATTGGTAATTGGTTCAGTCTTTAATAAGCTTACTCGACGCGTGAGAGAAATAGCATTCGCATTGATTTTTTCTTTACTTAAAATCTGTGGAATGAATCGTACAATCCATATTTCTTTCTCTTTTGACCCCTTGAGATTAGAAATAATTTGATCAACTGGATATTTTGTTAATATTGGTGGACGCATAATATATAGTTTATCATTTCTAATAACTTAATATCATGATATTTTATAACTACTAAATAAAACTTCAAAATATTCTATGAATCGCTTTGACACAATAATACTTACATCTACGCTCATAACATCAGTTGTAACATTTTTTTTATATATAGCTTTCAAATTATATAAATTTTTTACCTTGGGTATTTGGATAAAGTCCATATCCACTTGCCAAGTTTTTTCTATATTATGTTTCGATAATTATATATTTGAATGGATTAGTAATCTTGAAGCATTTCTTTTTGTACCATTATTCTTCATAAGTTATTATTTTTTGCATAAATTTCTTATAAGGAATAATTAAATGCCATTCTACTTATATGATATCGCATTATTTATAATTCTTATTATTGTTATAGCTTTTTTAATAATATTAGCTAAAAATAAAAATTAAATTTAAAAAATTACTTATAAAAAACATAAACTAGAATAGTGCCTATGACATTTATATTATTAAAACTATTTGCTACTGCTGCCATTATCGTTTTGATTTCTGAAATTGCAAAAATTTCTGATAAGCTTGGAGCGCTTATTGCATCATTACCACTTATTACTTTTTTAACTCTGGTCTGGCTATATGTGGAGAAGCAGGATCATGAAAAAATTGCTAACCATGCATATTTTACTTTTTGGTATGTTCTACCAACATTGCCCATGTTTTTATTATTTCCTATTTTATTAAAAAATCTTGGGTTTTGGTTTGCTTTGGTTTTATCAATAATATTTACCATAGTTCTTTTCCTAATTTATGTTCAATTTCTTAAAATATTCGATATTCACTTAACTTCTTTTTGAATCTTTTTGAATGCTCGATATCGAAGGGTATATGACCTATCTTATAAAAATCATCATTGCAGTAAGTATAATTGTTTTAGCATCTGAGTTAAGCAAAAGAAGCACTACGCTTGCTTCAATTTTACTAGCTATGCCAATAGTCCTTTTTGCATCATTTACAATTATTTGGGAGGAAACTAAGAATGCTCAAAAAATTGCGGATATAACATACGAGACGGTTCTATTCATTCTCCCAGTAATACCTTTTTTGTTTCTATTAAGTTGGATGCTCAAAAATAATATTAATTACTATATTGCACTTTCCATTGCTTGTATCGGTATCGCTATAGCTACTCTTATTGTTCAAAAATTATTTTTTAATATTAATCTTTAATCACTTTTATAATTTGTGGTAACAACATATGTGCGTTTGTTAAACAAGCCAAAATTGGAAATAAAATTAGAAGATCATTATGGGAATAGCGATTGCCTGCAATGAAAACAAAAATAATAACCGGAATAGTAAAAATTACCATCCAAATCAAGTCAGGATACCATTTAAAATTAAGCTGAATAATCGCCCTTATTCCATGCAAGATACAAAAATAAACTGCAAACCATATTATTGGATCAAGCATATAAGCTATCATAACTAGGAAAAATAATTCTAATAACAACAAAACCTCAGATAATTTTTTTGTATTATTAAAAATTTTTCTAACTGAAATCACAATGTAAAATAAAAAAGCCACAGCTAAAAGATATGAGATAACCTGTAATGTTGATGTATTTAAAGAGCTCTTAGTAAGGAAATATAAAATCTCATTTACTCTTTCTTGATGAAAACCAAGAGGTAAAAATGTCATGAGAAACCCCCAACTTATCTTTTGAGATTGACTTATTGGCTCTAAAAATTTGAGGTCCGACGCCCCAAAATGAAAAATTGATAATATAAATAGAAGAGTTAATCCAGCAATTGGTGCAATCATCCAAAGCAGTCCTCCTGCACAAACAACAAGTAGATAAAAAATATAAATTTTTACTCTATTACTAAAATCTAAACCCTTTTCCCATATAATTTTTCCATCTAATGCTCCATGACTTACACCTAAAGTCATTATAAAAATAAAAGATAAAAAAATAATTGAATTTTGTTGTATAAGATTAGTAAATTTAAATATTTGTGTATCTGTGTAGAAAATATACTCAAGTATAAAAAACATAAAACATATAATAATTAATTGATGCTTATTATATTTAGACATTATTTTTTTGCATTCCTTTTATCATAAGTATTTTTGGCATACTCCATAACACTCTAATCAGATCCAACATTGATGGTTTATCAGATAGAAATCGTATTAATGAGGGCATACTTACACGACTAAATAATTGCATAAAAAGATAAGGGCCTTGGTCAGGATAAAAATATATTACCTTTAAAAAAATAGAATCCAACCAATTAAGTAATTTATCTTGTTTATATTGATAATACTTATGATTATTTTTATTGAGCTTAACAATATTTATATTGAGAATCCAAGAAGCAATCCTTCTCATAGAATATCCTGATGATGGTCTTATCATGCCAACATTTGTTCCTATTTTTAATACATCGTTCTCTTGTATCTCTCTCATAATGGCCATGGGTATTATGGCTTTCTCGGTTCTATGAATTTTATACCCTGGATATACTTTTAAAAATTCTTTATGCCGACGTTCAATATTATTTAAATTAGGATTTTTTGAAAAAACGGTAGTCTCAATTAATGCCTTTTTAGATGAAAAAGGAAGAATATATGTAAACTCTACTTCTTCTGAATTATCTTTAAAAGACATTATTGTTGCCTGATCAGAATGAAAAGTATCTACTGGTAAATCAATTTCATGTCCTACAAATGCTTGTTTAATATGGACTGATTTAATATCTAAATCAGAATAATTATTTCTGCTATCTACTACATAATACCCTTGAAATAATTTATTTTTACTAAATACATTAAATACATCATGTTCCTTTTCAATTTTATCCACACTTATATTTCTAATTATTTCTAATTGATTAGCATGTTCTTTTATTAATTGATTGAATGTTTCATATCCATCAAAACATACATATTGATAAGGACTGATTGTTCTAGAAATATTTTTATCTTGATTCTGAATTAATATTTTATTCCAAGTTTTTTTTGGGGTTAAATTAAAGTTTTGTTGAATACAATCAAGTCCGGGGCCCTCCCAAACACAAAAGGTTTGATCCTTTTTTATATTTTTTTTAGATTCAAGAATTAAAACGGAATGTGTCTTAAATTTTTTTAAATACCGATTCAAAAACATTAAGCTTGATAAGCCTGCTCCAATTACTACTAAATCATATTTTTTTTTATTCATTTATTATGTGAATCAGGAAGCTTTCTTATTGAATTATGTAATATATGGTTATGAATTTTATTAGAATGAATTTTTTTTCCTTTTAAAATTGTTTTCATTGATATTAAGAATTTTTCTATCTTGTTTAAATAAATACGTTCATTTAGATATATATTTTTATTCTTTAGCATTTTTTTTCCAATTCCTTGATAAAGTTGTGCAGCTATTTTTACTGATCGTGCTGTTTTTTTTGGTAAATGGTCTATTCCCAAATATCCACTTTCATAGTATAAATCTGCTTTATTTAATAAGCTATCTCTTGCCTTTTTGATTGCAATTAATTGTTGCCTTGTTGGACTTAAAATATTCTCTAATGTAAGGTCTTTTATTAAATTTCTTGGTAAATATATTCTCCCCCTTTCAGCATCCTCTTTTATATCGCGACATATATTGGTAATTTGCATAGCTATTCCAAGATCTATAGCAAAATACTTTAAGTGTTTATCTTTTATCCCAATTGAATCACAGACCATTAATCCCACAACTCCAGCTACTCTATAACAATATATAAGTAACTCGTTTATATTTTTTGGTTGATGATGATTAAGGTCGCTTGCTTGGCCCTTTAGAAATTCCTTAATAATCTCTTCTCTTGGAAGGTAATTACGTGAGATACCTTTAAATTCGTCAAAGGCATTGTGATATTCATTATTTTCCCAAGCCTTAATAACATCATAGAAATTCTTACTAAGCTCTACTTCGTTATCACTTTCATCAACCAAATCATCAATGCGACGACAAAATGCATAAATTGCATAAAGTCTATTGGAGACCTCTCTCTCAAGAAACCATGAAGCCCAAAAAAAGGTTTTGCCATGAGTTTTCATAACTTGCGATTGGTTGCTCATGAATAAATTAATTTCTCCACGACTTTTGCAGAGTTAATTACTCCTGGGACACCTGCACCTGGATGGGTGCCTGCACCAACATAAAATAAATTATTATATTTATCATCCTGATTATGTGTCCTAAACCAGGCAGATTGTGCAAGAATAGGTGCTATTGAAAATCCACTTCCATAAGGAGTTCTATAATTTCTTTTAAAATCCAAAGGCGTCATACAGAATATATCTCGAGCATTGCTCTGGATATTAGGCATGATTGTTTTTCCTAAAGCCGCCAATATTTCATTTGAAAAGTCTTCCTTAATTTCATTCCAGTTTTGATTTCCTTTTAGATTAGGTACTGGGACTAATGCGTAATAACTATCATGATCTTTGGGAGCAAAAGAATTATCTGTACAAGTTGGTCGATGAAGATAGATAGAAAAATCTTTGGCTAAATGATGATTATCAAAAATATCTACTAATAATTCTTTATATCTAGGGCCCATCCATATCGTATGATGAGCTACATCCTGATATCTCTTTTTAGATCCAAAAAAAAGAACAAATAAACCCATAGAATGTTTTGCAAATTTTGTAATCAACTGATTATGAAATGATATTTTGTTACCTTTCATAAGCTCTTTTGAAACTTGTATAGGATCTGCATTACTAATTACATAATCAAATGACTCTTCTGCACCATTTTCAAATAAAACTTTTGAAATTTTATTTCCCTGAGTAGACAGCCTTTTAACATCATGATTATATTTAATTGTAATTGAATGCCTTAACATCAATTTTTCTAGCTCTTTAACTAGTTTGCCAGTTCCCCCCATACAAAAATAAATTCCCCATTTCTGCTCTAATGCGTGAATAAGGGCATAAATAGATGAAGTAGTAAAAGGATTCCCCCCAACAAGTAATGGTTGAATTGAAAATGCTTGTCTAAGATTTGGATGTTTCAAATATTTCGATACAAAACTAAAAACAGATTGATACCCTTTCATTTTAAGGATATCTGGTGCATAACGTATCATTGTATTTATTTTAGTAAATGGATGTCCGGCAAGTTTTACATAACCTAATTCGAAAATTTTTTCTGCTTCCTTTAACATTGCTAAATATCCAGCAACATCTTCTGGTGAAATATCATTAATTTGATCCAACATTTTTTCTCTATTAGGACCATAATCAAACTGACTTTGGTCATGAAAATTAAATCTGTACCAAGGGTCTAAGGATTTAAATTCTAGATAATCCTCTAAATTCTCTCCTAATAATTCAAATAGCTCATAAAATAAATAGGGTGCTGTAATTACTGTTGGGCCTGCATCGTGAATATAATTATTCTTTTTAAAAACCTGAGCTCTACCCCCTAAAGATTCTAATCTTTCATAAAGCACAACATCGTTGCCTCGAGCTCTCATTCTAATTGCTGATGCTATCCCTCCAAAGCCACCTCCTATAATACCTACTCTATTCATATTATTTTAATTCTCATAAGCATTTCATTCTTTAATGACTCTAATATCGGTCTGATAATGATTGGTAAGCGATGCATTATTTTTTCTGCTTCACTTAAAGTATTTTTTATTTCTGTTGTGCAATTCAAATAATGTTTTTTTTCAATTAAGTTAATAAGCTTACTTGGATTTTTTTTTATTTGACTGTTAATATCCTCTGATTGTTCATTTAAAACATTTATTACGATAATATTTGGATGGCCTTTCGTTAAGTCTGTGTAAGCTTCTTGTTCTTTTCCATATAAATTCTCCATATCGTTTAAACATTGGTATGCATATCCAAATTCTTTGGATATTTCTTCTAAAGCATCACACTCTAAATTTGATAACTCTTTACAACGAAACATACCCATCATAGGCATAGATATTAATGGAGATGTTTTTTCCATTGCTATATCCTTATATTGCTTTTTATTTATAGTTAAATGTTCGTAGCTAACATCTAGCGATTGACCAAAAACAATAGCCTTAACCGAATTTGATAGTAACTTTAATAATATATTCTGATGCCACCCTTGCTCAATTTCGGTAAGCTTCCTAAAAGATTCTGCTATTAAATAATCACCTGAACATATTGCTGCAGGAACGCCAAATTCTTTCCATACTGCCGTTTTCCCTCGTCGCATTGTATCTTGATCACAAATATCATCATGCAATAAAGATGCACTATGAATCAACTCACACACAATTGCCCATTTAGTAACTGTTTGATATGAAAGTCCCAACAATCCACCTGTTGCCAATGCTAATCTAGCTCTAATCCATTTTCCCTTAGTCTCATTGTGATGTTTAAGCCATCCAGATAAAAACTTATCCTTAACCTCAAAGCTTTGAGCAAATTCTTCCTTAACTTCATCTAAAAATTGATCTGCCTCAGGAGGCATAGCGTATTTATTCCAATTATTCTTATCCATATGCTTATTTAAACATATATTCAAAAACTAAAAATATTAGATTTAAGTAAAATTATAGATTTAGGAACCTAAATCTGATTTACGTTGAGCAATTAAATAAATCATCACTCCAAATATAGCAATTGAAATCAAATCAGCTACTGTATAGCCTATTTGAGTATGAACAGCTGATGTTCTTGAATAGAAAATTGGGAATAAATAAATTATGGGATAGATAGTCCATGAGAGTATTAGAAGCCATCTGGCATTACTTATCAATTTCTGTAAATTTTTAGGTTGTTTAAAAATTGCAGATCTAAGAACTATGACTAAATTATATAGAATATATAGAAACGGAATCATTGCCATAAGCCAATATGTCATTCGTTCCCCTAACTGATTTGGATCAACCAATGTTTCACCTGGATATCCTAGTATAACCATTAAAACTGCTGCTACAGTTAATTTTGTGCCTTTTGAATAGGTTTCATCTTTATTTAAACGCAACACAAGAATAAACTCTAACAGAAGAAGTGGAACGGTAAGAAACCATCCTACATAACGATATGATACATTAAAAGGAATTCCTGTCTCTGTAATAAGATTAAAAGAAATTGTATATGCATCGTTAAAACTATTAAATAATCTTAGGTAATGATAAAAAGCTATTAAACATACTAGTCCAGATAAAGTAAGAGCAGTTTTATAAGCTGGGGCAACTTGTGACCTTTGAGCAAAGAAAAAAATTGTACTTGCACCAAAAGCAGCAATAGCGAAAGATAAGAAATTATAGATTAAATTATAGTTTGCTAATTCCATGCCAGCCCTTTAATATTTTCATTGAAAAAAAAACGCGCCATAAATGACGCGTAATTTTTTGTATTTTTTGCTTTGTTAATTTACTACAAAATAAATTTATTATTTTGATCCTGATGTAGCTGCTGCCCAAATTACAACACCAAAGGCAATTTTGTTAACAAAATCAGCTAAGTTATAAACAAGGTTTAAGTTTGCAGCGCCATCTCCGCCTGCACCTAGTACATAACCGATAGGGTAAATAGCCCATCCAACAGTCACGATAAGTCTTAATGCATTAAAGGCTTTTTTACTTGCTGCTGTACCTTTGCTAGCACTAATTTGACTTGCTTCACCGGCGAATACTTCATAGATAATATATATCCAACCCGCCATCCCTATAATGAATCCAGCCCAATATCCTATTGTGCCAACTTCACCTAGGTAACCACCAACTAACATCACTATGGAAGCGACTAAAAGTCTCCAAAATACTGAAACTGCAACGACTGCAATCGCAGCAAGAATCAGATAAAATTCGACAATTTGTAGTGGTACTGTTAATAACCAATCGACATACCTAAATACAGTTGGTGAATCACCTGTATCAATCCATACGCCTCTCATATAAAAATAATGGATGGCTGCAATACCAGTAACCATAGCAGCTACTGTTAATGAAGTTTTCCATTTACCTACAGCTCTATCTCTTTCAACCCAGAAAAAAAAGGTTGCTGCCACCATTGCTGCTGAAATAATCCAAAAGCTCATTCCAACGAAATCTGATGGGTCTAATGCTCCACTCATAAACTCCTCCTTATTTATTTAAGCAAAAATACATATGATATTTTTAATATCATTAACCTAATACTTCCATAACAAATACTAGTGTACTTATTATTTGAGCAATTAGAAAGTGAAAATTAAATTTAGTTTAATTTTTTTTAGGGGAATAAATCTGAAAAATTATCCAAACAAAGACAATTCCAGCAGAAGCATTTGATAAAGATATTTTTTGCGCAATACTAATTATTTGTTGGGTTACATCAAAAGAACCAATAAATGGAATATTTGAATGGCTAAGTAAAATTTCTAATAGGAAAATTAAAACAGTAAAAATAACCAATGTTTCAGTAATATTGTTAACCCATTTTTTTAAATGTTTTAAAGTATTCAAATTTTTGATCCCCAGATTTTAAAAAAAAGGGCCCTTACGAGCCCTTCTCAAAATTTAAACTTACTCCATGCTACTTTCTAGATTTCCAAATTGAATAAAGAACCCAAACAGCAACAAGTCCAACAATCCCTTGACTACCAAGATTGTTAATTAGTCCAGTTACGGTTCCAATTACATCTGGTGTTCCAAAAAATGGAACGGCTTGGCCACCCATTAAGATTTCTAGAACGATTGATAATGCTAAAAGACTAACAACGGTTTCTGAAAGTCCACCAGCCCACTTTCTTACTGTAGCTAATACATCCATACAATTTCTCCTGTTTGTAATATAGAAAAGTTTAAACTTTCATCTCTTTAAACTTGACATATTTTAAACCAGATTTACATTAAAAATACAATATATGGGATTTTTTTTGTTTTTTTTACTATATCTGGGTTATTTCATGTAAAATTATAGGTTCCCCCAAATAATCCATTTAAGGAGAGAAAATGGATAGCAAAGATCAAAATATAGTTGTATGTGGTTGTGGAAGGAGTCCTACTGGTGAATGCATAGGTTGGCATGAATTCAGTGAGGAGGAATTCCAAGAAAAATTAAAAGAATATCAAGATAAAGAAAACGAGTAAAAAAATGTTGGTTAACTTTGGTGTTAGAACCTTATACCCCAAAGACCACTACAAAAAATTACTCAACTGTTACCGATTTAGCTAAATTTCTAGGTTTATCTACATCTGTTTTTTTAATTAATGCTACATGATAAGCAAGTAATTGAACTGGAATTGCATGAACTATAGGAGAAAATATACCTGCATGTCGAGGAGTTCGAATAACTTTTATATCTTTTTCTTCACTGAAATGACTATCGCTATCTGCAAATACGTATAAAATTCCTCCTCGTGCTTTAACTTCTTGCATATTTGATTTTACTTTTTCTAGTAATTTATCATTGGGCGCAATTACCACAACAGGCATATCTTTATCTACTAAAGCTAAAGGTCCATGTTTTAACTCACCAGCTGGGTATGCTTCTGCATGGATATAAGATATTTCTTTTAATTTTAAAGCTCCTTCTAATGCAATGGGGTAATGAATACCTCTTCCTAGAAATAATGCATTATCGTTTAATGCAAACTGTTTTGCCCATTCTTTAATTTGAGGTTCTAAATCAATAGCAAATTGTATGTTTCCAGACAATAACCGAAACTCCTCTAAATATTTTTTTTCGTCTTCATTTAAAATACATTTATTATTCTTTCCTAGAATCATTGTCAAAATGAATAAACATGCTAACTGAGTCGTAAAAGCTTTAGTTGAGGCCACACCAATTTCAATTCCCGCTCGTGTATATAAAACTAATTCTGATTCTCTAACAATGGCACTATCTTGAACATTGCAAATAGATAAAGTTTTTTCATGGCCAATATTTTTTGCATGCTTCAATGACTCAATAGTATCTAAAGTTTCCCCTGACTGAGAAATAGTGACAATTAATTGATTCTTATTAGGCACCGATGTACGGTATCGATACTCGCTAGCAATTTCTACATTAACAGGAATCTTAGCAATGCTTTCCATCCAGTATTTTGCAGTCAATCCAGCATAGTAGCTTGTACCAGCAGCCAAGATTAGAACGCTATCGACGTTCAAAAGAATTTTTTCAGCTTTTTTTCCTAAAAGTTCTAAATCAAAAGCATTATTATCTATAACTGCTTCAATTGTATCTGCGAGAGCTCGCGGCTGCTCATAGATTTCCTTTTGCATAAAATGATCATAAGGTCCCAGTTCCATGCTCTCAAGATCAAGCTTACTTTCATTAACCAATCTTTTTACTTGCTTAAATGCTTTATCATATATCTCTAATTTATTTAGATTAAGATTCGCCACATCTCCATCTTCTAGGTAAATGATATTTTTAGTAGATGGAATTATTGCAGATGCGTCAGAAGCAATTAAATATTCACCCTTAGCAACCCCAATCAAAAGTGGGCATCCTTTTCTAGCACAAACTAATTGATCACTTTTATTAACAGCTATTACAGCAATTGCAAATGCACCTTCAAGCTCATTAATTGCAGAGTAGGTAGCTTTTAATAAATCATTTTGTTTTTGATAAAAATAATGAATAAGATGCGCAATAACTTCAGTATCAGTTTCTGATTCAAATACGTAACCAATTTTTTTAAGTTTTTCACACTGATATTCGTGATTTTCAATAATGCCATTATGAACAATGGCAATTTGATCATTAGAAATATGAGGATGAGCATTACCTTCTGTTACACCACCATGGGTTGCCCATCGCGTATGGCCAATACCTAAAAAGCCTTCCATCTTTTTCGCTGTAACTTTTTCCTTAATACTTGCTACCCGACCTATTGATCGAACCCTTTCAATTTTGCCATTTAATATTGCAATACCTGCAGAGTCATAGCCACGATATTCTAATCGTTCTAACCCTGCAACAAGATTATGTACAATATTTTTATTTGAAATAGCTCCGACGATTCCACACATTTTACTTTTTCACAGGCTTTGCCCACCCAGAAATTGTTTTCTGTTGGGCACGTGATAAAGTCAAATCATTTTTAGGGACATCTTTTGTAATCGTAGAGCCAGCTCCAATTGTAGCTCCTTTTCCAACTTTTAAGGGAGCAACAATTTGAGTATTTGATCCTACAAATACATCATCTTCAATGATTGTTTTATGTTTATCTACTCCATCATAGTTACAAGTTATAGTCCCAGCACCAATATTTACATTTTTTCCTATTTCACTGTCCCCAATATAACTTAGATGATTAATTTTCGTGCCTTGGTCTACCAATGAATTTTTAATTTCCACATAATTACCAATATGTACTTCATTCTCCAAAATGGTTCCTGGCCTCAAGCGCGCATAAGGGCCAACACGACAATAAGATCCAACCTTACTTGAGTCTATATGCGAAAATGCTTCAATAGTGGAACTTTCATCTATATCAGAATTTTTTATAAAGGAATAAGGTTTAATATGAACATTATTTCCTAAATTAACGTTACCTTCAAAAATACAACCAACATCTATAGTGACATCCTGGCCACATTTTAGCTGGCCTCTTATATCAATACGATTTGGGTCTAATACAGTAACTCCTTTATTCATCAATTCTTCTGCTTTATTCAACTGAAGACCTCTCTCAATATATGCTAATTCACTTTTAGAGTTTACACCTGAAATTGATACTTCTTCATCCACTACATGAGATGATACTGTTATATTATCCTCTACTGCAAATTTAACTATATCAGTTAAATAGTATTCTTTTTGTGCATTATCATTTGTTAACCGACTTAACCATTGTTTTAAATATTTGGTATCTGCAGCTAAAATTCCAGTATTTATCTCTTTTATTTTTTTTTGTTCCTCATTACAGTCCTTATCTTCAATTATTCCTTGAATCTCATAATCTTCCCTTAATATTCTTCCATAGCCATTTGCATCATTTTTTATATGTGTCATAACAGCTAAACCCGTATCACTTTTTTTTATTAAAGATTGTAAATCAGCTTTTTTTATCAAAGGAACATCTCCGTATAAAATAAGTGTTTTATCGCTTTTAAGATCAGGAATAGCATGCATTACTGCGTGTCCTGTACCTAATTGTGCATCTTGTATTCGCCAAGAAATATTTTTATCCTTTATTAGTTCTCTAAGCATTTCTGATTTATATCCTGCAACAATAGAAATAATATTTGGTTGAAGTGAATGTGATGTATCTAAGACATATTGCAAAATAGGTTTTCCGGCTAAGGGCTGAAGAACCTTTGGCAATTGTGAATTCATTCGTGTCCCTTTGCCAGCTGCTAAAATAACAATACTTAATGTCATTTAGTTTCCTTTTTGTTTAAGTATAAACAAAAAAAGCGACCAAATGCCGCTTTTACAAATACTTAAAATTTTTTACTTTTTCTTTCTAAGTTTTTCTATTGCTTGAAGCTGAGCCATCGCTTCAGCTAATTCAGCTTGTGCCTTAGCAAAATCAACTTTAGCATCTTTATTTTTCATAGCCTCTTCAGCAGCTTTTTTAGCTTCTAAAGCCTTTGCTTCATCTAAATCATTTCCTCTAATAGCCGTGTCAGATAATACCGTAATGTGTCCAGGTTGGACTTCAAGAATTCCACCAGAAATAAAAATTAGCTGGTCTTCGTTTTTTTCAGCTAGTTTTATACGAACAGATCCTGATTTTAGTGCAGTTATCATTGGTGCATGATGAGGATAAATACCAACCTCTCCCATGATAGAAGGGGCAGCCACAAATTCAGCCATACCAGAAAATATTGATTCTTCTGCACTTACAATGTCAATTTGAACAGTATTTGCCATAATTATTTAGTTGTTTTTGCTTTCTCAATAGCTTCTTCGATTCCACCTACCATATAAAAAGCCTGTTCTGGAAGATCGTCATACTCACCGTCTACAATGGCTTTAAAGCCTTTAATTGTATCTTTCAAGGAAACATATTTCCCTGGTGATCCAGTAAACACCTCTGCAACATGGAATGGTTGAGATAAGAACCTTTGAATTTTTCTTGCACGTCCAACTACTAATTTATCTTCTGGAGACAATTCGTCCATACCTAAAATAGCAATAATATCTCTAAGCTCTTTATATCTTTGAAGCGTAGATTGACCCGCGCGAGCCACTTGATAATGTTCATCTCCCACAACTTGAGGATCTAATTGTCTTGAAGTTGAATCCAAAGGATCAACAGCTGGATAAATACCAAGGGAGGCAATATCACGAGATAAAACAACCGTCGAATCCAAATGTTGGAATGTTGTGGCAGGTGAAGGATCAGTTAAATCATCTGCTGGAACATAAACAGCTTGAATTGATGTAATAGACCCAGTTTTAGTTGAAGTAATTCGTTCTTGAAGTCGGCCCATTTCATCTGCTAAAGTGGGTTGGTATCCAACAGCGGACGGCATTCTCCCTAATAAGGCAGATACTTCTGTACCGGCCAAAGTATATCGATAAATATTATCAACAAAGAAAAGTACGTCTCGCCCTTCATCTCTGAACTTTTCTGCCATGGTCAAACCTGATAGTGCAACTCTTAATCTGTTACCCGGAGGTTCATTCATCTGTCCAAAAACCATTGCAACTTTTGACTCTTTCATATTCTTCAATTGAATAACACCAGCTTCTGACATTTCATGATAAAAATCATTTCCCTCGCGAGTTCTTTCGCCAACTCCTGCAAAAACCGATAAACCTGAATGTTCTTTTGCAATGTTATTTATCAGCTCAAGCATATTAACTGTTTTACCAACACCCGCACCTCCAAAAAGACCAACTTTTCCGCCCTTAGCAAAAGGACACATTAAATCAATAACCTTAATACCTGTCTCCAATAACTCGATAGAAGGCGAAAGATCATTAAATTCTGGCGCTTTTTGGTGAATTGATCTAGATTCTGTAGAGTCAATTTTCCCTACTTCATCAATTGGTCGGCCAAGAACATCCATTATTCGACCTAAAGTACCCTCTCCGACTGGAACTTGTATAGGCGCTCCAGTTGAAGCAAATTCTGTGCCTCTTGATAAACCATCTGAAGATCCCATAGCAATAGTTCTAACAATACCATCCCCCAATTGTTGCTGAACCTCTAATGTAAGACCCTCCTCAGCATTGGAGTCTTTATCATCAATAATTAAAGCATCATAAACTTTAGGCATTTGATCGCGGGGAAATTCAACATCAACCACGGCTCCAATACACTGAACAACTTTTCCCATTTGTTTCGTACTCATTATTTTTATCCTTACTTATTCATAGTTATTATGATTAAAATTATTAAGACACAGCAGCAGCACCGCCAACTATTTCTGATATCTCTTTTGTTATTGCTGCTTGTCTTGCTTTGTTATATACCAGAGTAAGCTCATCAATAACTGCACCTGCATTATCAGACGCTGCTTTCATTGCTACCATTCGTGATGATTGCTCTGAGGCCATATTTTCAGCAATTGCGTGATAAATAATTGACTCAATATATCTGGTCAATAGCTGATCAATGACTTCCTTAGCTTCAGGCTCATAAATATAGTCCCATGAGCTATCTGGACTTCCAACCTTTTCACCGGATAATGGAAGAACTTGTTCCATTTTAGGTTCTTGTTTCATAGTATTAATAAAATTCGTATAACAAATATAAAGCTCATCAATTTCGCCATTGATATAAGCATCCAACATTACTTTAATTGTCCCTATTAGACTCTCAAGTTCTGGATTATCGCCCAATCCTGTTTGGTTAGATTTGATATCAGCTCCAATACGAGTCATGAATCCTAGTGCTTTATTACCAATAGCACTTATTTGGATTTTTTTATTTTCTTTTTCCCATAATTTCATCTGATTAATTGAGGTTCTTAAAACATTAGTGTTTAATCCTCCACATAACCCTTTATCTGAAGTCACAACAATCAACCCAACATTTTTAATTTGCTCTCTCTGTATTAAAAATGGATGGTTATATTCCGATTTTGCGTATGATAAGTTAGCAACTACATTTCTAATTTTATCGGCGTAAGGTCTGGCAGCCGTCATGCGATCTTGGGCTTTTCTCATTTTTGATGCTGCAACCATTTCCATAGCTTTTGTAATCTTTCGCGTATTTTCAACACTTTTGATTTGCGTTCTTATCTCTTTACCAACTGCCATTTAAATTCCCTGTTTAATATGAACTCGAAGTTTTAAAATCTTCAATAGCTTTTGCTAATTCTTTTGCATTTTCATCTGATAAATCTTTAGTTTTTTCAATGTCATCCATAAGTTTTTTATATTTTGATGCCATAAAACCATGAAGGTCTTTTTCAAATGCTAATACTTTATCTGTTGGTACATCATCTAAATAATTATTATTTGCAGCGTATAGAGTAACTGCCATTTGAGGCACTGACAGTGGCGAGTACTGTGCTTGCTTCATGAGTTCTGTAAACATAACACCTTGATCAAGCTGTTTTCGAGTTGCCTCATCTAAATCAGAAGCAAACTGAGCAAAAGCTGCTAATTCACGATATTGAGCAAGTGCTAAACGAACACCTCCTCCAAGCTTTTTAATGACTTTAGTTTGCGCAGCACCGCCAACCCTGGAAACTGAGATACCTGCATTCATCGCTGGTCGAATACCCGCGTTAAACAAATCTGTTTCAAGGAATATTTGACCATCTGTTATTGAAATAACATTAGTAGGTACAAAAGCTGATACATCTCCCGCAGCAGTCTCAATAACTGGAAGAGCTGTCAATGATCCTGTTTTACCTTTTACTTTACCACCTGTAAACTTTTCTACATATTCGGCATTTACTCTTGCAGCTCGCTCAAGCAATCTAGAATGTATATAAAAAACATCTCCAGGATAAGCTTCTCGACCAGGAGGTCTTCTTAATAATAATGATATTTGTCGATAAGCTACTGCTTGCTTTGTCAAATCATCATAAATAATCAATGCATCTTCTCCTCTGTCTCGGAAATATTCTCCCATGGTACATCCTGAGTATGGAGCTAAAAACTGAAGAGCTGCAGAGTCTGACGCTGAAGCGGAAACTACTGTTGTATATTCCATAGCTCCGTTTTCCTCTAATTTACGAACAACATTCATAATAGTTGAAGCTTTTTGGCCAATTGCAACATATATGCATTTCATGTTTTGGCCTTTTTGATTAATTATTGCGTCTACTGCTACTGCTGTTTTTCCTGTTTGTCTGTCACCAATAATTAATTCTCGTTGACCTCGGCCAATTGGTACCATCGAATCGACTGCTTTAAGACCTGTTTGTACTGGCTCTGAAACTGATTGCCGAGCAATAACACCTGGGGCAACTTTTTCAATTTTATCTGTTTCTTTAGATTTAATTGGTCCCTTGCCATCAATTGGATTTCCGAGTGCGTCTACAACTCGTCCGATGAGCTCAAGTCCAACAGGAACCTCTAAAATTTTTCCTGTACATTTGCACACATCTCCCTCAGTTATATGTTCATAATCACCAAGAACAACAGCACCAACTGAGTCTCTTTCTAGGTTTAATGCCAAGCCGTAGGTATTTCCAGGAAATTCAATCATCTCACCTGACATAACATTTGAAAGACCATGGATACGAACAATTCCGTCAGTGACTGAAACCACTGTACCTTGTGTTTTAGCCTCTGAACTTGCAGAGAAATTTTTTATTCTGCTTTGTATTAATTCACTTATTTCTGATGTTGATAACTGCATTCAAATCTCCCAAATTTAAAGCTTATGATTTTAAGCTATAAGCTAAATTATCTAATTGTCCTTTAACCGAAGCATCAATTACCGTATCACCTACAATAATTCTTGTGCCACCAATTATGCTTTTGTCGACTACTAATTTACTATCAATTTTTTTATCGAATTTTTTTTCTAGTCCTTTGATAAGACTATCTATAACTTTTGACTCTGGTTTATCAGCAACTATAATTTGTGCTTCAATTGAACCCTCCTCAGAAGCCTTGAGCTCTTCATAAATGTTAAAAATATAAGGAATTGCCATTAATCTTTTATTTTCAATTAATAGCTTAATTAAATTTTTACCCTTTTCATCTATATCTCCAATACACTTTAAAAGTGTTTTCTCTCTATCTGAATCTAAAACTTTTGTATCCCCAAGAAAAGCATTAAGTTCTTTATCTTTCACAAGTCCATTTAACAGAGCAAGAAAGTCTGACCACGGACTTAGTTTCTTTTCTTCCTTAGCTAATTTAAATAATGCAACAGCATAAGGTCGGGCAATTGTTGACATTTCAGCCATAACTTATAAATCCTTAGCCAATTTGGTCAACATATCTGCATGCGCTTTTTGATCGATTTCTTTTTCTAAAATCTTTTCCGCACCTGCAATAGCTAAATTTGAAATTTGTCCTCGTAAATCTTCTTTAGCTCGATTAATTTCCTGTTCAATTTCCGATTGTGCAGAAGATTTAATTCGCTCGGCTTCAGTATTTGCAGCCACCTTAGCATCATCAATAATCTGTGCTGCTCTTTTTTCTGCTTGCCCAAGAATTTCAGAACTTTTTTGTTTTGTTTGTTCCAGTGCCTCAGCATTTTTTTTAGAAGCAACTTCAAGCGACATTTTCCCTTCATTAGCTGCTGCTAAACCGTCAGCTATTTCTTTTTGCCTTTTTTCAATTGCATTTAACAACGGAGGCCAGACAAATTTAACTGTAAACCAAACAAAGATGGCAAATGTTATTGCTTGTGCGATTAATGTAAAATTAATATTCATTTATGCTCCATCTAATACTTAAAATTAATCTTAACCTACTACACCCAATAGTGGGTTTGCAAACGCAAACATCATCGCAAGACCAACACCAATAATAAATGCTGCATCAATTAGACCCATTAATAAGAAAACTTTTACTTGTAATTGTGGGATCATCTCAGGTTGTCTTGCTGCGCCCTCTAAAAAACTAGCGCTCATAATTCCGATACCTACGCAGGCTCCTAAAGCTCCAAGTCCTATAATCAAGCCAATAGCAACACCTGTATACGCTTGAATTTGTGCTAATAATTCTACTGTTTCCATAATTACATCCTTTTAGTTAAATTAAAAAATTAATGTCCCTCATGTGCCATTGATAAATAAACAACAGTCAACATCATAAATATATATGCTTGTAAAACAACTATTAAAATATGAAGAATTGCCCATCCAGCCCCAAGAATAGATCCAAATATTATCCCACTTGCTCCTGTTGCAGCCCAAAGCCCAAGCAAAAGAAATATTACTTCGCCAGCATACATATTTCCAAACAACCTTAAAGAGTGGGAAAGAGGTTTAGATACGTACTCAATTAAATTAAAGAGAAAATTCGCTGGCCAAACCCAAACTGAGGTACCAAATGGTGCACAAAAAATTTCATGTATCCAGCCACCAAATCCTTTAACTTTAATTCCAAAATAAATCATCAAGAACCAAACTCCAAGCGCTAAAGCAAACGTTGTATTTACATCAGAGGTTGGAACACCTTTCCACTCATGAAGCCCAAGGATTCCGTAAAATTTTGCCATGATATCAATTGGTAAAAAATCCATCGCATTCATCATAAGAACCCAAATAAAAACCGTAAGAGCTGCTGGTGCAACAAATGAGTGTCGATTACCGTTAAATATAGCTGAAACTTGTCCATCAATAAAACTGAAAATTAATTCCGTAAATGCCTGAGTTTTAGTTGGTACTCCAGAGGTAGCCCTTCTTGCAACTAACCAAATTAAACCAATGGATAATAATCCTAATATAAATGCCATTACAAAAGAATCTAAATGAAGAGTCATAAATGCTCCTTCACCCAATTGAATCACATTATTTGTTAAGTGATGTCCTATATATTCAGTTGGTGATGCGTAAGAACTATCTGCCAATCTTAAATTCCTATAATTATTTTATTTCAAGTTTTGTAACACCAATTCCCGAGACAATGGCTGCAATTATAACTCCACATATATTCGCCAAAGGAACTATTTGTTCATAAAACCTAAATGCTAACCAAAGTAAAAAAATGATGATTAAAATTTTTACTGCTTCTGCTTTCAAAGCACTTATTAAAATTGTTGATGCCTTTTTCGAATCACGTGATCTAAAAGCAATTGGTCCTGATGCGAGTAGCCCGATTAATACCGGAACTGTGCCTAGTATTAATGATAAACTTGCATGCATTCCAAAAAATACAAAAACAATTAATGCCGAAATAAAAGATACTAAAATTAATTTTCTTAGCGTATCTATTATTAAGGAAGGAAATAAACCTTTTTTTTTGGAAATATTTTGTTTGTTTGTCATACAACTATTTCCAAGATAATTTCCATAACAAGTTCGCAATTTTGGCGTTATTTTGAATTTGAGTCAAGCTTTCGCCCTTATTTTTATTTTATCTTTTGAATAATTGAATTTAAATGATCTAAATTTGAATATTGTATTTTTAGGAAGCCAGATCCTTTAACTCTATGATTAATACTTATTGATGTGCCCAATTTTTCAGATATTTCATTTTCTAATCGTTCAATATCATAATCCTTTTGTTTGGAACCTAAATTATTTTTTATTTTTGAATTTGATACTAATTTTTCTATTTCTCTGACACTTAATTTTTGAGAAATAATTTTTTGACATAACATTAATTGATCAGCCGGCTTAAGAGATAATAAAGCTCTTGCATGACCCATTTCAATTTTATTTTCTAATAAATAATCTTGGGCTTGATTGGTCAAATTTAACAGCCGTAGTATATTTGAAACTGTAACTCGTGATTTACCTAAAGCCTTAGCTGCTGATTCATGAGTCATTTCAAAATCATCTATTAGTTTTTTTATGCCTTTTGCTTCCTCTATTATATTTAGATCTTCCCTTTGCATGTTTTCAATTAATGCCATAGCTAATGCTGAAGAATTAGATATATTTTTTATTAAAACTGGAATATTTTTAATACCTGCTTTCTTTGATGCTTGCCATCGTCTCTCACCAGCAATAATTTCATATTTATCATTATCTTTCTTTCTTACTAACAAGGGCTGCATTACCCCTTGTTCCTTTATTGATTCTGCTAACTCATCAAGACTTTCCTCATTCATTATTTGTCTTGGCTGATATTTACCAGGTATTAACTGATCTATATTAAGCATCGTTAATCCTTCGCCGGCAACATCATTTTCATCATTATTACTTAATAATGCATCTAAACCTCGACCTAGTCCTTTATTTTTCATTTTTTCGTCCTTTTAAAATTTCATCCGCTAAAAGCAAATAAGCCTTGGCCCCTTTAGATGATTTATCATATGAAATGATCGACTTTCCATAACTCGGTGCCTCAGCCAGTCTGACGTTTCTTGGTATAATTGTTTCATAAACCTTAGTGCCAAAATGAGCCGATAATTGATCAGATACTTGTTTTGTCAATGTGTTACGACGATCAAATAAGGTTCTTAATAAGCCTTCAATTTCAATATCAGGATTAAGGCTTTTCTTAACCCTCTTTATTGTATTGACTAAATCTGAAAGTCCTTCTAAAGCATAATATTCGCATTGCATAGGAATTATTACTGAATCAGATGCAGCTAAAGCATTAACAGTTAATAAATTTAGTGCTGGAGGACAATCGATTAATATGAAGTCGTATGTTTTTTTTAAGGTTTTAAACGCGTTTTTTAGTATATATTCTCTATAATCAATATTAACCATCTCAATTTCAGCTCCTGCCAAAGATTGGTTTGATGGTGCAATGTCAAACATATTATCTTCTGAGGCTCTAACTACATTATTTATAGATTCTTTACCTATTAAAGTTTCGTAAATAGAATTATCTAATGATAATTTATTAATCCCCGCGCCCGAGGACGCATTGCCTTGTGGATCCAAATCAATAAGAAGTACTTTTTGCTTATTTATTGCTAAGCTTGCAGCCAGATTCACAGATGTTGTGGTCTTTCCAACACCGCCCTTTTGATTTGAAATAGAAAATATCTTCATATATATCTTTAAGTATTACTTACTTTAATTAAATATCTTTCTGCATCAAGAAAAGGCACCTTAATATCAAATATTTTGTAATTTTTTTTATTATTAATAATATCTTCATTCATTAATTTCTTACTCTTCATGCCATACCACACGCCTCTATCATTAATTAAATTTTGGGTAAGGCTCATTAATAAAGACATATCACCAAAAGCCCTAGCTACAATAGCATCATATTTAAAGGTTTCTATTTCCTCTACCCTGGAATGAATAACAGAAACATTCTCAAGATTTAACTCCAAACAAACCTGTCTCATAAAAGCTGCTTTCTTTCCAACTTTATCCACTAAAGTAACCTGCCGTGTTACGTCACATAAAGCCAAAATAATTCCTGGAAAACCTGCTCCACTTCCAACATCTAATATTTTTTTTGCTTTATAAGCTTTGTTATTGATAATGAGTCAAGAAAGTGATGTTTTACTATGTCAAAATCATTTGTAAAGGATGTTAGGTTAATTTTTTTATTCCATTTTTTTAAAATATCCTTATAAATCAACAGCTTATAAATTATTTTGTCATCATCCTTTATGCCAATTTTTTTCATTCCAACAATAAGTTTTTCTTCTAAACTATGCAACTTTGCTTGTCTTTTCTTTATTAATTCCAGTTTTATACTTTTTTAAGTACACCATAATAATGGATATTGTTGATGGTGTAATGCCCGATATTCTTGAAGCTTGAGCCAAATTTTCAGGTTTATTTTCATGTAACAATTGTTTTGCTTCAATACTTAATCCGTGAATATCATCATAATCAATATTTTTTGGTATTTTTTTATGCATCTGTTTTTTATTTCTCTCAATTTGCTCTTTTTGACGAATAATATATCCAGAATATTTAGCCAAAATTTCTACTTGTTCTCTTACCAATGCATTGCATGCACCATCATCATTCATTATCGTCATAAGTTTATTATAAGAAACTTCTGGTCTTTTCAGTAAGTCAAATGCTTTATATTCTTGTTCTAAATGTTTACCAAATAATTCTTTTTGATCTTTTCTATTTATATTTTTTGGGGAAACAGTTAATTTTTTTAGTCTACTTTCCTCTTTATTAATTGCATCTTGCTTTTGATTGAAATTTACCCAATGATTTTCACAAATTAAACCAAAACTTTTCGCTTTTGATGTCAAGCGTAAATCGGCATTGTCCTCTCTCAGCAATAATCTATATTCAGCACGACTGGTAAACATTCGATAGGGCTCAGTTACCCCTTTAGTAATTAAATCATCGATCATCACTCCCATATATGAATTTTCTCTACTTGGACTCCAGCTATCCTTGTTCTGTGAACGTAAAGCCGCATTCATTCCAGCAATTAGGCCCTGAGCTGCTGCCTCTTCATAACCTGTAGTACCATTTATTTGGCCTGCAAAAAATAAACCTGATATTATTTTTGTTTCTAAACTAGAATTTAAGGCTCTAGGATCATAGTAATCATACTCAATAGCATATCCTGGACGTAATATATGTGCATTTTCAAGTCCTTGAATTGATCTGATCATTTTTATTTGGGTATCAAAAGGCAAGCTGGTTGAGATCCCGTTTGGATATACCTCATGTGTATTTAATCCCTCTGGTTCGATAAATACTTGATGAGATTCTTTATCAGAAAAACGATGAATTTTATCTTCAACCGAAGGACAATATCTTGGACCAACACCTTCTATTACCCCTGTATACATTGGGGATTTGTCTAACCCAGCTCTGATTATATTATGCGTATTTTCATTGGTATGGGTAATCCAACAGGGTATTTGCTTTGGATGTTGAATTGGTGGATCAATGAAAGAAAAATGGGGAGTGGGATTGTCCCCTAGCTGCTGCTCCATTACTGAATAATCAATAGAGCGGCCGTCAATTCGGGGTGGGGTACCAGTTTTTAATCGGCCAACTGGCAATTTTAAATCCTTTAGTCTTGCTGCAAGAGTCTTTGCTGATGGGTCTCCTGCCCTTCCACCTTCATAGTTTTTTAAACCTACATGAATGAGTCCTCCCAAAAATGTTCCTGCAGTCAACACAACATTTTCTGAGTAAAAATTAATTCCCGATTCAGTCTTTACGCCTGAAACATTATTATTATTTAATATAATGTCATCTACTGATTGTTGAAATAGGAACAAATTGGTTTGATTTTCTAAAAAGTGACGAATTGCAGATTTATATAACACTCTATCAGCCTGAGCACGAGTAGCTCTTACAGCTGGTCCTTTACTGCTATTTAATATTCGAAATTGTATGCCTGCCATATCTGTGGCTCTGGCCATAACTCCGCCCATGGCATCAATTTCTTTAACTAAATGTCCTTTGCCAATACCGCCTATTGATGGATTACATGACATTTGTCCTAATGTCTCAATATTGTGTGTGAGCAAAAGCGTTTTTTGCCCCATTCTTGCTGCTGCAAGTGCAGCTTCACTTCCCGCATGCCCTCCACCTACAACAATTACGTCAAATTTATCAGGAAAATTCATATAAAAATAAAAAGATTAAATATGAATTTTACTTTATTTAAGCAGATATTGATATGACATTATGTTTCACGTGAAACCTCCCGGTTGAGAAATATTTGTTTCACGTGAAACACTTTTATTTACCAATACAAAAAGAACTAAATATTTTCCCAAGCAAATCATCGTTGGTAAAATCTCCCGTAATGGTTGAAAGCTCATTTTGTGCCTGCGTCAATTCTTCAGCTAGTAATTCAGAGGACTTTTTATTGATTAAAGCATTTGTAACAGCTTGTCTAACTTTATTAAGGGCGTAAATGTGTCTTGATCTCGCTACAATCAACGATTGATCTGAGTCCTGTTGCAAATTATCACTGATTTTTTCAATCAACATATTTTTTAGCAAATCAATACCATCTTCTGATTTAGCTGATAAATAAATAATTGTCTCATTATTTTTATTTTCAATACTAGCCTCTCTAGTCACTAAATCTATCTTATTAAAGATACGAAATTTTTTTATATCTTGTGGAAGCTTATTTATAATTAACTCTTCATAGTCATCACTTCCTTTTGTAATATCTACTAACAAAAGAGCCACTTGAGAAGTTTGTATTGCTTCCCAAGTTTTTTTTATGCCTAATTGCTCAACTTCATTTTCAGTTTCTCTTAAGCCTGCAGTATCAATAACATTTATTGGTATACCTTTAATAGATATTTGGCTGGTAATTAAATCCCTAGTTGTTCCTGGTATTTCTGTTACTATGGCTTTATCCTTTCCCGCCAAAGAGTTTAATAAGGTAGATTTTCCAGCATTTGGTTGCCCTATTAAGACAAGATTAATACCATTTTTTAATAGCTCACTTTGTCTTGCTACAGCTAAGATTGCATCAATTTCTGCAATAATTTTATGCAGCTTTTCAATAACCTTTCCTTGTTCTAGAAAATCAATTTCCTCTTCAGGAAAATCTATACATGCCTCTACATATACTCTTAAGCTAATAATTTTTTCAAGTAAGTTATTGATTTTATTGGAAAATTTTCCTGATAAAGAATAAGTAGCACTTTTTACTGCCTGAAGAGTTGTTGCATTTATAACATCAATAACCGATTCTGCTTGCGCTAAATCAATTTTATTATTTAAATAAGCGCGTTTAGTAAATTCGCCTGGTTCAGCAAGTTTTGCGCCATATTTTATACATAAGTTTAGTATGCTCTCTAATACAACCTGACCCCCATGCCCTTGAAACTCAATAACGTCCTCTCCAGTGAAAGAATGCGGGCTTACAAAGTATAAAACAATACCCTGATCTAAAACTTCTTGTGCTTCATCCTTAAAATTATGAAATCCTACATGTCTAGGGGTAATTGTTCCACTACATATTTTTTTTGCTATTTTTAAAGCGTCTTTTCCCGACAAACGAACTATGCCTATACCGCCTTGTCCTTGCGCAGTAGATATTGCGGCTATTGTATTTCTATCGTTAAGCATTACCTTTCTTTTTTAAGGCCTCAGCATGAATTTTTTTATTAACATACCATTGCTGACCGATAGATAAAATATTATTTACAAGCCAGTACAAAACTAACCCAGCTGGAAAGAAGAAAAAGAAAATACTGAAAACAATAGGCATCATTATCATCAATCTTGCTTGCATGGGGTCAGTTGGTTTTGGATTTAACTTCATTTGAATAAACATGGAAGCTGCCATTAATAAAGGTAATACATAATAAGGATCCTTTGATGAGAGATCTTGTATCCACCACATAAATGGAGCGTCTCTTAACTCAACTGATCCTAATAAAACCCAATAGAGAGCTATAAATACTGGAATTTGCAATAATATGGGTAAGCATCCGCCCAATGGATTGATTTTTTCTGTTTTATATAACTCCATCATTGCTTGTTGCATTTTTTGTTTATCATCTCCAAATTTTTCTTTCATACTTTGAAGTCTTGGAGCAACTTCGCGCATTTGTGCCATAGATTTATAACTTGCAGCGGAAAGAGGATAAAAGAATAGCTTAATGAGTATAGTCAACATAATAATTGCTACACCCCAATTTGTTACAATCTTTTGTATGCCTGATAATATCGAAAATAATGGAGATGCAATAAAGGTAAGCCATCCATAATCAACAGTATATTTTAGCCCTTCGGCTGCGGCTGAAAGGTCATCTTTGGTTTGAGGGCCAATGTAAACGTTAGCAGAAAAATTACGGGATGTTCCTGCGGGTATGCTTTCTAATTTTGAAAGAAGACCAGAGGCATAAATATTATCAGCAACTTTTTTTGAATAATATTCTCTGGTTAGGTCTGAAGGTAAAATCCATGCACTTGCAAAATATCGTTGAATTATTCCAATCCATCCATTATTAGTAACTAGCGAAAAAGATTCATTATTAACTTCATCAAAAGCTAATTTTGTGAATTTATCATTTTCGTTATAATACGCAGTTCCAGTAAATGATGGCATCATAGCTGAACCCTGATTGGACTCTCCATCATGAATAAATTGCATGTAAGCTGTTGAATTTATTGGATTTTTTGTCTTATTTTCAATATTATATATCAATTTTATATTATAACTGTTCATTTGAAATTCGTAAGTCTTAGAAACTTTTACATCTTCATTTTCAAAATATAAAGGTACTGATAAAGTATTTGAATTCATCGTATAGTTTCTATTTGTGGAAGAAAATTCAAATTTGTGAGTTGGTAAATTATTTCCCAATAACCCCGTTTGAGCGACATACAGCAATGGATCAAATTTATCATTTAATAATTGATAAGGTTGTTCATTCTCACCCTTATGTTTAAGAAGAGAAAGTGATCTAATATCTCCACCTACATCACTAATTTTTATATTATATAAATCAGTTTTTATATTTATATAAGCTGAATCAGCCAACTTGAAAGTTGATTTAGATTTTTCTAAATTAGCTTGTAAATTTGTACTTTCTAAAGGGATAGTTGCATCATGATTTTTTACGTTTGCTTCAGCTGGAACGTTTTTAAATTGTTCTTTTTGCCATGAGTCCCATAGTAACAGTAATGAAAATGAAAATATTACAAAAAGTATAAGTCTCTTGGTTTCCATATTATCCTTTAATTTTTGGAAGAGGGTCTATTCCACATGAACAGCCTGGTCGACATCTTAAGATTCTCTTTATACTTAACCAAATACCTTTAAAAATTCCAAAATTTTGAATTGCTTCTATAGTGTAAGCCGAACAAGTTGGCAGAAATCGACAATTACTCCCAAGAAAAGGACTAATAATATATTGATAGAATTTAATAACAAAAATAATAATGGATTTCATAAAACAATTTTTCTTAAAGAATTGGTTATATCTAATTTAACAGTTTTAAAATCTGCTTTATAATAAGACTTCTTTAATCGGAAAACAATATCCGCAGAAAAACTTTTTTTCAAACTAATTTTTACAATTTCATTTATGGTTCGTTTTATGTAATTTCGTCGTACCGCCATCTTTTCCATTTTTTTTGAAATAACAAAGCCAATTCGATAATGATCTAACTGATTTGGTGCAAAGTGTATATATAAATGATCGGTATGGAGTCTTTTTCTAAAATTAAAAACAGATGAATATTCATCTGCATTTAAAAGTTTGTATTTTTTATTTAACAATAGATATAAATAAAATTATATGCCTAATCGCATTCTACCTTTAGCACGACGCGAAGATATAACTGATTTTCCTCCGCGAGTTTTCATTCGTACAAGAAATCCATGTGTTCTTGCGCGTTTAATTTTAGATGGTTGGTAAGTCCTTTTCACTTGATACTCCAATGCAAATTGAAGGCGAACGATACTCCAGAAACGCAATTCTGTCAATAAATTGCACCTTAATATTTTTAAAAAAGCCTGTGGATAACTTTATTTATTTAAGCTAATATTAATCTCCAACATTAAAAACCTATTAGAAAATTAATTTATAAATGAAAATTGACGAAATTTGGCCTGCGTGTTTAAAACTTTGCGAAAAAGAACTTAGTAAACAGCAATACTCAACATGGGTAAAGCCTTTAAACGCAGAAGTAGATCATCAAAATAAAACCTTAGTGATATTAGCGCCAAATCAATTTGTTATAAAGTGGTTAAAAGACAGACTAAACGAAAATATACTTAATCTTATTAAAGATTATGATTTAATAAACCTAAAATATAAAGTTTTAAAAAAAAATACTAGCCAAAAAAATTTTTCTTCCGAATTAAACAAAATAAAAGAAGGGGTAAAGCCTGAAAAAATTATAAAAACAACAGGTCTAAACCAAAGTTTTAATTTTAATAATTTTGTTACAGGCAAAGCAAATCAACTGGCCTGCGCAGCAGGAAAACAAATTGCTGAAAAACCAGGCATAACTTATAACCCTTTATTTATTTATGGTGGAGTTGGATTAGGAAAAACTCATCTAATGCATGCTATTGGGAACCATCTTAAAAAAGGGCAACCGAATGCTAAAATTAAGTATTTACATGCTGAACGATATGTTCATGATGTAGTTAAAGCATATGAGAATAAATCCTTTGACAGTTTTAAAAAAAATTATCATTCGTTAGATTTATTGTTAATAGATGACATTCAATTCATTGCTAAAAAAAATCGCACACAAGAAGAATTTTTTTATGCTTTCAATACTTTAATAGAAAATAAAAAACAAATAATAATTACTTGTGATAGCTATCCAAAAGAAATAGCAGGTGTTGATGAAAGATTAAGAACAAGATTTAGTTGGGGTCTCACCGTTTCTATAGATCCACCTGAGCTTGAAATGCGAGTTGCTATTCTATTAAAAAAAGCTAGTGAAAATAAAATAAAGCTTTCGGAAGAAGTTGCTTTTTTTGTTGCAAAACAAATAAGATCTAATGTAAGAGAACTTGAAGGTGCTTTGAATAGAATAGTTGCAATGTCAAACTTTACTGGAAAAGAGATTGATTTAAGCTTAACCAAAGAATCCTTAAGAGATTTAATTGCTGTTCGGGGCAGACAGGTAAGTGTCGACAATATCCAAAAAACTGTTGCTGATTATTATAAAATTAAAATTGGAGACATTCATAGTAAAAAAAGATCTAGAAATTTTTCTCGACCCCGACAAATTGCAATGAGCTTAACTCGAGAACTAACTAATTTAAGTTTTCCTGAAATTGGTGAAGCTTTTGGTGGAAGACATCATACAACCATTATGCACGCCTGTGATGAAATTGAAAACTTAAGGCTTACAGATCAAACAATTGGGCAAGATCTTGGTTTTTTGACCCAAGTATTAAAAGGTTAATTATGTATTTCCTGTGAACAAACTATGGATTAAATGAGGGTGTATGGCTTAATTGTTATCATGGATAATTTATACACAACTCATCAACAAGTTTTATACAAAAAAATCATAAGTAAAAAAACAAATTAAATATATGTTTTAATTGGAGAATTAGCAGTAAACTAACAAAAGGTATTTTATTATTATTATTATTAAATATATATAGACAAAACCATGAATATAAAAATAAATCGTGATGTGCTTTTGAAGCCTCTTTCCAATGTATCTGGAATAGTGGAAAAAAGACATGCCTTACCAATTCTTTCTAATTTATTACTTGAAGGATCTGCAAATAATAATTTAAGATTTTCTGCTACTGATCTTGAGGTACAAATATCCTTAAGTACTCAAACAGAAATACTAAGTGATTTTTCTATTACAGTTGCAGCAAGAAAGTTGTTTGATATAACAAGAGCGCTTCCTGAAGGGAGTGAAATTAATATTCAAGTTGAAGATAGTAAAGTTATTGTAAAAGCCGGAAAAAGTAAATTTAATTTACAAACACTTCCAACCAAAGATTATCCTCTTATGAAAGCCGAGGAATCAGATATAAAAATAATCGTTGTACCTCAAAATCAATTGAGAGATGTATTAAAGCAAGTAGATTTTTCGATGGCCCAGCAAGATATAAGATATTATTTGAATGGATTATTATTTGAGGTAGATGGAAAAAAATTAAATATTGTTGGTACAGATGGCCACAGATTAAGCTTTACTTCAATTAAAACAAAAGATCTACAAGAAAAAGCACAAATTATAATTCCAAGAAAAACTATTTTAGAATTAATAAAGCTACTTGATGACTCAAAAAATAATGTAGAAATTCACTTATCAAAAAATCAAGCAACTTTCAGTTTTAATAACATCAATCTAATTACTAAAGTTATAGATGGAAAATTTCCGGATTACAATAGAGTTATTCCGGCAGGAAATGAATATCAATTTGAAATTAATCGCATGGAACTACTGTCTTCTATGCAAAGAGCCTCTATTCTATCCAATGAAAAATATCGCGGCATAAGGATGCTGGTTGAAAAAGACCATCTTAAACTTTTAAGCAACAATAGTGAGCAAGAGCAGGCCGAGGAAGAAATGGAAATAACTTATAATGGGCAATCAATTGATATTGGATTCAATGTAACTTATTTGATTGACGTTTTAACAAACATTCAATCAGAAAAATTGAGTTTCGCATTTAAAGATTCTTCAAGTAGCTGCTTGATTACAATCCCTAAAAACGATGACTATAAATATGTAGTTATGCCTATGCGGATTTAAATTTAAAAAAAGAGCATAAAAAACATGACTAACAAAGAAAATATAAACGACGTTGATTATAATTCAGAAAGCATAAAGATTCTTAAAGGTCTTGACGCAGTAAGAAAAAGACCAGGAATGTATATTGGAGATACTTCGGACGGAAGCGGATTACATCATATGGTCTTCGAAGTGCTTGATAATGCAATAGATGAATCTCTTGCAGGACATTGTGATGATATTAAAGTAATTATTCATGCTGACAATTCAGTTACTGTTACAGATAATGGACGCGGAATACCTACTGATATTAAAGAGGATGATGAATTTAAAAGATCTGCAGCAGAAATTGTGATGACAGAATTACATGCTGGAGGAAAATTTGATCAAAATTCTTATAAAGTTTCTGGGGGCTTACATGGTGTAGGTGTTTCGGTTGTTAATGCACTATCTGAATGGCTAAAGCTGAGAGTTTATAGGGCTGGTAAAATTTATGAGGTTGACTTTAAAGAAGGGGAAAGAATTGCTCCTCTGAAAGCAACCGGGCAAACTAAAAAAACAGGTACCGAAGTAACATTTCTTCCATCAACCGAAACATTTACAAATATAGATTTTCATTTTGATTTGTTGTGTAAAAGAATTCGTGAACTATCTTTTTTAAACAATGGAGTGAAGATAGAATTAATAGATCATCGAAATGGAAAATCAGAAAATTTTGAACTTTCTGGTGGAATTAAAGGCTTTGTTGAATATATGAACCGCTCTAAAAGCGTTTTACACTCAATGCCCTTTCATGCAAGCGGTGAAAAGGAAGGTATTTCAATTGAAGTAAGCATGCAATGGAATGACTCTTATGGAGAAAACGTACAATGCTTTACTAACAACATACCACAAAGAGATGGAGGAACTCATTTAACAGGCCTTCGAGCAGCGATGACACGAACCATAAATACATATATAGAATCAAATGAACTTGCAAAAAAAGCAAAAGTTGATACATCAGGTGATGACATGCGAGAAGGCTTAACTTGTGTACTTTCTGTAAAGGTACCAGAGCCAAAATTTTCGTCTCAAACAAAAGATAAGCTTGTTTCTAGTGAAGTTCAACCTGTTGTTCAAGATTTGGTTGGAAAAAAATTAACGGATTATTTACTTGAACACCCTAAGGATGCAAAAATTATTTGTAATAAAATTGTTGATGCTGCAAGAGCAAGAGAGGCTGCAAGAAAAGCTAGAGATATGACTCGAAGAAAAGGAGCTATGGACTCTCTAGGATTGCCAGGAAAATTAGCAGATTGCCAAGAAAAAGATCCAGAACAATGTGAAATTTACTTAGTGGAGGGAGATTCAGCAGGAGGATCTGCCAAGCAAGGAAGAGATCGAAAAAATCAAGCGATTCTTCCTTTAAAAGGAAAAATCTTAAATGTAATGAAAGCTAGAATTGATAAAATTTTATCTTCACAAGAAATTACCACTCTAATTACAGCTTTGGGTGCAGGTATTGGTCAAGAATTTGATGTTTCAAAGCTACGTTATCATCGCATTATAATAATGACTGATGCCGATGTAGATGGTTCTCATATAAGAACATTATTGTTAACTTTCTTTTTTAGGCAAATGCCACAGCTTGTTGAAAAGGGCCACATATATATTACTCAACCACCACTTTTTAAAGTCAAACAAGGTAAAGATGAGCGTTACCTCAAGGACGAAGATGAGCTTGATCAATATTTAGTCAATTCTGCACTTAATGAAGCAAGTTTACTAACAAAAAAAGGGGGAGAAATAATTTCTGATGTTGCTTTAGCAAATCTTGCAAGAGAAATGGTTCTAACTGAATCTGTAATTAAAAGACTATCATCACGATATGATGAGTCTATAGTAAGAGCAATTCACGATCTTGGACCAATAAATTTATCTGATCAGAATGAAACTCAATCCTATGCAGATAACTTAGAAAAAATAATGGTTGGAAAAAACATAAAGTTTGAAGTAAGAAATAATGAAGAGTCGAAAAATTTTTTCATATAAATGAATCAATTTATACATGGTAATTTACAAACAAGCATTATAGATGAGGAGTTTTTAATGAGTGGTGAGTATAGACAAATCATTAAATCGTCCAATTTACTAAAAGATCTAATAGGAGAAGGAGCAACTATTAATAAAGGAGAAAAATCTAAAGCTATAAATACTTTTCATGATGGATTAGCTTGGTTGATTAATGATGCAAAAAATACTCTAAATATTCAGAGATATAAGGGATTGGGTGAAATGAATCCAGACCAATTGTGGGAAACAACAATGGATCCAAAGGTTAGAAGGTTATTGCAGGTAACTATTGAGGACTTTACTGAGCTTGAGACAACTTTTGAAAGATTAATGGGAGATCAAGTCGAACCAAGAAGAGATTTCATTGAAAAAAATGCTTTGGGCGTAAATAATTTAGATATTTAAATGACTTTAAGCGAACTGAGATTTATTGTTGCAGTAGGTAGAGAAAAAAATTTCAGAAGAGCTGCTGAAAAATGTTTTGTAAGCCAGCCAGCTTTGAGTTTAGCAGTAAAAAAATTAGAGGATGAGTTAGGCATAGCCTTATTTGAAAGGAATCGAACAGAGGTTAAGATTACTCAAGCTGGTCAAGCTATAATAAATCAGTCAACTTTAGTTTTAGATGAAGTTGCTAAAATTAAAGAAATTGCTTTGCAAGGTGATGGCCAGTTAGAAAAACCATTTACATTGGGGCTTATTTATTCAATTGCTCCATACCTACTGCCATTACTTATTCCACTTTTAAGAAAAAGCGCACCTAACATGCCTTTAGAAATAGAGGAAAATATCACTAAAAATCTTGAAGAAAAATTACGAAAAGGATTTATTGATTCAGCTATTGTTGCTTTACCATTTGATCTACCGGGCATTGAAATTATTGAGTTATACGAAGAGCCATTTGTTTGTATTGTTCCAGCCAAACATCAATGGGCAAAATTTGACGTAATAAAAACTAAAGCTTTATTAAAGGAAAAAGTATTATTACTAGACAACACTCATTGTTATACCAATCAAGTTCAAGAGGCTTGTCCTGGACTTGCAAGGACGGGTGAAATTCAGACAGGGCATTCTTTAGAAACAATTCGAAGTATGGTAGCATCAAATTTAGGCGTATCTGTTTTACCAAAAAGCGCAACTACTCTAAGACACAATAACCCTTTAGTTAAAGTTATCCCATTTGATAAACCAACACCATGTCGTAAGGTTGTTTTAGCTTTTAGAAAAAGTATGGTAAAAAAAGATGCAGTAGAGGAAATTATAAAATCTATTAATAAAATTAATACTAGTACATTTAATGAATAAATTAAGAATCGGAGAGTCTTTGCAATGATTATTGGAGTCTTAAAAGAAGAAAAAGAGTTTGAGGCAAGGGTTTCTGCTACCCCAGAAACTGTAAAAAAATTAGTAAACCTAGGGCATGAAATTTGGGTTGAAAAAAATGCTGGAATTTCCTCGTTTATAAATGATCAAGACTATATAGATGCAGGAGCAAAAATAGTAGTACGTGATAAAGTTTTATCAACTGATCTAATATTACAAGTCCAAGTAATGAACTCCAAAGATATAAATAATTTACAATCAAAACAATTTATAGTGGGACTTTTAGAGCCTTTTAATAAAGAACTTAAAGAATCTATTTTAAAAAATAAAATATCTGCTTTTGCATTAGAATTATTACCCAGAAATTCTAGAGCGCAATCAATGGACGTATTATCATCTCAGGCAAATATTGCAGGGTATAAAGCAGTAATGTTAGCAGCTGATACATACAAAAAGTTTATGCCCATGCTTATGACAGCGGCAGGAACGGTTAAGGCAGCGAAAGTAATAGTTTTAGGTGCAGGTGTTGCAGGTTTGCAAGCTATTGCAACTGCAAAAAGATTGGGTGCGGTTGTTGAGGCATCGGATGTAAGGCCTGCAGTTAAAGAACAGATTGAGTCCCTTGGAGGAAAATTTATAGATGTACCTTTTGAGACTGAGGAAGAAAAAGAGGCTGCAGAGGGTCAAGGAGGTTATGCAAAAGCTATGCCTCAATCTTGGCTAAAAAGACAGAGTCAGTTAGTAGCTCAAAAGGCAATTGCAGCAGATATCATAATTACATCAGCATTAATACCTGGACGCGAACCTCCTGTACTAATTTCAGAGGAAGTTGTAAAAAATATGAAACCAGGATCAGTTATTTTAGATATGGCAGCTGGCATGGCAAAAAATGGGTCGGGTAATTGCCCATTAACAAAAGCCAATGAAATAATTGAAAAGAATGGCATTACTATTATTGGAAAAACCAATTTGCCCTCTATGGTTAGTGCAGATGCATCCTCTTTATTTGCAAGAAATATTTTTGAATTTATAAAATTATTATTTAATGAAAAAAAAGAGTTACACATTAATAAAGAGGATGAGTTAGTTGTTGGGTGCTTAATGAAGGGAGATAAATAATGACTGATTTACTTACAGTACAAAATATAACTATTTTTGTACTAGCAATATTCGTTGGATATCATGTAGTGTGGAATGTTACCTCAGCACTTCATACTCCATTAATGTCAGTAACTAATGCTATCTCAGGCATTGTTATTGTTGGCGCAATACTTCAGGTTGTAGAAATTGGAGGCGATATTTTTACATTGACCAGTATTTTAGGTGCATTTGCAATTTTCTTTGCTTCAATAAATATATTTGGTGGGTTTTTTGTAACTCAAAGAATGCTTGAGATGTTTAAAAAGAAGGAAGTAAAAAATAAAAAGGACGCTAATAACAATGACTAATCAATCAATGGCAATGCTTTTGTACCTTGTAGCAGCAATCTTTTTTATTCTAGCATTAAGGGGTTTATCCTCTCCGCACACAGCGAGAAATGGGAATATGTTTGGAATGGTTGGCATGGGTCTCGCAATAATTACTACTTTAACTGTTGGACAAAATTTGATACCGATGCTTATAGCTATTCCAATTATTTTAGGTGCTTCTATTGGAATTTTTGCTGCCAAAAAAGTTCAGATGACTAAAATGCCAGAGTTAGTTGCTCTTATGCATTCTTTTGTAGGGTTAGCTGCAGTCTTAATTGCATTGGCTGCAGTTTTGAACTCTGAAGAATCACACTCTACGGTTCAACGATTTGAATTATTTTTGGGTGCATTTATAGGAGCCATTACTTTTTCAGCATCTGTAGTTGCTTTTGGAAAATTATCTGGAAAATTTGGTGCAAGCGCCATTACTTTTAAGTTTCAACATTGGCTAAATTTAATACTGGCTATTTTGATGGTTATTTGGGGCGTTGTATTTTTCCAAACCGAGTCTATTAACGCTTTTATGTTTATGGTGGCTATAGCCTTAATTTTAGGAGTAACATTGATCATACCAATTGGTGGAGCTGATATGCCAGTTGTAGTTTCAATGTTGAATAGTTACTCAGGTTGGGCAGCTGCAGGCATAGGATTTACTTTAAATAATTCAGTTTTAATAATTGCTGGAGCATGTGTAGGATCTTCGGGCGCAATTCTCTCGTATATCATGTGTAAGGCTATGAATCGTTCAATAATATCTGTTATGTTGGGTGGTTTTGGTTCTGAAACATTGGCAGATGGAGGAGATGGAGGAGAGAAATCATACAAATCTGGTTCTGTAGATGATGTTTCATATTTAATGTCAAATGCAGAAAGTATTATTATTGTTCCTGGATATGGATTAGCTGTTGCCAGGGCACAGCATGCATTACAAGAGCTAACATCTGCCCTCATTGAAAAGGGTGTAAGTGTTAAATATGCTATTCATCCAGTAGCAGGAAGAATGCCAGGACATATGAATGTTTTGTTAGCTGAAGCAGATGTGCCTTATGAACAGGTAGCTGAAATGGAGGACATTAATAGTGAGTTTGGGCAAACTGATGTCGTTTTGGTTATTGGTGCAAATGATGTTGTTAATCCTGCTGCCAAAACTCCTGGTAGCGCTATATATGGTATGCCAATTCTTGAAGCTCAAAAAGCAAAGATGATTATAGTTAATAAAAGATCAATGGCACCAGGCTATGCTGGTCTTGATAATGAATTATTTTATTTAGATAAAACGATGATGCTATTTGGTGATGCAAAAAAAGTAGTTGAGGATCTAGTCAAATCACTAGAATAAATCTGAAAGCCAAATAACTTTATTTTAAATTTAAATCAACTCCGTCAACTCGTCTTAAGAAATCCTTACTGTATTTGATCTTAGTTGCTTTCTTTGTTCCTTTTGGATTTCTTTTGCGTACGCTAGGTTTACCATCTTCGCTGTAAATTAAAACATAAATTATAGAAATAATAACAACTCCTATTGATAGAGCTAGGACACCAAATACAACTTCTGCGGTATAAGTGATAAAAATTTCTAACAGTTTGTTATATAAATTTTTTATAAAATAAATAATTTGTTCTTCATGCATTATTTTTTCAACTTAAGTTATTAAACTAGATTCTTATTAGAATAATACCTACTATTAAAATACAATGTGTAAACACGAATCATTATTATTTAAAAAAGGCCCGATAACGTTCGAGCTTGACGGTAATAGACATTTAGGAGGAATTACTATTACATCCATAAAGACGCTTTATTTTCCCAATTGTCAGGAGCATAATTTTAAAAAATTATTCAAAAAAATAAAACTTTTTAAACAAAGCCTGACTTCAATTCATTTTGTTCGTCTATTTAAGCAGGGGGAATAGATGGAATCAAAAAAATTTGAAGAGCTTCATACTTTATTGGTATCAAACGACGATAATCAATTAAATCGAGGTTATCAAATATTATTTGAATCTCTTCGTAACAAAATGATAGGCCATTATATAAGAAAGTTTAAATTGAATGAGGAAAGTGCTCAAGACTTAACACATGAATCTCTAATAACAATTATGGAAAAAGCTTACACTGTTAAAGAACCAAAAGCTTTTGTCGGTTGGTGTTGGATTGTGGCAGATCGAAAAGCATTGGATTTTCTAAGAAAAATCAAAAGAGAAAAGTTAGAGTTTAATACGGATAAATTTGATATTGAAATCAAGCAACAAAAGAACGTCAATACTGACAATATAGAACAGAGAGATTGTATACGCAAAGGTACTGAAAAATTTAAAGAGGAGTACCACAATAGGTATTATGCATTGGAATTATTTGCACAAGGATATTCGCATGCGGAAATAGCACCACTTATTGACAAAACACCAGGTGCAACCAAGGAATTTATAAGTCAATGTAGAAAAATTATAGATACTTTTATAGGGCATTGTAAGGAAATTAAATGAGTATAAATAATGAAAAAAAATTAAACGAAGAATGGTTGGCTTTTATAAGAGGCGATGTGGTTATTAATGCTAATAAAAAATGGCGATTGCATGCCAAATTAGTAAGGGCTGCTATCTTGAACATTATGGCCGAAGAAGAGCGTCATTTTAATATATCTTATGATCGTGATTTATTAAAGTTTAAAAATGCTTTGATTCAAAAAGGTATTTTGAAAAATAAAAAAGAATCCATTAATAATAGATTTTTTAAATGGTTAGGGGCCCTAGTATTTGGGGCCACAATTGTTTGGGCCGCAAATGAATTTATTCGATTTGATAAACCCATTCCAACAGAAACCCAAATTGAAATAGATAATTCAGAATATGAAAGTGAAAGACCTTTATCTTACATAACAGACAAATTTGGAACATTCACTGCATTCTGGCCTTATTTAAAAATTTTTTCACCTGAAAGATTTGATGATCCTATTCAAATAGTCAATACAAAATGCGGGCATGGTGGATTAGAAAAGTTAAATTTAAAGGATTGTTTAGTTTTAGCAGAGCAAAATGATGCAGATGCCTTATTTAATTTGGGATTAATGTATGAAAAAGGAATATCTGTGAAACAGAATTTTCAAAAGGCATATGAATATTATAAAAAAGCTGAAGCACTTGAAAATGATCAGGCTAAATTTAATATTGAATATTTAAAAGAAAAAAAACTAATCAATTAATTGTAGTATTCCCTTACTTTTTAAAAATGGGTTCGTCTTTTAGATGAACCCATTTTTTTTTAAGGAAATTTAAAATGCATATAAAAAAAATAGCAGCAATATTATGTCAATTATTATGTATTTATTCATTTAGCCAAGCTGTTAATAGTTGTGAGGATAAATCTTTTTGGCAAACTTGGTACAAGGAGGGACAATTCAAAGGTTTTGGCATAAGCCCAAGTAAGCAAGAAGTTGCAAAAGCACAATATCTTTTTGCTGAAAATCATTATAAGGGAAATTTTTTAACAAAAGACTATACTCGCGCACTAGCTTTATTTATAAAAGCATCTGAAGCTGGCCTTTCACAAGCAGATTTTAGATTAGGCCTAATGAATTATTATGGACAGGGTAAAGTTAAAGATTTACAAGCAGCATATAAATATTATGAAAATGCGGCTAATGCAAATAATCCAGAAGCTCAATTTAATTTAGGTCTTATGAATCGTTATGGTATTGGTATACAAAAAGATTTATCTAAAGCATTTAGTTGGTTTACTAAATCGGCTAATAGTCAAACTATTTTAGATAGAAATAGTTGCATAAAAACTGTAGAGGGTGTCGTAGAAGCACAGTTTAATCTAGCACAGATGAATCATTATGGGCTGGGAACAGAAAAGAACATGTTTGAAGCTTTTGGATGGTATGAAAAAGCAGCAGCACATAACATGAAAGAAGCGCAGTTTAATTTGGCTAAACTTCTTTTTAAAGGTGAGGGTACTAATTATGATTTGGATAGATCAATTGAGAATTATCTTTTAGCTGCAAAGCAAGGACTTGCAGAGGCTCAACTTAATATCGCACAAATTTATCATTATGGGCCAAGCTATATACAAAATCATAGAAAAGCACATAAATGGTATCTGAAAGCTGCAAACCAAGAAGTAAAAGAAGCTTATTTTAACTTAGGCTTAATGGCCCAATATGGTCGTGGAGTGAACCAAAACTATGTAGTTGCTGAAAGATATTATTTACAATCAATCTCACCAAAAATACCTGAGACTTTTTTGAATTTAGGATTTTTATATCACTATGGATTAGGCACCCCTGTAGATAATAAAAAAGCTTTTGAATATTTTGATAAAGCTGCGACCCAGGGGCTCCCTCAAGCCCAATACCATTTAGGCATTCATTATAGAGATGGACGTGGCGTAAAGAAAAATAGTGATATTGCGAGTTATTGGTTTAGAAAAGCAAAAGCAAATGGCTTAATTGAAACAGATCATTTAAATGAAAGCTTTGCTATTCGAGAGCCAAATGATGTCCACCTTTACGTTCAGAATTAGTAACTATGAATAAGCTAATAATAATTAAGGCATCAGTTGTGGTGATTGCTATTTGTGGACTTTTTTTAGTTATTGATAATGGGACTTCACAAAGAATAAAAACAATGGAATCAATAAGTTTAAGGGTTTAGGGGGCTTTTATTTAAAACCTCCTTTACTCCTTTTTTTACTTTTATCACTTCCACTAAAGAATTCCGGCTGATCAATAAATTTTAAATAGTCCTCAAAAATATCTATATCTTTTGTATCATATTTTTCAGGAATATCCTCAAGGAGTACTTCATTTGAAACGATAACAGGGTTCCCATTTTCCCAGTTTGCTGGTGTTGATATTTTATGTTTTTGTGAAAGTTGTAATGCATCAATTGTACGAAGAATTTCGTTGAAATTACGACCTATGTTTTTGGGATAAATTAAGATGGTTTGAATCGTTTTACTTGAATCAATAATATAAACAGCACGAATATTTTCTCTATTTGCAGTACCTAATGAATTTGAGTTAGGCTTGGCATTTGGATGATACATTCCATATAAAGTTGAAATAGAAAAATCTTCGTCGGCAATAATAGGATAATTTACGTCGGTATCTTCCTTCCAATTATTTATCATTTTAAGTAAGTTGTCGTCTCTTTTAAGTGTATCTTTAAATTTATTAATATGTGGTATCCATTCTAAATGATCTTTGATTGAATCCCCACTCAAAGCAATTACCTTCACATTTCTTTTTTCAAATTCGGGTTGAAGTTGAGCAACACTTGCGAGCTCTGTTGTGCACACGGGAGTAAAGTCTCCTGGATGAGAAAATAGTACAACCCAACTTTTGTTAATCCATTCATGAAATGAGATGTTTCCTTTTGTGGTTGCTGCATCAAAATTAGGAGCTTTATCGCCTATTTGCACAGCTTGAATTTGGTGAATATAAAATACCAAAAAAAAAACAGAAATATTTTTTTAATGTTTTCATAAATTTCTTTAACTTATTTTAAATCGTTGATTAATGATCTTTGAACTTTAGAGGGTACTATAACATCAGTTTTAAAATATGGATGATCAATACCAAAATTAATAGGTAAGCCTACTTTTGCATGAGCACACATATTTTGGGTCAGCTCAAATCTTACGAAATGTACTGCTGATGTTTTATCTTCAGTTTCTCGATTTAAGTCTTCATTTGCTATTGCGTAAATTTTCTCACTATCCTCTATTTGTACCCAAATACTTTTTTCGACCCCAATAAGTTTCGATAAGGCTGCTTTTCTTTTGCTGATATCACTATATTCAATCATAAAAGTAGCTTTCCAATTAGTTCCGTCTGGGATAAGAGGATTATAAACATCTAGCTCTTCTTGAATCCCAGACGCGTCAAATATTTTTTCTATATGGAGCATCTCTTGGACTTGATATTTCATTGTGAGGGTATCTTCAAAATAAAGAGTGGCATGAGGATTTAAACTAAGTCTTCTATTTTTTTTGTGCTGAATAATTTTATCTCGAAATGCTAAGCGTATTTCAGAATATTTTTCTAGACTAAATAAGTCTTTTTTTTCTAAATAAGCCATTTATATTTGGTACGCTTTTCTTAGAAGAGTAATAGGGTGTTCGGGTTCGGTTTTATCATCTAGAGCATGGCCTATGTGGTGACCTGCCATTGCACAATCACTTCCATAATGATCAGGTTTTGCTTCATTAATTTTTCTAACAATGGGCCTAACAATTTTCATGGAATACTCGTGACACTCTTTTTTTACTGCATAAGTACCATCATGACCTGAGCATCTTTCTATTGATTCAACTTCAGTATTTGGAATAAGGCTAAGAATTTCTTTAGTTTTAGGGCCAATATTTTGTACTCTTTGATGGCAAGCTGCGTGATATGAAACCTTTCCTAAACTCGTTTTGAAATCAGTTAAGAACTTATCCCCTCTATTCCTTATCATTAAATATTCAAAGGGATCAAAAAATGCATTTTTTACTTTCATTACATCTTTGTCATTAGGAAACATAAGTGGTAGTTCTTGTTTAAACATAAGAACACACGAAGGTATAAGTGCAGTTAAATCCCAACCTTCATCAACTAACTTAACAAGTATTGGAATATTAATATTTTTTGCTTCTTCTACAGCATCAAGATTTCCTAGTTCAAGTTTTGGTATTGCACAACAATTTTCTTTTTCAGTTAATTTAACGCTTATATTGTTATGTTCAAAAACCTTAAAAAAGTCCTCGCCTGGACCTGGTTCGTTTTTATTCATATAACATGTAGCGAATAATGCAATTTTGCCTTTTGTTTTACCTACTGGCTCTGCTGTTATTTTATTTTTATGATTTTTAAGCCTTTTTCTTAAATTATTACTCTCAAATTTTGGTAACCATGCTTTGGAATGAATTCCAGCTAACAATTCTAATCCCTTTCTAGCTGGCTTAAATTTATTAACTGCGTTGATAGTTGGAGCAACGATAGGAATACCTGCAAATTTACCAACATTATCAGTACTTGTAAGAATTTTATCTCTAATTTTTACATTACCTTTTTTATATTTAATTGCTTTTGCTCTTAACATTAGGTGAGGAAAATCTACATTCCACTCATGAGGAGGCACATAAGGACATTTGGTCATGTAACATAAATCGCACATATAGCATTGGTCAACGACCTTTGTGTAATCTTCTTTTTTGACTCCGTCAACTTCCATTGTTTCTGATTCATCAACTAAATCAAAAAGAACGGGAAAAGATTGACATAAACTGACACATCTTCTACAACCATGGCAAATATCAAAGACTCTCTCTAATTCTTTATTTAAGGATTCTTCGTTAAAGTAATCAGGATTTTTCCAATCAATTGAATGGCGCGTAGGTGCCTGTAAATTTCCTTCTTTTGGTGTGGTCATATAATAAAAAAGCCGGGAAAACCCGGCCTTATTTACATTGCAACCATCTCACCAAGCGCTTTTTCGTAGCGATTAGCATGGGATCTTTCAGCCTTAGCTAATGTTTCAAACCAATCAGCAACTTCATCAAATCCTTCATCTCTGGCTGTTTTTGCCATACCAGGATACATGTCAGTATATTCATGAGTTTCTCCAGCTACAGCAGCCTTTAGATTGTCCTCTGTTGAACCAATAGGTAAACCAGTAGCTGGGTCTCCACATTGTTCTAAATATTCTAAATGACCATGAGCATGACCAGTTTCACCTTCAGCAGTTGATCGGAATAATGCCGCAATATCGTTATAACCTTCTACATCTGCTTTAGCAGCAAAATATAAATAACGACGATTTGCTTGAGATTCACCGGAAAATGCATCTTTTAAGTTTTGTTCAGTTTTACTTCCTTTAAGTGCCATAATTTACTCTCCTAAATTATTTTATACTTAAAACCAGAATATAGAGTTTTTAATAAGTGGTCTATGCACTTAGGACAAATTCATGATATTTATTAGTAATATTTCTTTGAACTCAATAATGTTTGAAAAAATCTTAAGGATTAAAAGTTTATGATTGTTGGTAAAAGGGATAATCTGTGTACCCTCTTTCATTGCCCCCATAAAATGTAGATGGATCTGCTTCATTAAGTGGTAAATTATGTTCTAATCTAAACACAAAATCTGGATTTGCAATAAATGGTATACCAAAAACCATTAAATCTACACTAGGTGATTCTGCAATTTTATCCTCATGTCTATTAACCATACAACTTAATCCACCATTATTCTTAAATAAATCATATATTCTATCGAAGTTAAATTTTTCATCATCACTTTGTCCTTCAATAGCATGAAGGTAAACTAACCCCTTTTTTCCTAACTCTATTGCTAAGAATTCAAATAAATTTTGCGGATCAGAATCATAGATATCATTAAAAGTGGATGTTGGGCTAATTCTACAACCTATTTTGTTTGCAGGAAAAATACTTGAAATAGCATCTACAATCTCTAATAGAAATCTTACGCGGTTTTCTATGCTGCCGCCATAATTGTCAGTGCGTTTATTTGAGCTGTCTCTAAGAAATTGATCGATAAGATAACCATTCGCTGCATGTATTTCAACCATATCGAATCCAGCCTTTTTAGCGTTAAATGCAGCTTGACGAAAGTCTTCGATAATATTGGCTATTTCAAAAGATTGAAGTTCTCGTGGAGGAGAAACTTCAGTCGAACCAGATTTCAACCAAGTAGAAGCATTTGCTTTTATAGCTGATGGCGCAACTGGCGGTTGCTTATCAGGCTGTAATTCTTCATGAGATATTCTTCCTGCATGGCATAGTTGTAAACATATTTTACCGCCTTTGTTATGAACATTGCTAACAATATCCATCCATTTGTCAGTTTGTTCTTCGGTATAGATACCTGGGGTCAAACAATATCCTTGGGCTTGCTGACTAATTTGGGTTGCCTCAGCAATTATTAATCCGGCACTTGCTCTTTGTGCATAATATTCAATCATCATTGGTGTAGGAACACCATTTGACGATGCTCTACTTCTTGTTAATGGCGCCATTACTATTCTATTTAAAAGTGAAATATCACCAATTTTTGTGGATCTAAATAGATTTGAAGTTAAATTTGATTGATGATTATCTTGTTGGCTCGCATTAAATTTTGGCTCTTTTTTTTTAAATTCAATTTGTTTCATATTGCTTATTTTACTTTTTTCTTCATCAATAGTATCAGCTAAACCATGGTTCACTTTTGCGTGTCCAGCCTCGTCATTTCTAACTGCCTTAATAACATCTATTAATTTTGCATCAGATTTAAGCCTCCAGTAATCAATTGCAATTTGTGGGGCCTTAACATTTAAGGAAGGATTATTTTCGACTTGTTCTAGGTAACTTGTGTAACTAATAACAGCTTCTTCCTCAAAATAACCAACTAACCGATGAGCTGTTCTAGGAAAAAAAATGTAAAGAATAAAGTAAAAATGCCAAAATAACCCCTGTGCTAAAAGTATAAGAGCCCTTTCAAACCAATTTGGCTGAGCTATCTCGATAAAAGTCATTAGATGCATTCTTTCATTTTCTGCTTCGTCTAATAATGTTTTTATCCATCCGCGATCGTGCGTCATTTTTCTTAAACATTTAAGATGAATCCACATTCCAGCAACCATCCCTGGAACACCCGCAACGGTTTCAAGAACAACCGCTCTATGACCATATCGCTTTGAAAAGAAAGTATCTGCAAAAAAACGTAATATTTTTGTGATCGATAATGCAACATAATCACTGAAATTTTCAGGTTGTCTTAGTTTGCTCATTTATATGTTCTTTAACGAATTATTTTTGAGATGAAGTAGGATCTTAATTTTTTGCTTTATCTTTTCGAACATTGTCAACAATATAATCAATTAATTCAATGGTGTTCTTTTCTCCTCCAGCCATTGTGGATGAAGTTAAATATTTACCATCAATTATAATAGCCGGAACACCAGTAGCTCCAGCTGCCCGAAACATTTTGTATGAGTTGGAAATTTTAGCATTCATAGAAAAAGTCTTAAATGCTGCTTCAACATCTTTGATGTCTTTTTTACTAGTAACTGAAATCCAATTTATTGCACTTTGTTCACTTCCAACATCTACAGTTTTGGTTTTATGAATTGCATCAAAAAGTTTTTCGTGAAGTTTTTTATCCAGCTCAAGAGTTTCGAGAGCATAGTATGCTTTTGCCATTGGAATCCAGTTTTTTCTTGGCACAGCAGGTATTTTTTTGAAAACAACATCTTCTGGAAGATTATCTGCCCACTTATCAAGATATGGATCAATTTTGTAGCAATGAATACATCCATACCAGAACATTTCTACAACCTCAATTTTACCTGGTGAATCGGTTGCAATTTCTTCTTTTGTTTTTTTAAAATTTATTCCAGGTTTTGGATCCACAGCATTAACAGAAAAACTTAGTAGCAATGATAAAACAAACAAAATTCTTTTCATATCCAATATCCTTTTATTATATTTATTGTGTTTTAGGTCTAGTTAATTTAATTAAGTTCGCTTTAAATCCCTCTTTCAATAACTTTTCTCGCATACTTTTGCTAGTTTCATAATCTTCATAGGGACCAACACTAACTCGATGAAAAGTATTGTCGCCAATTTTAGCTGACATGATAACGGACTCAAAACCCATTAGGGCTAATTTGGCTTTTAAATTATCAGCTGGAGATTGTTTTGAGAAAGCTCCTACTTGAATATAATAATCAACTTCTCTAGCTACTTCTTTTTTCTTATCTACTGTCTCGTTATCATAAGTTGTAGAATTTTGAGGTAGGGTTTGATAAAAATCAAATGTTGTATCTTCATCAATATTAATAACATCTTCCTCACCAATTGCTGAGTTTACCTCAATACATGAACCAATAGTTTCCTTAGAAATAAAGGGACTTTTTCCGTTTGTAATAAATAAAGTAACAGCTATAGAAATTAATATTCCAAGCAATAGGCCAAAAAATAGACCATTAGTGAATGGAGTGCCCTCTGCCTTTTTTTCTTTTATCGTTCTAAAATCTTCAGCCATAAACTTTTCCTTTACATTTTTTCTGGGGCGGAAATACCTAAAAGGTATAAACCATTCTTCAAAATATTTTGCACAGCGTATATTAAAGCTAACCGACCCCTTTTTTCAACTTCATTATCAACTAAAAACTTCGTATCATTATAATATCCATGCAAATCAGCAGCACAGTCTTTCAGAAAATTTGCGACTTGATGAGGCGCATATTCTTGGGTTGCCGTCTCAACCATTTCTGGAAATTCATCTATTTTTCTAATTAATTTTTTTTCAAATGGTGAGTCATAATTATACTGCTGATTATCTTTCAAACTGCTTAAATTTCCCCCCCATTGATTAAGCACACTATGAATTCTTGCATGAGCATATTGAATATAATATACAGGGTTGTCATTATTTTGTGATTTAGCCAAATCAATATCGAATACTAACTGCGAATCAGGTCTTCTGGCTACCAAAAAATAGCGGGTTGCATCACAACCAACCTCATCTATTAAGTCTTTTAAAGTTACATAACTTCCAGCACGTTTTGATATTTTTACCTCAACGCCTTTTTTTAAAACGGTGATCATTTGATGAAGAATATATTCGGGCCAATTTTCAGGAATTCCTTTATTTAAGCCCTGTAATCCTGCCCTTACTCTGTTAATTGTGCTGTGATGATCCGCACCTTGCTCATTGATGACTCGATCAAAGCCTCTTTCCCACTTATCAAAATGATATGCAACATCAGGAACAAAATAAGTGTAGTCACCATCACTTTTTTGCATTACTCGATCTTTATCATCCCCAAAAAATGTTGTTTTTAACCATAATGCTCCATCTTTTTCGTACGTGTGACCTTCTTTTTTTAGGGCCTCTACTACGCTTTTTACTTTTCCTTTGGTGTAAAAAGATGATTCAAGGCTATAGACATCAAATTGAGTTTTAAAGGCTTGTAAATCCTCATCTTGCTCTTTACGAAGATAAGTTATAGCAAATAACCTTATAGCCTCATTATCTAAAATATCTCCATTCGATTGAACAGTAATCCCATTATTTTCAATAGTTGATTTTTGTATGTAGGCGTTTGCAATATCAGCAATATATTCACCACGGTAACCATCTTTTGGAAAGGCTGGATTATCAGGATGAATATTATTACATCGTGCACTTATCGATTTTATCAAATTATCAATTTGAGCGCCTGCATCGTTGTAATAAAACTCCCTTGTAACTTCCCAACCTGAAAATTCATGTAATCTTGCTAGACAATCTCCAATAGCAGCACCTCTTCCATGACCAACATGCAAAGGCCCTGTTGGGTTTGCTGAGACAAATTCAATTTGGATTTTTTGATTATTCCCATTAGTATTTTTTCCGTACTCTTTATTTTTATTGATGACATTTGTAATTGTTTGGTATTGTGAATGTTGGCTTAAATAAAAATTAAGGAATCCTGCTCCTGCTACATCGATTTTTTTGAAAACATCATCGGTAGGTATAAGATTTATTATTTCTTGCGCAATCTCCCTAGGAGACTTGTTTAGTTTTTTAGAAAGTATCAACGCTATGTTGCAGGACAGATCACCATGCTCTATAAGTTTTGGCCGTTCCAAAATAATTTGAGCACGGGATATATCAGGCGCCATTTTTTTGACTATTGAAAAAAGTAAATCAGTAAGGTGAGCTTTCACAAGGTTACAATTATATTAAAAGAGGTATTTTACCCTATCCTGTAATTAACTTCTTAAGGAATCATATGCATTTAGCATGAATGAAGAAAAAAAAATATTAAAAGTTGCTTTAGATGTTCCAATAGATCAATTGTTTGATTATTTAAGTGATGGATCATCGGTTTTATTGGGCCAACAGGTTAAAGTGCCTTTTGGGAGAAGAGTTGTCATTGGCGTGGTCTGCGAATTTGCTGGTAGCTCTGCTTTGTCAGCTAACAAACTAAAAAAGATTATTAGCACAGACAACGAAGTACTTTGTGATAAAGAGCTTTTGCATCTTATAAAATTTAGTGCCAATTATTATCATCATCCAATTGGCCAATCTATTTTATCAATCATTCCGACGAATATTAAACAAGATAAAAATGTAACCCTTAGAAAGGAAATGGTATATAAAGCCTCCTCTAAGCTAACAAAAGATTGGGTAATGACAATTCCAAATCGTCAACAAACGAAAAAAAAATTAGCAGATATATTGATCAAACAATCCATACGTCAATCCTCATTAAAAAATATCGCATCAAATGCAACAAAAGTAATTCAAGAACTAAAATTACTTGGTATTTGCAGTGAAGAAGAGTGGTCTCCAAAAATTGAAAATAAAGAAAACAAAGCACCTAACCTAAATAAAGAGCAAATAGCTGCTATTAATCAAATAAATAAAGATAAATTTTTTCATCCTTGGCTTTTATTTGGAATCACTGGCAGTGGTAAAACAGAAGTTTATTTAAATCTAATACATAACTTTTTAAAAGAGGACGATGCACAAATCCTTGTGCTTGTACCTGAGATTAATTTAACACCGCAACTTGAAAATCGTTTTCGTAAACGATTTCAGCATACAAAAATTGTAACACTTCATAGTAACCTAAATACATCAGAAAGATTAGCTAATTGGCGTCAAGCAAGATCAGGAGAGGCACAAATTATTTTAGGAACACGTCTAGCAATTTATACACCAATAAAACATCTTAAATTAATTATTATTGATGAAGAGCATGATATGTCTTTTAAACAACAAGAGGGATTGAAATATCATGCAAGAGATATTGCATTGGTAAGAGCGCGCAATCTAAATATACCCATTGTACTGGGGACAGCTACCCCATCATTAGAAAGTTGGTTAAATACAAAGTTGATGAATGCAAAATATAAGTTACTTAAATTAAATAAGCGAGCTGTAGCAGAATCATCATTACCTACTATAAAAATTATCCCAACTAATCAGGATAGAAATAACCCAATATCTCCACTTATAATGAAAGCCATTCAAAAACGAATGGATCGAAAAGAGCAGGTATTAGTTTTTATTAACAGACGTGGTTTTGCTCCGGTGCTTGTTTGTGGAAGTTGCGGATGGAGTGCTAATTGTAAAAGGTGCAGCGCAAAACTGGTCGTTCATTTAAATCAAAAAAGGATGAAATGCCATCATTGCGGTTATGAGCGAAAGATGTATGTTCAGTGTGAGGATTGCGGAAACACTGATTTGCATCCTGTAGGCTCAGGGACACAAAGGGTAGAGGATTCTTTAAGGGAAATGATACCAACGGCTAAGGTGGTACGTGTTGATAGAGATAGCATGCGAAAAAAAAATGCCCTAGAAAATCTTTTTAAAGAAACGAATCAGGGGAAGGTTGATATTTTAGTTGGGACACAAATGTTGGCGAAAGGCCATGATTTTCCCAATTTAACTTTGGTAATAGTATTGGGTGCAGATAATGCCCTTTATAGTACAGATTTGCGTGCTTCGGAAAGGCTTTTTTCACAGCTTATGCAAGTTGCTGGTAGGGCGGGAAGAGGTAGTCTTAAAGGAGAGGTAATGATCGAAACAAATTTTCCTAATCATCCTATATTTAAGGCTGTAAAGTCTCATGATTATGAAGCATATGCAAATAGTCTTTTGGATGAACGTAAATTCTTAGACTTACCTCCTTATTCATATAGTGCAATTCTCAAAGCAGAATCAAAAAAACTAGCTTTAGTTGAGATTTTTACCAATGATGTTTCTGAATGGGCAGAACAAATAAGTTCAGAAGTGCAGATTTTTGGCCCTGTAAGACCAGTGATGGAACGTGTAAATGGTTATGAGCGTATAAATATATATGTGCAATCACTTGAAAGAAAAAATATACAAAATATGTTAAATATTTGGCTTCATCAGATAAGACAGCATCCTTTAGCGAATAAGATAAAATGGAACATAGATGTTGATCCAATATAACTAAGAGCTACAATTTTATGAGTAAAAAATTACCAAATGTTATGACTTTTTCTGTAACAGATGCAACTTCTGGTGCTGGTTTACAGGCTGATGTTTTAACAATAGCGAGCTTGAGATGTAATCCATTGTCGATTGTAACAGGTGTATCAGTGCAAGATACGATTGGAGTTAGAGGTTTAACTGCAATCAATGCAGAATTAGTAAATGATCAAACTAGGACTATTTTAGAAGATATGGAGATATCTGCTTTTAAATGTGGCTTACTGGGTAGTGTTGAGAGCATAAGAATTATTGCAGAAATTTTAGAAGATTATCCTTCGATACCTTTAATTATTGATCCTGTTCTAGCTTCAGGAAGAGGAGATGATCTGGTAAATGCAGAAATGATGAAAGCAATGTTGGAACTTTTATTCCCCAAGAGTTACCTAATTACACCCAACAGCCACGAGGCAAAAAGATTAGTAATTGAAGGTAACGAAAATTTTGAGGATGTATGCATTGATTTATGCGTTGAGAGACTTAAATTGCTTGGATGTAAAAATATATTAATAACAGGAGCAGATGAAACCACTGAAAAAGTGATTAATACTCTTTATGAAAAATCCGGTACAGTAAATCCTTTTCATTGGGATCGATTACCGGAGGTTTATCATGGCTCAGGGTGCACTTTAGCTTCTGCTGTTTCAGCTTATCTTGCATTGGGGTTTAATTTAAAAACGGCTGTAGAGGAAGCACAAATATATACCTGGAAATCCTTAAAAAATGCTTCAAAGCCTGGAAAGGGACAATATATTCCAGACAGACTATACGATATGATGGAAGAAAAAGACAATGCTAGATCCAGTAATAATTAGAGGTCTATATGCAATTACTCCTGATCGCACTGATGACGATTTATTAATAAGTCAAGTTGAACAGGTAATAAATGGGGGAGTAAAACTAATTCAGTACAGAGCAAAGACAATCGGTAAAAATCAAAAAAAATTACAAGCATCAGCGTTAAAAGAGTTGTGTGATAAAAGAAATGTTAGACTGATTATCAACGACGATATTAAATTATCGATGCATTTAGATGCATTTGGCGTACATTTAGGGAAAGATGACGACACGATCAATAAAGCAAGAAAAATACTTGGACCAAATAAGTGTATCGGTGTTTCTTGCTACAATTCAATCGATAGAGCTAAAGAAGCGCATAAAGATAGGGCAGATTATATTGCTTTCGGAGCATTTTACCCGACCCCTACCAAGCCTCATGCTCCGAGAGCCTCTGCAGAGCTTATAGCGCAAGCAAGGACTTTTTATAAGTTACCCATCGTAGCTATTGGTGGAATTACCCTAGAAAATATTCCAAATTTATTGGATAAAGATATTAATGCAGTGGCATTGATATCATCTATTTTTAATGCTGGTAATATTGAGGCTAGAACAAGAAAAATTTGTAACCTTTTAGAAAGTAATCAGCATGAATAAAAATCTAAGTTTATTTGAGCAATCTCAAACACTTATTCCAGGTGGTGTAAATTCCCCCGTTAGAGCATTTGGGTCAGTTGGTGGCACCCCCATCTTTTTTAAAAAAGGTTTAGGAAGTCGTTTATGGGATGAAAATGACAAGGAATATATTGATTATATTAATTCCTGGGGACCGATGATTTTAGGGCATGCTAATCCAGAAGTTTTGGACGCAGTTAAGCAAGCATCCCAAAATAGCTTATCTTTTGGGGCACCTACCTCTCGTGAGTTGGCTATCGCTGAAGAAATAATAAAATTAGTTCCAAGCATAGAACAAGTTCGTTTGGTTAGTAGTGGAACGGAGGCAACCATGAGTGCTATTCGAGTTGCGAGGGGATATACAGGAAGAGATAAGATTGTAAAGTTTGAGGGTTGCTATCATGGGCATGCGGATGCCTTACTGGTTAAAGCAGGATCTGGAGCTTTAACTTTTGGCCAACCAAGTTCAGCAGGGGTTCCAGAGGATGTTGCTAAGCATACGCTAACACTTCCTTATAATCATACGCAGGCATTTGAGGATTTATTTGCCTCATCTGGTGATGAGATAGCATGCGTTATTATTGAGCCTGTAGTAGGTAATATGAACTTAATTATCCCGCATCAAGAATTTCTTCAATCGCTACGAACCCTTTGTACTAAGCATGGTGCCGTATTAATTTTTGACGAGGTAATGACAGGCTTTAGAGTAGACCTAGGAGGTGCACAGACTTTATTTGATGTCATCCCAGATATGACAACTTTAGGCAAGGTTATAGGAGGAGGTTTGCCAGTTGGGGCATTTGGTGGAAAAAAAGAAATTATGCAACAACTTGCCCCATTGGGACCTGTTTACCAAGCAGGTACATTGTCAGGAAATCCAGTCGCCGTAGCAGCAGGATTAAAAACCCTAGAATTAATTCAACGTCCACACTTTTTTACTAAGCTAAGTGCCATAACAAGCAATTTAGTCGATGGATTGACGGCATCTGCACAGCAAAAGAATATTGATTTTTGCGCTCGTCATGTTGGTGGTATGTTTGGTATGTATTTTAGTAAAAAAGCCCCAGATAGTTTTGATGAAATTATGCAGTCAGATAGGGATGCATTTAAAAAGTTTTTCCATTTAATGTTGAATGAGGGCATCTATTTTGGTCCATCAGCATTTGAAGCTGGTTTTGTTTCTGCAGTACACTCGGAAGAGGATATCAAACTTACCTTAAAAGCAGCTGATAAAGCCTTTAATACGCTATGAACTTATTGATTTAAATCCAATCATAATATTGAATAAAAGACCGAAAGGTTATAAAATCTACCGTCCCAATCAATAAAGTAGACGATTTATAAATGAAGCATCTTACTACGCCAAAAAAACAAGGATTATATACTCCCAAAAATGAACATGATTCATGTGGTGTTGGTTTTGTGGCGAATAGCCAAGGCGAAAAAAGTCATAAGATAGTCACCCAGGGACTTGAAATTCTCACGAACTTAACGCATAGGGGGGCCACTGGCTACGATCCTAAGTTAGGAGATGGAGCCGGTATTTTGATCCAAATTCCAGATTTATTATTTCAAAAAAAAGGGAAAGAGCTAGGTATAAAAATTCCCGAGGCCGGTAATTATGGGGTCGGTATGTTATTTCTTCCTCAGGATGAAAAGCTCAGAAAAGCATGTGAGGAAATAATATCTAAGGTTATTGTGGAAGAGGAACAAACGGAACTTGGCTGGAGAGATGTACCAATAAACAATAAAAAAATCGCTCAAGCAGCTAAGGATGTTGAGCCGTTTATACGTCAGATTTTTATCGGGCGGGGCGAATTTACAGATGGGCAAGCAGCATTTGAAAGAAAATTATTTGTAATAAGAAAAAGAATTGAAAATCTTATTTTAGACTTAAAAGTTTCTGATCCGGCTAACTTTTACATTACATCGATGTCATCACGAACTATTATTTATAAGGGAATGCTGTTAGCCAATGAGGTAGGTACCTATTTTCCAGATCTTCTTGATAAAACATGTGAATCTGCCCTAGCGCTTGTTCATCAAAGATTCTCAACAAATACTTTCCCTTCATGGGATCTTGCTCATCCTTTTAGAATGATTGCTCATAACGGAGAAATTAATACAGTTCAAGGGAACGAAAATTGGATAACTGCACGACATGAAAAAATGAAGTCAATGTTACTAGGCGATGATTTAGACAAGCTATGGCCGCTTATTCCGGAAGGACAATCAGATTCGGCAAGTTTTGATAATTGTTTAGAATTACTTGTAGCAGGTGGATACAGCCTCCCTCATGCGATGATGATGTTAATCCCTGAAGCTTGGTCTGGCAACCCATTAATGAATAAAGAAAGAAAAGCTTTTTATGAATATCATGCAGCATTAATGGAACCATGGGATGGACCAGCTGCTGTAGCTTTTACCGACGGACAAATGATTGGTGCAACTCTTGATAGAAATGGTTTAAGACCAGCCCGATATTTAATGACGGATGAAGGGGTAGTAATGATGGCCTCTGAAATGGGAGTTTTAAAATTTCCGGAGGAAAAAATAATTAAAAAATGGCGTCTTGAGCCAGGGAAAATGCTTCTTATTGATTTACAAGCAGGAAGAATTATTGATGATGGTGAAGTGAAAAAATTATTAGCTAGTGCTAAGCCCTATGAAAAGTGGATAAAGCGATCTAGATTTCTTCTTAGTGATATTAAAAATTCAAAAAGTAATAAATTCAGCCTTCAAGAATCACTATTAGATACACAGCAAGCTTTTGGATTTACTCAGGAAGATATTAATTTTATTATTAAACCGATGATTGATGCTGGCCAAGAACCTTCCGGATCTATGGGAAATGATGCAGCTCTTCCAGTATTGTCTAACAAACCAAAAGTGCTTTATAACTATTTCAAACAACTTTTTGCTCAAGTTACTAATCCTCCAATTGACCCAATAAGAGAAGAGTTAGTTATGTCTTTGGTTACCTTTATTGGACCAAGACCTAATCTATTAGGGATCGAAGAAGATAATCCACCAAAGCGTTTAGAGGCAAATCAACCAGTTCTTACTATTGAGGAACTCTAAAAGTTAAAAAATATCGAAAATCTAACTAATAAACAATTTAAATCGATTCTTCTTGATACCACTTATACAGTAGGAAACGATGAATCAGACGGACAGGCTTTAGAAAGAGCAGTTTTGAGAATATGTGATGAGGCAAATAAATCTGTGCGGGAAGGGTATAACATTATCATCTTATCCGACAGGCTTTCCGATAATAAAAGGCAAGCAATTCCTGCATTATTGGCATGCTCTGCCACGCACCAGTATTTAGTTAAAGCGGGTAATAGAACGAATACCGGATTAGTTATTGATACAGGCTCGGCTCGTGAAGTTCATCATTTTGCTTTACTGGCTGGGTATGGTGCAGAAGCCGTTTGTCCATGGCTCACTTTTGAAACAATAAATTCCCTTACAAATGATTTTGGTTCAGCTCAAGAAAAATTTATTAAAGCAATTGGTAAGGGACTCTACAAAGTCATGTCGAAAATGGGTATTTCAACATACCAATCTTATTGTGGTGCGCAAATATTTGAAGCAGTAGGTCTTAATCAAATTTTTGTGGATAAATATTTTAAAGGTACGTCTACAAATATTGAAGGAATTGGTATTAAGGAAATAGCTGAAGAGGTCAGTCAAATTCATAAAGCTGCATTTGGTAGCGATCCTGTTCTAATGAACGCACTTGATGCTGGGGGCGAATATGCATTCAGAATACGTGGCGAAGAACATATGTGGAATCCTGAATCGATTGCTAAATTACAACACGCCACCAGAAAGAAAGAATTCGGAACGTATAAAGAGTATGCAGAGCTCATTAACAATCAAACAAAAAAACATAAAACCTTAAGAGGATTATTTTCTTTTAAAAAAACAAAATCGGTACCTTTAGATTCAGTCGAATCTGCCAAGGAAATTGTCAAAAGATTTACTACTGGAGCAATGTCTTTAGGGTCAATATCGACCGAAGCACACTCCACGCTTGCTGTTGCTATGAACCGTATTGGTGGTAAATCAAATACGGGTGAAGGGGGTGAGGATAAAAAACGTTTTATACCCATTACAAAAGATTCTTCAATAGCCGAGCATCTCGGCAGTGAACTTATTGAGTCAAATTTCCCCTTGGTCGCTGGAGATTCTATGCGCTCAAGAATCAAACAAGTAGCATCAGGACGCTTTGGAGTGACGGCTGAATATCTATCAGCTGCAGATCAAATACAGATTAAAATGGCACAAGGAGCAAAACCTGGTGAGGGTGGACAGCTCCCCGGGCATAAAGTAAGCCCATATATAGCTAAGTTACGATTTTCAGTTCCTGGAGTTGGGTTAATATCGCCACCTCCGCATCATGATATTTATTCTATTGAAGACTTAGCGCAACTTATTCATGATTTAAAAAATGCAAATCCTAATGCAAGCATTTCAGTAAAATTAGTCTCCGAGACAGGGGTAGGAACTGTTGCAGCGGGCGTTGCAAAAGCAAAATCAGATCATATTGTAATAGCTGGGCATGATGGTGGAACGGGTGCATCTCCATTATCATCTATTAAACATGCAGGCACTCCATGGGAAATTGGTTTAGCTGAAACTCAACAAACACTTGTATTAAATCAGTTAAGAGGACGCGTTGTCCTGCAAGTAGATGGGCAAATGAAAACAGGTCGTGATGTGGTGGTAGGCGCTTTACTTGGGGCAGATGAGTTTGGTTTTGCTACAGCTCCTTTGGTGGTTGAAGGATGTATTATGATGCGTAAATGCCATCTTAATACTTGTCCTGTGGGTATTGCGACACAAGATCCCGAGCTGAGGAAGAGATTTACAGGACAGCCAGAACATGTGGTGAATTTCTTTTTCTTTTTAGCTGAAGAAATTCGTGAAATTATGGCATCACTTGGAGTAAAGAAATTTAACGAATTAATTGGTCGAAGTGATTTGTTAGATATGCAAGAGGGTATCGATCATTGGAAAATTCAAGGATTAGATTTTAGTAAGATATTCCATCAGCCTGATATGAGCAAAGATGTTTCACGTTATAACGTTGAGGGTCAATACCATGGTTTAGATAAAGCAATTGATCATGAGTTAATTAGCAAAGCAATGAATGCAATCGAAACACAAAAATCCATAGAATTTGATATGCCAATCACTAATACCAATCGGACAGTAGGCACCATGTTGTCCCATGAAATTGCTAAACGTTATGGAAATAAGGGGCTTCCAGACAATACTATAACAGTGAACCTCGCAGGGACTGCCGGGCAAAGTTTTGGTGCATTCTTAGCTAAAGGAGTTACTTTTAATCTTCATGGTGAGGGTAATGATTACGTCGGTAAGGGGTTATGTGGCGGGAAAATTATTATAAGGCCACCACAAGATTTTAAAGGATTAAATGATCAAAATATTATCGTCGGCAATACTGTAATGTATGGCGCTACGGCAGGAGAAACCTTTTTTAGAGGAATTGCCGGCGAAAGATTTTGTGTCAGAAATTCAGGTGCTTCGGCGGTGGTAGAGGGATTAGGAAATCATGGCTGTGAATACATGACTGGGGGTACGGTTGTAGTATTAGGAGAGACAGGGCAAAACTTTGCTGCAGGTATGTCTGGCGGTGTTGCATATATATATGATCCAGATGGAACATTTGAGCAATCTTGTAATCCATCTATGGTGACTTTGGAGAAAGTTGAAAAAGAAAATATTCAACCCAAAGGTCCAAGACATTTAGATCAATCAGATGAAACTATCTTGAAAAATTTAATTGGTAAACACCAAAAGCTTACTGATAGTTCAATTGCAAAGGATATATTACATGATTGGGAAAAAGAACTTGATAAGTTCATAAAAGTCATGCCAAATGAATATAAGAGAGCGTTAAATGATATGCATAAAGCTACAATCAAGGAGGTAGCGTAAGTGGGTAAAGTTACTGGATTTATGGAATTTCCAAGAATTTCTGAAGGAAATATTCCTCCTGCAGAAAGGGTAAAGAATTATAAAGAGTTTGTCCTGCATCTATCCGATGAAGAGGCAAAAACGCAGGGTGCAAGATGTATGGATTGCGGCATCCCTTTTTGCAACAATGGATGTCCTGTAAATAATATTATTCCTGATTGGAATGATTTAGTTTTCCAACAAAATTGGAGACAAGCCTTAGACGTTCTGCATTCGACAAACAATTTTCCAGAGTTTACGGGAAGAATATGTCCAGCACCATGTGAGGCATCATGCACACTCAATATTAATTCAGATCCCGTCGGCATTAAATCTATTGAGCATGCCATCATTGATAAAGCATGGGAAAATAATTGGGTTAAGCCTCAGCCTCCTAAAAATAAAACAGGTAAAAAGATAGCTATAGTTGGATCGGGACCAGCAGGTATGGCTGCGGCACAACAATTAGCAAGGGTTGGTCATAATGTAGTTGTATATGAAAAAAATGATCGTATTGGCGGTCTTTTACGATACGGAATTCCAGATTTTAAAATGGAAAAAACTCATATCGATAGACGAGTTTCTCAGATGGAAGCTGAAGGTGTTACTTTTAAAGTGAATCAAAATGTTGGTGAAAATGTAGACCCAGACCAATTAATTAAGGAATATGATTCTATTGTTCTTTCCGGGGGTGCTGAGTGGCCTAGAGATTTACCGGTACCAGGACGAGAATTAGATGGTGTTCATTTTGCGATGGATTTTTTACCAAATCAAAATAAAGTTGTAGCGGGTGATAAGGTGAAAGACCAAATTACAGCCACAGGAAAAAATGTAGTGGTTATTGGTGGTGGTGATACAGGTTCTGATTGTGTTGGTACCTCAAATCGTCATGGTGCATCATCTGTTAATCAGTTTGAGTTGATGCCTCAACCACCTGAAAAAGAAAATAAATCATTAGTTTGGCCTTATTGGCCATTAAAAATGAGAACTTCTAGCTCTCATGAAGAGGGCTGTGAAAGAGACTGGTCCATTGCTACCAAATCTTTTAAGGGTGAAAATGGAAAAGTAAAAGAATTGGTCGCGGCAAAAGTTCAATGGAAAGATGGCAAGATGCAGGAAGTGCCAAACTCTGAATTTACTATGAAAGCAGACTTAGTGCTTTTGGCTATGGGTTTTATTAGTCCACAACAAAAAATTCTTGATAAATTTGGAATCGAAAAAGATGCTAGAGGTAATGCAAAAGCAGAAACAGAGGGCGATAAAAGTTATGCAACATCAAGAAAAAAAGTTTTTGCTGCTGGAGATATGCGAAGAGGACAATCCTTAGTGGTATGGGCAATAAGAGAAGGTCGTCAATGTGCTAAAGCGGTTGACGAATTCTTAATGGGTTCGAGTACACTCCCTCGTTAATTCAACATTGTGAAATCTACTATTCATAATGATGTTTTTCTTAAGACATTAAATCATCAATCTACCCCCTACACCCCAGTATGGATGATGCGACAGGCGGGAAGATATTTGCCAGAGTATCGTGAGAGTAGAAAGAATGCGGGTAGTTTTTTAGAGCTATGTAAGAATACCGAATTCGCAACAGAGGTAACGTTGCAGCCGCTTGACCGATATCCTCTCTTAGATGCCGCTATTTTATTTTCTGATATATTAACTGTTCCGGATGCTATGGGTCTTGGGCTTCACTTTGTTGATGGCGAGGGACCTAAATTTCATAAACCACTACTTGATGAAAAATCTGTCCAAAAACTCGATGTTCCTGATGTTGAAAATGATTTGGCTTATGTCTTTGATGCTGTTAAATCGATAAAAAAATCTTTAAATGGACGAGTTCCTTTAATAGGATTTGCAGGAAGTCCTTGGACCTTGGCAACTTATATGATCGAGGGTCAGGGCGGAACAGGATTTTTAAATATTAAAAAAATGCTTTATACACGTCCTGATCTAATTCACCATATATTAAAAATAACTGCAGAGTCGGTATCTTTATATTTAGCAAAACAAATTGAGGCTGGTGTCGATGTTGTAATGATTTTTGATTCATGGGGAGGCGTTCTAACACATGAAGAATACGAGACACATTCGTTAAATTACATGAAAGTTATTATTGCTAATTTAAATTTAATGGGTTTTGAAGATACACCTAAGATTATTTTTAGCAAAGGCGGAGGCCAATGGATTGATAAACAGGCTAAAAGTGGTGCAGATGCATTAGGTATTGATTGGCAAACAAATTTAGGTGAAGCAAGGAAAATAGTTAATGACAAAATAGTACTGCAGGGAAATCTTGATCCCGCAATTCTTTTATCAACCACAAAAGCTATTAAGGAGGCAGTAAGAAAAGTTCTAGATAGTTATGGTCATGGAGAGGGCCATATTTTTAATTTAGGACATGGCATTACTCAATTTACTCCGCCTGAAAATGTAGAATGTATGCTTGAAGAGATAAGAAATTATAGTAAAAAATTTCACTCTGGTAATTAATAGAATTTATATTATATAAACTATTTACAAGAAAATTTATCACTATCATTTTTTTGATTGCATCCTAATTCAGGTATATTTACATAAAAACCTAAAAGGCCCTCAGTTAGCCCATTAAATTTTGTATTCCGTTCATTAGCTAGATTTTTATTAATTGATTTGATATTTTGTATAATCCAAATATCATGGGCTAGTAATAAAGCTTCTTTAATGGTACTTTTTTCTGCATCTTTAAATGTGTGATTAATAATTTGATTGAATATTTTAGATTCTTCTGTTTTCAAAAAAGTGCCAAACAGTATTTTTTCCATTTCTATTCTAAATTTCACAATACAGCCAGCTCTTGCTAATACGGGAGAAATAATAATTAATTTATTCGCATGTGCTTCCAACCCTGCTCCATTATCTTTGACCTCCATGATTTTTTTAGCACGTTCTTCAAGGATAGTAGTGAGATTCGATTCACATTTTTTTCTTATGGATTTAAAATGTTGAATAAAGAACTTATCTAATTTTTTCACCTGCGAATCAGCTGACTCTGCATTTATTATTTTTTGAATATTGTCTTTAGTTTCTGTTTCAGCTAATACTCCTAAACAAAAAGGCATGAGTAAGAAAAAGGTAAGTATTTTTTTCATTAATGTTTTATAGCCTTATCTATACCAATACCTGTTTGGGATCTAAAAAATTGAGAGTTAAATCTTGATTTTACTAATTGAGCATCTTCTGATTTATCTATTATGGAAAAAAACCATATCCCAAGAAAAGTTATACTCATGGAGAATAATGCAGGATATTTATAGGGGAAAATTGGTTGGGAATTTTTAAACACATCTACCCAAACAACCGGTCCTAAAATTACTAGAATGATGGCAGTGAGTAACCCTGCTGATCCACCAATCACAGCACCCTTGGTGGTTAAATTTTTCCAATAAATAGATAGAAGAAGGATAGGAAAGTTGGTACTCGCCGCAATAGCAAATGCTAACCCAACCATAAATGCCACATTTTGACTTTCAAAAATAATACCGAGAAAGATTGCTAGTAAGCCTAATGCAATAGTAGCAATTTTCGAAACTTGCATCTCTTTTTTTTCATTTATTTTTTTATGATTGAAAACATTTGCATATAGGTCATGAGATATTGCTGATGCACCAGCCAGAGTTAAGCCTGACACAACTGCTAATATCGTCGCAAAAGCCACAGCTGAAATAAATCCTAATAACACTTCGCCTCCCACTGCATGAGCTAAATGAATTGCTGCCATGTTATTTTTTCCAATAAGACCACCAAGATCATCAAGATATAGAGGATTTTGTGATACTAAAATAATTGCTCCAAATCCAATAATAAAAGTCAAAATGTAAAAGTAACCAATAAAACCAGTAGCATAAACAACTGATTTTCTTGCTTGAACAGCATCTTTTACAGTAAAAAATCGCATTAGAATATGAGGTAATCCTGCAGTACCGAACATTAAAGCAAGACCAAGTGAAATCGCAGATATAGGATCCGAAATTAATCCACCAGGAGCTAAAATATCAATTCCTTTGGAGTGAATATTTGTTGCCTCAATAAAAAATAGATTTAAGTTGAAATCAAATTCTTGCAAGACAAGTATTGATATTAAAGATGCTCCAGAAAGCAATAATATTGCCTTGATAATTTGGACCCATGTTGTGGCAAGCATTCCGCCGAATGTTACATAAAGAATCATTAATCCACCAACAATTAATACCGCAGCATAGTAGGGAAGTCCAAATAATATTTCAATAAGTTTTCCAGCTCCCACCATCTGTGCGATTAAGTACAAAATAACCGTAAATAATGATCCGCATGCTGCAAGTAATCTTATGGGCTTTTGTTTTAAACGAAAAGAAGCAACATCGGCGAAACTATATTTACCTAAATTTCTTAATGGCTCAGCGATCAGTAAAAGAATGATTGGCCACCCAACTAAAAAACCAATTGAATAAATTAAACCATCAAATCCAGTTAGGTATACGAGACCAGAAATTCCCAAAAAAGAAGCTGCGGACATAAAATCACCGGAAATTGCTAAACCATTTTGAAATCCTGTAATTTCTCCTCCAGCAGTATAAAAACTTTTTGCAGTTTTAGTTCTCTTTGAGGCCCAATAAGTTATATATAGAGTTAGCCCAACAAATATAATAAACATTGATATCGCTATATTTTCTATAAAAAATTCAATCATTTTTTATCTTTTCAATCAAAGGTTGTAATTTTTTATTGGCAAGGTAAACATATACAAGAGTTACAAAGAAAATTAGTAATATTAATAAAAATCCTAAAAGGATTCCTATTGAAATATTTAATCCCTGAAACATTTGACCAAAGAAAGATGGATTAAAAGCTATCACCCCAATGAAACCAAAGTACCCTAAAATTGTTATGAACAAAAGTGATGTGATAATTTGAGATCTAGTTTTACTTAATTGATTGTATAGAAGTTCTGTTTTATTTTCTGTCATTATTGATTAAATGGCTTTAAAGCTAAAGGTTACATTATGTAGTTAATATAGCCAATTAAAAAGAGAGGTATTTAAAAGCTAAAATTAACTAATATCGCATTATCTTTTTTTAAATATGCCCATAAAGACCAACCAGTTACTCCAATTCCGTGAATTAGAATATTATAAGGGTAGATGTTTAAGTTTGTCAGTAAAATTCCCATAAGTACAAACAATGTACTAAACCATTTTAGATTTATTAATAACATTATTACTCCTTGTTTTTTTAAAGCTTAGAAAAGAAATATTGTTTGGAAAATTATTTTATAAAATATATATTCAATTGATAAAAAAGCTGCAAACTAGTTTAATGCTTGATTTATTTTAATATATGCATTCTTGGCTAAATCTTTTCTACTTTGCTTATATTTTATACTTGGCAAGATAATTAAATTGGCATTAATATTTTTTAATTTAATCGAATTTAATAATGATTTGAATAAGCTCATATCTCCACAATATGAAGGTGCCGCAGTAAATTTATTTTGATTAGTGTATTTAATACAAATTGGAAGGATATTTTTATTTGTATTAATTGCTGTTTGAAATAAATTACTTTTAAATGGAAGTAAAGAAGATCCATCAGTAGCAGTGCCTTCAGGAAAAAAATATACAGATCCCTTTTTTTCTAAAAAAAATTCAATTTGATCGGATGTGTTTTTAAGATCTGACAATTTTTCTCTATTAATAAAAATAGTATTTGCAGATTTAGTTAATTTTCCTATTAGTGGCCAATTAGCAACGCTTGCTTTTGATAAAAAGGTTACGGGATAAATCGAGTTTATGAGAAAGATATCTATCCAAGATATATGATTGCTTACAATGAGGTAATTATTCTTGCTTAAAATAGTATTTATATCTTTATCTACAGTTAAATTAATATGTAGTATTTTTAATAATTTTGAGGACCATGATTTAATAAATTGCTTTTTAGGATTCTCATTAATATATAAGATATATAGAGAGAAGAAAAATCCATAAAATAAGTGCAGGAAAATTGATATTATTTTAATCACTATTTTTTTATTTATATTCTAGTTAATTAAGGAAGACTATAGACACTAATAAAATCTCCTTGTTTATAGCCCATAATTTTATTTCCACCAGAAACCACCGCTATATATTGTTTACCATCGATCACATAAGATATGGGGGGAGCATTTACTCCAGCGTCTATAGAAGTTGTCCATAATATTTCTCCTGTCTTAGCATCACTTGCGTTGAAACGACCATTACCCTCACCAAAAAAAACTAAATTACCCTTTGTTGCAAGGGTGCCACCTAGCATTGGTTGATCCATTTTTTTTTGCCAGATAATTTTACCCGTTGATAAGTTTAGTGCAGATAGAACACCCCATTGATCATCTTGCGTTGGCTCAGAACTAGTATATTTAATAATATTATTACCGATATTTTTTTCATTAAGGGTATATTTTATGGGTGCGTGAATGCCAGAAATATAAGCAAGGTGAAGGTCGATATTCATGCTTACTGGCGACCAATTGGAGCCACCCAAAATACCAGGATATATAATAGTGCCCTCTTCTGTTGCCTCAGCGAACATATTTTTTTGTGGAACAAAGGGCTCTGACTTTAGCAGGAGTTCTCCGGTATCTCTATTATGTATATAAAACCAACCAGTTTTTCCTGCCTGCCCCACCGCAGGAACCACCTTGCCCTCATGTAAGGTATGAAAAATTACTGGAGGACTTGCGACATCATATCCCCAGGTATCATGAGGCACTTGCTGATAAAACCATTTGAGCTTACCTGTGTTTGCATCTAGCGCTACTAATGAAACGGTATATAAATTGTCCCCTGGCCTGCTATCCCCACTCATTTGCGGGGATGGGTTGCCAGTCCCAAAGAATAAAGTATTAGTATCTTTGTCGATGGCAGGGGTGGTCCAAGCTGAACCTCCCCCATATTTTGCTGCATCAGGATATTTTTCTAAATGATCTCTTTCATATTGTAAATCTCTGTTTAATACTTCCCCATCTTTTGTATAGTTACTAAAATTACCTTCCCATCCTTCCTCCGGAATGGTGTCAAACTGCCATATTTTTTTTCCAGAGTAAATATCATATGCGGCTAGAAAACCAGGCCGACCAAATCTTCCAGCAACACCTACCACAGATGCTAGGGGAGCATCTTTCTCAGCATCGTCTAAATGAAGCCCATAGCCTACCCCGGTAATACCTATAATTACTTTATTTTCATAGACTACCGGTGCCATGGAGATACCAACCCCAGTGCCACCACTTACTTTTCTCTTTTGATTTGGGTCTTCACTATTTAATGCAGTAATTGTTTCTGTTTGGACAACATTATTTACCACATTGATATCCCATAATTTTTCCCCAGTTTTACTGTCTAGAGATATCAGTCTTGCATCGACTGTACCCATAAATAGTTGTCCGTTATGTATTGCGAGTCCTCGATTAGATGGACCACAACACATTTTCCAGTCACGATTTCGCTTATGCTCATACCTCCATAGTACCTTTCCAGTTTTTGCGTTCATGGCAATGACATGATTAAAGGGCAAAGATACATACATAATTCCTTGATGTACGATGGGAGTTGATTGAAAAGTTGCCTTTATGCCAGTTTGGTGTTGCCATGCTAGTTTCAGGCTGCCAACATTCTTATCATTGATCTCATCAATAACTGCATAACGTTGATTGGTTAAATCTTTTCCATAGGATGACCAATCTTGATCGGATGGCTTACAACCCATTAAGCAAACAATTAGGGTAAATAGAAAAATTTTATAAAGACGCATAACTATATATAGGTAGATATTGGTAAATTAAGCACACTTATTTTATCAGCAACACTTTGTAATTCTTTCTCAGACAGTCTTTCAATTTTTGCGGTTATTTTTTGCTCAGTTGGTCTTGCCAGACTATACAAATGAATACCTTTTAATTTTTTTTCATAATTTTTTAGAAATGAAATATATTGATCGATACTTTTTTTGGAGGGCAATTCGCCATTAATCTTAATCATACATGTTTGGATGATGGTAGGGGAAATATCTAAACACGATTCAAGATTTTTCTTGGTTGCATTAAGGCTTGGATTAATTTGATTAATCATTTTTATGTCATCATTATCAACGCTATCAATTTTAAACCATACTTCTTTTGGCGTTTGATTAATAAGACTCCAGGCATTTTGCACAGACTGGTCGGACATGTAGCTTCCATTAGTTATTAAACGAATGGTAATCAGATTATTTAATTTAAATTCATTTATAGCTGTGATGACTATATTAATTACCTCTTCAAATTCTTTAGCTGCCGTAGGCTCCCCATTTCCTGAAAAGGCAATGTCTTTTAAAAGAGTATCAGGTGGAGCATGATTGCTTAAGAAATTATTTTGGGTAATTTCATGAAGCCAAAAAAAGAGTTCTTCTTTTAGTAACTTAGTATCTATTGACTCAGGTTTTCCTCGAGTAAGGTTGGGAATTTCACAATAAATACATTGCCAGTTGCATGCATTATTCGTATTAAGATTGATGCCTAGAGATAGACCGCCTGCCCTTCTGGATAAAACTGGGTAGATATATTTTTTATCAAAAATCTTACGATCATGATTGAGGATACTTAATGTTGCCATGCGCTATTAATCTATAACAATGTATTTTTATATGATACTTGATTTATTTGTAATCCACATTGATTGATAAGCCTTAAGTATCAAAACTTCATGCGTACTACTTAATGGATTTCCAGAAATTAAATCAGCCCACATATCAGTTTCAATAAGATTTAGGTCAGAAAGTTGGATGGATACTTCTTTATTTGAAATATTATGGATAGCAAATATACTTTGATCACGGTCTAAACTTTGACGCCATAGCGCTAAAGTGTCATTACCTAAATTAAGGGTAAATTGGGTGGCATTGGGATGAAATGCAGGTTGTTCTTTTCTTAATTTAATCAATCTTAATAATTCTTGGTAAATTCTGGAATGATGATTATCTTCTGAGAGTTTTTGAATAAGGTTATCCATGGACCATTGATGCCGATTAATCGCCCTATTATGCCCGCTATGCTCTAACTTTTGATAATCATTTTCTGTACTAAGCAGGCTGTTAATATAAAAGGCAGGAATACCTTCAAGGGCTAACATAATAGTATGTGCAGCAATAAATCTTTCTTCTTGAAACCCATCATCATTATCATCGACATGAAATTTAAGTGCATCAAATAAAGCAATATTCATTTCATAAGGACGTTCACTTCCTTCGGTAGAACGATAGGATATTTTTCCTCCTGCTTTTTCAATATTACTTGCTAATTGATCAACCTCTGAGATCGATAAAATTTGTTCTACCGGTCTTAGACCAATACCATCATGACTAGCTATAAAATTGAAATAAGTTGTTCCAAACATTGCCGGTGGCATTGCCATTAGCCATTGCTTTATTTTTTCTGATTTACCATTTAATAGGGTAAATATAATAAGAGGAGGTAGCGCAAAATTATAAACAAGATGGGCTTCGTTGCGGTTACCAAAATAAGACAAATTTTCTCTATTAGGAATATTGGTTTCAGTAATCAAATAAATCTCATCAGAATAAAAATCAATGAGAGTTCTTATTAAACGAATGATTTCATGGGTTTGAGGAAGGTTGATGCATTTGGTACCTAACTCTTTCCAAATAAATGCTATTGCATCAAGCCTAAATATTTTACTACCATGATCGAGATAGGTACGAGTAATGTCAATCACCTCGAGCAATACATCTGGGTTCGAGAAATTCAGATCAGGTTGATCATGGCTAAAGGTGGACCATACAAGTTTTTTCCCATTGAGTGTTTCCACCTCTTGGAGCAGTGGGCTTGTCCTTGGTCTTGTAACTTCTGAAGTATCTGTATTTGGTTCAACTGATATAAAATAATGTTGTCCAGGATTCTTATTACTTTTAAATTGATCGAACCATTGACTTCTGGATGATACGTGATTAAAGACTAAATCAGTCATCAGCTTATATTTATTAGCAATAGTCTCAATATCTTCCCATGACCCAAAAGCATCATTAATATTCTTAAAGTCAATAACTGCAAATCCATCATCGGAGCTGTAGGGAAAATAGGGAAGTATATGTACGGAATTTATATAGTCATCGACATAAGTATTTAAAAATTTTTGGAGGCTTTGAAGCGGTATTTTTTCTTTCTCTACAATACTGTTAGCATAAGTTATCAGTATAATATCCTGCTGATTCCACTTAGTTTCATTGGGGTTTGGGATAATAGGACGATGATTTTTAAAAAAAATCTTTATTATATCTTCGGTTAATTCTTCATTATCTTGATCTTGATATATTTGATTGAGATGATGAAGAATTTTTGCATTTAATTTGTCATAAGGTGCGGACTTATCCATTATTTAGGAGTGTTCTTTCATATCCAGTTTTACAGCATGCATTATTTCCTCCCCTAATTCTGGACATGCACTATTCACTCTTGTCCAACTAGGAATAAAGGGAGTTTCCATAGGATGCTCTAAAAAATGTGATCCAGCATTCATAATATTTTCTGCAAATAGCTCCACTGCTTTTTCTTCCTCATGAATATCAAAAGAAAGCCCATTCATTTTTGCATCATTATTATAAGTTTCTACAAAATCTAACGCGATACGAAAGTAGGTAGCTTTTATTGATCGAAAGGTCTCGTTGTTAAATACAAGCCCTGTGGTTGCAAGTTTTCTAAAGATGGATTTACTGATATCAATCGACATTTTTGACAACCCTTTGCTTGCATCTGCCTCACTCAACTCTTGATGTTTATGATCGTATTTATCAGCAATATCTACTTGGCATATTCTATTATTGGCATAATTTCTATTCATTTCAGACAATACTCCAATTTCTAACCCCCAGTCACTAGGTATTCTGATGTCATTTAACACTTCGGTCCTAAGAGAAAATTCCCCAGATAAGGCATATCGGTAACTATTTAAGTACTCTAAATAATCATTAGCAGGAAATATTTTCATTAACGAACGAATTAAAGGCGTTACGAGTAATCGACACACTCGACCATTGATTTTATTTGTGGAAACGCGTGAGTAATAGCCTTTGCAAAATTGGTAATTAAAATTTGGATTTGCCACAGGATAAATTAAACGGGCGAGTAAATCTCGGGTATAGGTTACGATATCACAATCATGAAGGGCAACTGACTCTACTTGGTTGGCGGCTAAAAGGTAACCAAAGCAGTACCAAACATTTCTGCCTTTTCCCATTTCTTGAGGCGCTAATTTAAGTTTTTGTAGTTTTTTATCTAGCGCTTTTAATCTTGGCCCATCATTCCATAAAACAACATGTTCTTGAGGTAATTTCGAAAAATAATTTAAGGCATCTCTATATTCATATTTCGTTGCACGGTCAAGGCCAATAACAATTTGATGTAAATATTTTACATCTTTTAATTCTTTCACAATATTACCTAATGCAGGTGAGAGCAATTCAGAATACAATGAAGGAAGAACAAGCCCCATAGGCCTTGCTTTTGAAAAAGCGAGCAGTTCTTTTTCTAGGCTTTCAGTATCTTGAACTCGAAGATTATGAAGATTTGTAATAATGCCGTTTTGGTAAAAATCACTCATTGTTCATCCAATATATTAATTATTGCCTCATTCCAACCTCTAGGCCCAATTGCATCTGTGATAATTAAAGATGCATGCCCATTTATATTTGGCGGCAGTTTTTCTGGGTGCCTAACAACTATAGCTTTGTCGGCACAGTCCAACATATTAATATCATTTTCACTATCACCCAATCCTATGGTGGTTATTTTACCTTTTGTGATACTTTCATATCTTTTTTTGATCCATAATAGTGCATCACCCTTACTTTGTGGCCCAGAGACGGTCAAAAATCTTCCCCCTTGGGCAGCCGTTAAATTATTTTGTTGCAAAAGCTTTTTAAAAATAGTGAGGTTTTGCTCACTATCTTTCCAAATAAGAGGTTCAGTAAATTCTCTACGATAAGCTCTTTCACTGGCATGGATATCTAACCCAGTCTCTTTTTGAATACCTTTCGGTCCAAGGTCATAAAAGGATGTAAAAGAAAATTTTTTTTTTAAGATTTGCAATAAATTACTTATTTCCGAGTGGCTTGTACCCAGACTTACTTTATTGCCCTCAAAATATATTCCAGACCCATTTTCGTATATAAAAGGATCATGATTGTTAAGTTTTTTTCTAATGACTATCATTTCCTCATAAGTTTTACTGCTCGATAGTATTAAAGGAATTTCTCTTTTTTTTATAAGCTTTAATGCTGGCACAGCTTCTTTAAAAGAATAAGTATTATGATCTAGAAGTGTTGCATCTAAGTCAGAAAATATGAGTAACATATGATTTAATTTGAAGAATAGCTATCTTCAGTAAACTTCCAAGTTCTAGTGATATTAATTAGGTCTACCTCTTTTTGCATTTTTGGTGAAAATGCTGCATAAGGTTCACCCAATCTTACAATTTTGATAGCGGCCTCATCTAATTTTTTATTTCCCGAGGTTTTATTAATAACAATTTCTTTAATTTTTCCTTCTTTATTCAAACTAACAGTTAACCTTAAAGAGCCAAGGTTTCCAGCTTTTGCTGATTCGGGGTAATTAAGTGCCCCAATTCGTTCAACTTTTTGTCTCCATGCTTCAAAATATAATCGGTATTCATAATCCTTAGTCCTAGCAGAAATAGTTTTAATCCTATTCGTATTTAATTTTTTTCTTGGTGTTAATTCTAGATTTCCTAAATTAGATATTAATTCGGATGTACTAATAACTTTAGTCTCTTCTTTAGTTACTGGAAGAGTATCTTTTGTTATTTGTAACGTTTCTTTAGTTGCTGGAAGAGTATCTTTTGTTATTTGTAACGTTTCTTTAGTTGCTGGAAGTAAAGTCTTTATTTTTTTTTCTTGTAATGATTTTTCGACACGGATAGATTCTTGCGGGTAAGTTTTTTTAATAATCTCCTCTTTAAAAATTATCTCTTTGTTTGGTTTTGCTTCAATAATCTCTTTTTTAATAGGAGTGCTAGGAGATTCGATAACTACAGGTTTTATTTCTGGCTTATCAATGATAATTAATTCGATATCGCTTTTGGATTTATTAAAGCCATCATTGTTAACATTAAAGTTGCCATAAATAACAAAGGTAATATGTATTATCAGGGAGATAAGAATTGCAATGGTGAAATGAATATGATTTAAATGTTCATTCATCATATTTGGTGTCATTGCAATAGTGAAACAACTTTAGTTTGAATATTCGCGAAGCTACCATTACTCATAAAGATTATTTGATCCTCATTTTGTTGATCTTGAACAATTTTCTTTACTAAGAATTCAATATTATCAGAGACTATAACATTATGAGAATGTGCAAAGAGTTCTTTAGCGTTCCAATCAAGATTATTTGCGTAACAATATACTTTATCAGCATCTTTTAAACTATTAATTAATTCCTTTTTCATGGAACCTAATTTCATGGTGTTAGATCGTGGTTCAATGACCGCAATAATTCTACCATCATATTTTGTTTTTTTTAGACCTGCCAAGGTTGTTCTTATTGCTGTTGGATGATGCGCGAAGTCATCATACAAATTAACTCCATTATCGTATGCTGCTATTTTTTCCATACGTTTTTTTACGCCTTTAAACAAAGAAAGTGCTTTAATAGCATTTTCAGGAGTTATACCAACATGCTTTGCAGCCGCAATAGCGGCTAGTGCATTATTGGCATTATGATGTCCTATGAGATTCCAATTAAGTACGCCTTGATTTTTATTTTTATATAAAATGGACAAAGATTGCCAACCTTCTTTAATTTGATATGACCATCCTTTTTTATCAGAAAAATATTCAATTTCAGACCACAACCCCATATCAAGTGTTTCTTTTAAAGCCTTACTTTCAGAGTTAGAAATGATTTGGCCTTCTTGAGGAATAATTCTTATTAAGTGATGAAAATGTTTTTTTATATGATCTAGGTTATCGAAGATATCCGCATGATCAAATTCAAGATTGTTTAAAATCAGTGTACGAGGTTGATAATGAATAAATTTGGAGCGTTTGTCAAAAAAAGCAGTGTCATATTCATCAGCTTCAATTACAAAAAAGCTGGGTATATTTTTTTTAGTTTCTTTGGGTAATCTTGCTGATGATTTAAAGTTTGAAGGAATTCCTCCAATGAGATAGCCTGGAGCCATTTTATTAAATTCAAGAATCCAAGTTAGCATTGCAGAGGTGGTTGTTTTTCCATGCGTCCCTGCTACGCCTAAAACCCATTTATTACGAAGTATATTTTCATACAACCATTGAGGGCCAGATTGAAAAGCAAGATTTTTGGTTAGTATTGTTTCCATTAGAGGATTTCCTCTAGTTATAACATTACCAATAATATATATATCAGGATTAAGGGATATTTGATCTTTATCAAAACCTTCAATAATAGAAATATTTTGTTCTTGAAGCTGAGTAGACATAGGCGGGTAAACATTCTGGTCACAACCAGTTACTTTATGTCCTTTAGATTTTGCTAAAGAGGCAATTCCTGCCATAAATGTTCCACATATACCTAATATATGAATGTGCATGCTCAGCGAAGGTTAGGACCTAACCATTTACGAAGTATTTCCGGGGTGACCGACCTTCTTGAGGCCATATCTTGAAGTTGATCATTATTGATTTTATCGACACTAAAATATTTTGCATCTGGATGAGCAAAATAAAATCCACTAACGGAAGATGCAGGATGCATTGCCATACTTTCTGTAAGTTGCATCCCAATTTCTTCTGTTTGTAATAATGCAAAGATATCTTTTTTAACAGTATGCTCCGGGCAGGCAGGATAACCAGGAGCAGGTCTTATACCTTGATATTTTTCTTGAATCATATCTTCATTAGTAAGCTTTTTTGGTTGATATCCCCAAAGATCTCTTCTTACTCTATCATGCATATATTCTGCAAAAGCTTCTGCTAGTCTATCGGTAATAGCTTTAATCATTATGCCATTATAATCATCCTGGTCTTTTTCAAATAGTTTTTCATATAATTCCACATTGATTCCAGATGTAACGGCAAAAAGTCCAATATAATCTTTAATACCACTTGTTTTTGGAGCTATATAATCAGCCAAACAAATGTTTGGTTTTTGAACTCCTTTAATACTTGGTTTTTGTGTTTGCTGTCTTAGTCCATAGTAAGTAAATATTGGATCTTTGTCATTTTCCGAAGCATATAATTCGATATCGTCATTGTTAATTGTATTGGCAGGATAAAACCCTATAACGCCATTTGCCTTTATTTTTTTCTCATTTATAACTTTGGCTAACATTTTTTTCGCATCTTGATATAAATTTTTAGCACTTTCTCCAACTACCACATCTTCTAATATAGCAGGATACTTACCATGAAGATCCCAAGTTCTAAAGAATGGAGACCAATCAATATATTCCGTTAATAATTTAAGGTCAATATTTTTAAAAACACGTCTACCAATAAATTTTGGTTTGATAGGCTTGAATTCAAGCAATAATTTATTTTTTCGCGCGTTATTAATAGATATAAAAGTTGGACCTTTTTTATTTGAGTGTAACTGCCTTACATTTTCATAATCTTTTGATAAATTAATGAGGTAATCTGCCTTTTGTTTGGGATCCATTAGTGATTGCATAATTGATACTGATCTTGATGCATCCGACACATGAATGACGGGCCCCTCATAATTCTCCGAAATTTTTACTGCTGTATGTGCTCGCGATGTTGTTGCCCCCCCAATCAAAAGAGGAATATTATTTTCTTTGAAATAGTCATCCCGCTGCATCTCACTTGCAACGTGTGTCATTTCCTCTAAAGATGGCGTGATAAGACCAGATAAACCAATTATGTCGACATTTTCCTCTTTAGCTTTTGCAAGAATTTCAGAACATGGAACCATAACTCCCATATTTACAACCTCAAAATTATTGCACTGTAAAACAACAGAAACAATATTTTTTCCAATATCATGAACATCGCCTTTCACTGTTGCTATTAACATTTTCCCTTTAGATTTTGCTTTTATTCCTGTTCTTTTTTCGTCATCCTCTTTTTCTTTCTCAATAAATGGAACTAGGTGAGCGACAGCTTGTTTCATAACTCGCGCAGATTTCACAACTTGTGGTAAAAACATTCTTCCTTGACCAAATAGATCCCCTACAACATTCATTCCGTCCATCAATGGGCCTTCAATGACATTTATAGGACGCCCATTTTCTTGAGACATTATTTTTAGTCGTGCTTCCTCAGTATCTTCTACAATAAAATCTGTAACACCATGAACTAATGCATATTCAATTCTTTTTTCCACAGAAACTGGATTATTTTCATCGCCACGCCAATTAAGTTTTAACTCTTCTTTTTTACTGCCTTTGAGTGTGCCAGCAATGTCAATCATTCTTTCCGTAGCATCTGGACGTCTATTAAGAACGACATCTTCCACAGCTGTTTTTAGGTCATCTGCTAAATCATCATATAAACCAATCATCCCAGCATTTACAATACCCATAGTTAAACCAGCTTTAATGGCATGATGAAGAAAAACAGTATGAATAGCTTCTCGAGCTACATCGTTTCCTCGAAAACTAAAACTAACGTTTGATACCCCACCAGAAATCTTGGCATGAGGTAGATTGTCTTTAATCCATTTTGTAGCTTTAATAAAATCTACAGCATAATTATTATGTTCCTCAATACCAGTGGCAACTGCAAATATATTAGGATCGAAAATAATGTCTTCTGGAGGAAAATCTAATTCCTTGATTAGCGTGTCATATGCCCGCTTGCAAATTTCAATTTTACGTTCGTAGGTATCGGCTTGACCTTTTTCATCAAATGCCATGACGATTATGGCGGCACCATAGTTCAAACAAAGTCTTGCATGCTCTAAAAAGCTTTCATCTCCTTCTTTTAAAGATATGGAATTTACAATTGCTTTTCCTTGCACACATTTAAGGCCAGCTTCTATTACTTCCCACTTGGATGAATCCAGCATGATAGGTATTCGAGCAATATCAGGTTCAGAGGCAATTAAGTTTAGAAAATGTTGCATTGCCTTAAGAGAATCGAGCATCCCTTCATCCATATTGATATCAATGACTTGAGCACCATTTTCAACTTGTTGTCTTGCAACTGATACTGCCTCTTCATATTTTTCTTCAATGATTAATCTTGCAAAAGCTTTTGATCCTGTAACATTTGTTCTTTCACCAACATTAATAAAGAGGGTGTCTTCCTTAATAGTTAATGGTTCCAATCCTGCAAGTCTAGTGAATGTTTTCTGTGTTGGAATGGATCTTGGCTTAACATCTCTTAATACATTAGAAATGGCTTTAATGTGTGCAGGAGTAGTGCCACAACATCCGCCGGCTAGATTGATAAATCCACTTTCTGCATAATCTAATAAAATATTTGATGTATCACTTGGCCGCTCATCAAAACCCGTTTCTGACATTGGATTGGGAAGACCTGCATTTGGAAAAACACATATATGAGTATCAGCTATTTTTGATAATTCTTCGGCATAAGGACGCATTAATGCAGCACCAAGCGCACAATTTAAGCCTATAGAAAATGGTTTTGCATGTCTAATAGAGTTCCAGAAAGCACTGACTGTTTGTCCTGACAAAATCCTACCAGAAGCATCTGTAACTGTGCCTGAAATCATTAATGGGAGATTGGTGGATTGTTCTTCAAATTCAGAATTTACGGCAAACAATGCAGCTTTACAATTCAAGGTATCAAAAACTGTCTCTACTAGAATAATATCGACGCCACCCTCTATAAGTGCTTTTGTTTGCTCGCGATAGCTTTTAACTAAATCATCAAAATTGATATTACGCGCACCTGGATCATTGACGTCTGGAGAAATTGATGCAGTCTTTGGCGTCGGACCAATAGCTCCTGCGATAAATCTTGGCTTATCAGAGGTGCTATACTTATCGACTGCTTTTTTGGCAATATTTACGGAGGCTAAATTCATTTCATAAACAAGGTGAGGCATATAATAATCCTCTTGTGCAACACTATTTGCTCCAAATGTATTGGTCTCAATAATATCAGCGCCAGCCTCAAGAAATTCTTCATGAATATCTTGAATTATCTTTGGTTTTGTAATGCTTAATAGCTCATTATTGCCTTTTAAAAAGAGCTCTCTTTTACCATCTGGCGCACTAAAACTAGAAAATTGATTTCCTCTGTAATCTTTTTCTGATAAATGATGCTGCTGAATCATTGTTCCCATAGCACCATCTAATATCATAATGCGTTCAGATAAGATGGACTTTAGGTGTGATTCTATGTCTTTTTTTGTTAACTTAGTCATGAGGGTAAATTAATAATGAAAATTATTTTATATTTTTCCGTCCAAAATCAGCTAACGATAAATCTGCGACAACAAAGTCTTGCTTTTTAAGATTCGATTCAGTCACGCTATTCATTTTTTATATATCCTTAAA
>MDSZ01134131.1_pt1 | contig 122499 bp, 111 predicted proteins | sample 811201 | NCBI WGS metagenome assembly MDSZ01 (sample SAMN05326647, study PRJNA326480) | marine metagenome | isolation source: seawater | place: Indian Ocean: North | collected 2010
CTGTCACGGCGGAAGTCTCTTTGAATCAATGGTCGCACACTGATTTTTAAGGAGTTTCCGCCGTTTTTCTACCTACCTTCGTGCAAAATCCGGGCTATGTCAGACGCCGCTTCGACGGTCAGCGGGCGGACACGCCCGAGGAGCAGACCGAGTTCACCGCCGACGGCCAGCCCTACACGGTGAAGCGGTTGGTGCTCGGGTCCGCACCGGCGAAGCTGCCGATTCCCAAGCCCCGCTGCCCCGAGCTGCAAGAACTGGTCGACCAACTGGAGCAGTTGCCCGCTCCCGACGGTTTCCGGCGCGTCACCCACATGCTGGTGGATGCCGGCGCGCGGGACATCACCTGGGTCGATCCGCTGCCCGCCGACATCATCCGCACGCCACCGGCCATCGGCTTCACCGTCGCCACGATGAAGTTCCAGGGTCGCGTCACCGTGCTGTATGAGCGTGGCCTCGACCTCTACGCGGTGGAGCTGCACCGCGCCGGCGAGCTGGTCGAACGGGTCGATGAGGTGTTCTTCGACACCCTCGGCGAGACGCTGGAACGGCTGATCGACGACGGGAGCTGGAGACGCATCCGCGTGCAGTGCCTGTCGTGTCGTAAGGCTATCCGGCACTGACCTCCCAGCAGCTTCCCGCCTTCGCGGCGGGAAGCCTCTCTTCCTGCCTCCCTGGAGATCACACCCATGACTGTTCGATTCAAAGGCACGGAGCTGCGGCCCGTGCTCGCCGAAGCGGTGGCGAATCAGTGCCGCGTCATCCTGGTCAAGGATCAGGGCGTGTACTTGCTGGCCGAGCGCGGCGAGCGCCGACCCGATGGTCGCCAGAAGACCATCGCCTATGCCGCTGGCTGCAACCCGGATGTCGATGCGTTCGATGACTGGTGGGAGCTGGCGCGCGCCGAGTTCGGCGGCGATGACTTTGGCGAGTTCTTCGATCCGAAGGAGGGCGTGTTTGCGTGCATCCTGCACAGCGAGGACGATCTCGACGTGTCCGCCACCGCGACACACCTGTCGCTGCAGGCGGTTCCTTCCGCGCCCAGCGGTAACTGACCGCCCATCCCTGGCCCCCGCTCCGGGGGCCTCTTTCTTCCCGGCAATGCGGACAGCCGCGAGTGCCGATTGCCGCTCGCCTGCGCGCCGTCCTGGCGCCACGCTTCCGGCCATGTTCCGCTGACGTCCGTCAGCGACATGCCCAGGCAGCCACGATCTTCAAGGCTGCGACGCGGTTCCGACCGCGTTGATCACTCCAGTTCGCACCGGCATCCATGCGCGAACGGCCATCGGTTCTCGATGGCGATGCCTCCAAGCTGTTCCATCAACCCACGCGGGGGTTCCACACCTTCCCCGCCTTGGGTCGGGTGTGTCTCCGCCTCATTGTTCCCAGGAGATTCACCATGACCACTTCCACCGAAAAGTCCTACTTCGATCTGCACATCACCGGCCTCGGGTATCTCAATCGCATCCGCGAAGTGAAGCCCAAGAAGGGCGATGCGTTCCTGGCCTGCGACATCGCGGCTCTGAACGGTCCCAGCGACGACGTCTCGTATGTGCGTTTCGACACGCGCGTATCGGGATCGGAAGCGCAGCACCTGGTGCGCCGCTGCATTCAGGCGGTCGACGCCGAGAAGAAGGTGATGATCGGCTTCCGCATGGGCGACCTGTGGACCGACACCTTCACCTACTCCAAGGGCAAGCGTGCCGGCGAGCAGGGTGTGAGCCTCAAGGCCCGCCTGCTGTTCGTCAGTTGGATCAAGGTCGACGGCAAGCTCGTCTACAAGGCCGAGCCCAAGCCGACCGAGACCGACGAGCGGGACCCGGAAGTCCCTGTGACGTCCGACGCGCCCGCTGCGCAGCAAGCCTCGGCACCGGAGCCTTCCGAGCCCGTCGCCGATGCTGCCGACGACGCAGCCGATGCCCCCGCATTGGCCGTTGCCGAGTCGTTCTGATCCGCAAGGCCCCATCCCCGGGGCCTTGTCTTCTCTTCGTCAGCAGGAGACCTTCATGATCACCATCCCCGGCCAACTGGCCATCAAGACCATCCACGGCAGGAACGGCGACTTCAACGTCGGCCGCCTGGCGACCTCGATCGGCGAGTTCGTCGTGAAGAACGCCGAACTCGATCAGTACCGCGAGGGCAAGTACGACGGTGATTTCGCCATCGTCGAGATTCGCCCCTCCACGTACAACGCCAACGGCCGCATGGTCATCGAGATCCGCGCCCATCTGGGCGGGATGACGCTGTCCAACATCGACGCCCTGAGCCGCGACGAAGCCCGCCGGCTGAGTCCGCAGGAAGTCGATCCGATCGACGAGGAGGCGCAGGCGCCCGTGCCGGCAACGCCCCCGGCCAAGCCGAAGGCGAAGCCGCGCAGTCCGCGCGATCCCCTGGTCGATACCACGCCGTTCGGCAGCGAACCGGCTCCCGTGTCCGCTGCGGCCTCGGCCGAGGCAGACGACGCGGCGCTGTTCGGTGCCTTGTGGCCCCTGGGCGAGACCGTGAAGCTCGATGCGACCGTGGATCGTCGTGTGCTGCGTCAGCAGCGCGACCGTCTCGACAAGCTGGGCTACGAGTTCGCTCCGCTGTCCCAGGACTGGCACCTCCAAGCTGCCTGATCCATCCGCCGCCTTGCGCGGCATTCCGCCACCCGCCGGGGTTCTCCCCCGACGGGGAGGGCTCCGGCCATTTCTTCAAGGAGACCTTCATGGGCTGGACCTTCGTACGTCAGACGCGCGATCGGTTGATCCGCGAGCTGATCGCTCCGCAGGCGTCCGAACACGCTTGCTGCGAAGTCATCGACCACACGCTGGACGGCGACGTTCTGTGGACCGTGGTTCGCGTCACCGCCAGGCAGGCGGGCGTCATGGGCCTCGTGGCCGGTGAGTCCGTCTGCTACATCGGCTGCCATCTGCTGGAAAGCTCGGGCGGCGATTGGGGCTACAAGTCCCTCGATGAGTCCGTGCATCCGTACTACTACTCGTGCCCGCTGCGCTATCTCGACATGGCGCCGGTGCAAAGCCCCGAGTGGCGCGAGCGGGTTCACCGCTTCCACGCGGGGCGCGCTGTCTAGCGGCACGCATCTTCCTTCACCCAACCGGGGCGAGCACGGCCCCGCGGGCTGTGGTTGCTCCTTCATTTCCAAGAGGACATCACCATGCCTGCACCTTCTTCCGCGAAACCGCTGTACCGCATCGACGAATGCCCCGACCTCATGGCCGACGGTTGCGTCGGTGACGAGCAGGGCAATCTCGTCTTTCTCTCGATCTGGGCGCGCGACACCGCCGTTCAGGAGTTCCTCGCCCGCCTGACCCTCGGCCGGGATGAACAGGGACTGGATCAGTTCCACGTCATCACCGAGCAGGGCGCTTCCATCCCGGTCTTCGTCGGCAACGTCGAGAACCTGGAAAAGCGCATCACCCGCGCCTATCGGCGAACGCTGTTCGGTTCGCTGACGAACGTGTGGCTGTTCGATCGTCGCTGCGTGAAGCCAGACAAGGCCAACGCCAGCGCGCTGGCGCTTCTGCCCAGGGATTCCGCTCACCGGCTCGACCGGCTGTGGACGCTGGTGCAGGACACCTGCCCGCTGCCACTGCTCGACCACTGGCGCGACACCGTGCTGGAGCTGTTGCAGACACGGCGGATGCTGACCGGTCTTCCCTTGGCCCTCGGGCCGCTGGAAGGCCATCGGCTGGCCCTCGATGTCCCGGCGCTGACGAAGGCGTTGGGCGAGCTGATCCGCAACGGCACCCTCGGCGCCACGCAGTACGAACTGGCCGCGAACGCACCGCTTCGGCGTGTGGCGTGAGCCATCCCCACGGGCATGCGCGCCGCGCGTGCCCGCCTTCCCTCATCCATCACCAGGAGAAATCCATGGCACTCATGTTTCCGCGCCTGGCGCGCAATTTCATTCGTAACGGCTACTTCCCCACCGACGAGCCGACGCTGGAGCGGGCCTTGTCCGCACTGGCGCCGTCTCCCGGCTCCATGTCCATCCTCGATCCCTGCGCCGGCGAAGGCGTGGCGATTGCCGAAGCCGCCCACGCCCTCGGGCGCGAGCAGGTCCAGGCCTTCGTCGTCGAGTACGACGCCGAGCGTGCCCGCCACGCACGGCAACTGGTCGATCGCTGCATCCACGGTGACCTGATGGACACGCTGATCTCGCGCCAGTCCTTCGGGCTGCTGTGGCTGAACCCGCCGTATGGCGACCTGAGCAAGGACGTGAACGGCAACATCGGCTATCAGGGCCAGGGCCGTGCGCGGCTGGAAAAGCTGTTCTATCAGCGCGCGCTGCCGCTGCTGCAGTACGGCGGCGTGCTGATCTTCATCGTGCCGTCCTACGTGCTCGACGCCGAGCTGGTCGGATGGCTGACGCGCCACTTCGCCGACCTGCGCATCTACCGTGCGGTGGAAACGCAGTTCAAGCAGGTGGTGATCTTCGGTCGCAGGATTCGTCAGCGCGACCAGGCATCGGATTCGGTCAAGGCCACCCGCGGTCTGCTGCTGCAGATTGGACAGGGTGACGCCGAAGCCGAGGAACTGCCGCTCGAATGGCCGTTCCTGCCGTACACCGTCCCTGCCAGCCCGGCCGAGCCGGAGCACTTCTATCGCGTGACGATGGAGCCCGAGCAGTTCGCCGATGAAGTCGGCCGGCTGCAAGGACTCTGGCCGGCGCTCGATACGCACCTGGGGGCCGCGCAGCAGTCGCTGCGTCCGCCCGCGCGGGCCTTGTCGCACTGGCATCTCGCCCTGGCCCTGGCCGCGGGCGCGATTTCCGGCGTAGTGACGTCCAAGACCGGGCGCGTGCTGGTAGTCAAAGGTGACACCCACAAGGAGAAGACGCTCCAGACGGAATACACCGAACGCGACGACGGCTCCGTGGCCGAGACGCGCATCCTCACCGACAAGTTCGTGCCGGTCATTCGTGCATGGGACTTGACGCTGGGCTCGCCCACGTGGGGCGAAGTGCTGACCATCCGCTGATCGCTGTTCCCTGACGGTTCGCCGTCGCTTTCATCCACCCACCGGGGTCACGTTGCCCCGATGGGGTGCCGTGGCCCCTTCTTCCAGAAGGAGAAACCACCATGGCACTCGCAGTCCTCAACCTCGCGTCACAAGCACGCTTTTCGCCAGGGCAGGTGGTCATGACCGCCGGCGTCGACGAGCTGGTCCGACAGGGCCGGCTCAACCCCTCGCCGTACCTGCGCCGCCATCTTCATGGCGATTGGGGCGACCTGGACGACAGCGATCGACGGCAGAACGACGCCGCGCTGAAGTCCGGTGAGGATCGTCTGTTCTCGTCCTACCAGGTCACGCGCGACCTGAAGCTCTGGATCATCACCGAATGGGATCGCAGCGTCACCACACTGCTGTTGCCCAGCGAATACTGATCCGCATCCAGCGGCCTCGCGCCGCTTCTTTCTTCCCGCCCAGGGGCATGTCACCGCCCCGTGGGGGAGGTGCATGCCCCATTGCTTTGGAGCATCACCATGTCCCTCGATCTCGAAACCGTTCCCGAAACCGCTGTGCAGGGCTACCTGCTCGAAGCGGCCGCTTCACCCCTCACGCTCAGTCTGCAGGACTTCGTGTCCGAGTTCGGCGACGAGCTGCTCGACTCGCTCAACCGCGCCAATCCTCCGGTCTACACCGGCCAGGTGCGGGGGCATCGGCAACTGATCCTCGCCACGCTCAAGCGCAAGCTGTTCCCGGCGCAAGCCGATGTGGTCCATGCCGTCACCGAGCTACTGGTAGACCGCGGCGAACGCGCCGCGATCGTCAATGGCGAGATGGGTTGCGGCAAGACGACCGTCGGCATCGCCACGGCCGCCGTGCTCAACGCCGAGGGCTACCGCCGCACCCTGGTGCTCTCGCCACCCCACTTGGTCTACAAGTGGCGGCGCGAAATCCAGGAGACGGTGGCCGGTGCCAAGGTCTGGGTGCTCAATGGCCCGGACACGCTGGTCAAGCTGCTGAAACTGCGCGAGCAGTTGGGCGTGCCGGCCCAGGGCCAGGAGTTCTTCGTCCTGGGCCGCGTGCGGATGCGGATGGGGTTCCACTGGAAGCCTGTCTTCGTTCGGCGGCGCACGCCTCACGGCGACGTGGGGGCCTGCCCGGATTGCGGGCATGTCATCACCGACCTCGACGGCGAGCCGATCAACCCGGTCGCGCTCGAAGCCGAGGAGTCCCGCCGCAAGTGCAGCCACTGCCGTGCACCGCTGTGGTCGTTGATCCGTCCCAGAGGCCTGTCCGCCAGCGACCAGTCCTCGACCGTGCTCAAGGCACTGAAGCGCATTCCAACCATTGGCGAAGTCACCGCGCAGAAGCTGATGCAGAAGTTCGGTGACGCCTTCCTCGCGTCGATGCTCGGGGACAACATCCACGAGTTCATCAACCTGATGGATGGCAACGGCGAGCTGGTCTTCTCGGACCGGCAAGCCCACCGGATGGAACGCGCGATGGCCAACATGGAGTTCGGCTTCGGCGAGGGCGGCTACCAGCCGTCCGAGTTCATCAAGAGGCAGCTTCCCCAAGGCACGTTCGACCTGCTCATCGCCGACGAGGCGCACGAGTACAAGAACGGCGGCTCCGCACAGGGCCAGGCCATGGGGGTGTTGGCGGCCAAGGCGCGCAAGACGCTATTGCTCACCGGCACGCTGATGGGCGGCTACGGCGACGACCTGTTCCACCTGCTGTTCCGCGCCCTGCCGGGGCGGATGATCGAAGACGGCTACCGGCCGACGAAGAGCGGCAGCATGACCTCGGCCGCGATGGCGTTCATGCGCGATCACGGTGTCTTGAAGGACATCTACTCCGAGAGCACCGGCACGGCGCACAAGACGGCCAAGGGCACCAAGGTATCGGTGCGCACGGTCAAGGCGCCGGGTTTCGGTCCCAAGGGCGTACTGCGTTGCGTCCTGCCGTTCACGGTCTTCCTCAAGTTGAAGGACATCGGTGGCAACGTGCTGCCGCCCTACGACGAGGAGTTCCGCGAAGTCGCGATGGACACGGCGCAAGCCGCGGCCTACCGCGATCTGGCGGGTCGCCTGACCCAGGAGCTGAAGCAGGCCCTGGCGAAGCGCGACACGACGCTGCTCGGTGTGGTCCTCAACGTGCTGCTGGCCTGGCCGGACTGCTGCTTCCGGTCGGAAACCGTGGTGCATCCGCGCACGCGCAACACCTTGGCGTTCGTACCGGCTCAGTTCAACGAGCTGGAGGTGATGCCCAAGGAGCGCGAGCTGATCGAGATCTGCAAGCAAGAGAAGGCGGAAGGTCGCAAGACCCTGGTCTATTCGGTCTACACCGGCACGCGCGATACCACGTCGCGTTTGAAGGTGCTGCTGGAGCAGGAAGGCTTCAAGGTTGCGGTACTGCGCGCGAGCGTGGATGCCTCCCGCCGCGAGGACTGGATCGCCGAGCAGTTGGACCGTGGCATCGACGTGCTCATCACCAATCCCGAGCTGGTGAAAACCGGCCTGGACCTGCTGGAGTTCCCGACCATCGTGTTCCTCCAGTCCGGCTACAACGTGTATTCGCTGCAGCAGGCCGCCCGGCGCTCATGGCGCATCGGCCAGAAGCAGCCGGTGCGCGTGATCTACCTGGGCTATGCCAACTCCTCGCAGATGACCTGCCTGGGGTTGATGGCCAGGAAGATCATGGTCTCGCAAAGCACGTCGGGAGACGTACCCGAGTCGGGCCTGGATGTTCTGAACCAGGATGGTGATTCCGTCGAGGTCGCACTGGCCCGGCAGCTTGTCACGGTCTGATCCATGTGCCCATGCCGGTGGCCCCTCGGGGTCGCCGGCTTCTTTCCACGGCCCTTCGGGGCCGTTTTTCTTGGGCGTATGACAGTCCATGGCGCTGCCCAGCCATGTATTCGGGCGGGCGTCAGTGCGTTTTGTTTGCTGCCCGCAGGCCAAGCGGCGGCGATGGTGAGCGCTCCGTGTTCCAGGGAAGCGCCCTCCATGCAACCATCCATCCGCGCTGTTCACCGCCTGGCCCTCGCCGCTGGCTTGCTGGCCGGCAGCCTGTTGGCCGCCGGCTGCGCCACGACCGCCGCGTCGTCTGCGCCAGCGGTGCCGGCCGCATCGCCAACCGCCGTCGCGCCGGAGCCGGGTTTCGTTCCGGTGGCCCGCTACGGCCGCTACACCCTGGTCGAGCTGGTGCCGGAACCTGCGCAGCGTGATCTCTTGCAGCAGGCGGTGGAGGTCTCGATTCCGCCCATGCTCGATGCCAGCGTGGGCGATGCCATGCGCCATGTGCTCCTGCGCTCGGGCTACCGGCTCTGCGATGCGGTCGAAGCCGCCACGCTCTACGCGCTGCCGCTGCCTGCCGCACACCTGCGCCTGGGCCCGCTGATGCTGCGCGATGCCTTGCTGACCCTTGCCGGCCCCGCCTGGGAGCTGTCGGTCGATGACTTGACCCGCCAGGTCTGCTTCAGCCGGCACGGTGCTCCCACCTTCCTTTCCGCCAACCCGCCCGGCACCGCCACGCCCGTGCCGGACGCCGACCGGCCCGAGGAGCTGCAGCCATGACCTTTCCCCAAGCGCCATCCGAGCGCAATTCCCGCACGCGCTGGCTCAAGGTCGCCGCGGCCTTCTGGCTGCTGCTCATCAGTGCCGTGGCACTCATCAACAGCGTCGGCCTGTCGCGGCTCACCGAACAGACCCAGAGCAGCGCACAGGATGCGCAGGTCAACGCGCTGGGCCTGCGCGTGGCCGATCTCGAACGACAGGCCGATGCGGACAAGCGCCGGCCGGTGCCGATCAGCCAGGCCGAATTCGCCACCGCGCGGCAGGCGCTGGACGAGCGGATGGCGCGCCTCGAAGAGGCCGACGAGACGAGGGCCCTGGCCGTCGACCTGCAGACGCTGCAGGCGCGCGTGAACGGAATCGAGACCCGCCTGGAGAGGACCCGGCAGGTGGCATCCGCCGCTCGCCCGCGCGCTCCGGTTGCGACGAAGCCCAAGGTGCCGGAGCCGCCGTTCCGGGTGCTCGGCGTGGAGCTGCGTGGAGGCGAGCGCTTTCTGTCGATCACCTCCACCGCCGCGGCCTCGCTTGCGGGCGCCCGGCTGCTGCGCGAGGGCGATGCCGAGGGCGGCTGGCAACTGCAGTCCATCGAGGCGCAGGCGGGCGTGTTCCAGGTGAACGGCCAGACGCAGCGCGTCGCGGTGCCGTAGGAGGTCGCCATGATCCTGCGGTCGTTGCTCGCTGCCGTCGTCCTGTTCGCCGCTTTCGGCGCATCCGCCCAGCCGGCCCCGGTGACGAACTCGCGCATGGTGCCCGCCCAGGTGCAGCCGGGCACTGATGCCGCGCTCGACGAGAGGCAGGCGCGGGAATGGGGGCTTCAGCCCGAGGAGTGGGCGCGTTACCGGCAACTGATGCAGGGGCCGCTCGGGGTCTATTCGCCCCTGCTCGATCCGCTCACGGCGCTGGGCATCGAGGCCCGCAGCGAGGAGGAGCGCAGGCGCTACGCCGAGTTGCAGGTGCAGGCCGAGGCCCGGCGCGTCGGCAAGACGCTGGCCTACCAGCGGGCCTACGACGCGGCGTGGCAGCGCCTGTTTCCCGGCCAGCCGCGCGTGAGCCTGCCCGGCGCCAAGGCGCAGGGTGCCGGCAACACCGGCTCCGGGCGCCTGGCGGTCTTCGTCAAGGCCGACTGCGCACCGTGCGCGCAGCGCGTGCGGCAGTTGCAGGCGGCCGGCACGGCCTTCGATCTCTACATGGTCGGCAGCCGTCAGGACGACGCGCGCATCCGGCAGTGGGCCACCCAGGCGGGCATCGACCCGGCCAGGGTGCGCGCCCGCACCATCACGCTCAACCACGATGCCGGGCGCTGGCTGTCGCTCGGCCTGCCCGGCGAGCTGCCGGCCGTGGTGCGCGAGGTGAACGGCCAATGGCAGCGGCAATAGGCACTACGGGCCGGGAGCGTCGGCCATCCCGCGTCACCATCCGCTGCGCCTGCGCCGTGCTGCTGCTCGCCACCGGCACCGCGGCCTTCGCAACGCCGGCGCGGGAAGTGCCGCCGCCGGCCTATCAACTGGCGGCGCATCGTGCAGACGTGCCGGCGGCGGTGCTGTACGCGGTGGCCTTGCAGGAGAGCGGCGCCATGCTGCGCGGGCGCCTGATCCCCTGGCCGTGGACGCTCAACGTCGCCGGCTCGCCACAGCGCTATGCCACCCGCGCCGAGGCCTGCGCGGGGCTGCACCGTGCGCTCGCCCACACGCCGGCCAATCGCATCGATGCCGGCCTCGGCCAGGTCAATCTCGGCTACCACACGCATCGCTACACGCAGCCCTGCGAGCTGCTGGACCCGTACCGCAACCTCGCCATCGCTACGGAAATCCTGCGCGAACAGCACACGCCGGGCGAGGACTGGCTGCTTGCCATCGGCCGCTACCACCGGCCCGCCGGCGGGGCACCCGCGGCGCGCTACCGGCGCAGTGTGCACCGGCACCTGACCCGCGTGCTCGACCCCGGCGTTCCCGTTCCAACCCTCCAGGCCACCACGCCATGAACCACATCGTCCACATCGCCGCCATCGGGCTGCTGTCCACGACCACCGTCTTCGCCCAGACCGCCTCCGCGCCCCTGATCGTCGTCGAAGACCGTGGCGGCGACTCCGCGCTGCCGTACTACCGGCCGCTGAATCCCCAGCCGGATCAGGCCGCACCGCCGGCCCCGATGCCAGTCCCTCGCGTGGGTAACGCAGCCGACGCCGAAGCCGCCATGCTGCCGGTGCGCTCGGCGCAACTGTCGCCGGGCGAGGTGCAGCGCCGCGTCATCCGGGCGCCGGGCCTGACGGCGCTGTTCCTGATCGGCGACGACGAGCGGTCGCGCGCCTGGCTGCGGCAGCGGCAGGCCGCGCTGCGCGAGCTGGGCGCCGTGGGCCTGGTGGTCAACGTGGAATCGGCGGCGGCACTCGCAGAGCTGCGCCGCCTGGCGCCCGGCCTGACCCTCTCGCCGGCCTCCGGCGACGACCTGGCCCAGCGCCTGGGCCTGCGCCACTACCCGGTGCTCATCACGGCCACCGGTGTCGAGCAGTAGGTGCGCAAATGGCCCAACCGCATGCGGTCGAGGTGCTGCTGCGGCCAGCGGTGGAGCTTCATACCGTGGCGGTCTGCACCGGCGCCGCGATTCTGTGCCTGGTGGCACCGTGGTCGCTTGCGCTGAACCCGCTGCTCGGCCTGGGCTCGGCGCTGGCCTTCCTGACCTTCGGCGCGATTCGCCTGCGCGATGCCTGGGCGATCCTGCGCTATCGCCGCAACATCCGCCGCCTGCCGCGCTACGTGATGACAAGTCGCGACGTGCCGGTGAGTCAGCAACGGCTGTTCGTCGGCCGGGGCTTTCGCTGGGAGCAGCGGCACACGCACCGGCTGATGCAGACCTACCGGCCGGAGTTCCGCCGCTATGTCGAGCCGACGGCGACCTACCGGGCCGCCCGGCGGCTGGAGGAGCGGCTTGAGTTCGCGCCGTTTCCCGTCTCGACGCTGGCGCGCGCGCTGGCCTGGGACAGCCCGCTCAACCCGGCGCGGCCGCTGCCGCCGGTCGGCGGACTGCCGCGCCTGCATGGCATCGAGCCGCACGAGGTCGACGTCACCCTGCCGCTGGGCGAGCGTGTCGGCCACACCCTGGTGCTGGGCACCACGCGCGTGGGCAAGACGCGGCTGGCCGAGCTGTTCATCACGCAAGACATCCGCCGCAAGGTCCGCGGCGAGCACGAGGTGGTGATCGTCTTCGACCCCAAGGGCGATGCCGATCTGTTGAAGCGCATGTACGTCGAGGCCAAGCGCGCCGGGCGCGAAGGCGAGTTCTACGTCTTCCATCTGGGCTGGCCGGACATCTCGGCGCGCTACAACGCCGTGGGCCGGTTCGGGCGGATCTCCGAGGTGGCCACGCGCATCGCCGGGCAGCTCTCGGGCGAAGGCAACAGCGCCGCGTTCCGCGAATTCGCCTGGCGCTTCGTCAACATCATCGCGCGCGCCCTGGTCGAGCTGGGGCAGCGGCCGGACTACCTGCTGATCCAGCGCCACGTCATCAACATCGACGCGCTGTTCATCGAGTACGCCCAGCACTACTTCGCCAGGAACGAGCCGAAGGCCTGGGAGGTCATCGTCCAGCTCGAAGCGAAGCTGAACGACAAGAACATCCCGCGCAACATGATCGGGCGCGAGAAGCGCGTAGTGGCCCTCGAACAGTACCTCTCCCAAGTGCGCGTCTATGACCCGGTGCTCGATGGCCTGCGCAGCGCCGTGCGCTACGACCGGACGTACTTCGACAAGATCGTCGCTTCGCTGCTGCCGCTGCTGGAGAAGCTCACCACCGGCAAGATCGCGCAACTGCTCGCACCGAACTATTCCGACCTGTCCGACCCGCGGCCGATCTTCGACTGGATGCAGGTCATCCGCAAACGCGCGGTGGTCTACGTGGGGCTGGATGCGCTGTCCGACGCCGAGGTCGCGGCGGCGGTGGGCAACTCGATGTTCAGCGATCTGGTCTCGGTCGCCGGCCACATCTACAAGTTCGGCATCGACGACGGGCTGCCCGGCGCCGCGGCGGGCGCCAAGATTCCGATCAACGTCCACGCCGACGAATTCAATGAACTCATGGGCGACGAGTTCATCCCGATGGTCAACAAGGGCGGCGGTGCCGGCGTGCAGGTGACGGCCTACACGCAGACCTTGAGCGACATCGAGGCGCGCATCGGCAACCGCGCCAAGGCCGGCCAGGTGGTCGGGAACTTCAACAATCTGTTCATGCTGCGCGTGCGCGAGACCGCCACCGCCGAGCTGCTGACGCGACAACTGCCCAAGGTCGAGGTTTACGCCACGGCACTGATGAGCGGCGCCACCGACAGCTCCGACCCGCACGGCAATACCGCGTTCACGTCCAACACCCAGGACCGCATCAGCAGCAACAGCGTGCCGCTGATCGAGCCCGCGCATGTGGTGGCGCTGCCCAAGGGCCAGTGCTTCGCGCTGATCGAGGGCGGCAACCTCTGGAAAGTCCGCATGCCGCTGCCGGCACCCGATCCCGACGAAGCCATGCCGAAGGATCTGCAGGAGCTGGCCGGCTACATGCGGCAGCACTACGTCGAGGCAGGAGACTGGTGGGAGAACCAAGGCATCCCCGGCCTGCAGGACAAGGCGCTGCCCGACGACCTGCTGGACGACTTCAGGCAGATGGCCGCCGCTGAAGAGGCCGAAGCATGAGCGATCCGGCCGTCGCGGCACAGCGCCAGCAGCAACGACAGCAAGGCCTGATCGCCGGCCTGGTCACGCTGCCGTTCCGCTTCTTCGGCGTGCTGTGCGGCGCGCTGCTGCTGTGCATCCTGATCGAATGCGTCGGCATGCACTTCTTCTGGCCCGAGCATGGCTGGCGCCACGCGCAGGGCATGCTGCACTACGAGCTGGACCAGCTCTCCACGCATTTCACGCGCAGCGCGCTGGTGCAGGAGCCGGGGCGCACCGCGCACCAGCTGGTCGAGCAGGGCTACGACTGGCTGTTCGTGAAAAGCGGTCTGCTGGACTGGATACGCGACGCCTCGGCGCAGGCCAGCGCCGGCAGCCATCGCCCGACCAAAGACTTCCGTTACTACATCGGCCTGGTCTACGTGAGCATGGAGAGCTACCTGATCGCCTCGGCCTACACGACGTTGGTCTTCCTCGTTCGGCTGCTGGTGCTGTGCCTGACCCTGCCACTGTTCCTGATGGCCGCCTTCGTCGGGCTGGTGGACGGTCTGGTGCGCCGTGACATCCGCCGCTTCGGCGCGGGGCGTGAATCGGGGTTCATCTATCACCGCGCCAGGGCCAGCCTGATCCCGCTGGCCGTGCTGCCGTGGGTGACTTACCTGGCACTGCCGGTCAGCGTGAACCCGCTGCTGATCCTGTTGCCCAGTGCCGCGCTGCTCGGCGTGGCGGTGTGCATTGCGGCGGCGACGTTCAAGAAGTACCTGTAAGAACGCGCAAATGGCGCATAAGAGTCACCTCCTTGCGGTCGTGGCCGTGATCGCTTTTCAGCGGCGCCTGCTTCGCCCCGGCCATGGCAGTTCTCCCGTCAATTCTGCCAAGCCTCCATCGTCTTCGACACGTGCGCCGAAGCGGTTCACCTCAACCTCCGGCAAATCGTCGCTGTCGAACCATAGCAAGGAGATGGTGGTATCGGTGCGCTGGTAATGTCTTGAAAGTTCCCAGAGGTCAAGGCCCTTTTCCCAGTTGTCGAACCAGACGTCCTGTGAAACTTCCCCCGTCTCAGTAGCGCTATTCCCTGAAGAGCGGATTCGGTGAGCCACGGAGCCTGCTGGAATGACCGACCTGGGAGGTATCCAGGCCCCTGCTTGCCGCAAGGCCGTTGAGCGTGCGGCATACCGCACCGCACCGCGCTCCATGGTGACGAATGCGCACGGCATATCGCTAAGACTGGCAAACCTTGACGCCGCTGCAGGGAATGATGTGCCGAACAAGTCGGCCATGTGTTGGATGAGATCCAGGGAGGGCTCTTCCTTGGGAACAGCGGAGAGCCATTGCTGATAGGGCATCAGCAGTTCAGCGGCAAACGTGTCGCAGGCGATCTCGTTCGGATGTCGCTTTGCATAGGACCATGACGGCACCTCGTCGTGACTTGATTCCAAGCCAAGCACGATATGAGCTATTTCGTGGCAGACAGTGAAGCGCTGGCGCTCTTCGGTTTCCAGCGAATTCACAGTGATGATGTGCTTTCCGTTCGGCTTGGTAACGGTATAGCCAGACTCCCCCTCGTCAAGCTCATCCTTCTTGACCTTGGCGTTAGCCGCGGTCACATACGGGGACAGGTCTTCTCGGATGTTCGAAACATCGACTCTCGCGGCAAACGCGCGCGCTCTCTGCCTGACATCCGCCTCGTCCATGTTCAGTCGTCCTCGTCGTCGTCGAAGGCCTTCTTGATTCGGGCGATGAGCGTCGCGGGGTCAGGCCTCGCATTTCCCCGATGCCTGACTCCAGCCGCGGCCGAAAAAACATCGATGCTGATCGAGGGATCTTGTAGCACGAATTCAACAAGGCTTGGATCAGCGTCTGCGTGGTCAACCAGCCACATCACGAGTGCGGCATCTCTTTCTCCCGGCTTGAGAACCTTCAACAGCTTCTCAACCAAGTCTTGGGATGGGTTTGTCTTCTCGCCTGTTTCGAGGCGGTGGACATAAGCATGATCAACTGACGATAGCTGGCCGATCTCACGCAGGGAAAGGGTTCTGCGTTCGCGTAGCGTCTTGAGGGCGACGCCTAGGCCTGTTTGCGGCATGAGTTCTGATCCTTGCGGTTGCGGGAAGAAGGGCCAAGCCCTCTGTTGCCCCTCCACGTCCGGTTGATGTTCAGAGGTGCACGCCGCACGCAAGTTGCACCGGCACACGCGCTCTGATACATTGTTGTCCAGCCAGACAACGGATGCAGGTTTTACGCCTGCTCCAGGTTGGATTGGCTTGGCCTTCCTGTTGTCTGCGTGAGCAACGAATTGTGCTACAGCGGGCGGCCGTTGACAACCCAGTCGAGCGGCTGGGTCTTCGATAGTTCCACTGTAGGAGAGCCATCATGGCAGGCAAGAATCAGCATGTTGTTCCTCATCAGGACGGTTGGGCCGTCAAGGGAGCCGGCAATCAGCGGGCGACCTCCGTGCACGACACGCAGCAACAGGCCATTGACGCAGCGAGGGGTATCGCACGCAACCAGCAGTCCGAACTCGTCATCCATCGTCCGGATGGACGTATCCGTGACAAGGACAGCCACGGCAACGACCCCTTCCCGCCGAAGGGTTGAAGCGCCATGACGGGCATCCCTACCTACCATGTGCTCGCCCTGTCAGGGGGCGGTTATCGCGGCCTGTACACCGCCACGGTTCTCGCCGAACTCGAAACCGCGCTGGGCCGTCCGATCGCTTCGCACTTTGATCTGATTTGCGGCACATCGGCAGGAGGGATGCTGGCTTTGGGGCTGGCTGCGGAAATTCCGGCCCACGAACTCAAGGCACTGTTTGAAGAACAGGGCAGCCGCATCTTTGGTTGCCGCAGCCTTCCACGGCAGCTTCTTGGATTCTGGTTGACCGCAAAGCATGACTCAGCGGGATTGAAAGAAGTGCTGACCGAGCGCTTCCAAGGGACCACGATAGGCGACCTGAAACATCGTGTTCTCGTGCCGGCAGTCAACTACTCGACGGGGCGTGGGCAGTTCTTCAAGACACCGCACCATCCGTCCTTTGAGCTGGATCACCGCATGAAGGTCGTTGATGTGGCGTTGGCGACAGCCGCCGCGCCCGTCTACTTTCCTCTGGCGCGCAACGACCGCGGTGTCTTCGCGGACGGGGGGCTGGTGGGCAACGCCCCGGGCCTGTTCGGGTTGCACGAAGTCAAGACGTTCCTGGCGCCGAAACAGGATGCGCTGGTTCGGGTCCTCGCCATCGGCACGATGACCATCGGTGCGACCGTTCGCGGCGGCGCCAGCCTCGACCGCGGATTCGGCAAGTGGCGCGGGGGACTCTTCGACCTCGTGATCTCCGCCCAGGAGTCGTCGGTGGACTACATGCTGCGGCAGGCGTTGGGCAACAACTACTTCCAGATCGACGACAAGGCGACGCCGGATCAAAGCAAGGACGTGAAGGCGCTGGATAGGGTTTCCATTGGCGCCACGAATACGCTCAAGGATCGCGGCAACCACGCGGCGCAGCGTGCGCTCGGCGATCCTCTTTTCCAACCGTTTCGAGCGCACCAGGCCGGCGCTCCCATCTTCTATCACGGCCCCAACAAGAATGTTCCGGAGGCCGCATGCTGAACTTGAGCCCGCTCTTCTTCACAACCCTTGATGACGAATCCTGCATGCACGACGAGCTGGATTTGACGCCTGAGCAGCGCGCCTGGATCGCCAGCGCACGCACTGACGTCAGGGACTGCCTGCGCACAGGCATCCCCCGCGTGCTTAGGGCAAGCGGATACACGGAAGACGTGCCACAGCCGCGCTTCTTCACGCAAGGGTCGTGGGCATACAAGACGCTGAACTCCCCAGCACAACGCCCTCAGCAGGCGGATGTCGATGATGGCTGCTATCTGCCAGTGAGTTTCGTCTCGCAGACGAAGCGTCCCAGCACTGCGGCGACGGTGTTCTTTGCCGCTGCGGAAGAAGCATTGAAGCCGCTGGTTGAGGAAAAGCGGTGGAAGCTTGTCACCGACAAGCCGACGTGCATCCGCATCGTCATTGCTGCGTATGCCCACATTGACATCCCGCTGTACGCGATCCCCGATCAAGAATTTGTCAATTTGGCAGAGGCCTCGATGAGGCGCTATGGGTATGACTCACTGATGGACGCTGTGATCAAAGCGGAGCGGGACGCTTGGACGGCATTGCCTCGCGAGAAGGTGCTCCTCGCCCATCGGGAATGCAACTGGATGCCCTCCGACCCCAGGCCCGTGAAGGAATGGTTCCTGGGCGAGGTGGAAGCCAAGGGGGAGCAGTTCCGGCGTGTGGTTCGTTACCTGAAAGCCTTCCGCGATTGGAAGTGGTCCAGCGGAGGACCTGCCTCGATCCTGTTGATGGCCGCCGCGGCCCCACTCTTTGAGAAACGCGATAGGCGCGACGACCTCGCTCTGCTGGATGTCGTCGCGGCACTGCCAGCCCGGTTGCGTGGAGGAGTGAACAACCCCGTGGAAGAGTCCGAATCGCTCACGGAGCGACTTGGCCAAGCGGGTGTCGAAGATGCGGCCAAAGCATTCGAAGAGTTTGAGAAGGTGCTTCGCGGAGCAACCGGCGCCGGCAGTCCTTCACAGGCCTGCATCTGGATGCGAGGCGAGTTCGGCCCGCGTTTTCCGAACGAGCCAGATCGGGTCAAGGTGGTGTCCGTTGCCGCCACCATTGCCGCGGCTCCCGCCACTGCTGGTCCTAGCGAACTCATCGGACGAACGAAAGCTGGATGAGCAGCGCCGCAGCGGTCGCAGACGTGATCGAGGCCTTCAAGCAGCGAGGCTTCGAGTTTGTCGGCAAGACGGATGACGGCTGGTTCAGGCTGCACGGGCGGTTGACACCGCCCCAAGCGGACAAGGGTTGCCCGTGCGAAGTCCAGCTCGACCCCACGTTCTTCGACTTGCCTCGCATCCGGCTGCTGGAAATCCCTCCTGAGCTGCCCGCAGCGGTTCCTCATCTTGGCGCAGATGGCGGGCTTTGCTATCTCGCCAAGGGCACCGTCGTTCTGGACATCTACGATCCTGTCGGACAGTCGCTGGCGTGCCTGCAACGCGCGGCCGTCGTGTTCGGGCAGATCATGCAGGGGGAGATGATCGAAGACCTCGCGGAAGAGTTCTTCGCCTATTGGCACGGCTGGCATTGTTTCGTGGACATGCAAGGCGAGGATCTAGGGCGACAGAACTGCATAGTCGCGCAGGCCAATGGGTACCCCTTGTGGTTCATCACCGACAACGAAGATCGAACAACTGAGAAGCTGAAGTCGCTCGGCTACCAAGTCACCGATAGAACGGTGCTGACTTACCGGGTAAAGACTGGTGCTCAACCGCGCCCTCTGACTAGCAATTGGCCTCCTGAAACAGTCGGGGATATCCTGGCGTGGCAGAGCACTCTTGACCCCCGGTGCCGGCGCAAGATTCACGAGCGTATCAAGGAGGGGGAGAGGAAGAAGGCCAACGGAGTTCTGATCGTCATCGAGTCTCCGCTGATGACCTATGGCTTTGCGGTTCTCTACGACCGCCAAAGTCCTGTCCAAAAGAGCAAGCTCGTAGATCGCAGGGATTCGAGCTATGGGTTGAAGGTGATGCCCATTTCGGTGGTCAGAATTGACGATCGGTATCTTGCCCAGCGGAACATGCCGAACTCAAAGACGCTTGCAGGGAAGAACATCGCCGTCGTTGGATGCGGCACGATTGGCGGCTATCTGTCGGATATGCTCGTCAAGGCTGGGGCGGGGACATGCGGCGGAAAACTCACGTTGGTGGATTTCGACTGCCTTCTCCCGCAAAACATCGGGCGTCATCGCCTGGGATTTCCGGACCTGTTGTCTAACAAAGCCGAGGCTATGGCGAAGGAACTCAGGCGCTTGACGCCAGGCGCCGAGATTCGTGCGCTGCCCGTGGATGTCAGGCAGGCCCAATTGGGAGAGCTGGACCTGCTCATAGATGCCACCGGGGAAGAATCCCTCGGGCATTGGCTGTGCGGCCACTATCCGCCTCCGACTCCCATGCTTTCGGTGTGGATCGAGGGGCCGGGAACGGCTGTCCGTGCGCTCCTGAGGACGAAAGCATCTAATGCGTGCTATCGATGTCTTTGGCATAGCAACAGAAGAGGCGAGCTCCGTTCTACCATTGATCCTCTTCCTGCCATTTTGGCGGGGCATGGATGTGAGGGCTTGTACGTGCCATTCCCCGCTTCGGTGTCGGTGCACGCTGCCAGCCTGGGCGCTGAGATGACCCTTGATTGGGTCAACGGCGTCTATTCCCCCGCGTTGCGAACCAGGTTGATCGACCGCGCCCAGCAGCTTGCCACACCCGATTGCGATCCGCTGCGGGATCGGGAATGTCCCTTATGCAGTTCATGAGTTCTTGGGCGGCCGACGACAACAGAACGCTGCTGCATTTCTCGAAGTCCACGCTGGAGACCTTCTATCAGCATGTCCAGGCCAGTGATTCTGACTGCGAAGCTGGCGGGCTGCTACTCGGTTCGGTCCATGGAACTCACATGCTCATTGAGCATGCAACGGTTCCCACGGCATGGGACAAACGGTTTCGCTACCTGTTCGAGAGAATGCCATTCGGCCACGAAGCCATTGCACTGGCTCGATGGACGGCGAGCCAGGGAACCATCCGCTATTTGGGCGAATGGCACACCCATCCGGAAGACAACCCCAACCCGTCTGGCCTCGATAGATCGGAATGGAACCGTCTGTCGGCCAAGCGTCGGGATAAGCGACCAACGCTCGCTGTCATTGTTGGACGAAGTGCCATGTATATTGAGTTGGTGCCAAGTTCGGGCCAAGGATCAGTATTTTCCCCTGTGGAATAGCGACACAACAAACCAATGTCGTCCCAGCGTGCCGCGATCGGGCTCGCGGGCAACGCAGTCGCTGGGCCTCCGGCAGCTTCAATCGTTGTAGACAAGCTCACCACAGGCCCCAAATCTCATGCTCGAAAGATATCCACCTTGGTTTCAAGGCACTTGCGCAGACTCAGATCGTTTGCACCAACCTCGAACCATCCCCCTGGCTTCTGGTAAAAATCCAGTCCACGGCCAATCTTGATGATCCATCCGTTATCCAGTCTGATTTCGCGGTCATGGATGTTCGGGTTGAGCTTCACCTCTAGCTCGACATCTAACTCCAGCAGACTTTGCTTCAGCTCATCGAGCTTTTCGGCGATGTCGGCCAACTGGGTCTTGTCGTCGTAGCCGGTGATTAGGCTGATCTTCTTCACGGTGCCAGCCTTCAGTACCGTCTCGCAGAAGCGCACGAAGTTCTGAATCTGGTGCTGTAGCCGGATGTACGGGTCTTCGATGACGACGGACTTCGCGCCTTGCAGGTAGGGGCCGAGGATCGACTCATAGCTGTACCCGGTATCGCCATAGAGGATGGTGAAGTGCTGTTCCTTGAGCTCGACCGATGACGGAGCAACCACCGTTGGTGCCGGAGCAGGCTGTACCGGCGCCACTGGAGGTTCCACTGCTGCAGCAGGCGCCGGCTGGGCGACGGGCTGCACTTCGACTGCCTCAGCAGGCTGGCCATCCGCCTGGCTCAAACGACGACGAGCCGGTTCTTGCGTCGCGGGCGCATCCTTCGACTCCGGGCAGAAGACCACCACTTCCTCACCGCTGGCCTTGAAGTAGGACAGGTTGATGCGCGCAAACTCGTCATCCGGCTTGCGCTTGTTCATCTGCTCTTTGACACGACGGCGGCATTCCGTCGCATAGGCCACGTATTCCTCGAACTCTTCGTCGGTCGGTGGCCCATTCGGATGCAAGACCTTCAAGAAAGCGCAGACGGTTTTCTTGATGCCTTTCTCGTCACGCCCCTCAATCGACTTACCGAGCCGGATGCGCTTGCTAACTTCTTCGTAGCGGTTCGTGTGCTTGAACTGGTAGTGGAAGGCCTCGGCCAGGTAATCGGTGATGAATCCGTAATTACTGGTCAGGAACTCGCTGCTGTTCTTGGGCATTTCCCAGCCCGGGATGTACGCGGCGAAGCGGTCCATCACGGCCAGGTCGAGCTCTGGTGGCAAGGGCTGAAACAGGTCGTGCTCGTTGGAATTGACCACCTGCTGCACAGACACATCGATGTTGCCGACAAAACTCAGGCTGGCATCGGCGATGACTTCGGCCCCGCGCGAAAAACGTCCGTTAGCCATGAAGTCTTTCATGATCTGGATGGTGTCCGGGTCTTTGACCTTGATACCGCCAACTTCGTCAAAGGCCACCGTGTCCCAAAAGCCGACCAGGCCCACCTTGCGACGCGCGTTGTTATAGAACAGTGTGGCCTTGGTCGCCTGGCCACCCGAGATCAGCGTGGCGTAGGGCGAAAACTCGCTGAAGAAGTAGGATTTGCCGGTGCCGCGCGGGCCCAGCTCGATGTAGTTGAAGTTGGGCTCCACCAGAGCGGCCAGCCTGGCGATGAAATGCATCTGAACGCGCTTCGAGAGCTTGTTGGGCTCCAGACCCACAGAGCGCAGAACCGCCGCGATCCACTCATCTCGGGTGAAGGCTGCCCGGCCTTCTGCATAGCGGTCAAAGTCGAAACGGGTCAGTTGGATCGGGCGCAGGTCCTCGATGGAAAACGCGTAGTCGTCCTCATCGATGTCGTTGTGCGCCAGGGTGACTTCGGCCCAAATTCCGCCTTCCAGCAGTCTGTCGTTGTCACGGTAGAACTTCTCGCCGATGGCGATGCGTTGCGAGTTGAAGTTCTCCAGCGATGCCCAGTGGCGCTTTTCCTTTTCGACGTAACGGACATGGACCTTGTCGATGAAGCGATGCTTGCCCTTGGTGGCCACCTTGGACTGAGCGGCATTGGCTTCGTCGGGGCGAACGTAGTTCTCCTGCAAGGAGGACAGCACCGCCTCCATGCCGGCATCCATCTCCGCCTGGTCGTTGCTGGCGCAATACTTGGCGAGCAGGAACTCCAGGACGAACGTCGGGACGTTAGTGCCTTTTTTGATCCGATGCAGCAAGTCCTTGCGAAGAACTTTGCCGTCGAACGTGGCGTTTAGTTTTTGGTCGAGTTCGTCCATAGGGCTCACTCCGTATAGTCGGTTTCAAGCGCCAGATTGCTGTAGGCCGCCAGGGTTGTCGGGTTAAGCGCCTTGACCGAGAACTTGCCTCTGAACTCATCATCCATCCGCAGCGCAATCTGTTTGCGCTGGCCTGGCATCAGGGTCACGGTCCTGGTCGCGGGGTTAACATCCCCGCCTGGGCGCGGCTCTCCCACCACATTGCCCTTGCTGTCTTGCGCTTCCAGCAAGATCTCCACGCTCATGTCTTGCGAGAACATGTCGTCGGCCACCAGTATCACTTCGATGACCGGCAATCGCGTAGTTATTCGTTTGGCGCCGTTCTTGTAGCTCAACTCCACCACCACCTTGCGCAGTTCCGCATGGGCGGCGGTATCCAGCCGGGCGACCAACACAGGGACGACGGCCTCTGCCAGGGAGGCCCCGCCGTGGAAATACAGATGCCCCGAGCGATAGGGGGCCATGCTGCGCGGTAGTGCCACTTGAGTGAAATCGCCCCGAATGCCGACCTTCTCTGCACTGACGACCAGGCTGTGACCATCTGCCGTGCCATCGCCCAACATCATCCGATCGTGTGCTGTCACGGGCCACGCGCCATGAGGCTTGACGCACACATCGCCAGCTTCTGCTTGCGCGTTCAGGAAGAAGCCGTGGTCGGTGACGATGACCGCCTCTTTGAAGCCCATGCCACGCAGCTTATGCAGTGCCACGCGGATCAGCTTCAGCGTGCCAGGGATCAGCCCTAGCGTTGTCTCGGGGTTGCTTTCCAGTTGGCTGTCGATTTCCGTGGAGCGCAGCACCAGCAGGTCGACGGTTTCGGCAATCTTCGGTTTACCGCGAACAAAATCGTTGAGCGGCATTTCCGCGAAGCGATCTCCATACCGCTTGGCCAGCACATTCATGCGCTGCGGGACGTTGCTCACCGGCGCACCCGCCAGCTTGGGCACCAGTGAATCGTTCTCCAGCGACAGGGTCAGCCCCGTGCGGGCGCCAGGCAGCAAGCTCGCCATGCCCACCAGCGTGATGGTCGGCAGCTGCGCGTAGGCCGCTTGCAGCTCGACCGGCCCGTCCTCGGCCAGCAGCTTTTCCAGCGCAACGCCCAACTCATAGCGAAGGGCATCCACCATCAGGTAGGCCACCTTACGGCCGCTTTCCTTGAGCCGATCCGCCACCAGCCGATCAAATGCATCGGCGTTGGCCAGGCGCCCGGTGGGCGGCCATCCCGTAGTCTCGACGTGCTTCACAAACACGCCCTGAACCTTCTCTGCCAACCGGCGATAGCGCGCCCGTGCTTGGCTGATCACTTCATGCATCAAGCCATGTGGGTCAAGGAAGTCACCCGCCGCTTGCTCAAACTCGCGCTGCAGACGATCTGCTTCACGCAGGCTGCCCAGGTAGAAGTCGATCAGATCCGCTTGCGAGCGGGCGTGATCAGGCAGCTGGCGTTCAAAATCGTCACAGGCCTCGACCAGGCTCAAGCCAGACCGCACCAACTCCCACTGCGCCTGGCTTTCTCCTTTACCGAGCCACACAGAACTCTTATGGCGGGTCAGCACACGGCGCGTGGCATCGGTGTCGCCGGTGACGATTCCCTTGATCGCTGTGCGCAGGAAAGTACGCTCTTCGAAGGGGAAGGTGTCGCGCTCGCCCAGGTCTTCAATCGCGCCACATAGATCGGTCAGATTGAGTTCAGCCTCGATGGCCTCGGCACGTTCGATGTATGCCGCGCGTGATTTGGGGTCACTGCGCAGACGGTCGCACACATCCTCGACAATGGGTCTGGCTTCCATCGGTGCGTGCGGCACGCCCTTCAATGTGTCTGGCAGTGCCACCGGCAAATCGAACACGAACTCGCTGAACAGCACGTAGCGCCACAGTTCATCCGCCAAGGCAGACCACGTCTTGCCGCGCGTCTTCACGCTCAGGCCCAAGGTAGCGCGGAGGAAATCGCGCGCCTCTTGCACCCAGCCTTCCTGCCCCTTGAGTGCTTCGGATTGACTGGTAGTGGGTGCCAGCAGTGCGGCCAGAATCTCGCGCCCCGATTCCACCCGCAAAGTGGCTCGCAACTGCGGCCAGCTCACGCCGCCGCCAATGGCATCGATCACCGCGAAGGTCGGCCCAGAGGGAGAAGTCGCAAACACCTGCCGAATCTCAGTGGCGTGATCCGGCCTCGCACGTAGGCACAGGCTCAAGTATTCATCGCCATCATCTTGCGGGAACACCGCGCCGCATTCTGCGTACAGGGCGAATGGATCAGCTTGCTTCTGCTCGTCGGTTTCCGGGCGTTTGGTCGGCACATAGATCAATACACCTTCCAGCGGCGCCTTGGGCTGACCCACATCGCGCAGTGCCTGCAACGCTGCCTCACGGCTTTCGATGCTGCTTTCAGACGCATCCACCACCCGCACCTTGTCGGCCGCCAAGTCGAAACACTGCTCGCGGTAGCGCCTGTCAGCGTCGTAGACCACCAAGGCGCCTGCCTGTTTCAGGCGCGGCCGCAGCACGCTTTCTCGAATGAATTCCGCAATCGTCATTTGTCCTCCCGCAGGCTCAGGATGGACATCACCTCCTTGAGCATCTTGTCTGTTCGCGCCGTAATGGCGGCCTCGTTCCAATCATCTCGGCTGGCCAAGTCGACATTCAGGTACAAGCCGTTGCGGTAGCCAATGAAATCACCCTGGTCGTTCTTGCGATCACGCTTCTTCAAGAATTCCATCGTGCCGAGCTTGGAGTTGTAGCCACTCAGGGTCAGGTTGCCGAGCTGGTGAGCACAGCGCTCGCGAATGGCAGCCGCAGTGCCTTTCTGATCCCCTTCAAGCATGGTCACCCAGCCCGGTCCCAAGTTCTCGGTCTTCGGCAGGATGTGTTCAACAGTGAATACGGGGCGATCATTGGCATCGTGCGCCCACAGGTCGCGCTTGTTTTCCCGGGTTTGGTGCGCCTCTTCCAGCTTGCACAGCATGAACCGCGTGGCCTCGTAATTTTCGAGGTACACGTCGCCCTTGAGGCGGGACTCGCAAACATCTTGTGGGGCTGCCCGTCCCAGCAACCAATTACTGCTCTGCTGGATGAAGCCGTCCAGCGCCGTGATCTCGCCACTGCGAATCTGCGTCAGCAGGTGGCTGACCAGTTCCATGAACATCGGGTCGAGTTCACGGGTCGGCGGCATATCGGTGAGGTTCCGCCAAAAGAACCACTTGGTGAGCAAAGCGGCCAAGCGGCTCAATGCGTCGCCCTCATTCCACTTCTGGCTCTGCGCGACCTGGCTGGCCCACAACAAGAATGCGTAAGCCGGCGCGGCTCCTAGGCGCTGCAGGTCTTGCAAGGCCGCTGCGGCAGCGTCGCCCCATTCCGCGCGCGCCACGGCGGGGTTGAGCAGTGCCGAGTAGGTTTTGCCCTTGGCTTGCAGCGCGCCGAACAGCCAGACCGGGCGCTTGCGCAGCAGGGTGTCGTAGATGGTGATCAGGTTCGAGCGCGTGGCGCGCGTGCAGCCTTTGACCTCGACCCGCTTGAGGTACTTGAACATGTTGTACAGCTGACGCAGAAAGCGCTCCTGCACCGCCGGGTCGGGCAACAGGTCGATCAGGTCTTTCCACTCGTCAAACGCTCGGTCAATGCCGTAGTCCGGGCGCTTGTCCAACTCGGCCAGCAGGTTGTTCTTGATGATGTCGATGGCCGAGAGCGGGATGCCCCGGTTGTTGATCGACTCGAACAACATGAATGCGTCGGAATGGCTACGCACCTCGATCTTGACCAGCATGGCCGCTTTGAGCTTTTCCAGCAGGGCCAGTGCGCTGTCCTGGCTCAGCCCTTCCAGTCGCTCACAGAAGTAGCGGTAGGCGCGCGCAATGCGGCGGTTTCCGAAATTGCTCAAGCCCTTCGGCGCTTTCACCTGCTTGGGAAACAGATCACTCAGCACCTTCTGGAAATCTGTCTTGTTCTGCGCTTGCTCGCTGGGCTCCAGACGCCACTGGCCAGAAGTGCGGACGAAGATGCGGCTTTCCAGGTTGTCCAGCTCCACCAGCAGACGGCGATCCGGATTCGGAATGGCATTCAGCTTGTCGTAGAACGCACAGAACAACAGGCTGATGGTGGTAAACCGCTGCTGGCCGTCGATCAGCTCAAGTCGGCCACCGGCCATGCCATTTTGCTGGGTGTTCACGCAGATGATGGAGCCCAGAAAGTGCCCACTGGGCGACTCCTCCAGGTCGTTGAACAGCGCGTCCCAGTTCTTGCCGCCCCATACATACTCGCGTTGGTACTTGGGAATGAAGAACGACGTGGTCCCATCGGGGCTGAAGTAGAAGCTGACCGGCAGCGCTTTGACATCCTGAATCATTCATCGCCTCCGGTCTTCTTTCTGCCGCGCGTCTTCTTCGGCGCTGCCTCGGGCTCGATGTACAAATCCTCCAGACCATGCGCGATCGCAAGCGACTTGTCCGTCTTGCACTTCTCGCGCACCCGGTCGGGCCAGTAGTTCATGGCCAGGTGCGCCCAGTCGTAGTCGCCTTTCTTGAGCTTCTCCCAGGTGTCCTTGAGCACCTTCTGCCAGGGTTTGTGGCGGAATAGCGGCCACAGCGGCGCGGCGCTGATCTGCACGCCGTCGTCGTGGTTGGGTTTGTAGGTGGGTGCGAGCTTGAGCAAAGTGTCGCGCAGCTCAATCAGCTCCAGCTCGAAGGCTTGCAGTGCTTCGAACTGCTTTTCGTCGTCGCGGGTGCGGGCTGAACCCTTGTTGCGCAGCGCCGTCACATCGGCGCCGACTTGTTGGAGCTTGGGTTCGACGAAGTCGTTGATCGCCGTATACAGCGTCTGGCTGGTAAGGCTGGGGTAATAGACCCACAGAGTGTAGCTGCCAGACGTGGTGGACAACGGCCAGTAGATAGGCGCTTTGCGGCGGCTCTTGGAGTAGCGCTGCAGATGGAAGGGGAAGAAGTCGCGTTGGAGCCAGCGACGCACGTCTTCCGGCACCGCGACATCCACGCGAGCCAACACCTCCTCCACCAGACGCGCGAGGTCATGGGGATGGCCTTGGTCGTCCACCAGGATGCCTTCGTGCACATGGAAGGGCGCGGCCCCGTCCGGCAGCATGCCTGGGCTCTTGGCAGGAAGTGGGTCAAATGGATCTGGCTCAGGAGGCGCAGATCTCTCAAGTGTCGCTAAGCGCAAGTCAAATCGACCAAAGCCGACACCTACGCACCACGACAGGAGATTTCCTTGGTCAGATGTGTTGTCACCCGATTCTTCTTCAAGATCGTCAGCGTCCGCTTCCTCGTCTGCCTCGATTGAGGAGTCAAGGCTAGATTCTTCTTTGTTCCCAAGCTTGATGGCGTTTTGGTCGTCTTCGCTGATTTCATAAAGTTCGAATGCGATTGCATCGATCTTCTCCTGAATTCCTTCAAGCTCGCTTTCTAGGGCTGAGATTGAAAATTCTCCCACTCGGCCTCGAAGCAACGCAGGCAACAAAAATGCGTGAGAAATTTCGTTGACGGTATCCAGTGTCCTCTTTATCGATATTGCTCTTTTTGCAGGTTCATCCAACGCGGATGCACACTGAGGGAAGTTCTTTGGAACCGGCGTCTTGCAAAGCGTCCCATTGTCAAATTGTGGATGGCCGAACCTTCCAAGCATGCACTTGACCAAGAAATCGAAAGCTGACGAGGAATAAAGACCTGCAATCCGGAAAAGATCCTCTCGTCGACCATAGATCCCACTCCCTCTAACGCTAATAATTGCCCCCTCTGGCATAGGCATAACAGCGAGCCGATGAAGTCGCCGAGGATAAGTGAGGCCAGCTTGAAAAAAGTGATTCTTGGCGGACTCATTCAGCATCCAAATGTTGGATCGAACGCCACCCGCTGTATTCAAATTATGCCAATACTTAATACCATTCCCGAACCAGTCCACTAGCAGCGGTATGTCCGCGTAGAACGGTGAAAATTCGCCTCCTTTCGGATACAGTACCCAATATCGCTCCGAATTGATTTCGTCGGCGCGCGACGCCACTCTTGATGATTCAATTTCCCAATAGGTTCTGACAAACCGAAAATCATCCGCCGTTGCAAGCCCCTGTTTAACGGTGCGACCATCTCCCTCGTATATTGGAAGCTTTGAAAATAGCGCTCGAATCTTGTCACTGACCCAGTAGGCAAACGGGCTACCCGGTATCTGTTTGAAAGATTCTGGATCAACGTCGAAAACCTTCTTGTCATCGACATTGGCGATGGCATTAAGCAATGCGCTACGTTTGTCCTGCGCCTCAATCAGGCGAATAAAGATCGTCATTATTGTTTCTCCAGAACATATGCAGCAGCTTCTACCATTGCATCATCCATTACGCCCATGCCTAAGTCGGCAAGCACAATTGGATTTGCCGCATCGAGAACAGTGCTTTCTCTCCATTTCTTGAAACTAGAAAGGAAGAAACAGGTGCGTGACGTAATTGCGCCGAGCATGCCGTTTGATCTAAGCAGGTCCAATCCGCGCTCAACAAAAACCGCTAGCAAGTCATTCTTCGACTTCGCGTAACTCTTGTTTATTAATTCTTTGACGCCCAGGCTGACTGCCCCGAAGGGGGGGTTCATCACCACCACATCGAACACTTCTCTGCATAGATCGATAAGCCGCAATCCTTGCAGGGCATCCTGTGCAAAAAGACGTCCTTGGTAAGTCGATTTGGCAGCCTGGGCAAATTCGGTGAGTGCCTCACGCAGCCTTGCCTCTGCTTGCTGCCAGTTCTCCTGCTCCTGTTGGGCAAACAAGCCAGTACCCTTGCCGACATAAATCTGACGAATCAAATGTGGCAACTCGCGCTCGACCTGAAGCAGCACTCCTAGCTCCGGCAGGCCCTTGAGCAGTTGCAGGGTCTTCTCGAACAGCTCGGCATCGCGTTGATCAAGGTTGGCAGCAAACTGCTGGCGCAACTCACGCTCTGACGGCGGCGCAATGGCGGCGACCACATGACCGTGGCCAATCAGTGGGCGGTCCTTGGCCTTCACGCCGGCATCGTGCCAGGCACGCTGCGCCCGTAGCCACAGCGCCAACGAGGCGATTTGCGCGGCACGTGGGTCGATGTCCACGCCATAAATGTTGTGCTCGATGACCAGGCGCGGGACGTCGCGCAGAAATGCCGCCTCGTCCTCGTAGGTCTGGCTCAGCGGCTTGAGTGCAGCCTGGAGCTGGGTCGAGACATCCAGTGAGCCAGGGCCGTGTTCTTTCTCCCAGGTCCAGGCCTCGCGGTAGATCTCGGCGAACAGATCGAAGGCATACAGGCCGAAGTGCATGGAGCCGCAGGCCGGGTCCAGCAGCTTGAGCGTGCGCGGGTCGCGCAGCTTGGTGGCTGCTTGAGGCGTTTCGTCCGGCTTCACCAGCAGGTACTGGCAGCGATCCCGCAGGCCGGTAGCCCCGCCGGTCGCGTTGAACCAGAGACGCCCCAGGGTGTTGTCCACCAAGAACTCGACCACGTAGCGCGGGGTGAAGAACTGGTTGCGCACGGCCAATTCGCGGCTGTTGCGCGGTGCCTGCGACGCATCGCGCATGGCCTTGCGCTCTTCCTTGGAGTTGAAGTACTGGTAGATCCAGCCGATGGTTTCGTCCTCGCTCCACAGCGGGGCGATGTCGGCATCGTTGATCAGATTCAGCACTTGCAGCAGCGCCGCCTCGCGCGGGAACAGGCGGCCCTGGGGCGAGTAGCGGTCGAACAGGCCCGGCAGGTCTTGGGCGAGCTCATCAAACACGCTGAACAGGTACACGCGGTAGGCATCGCCGGTTTCGCCCAAGCCGGTGCCGGCCAAGCGCGCATAGAGCTGAAAGCCCTTGGCCTGAAAGCCGTTGCCCACCGACTCGACCAGCAGTCCACGTGCCTCCGCCATACGCAGCGCCGCCAGTCGGTTGAGCACAGTGAAGGCCTGCTCACGCACGATGCGATCCAGCCCCTGCGTGGCGTTCATGTCGCCACTGGCGGTGTAGTGCGCGAGGGTATCGCGCAGGATGCGGGCAGTTTCGCGCTGGGCATCGTTGATATGGCGCAGGCTGACCAGCTCCGCCACGGTGCCCGCGTTCGGGTCCATGCCGTAGTCGTTCTGCAGCTGGCGGGTGAACTCCTCTTCCAGCACCCGGCGCGCGTCGTTGACGAAGCGCTGCAGGCGGTTTCTTGTTGTTTGGTCGAATGCCATCAATCGATTCCTATTGTTCTGTGCCTGCTTGCAGTGAACCGGGCGCTTGCCAATCCTGGCCAAAGTGAGCGCGCAGGCTCTCGATGGCGGGCGGCAAAGCGCCGTCGCAGGTCACGCCCAGGTAGGTGGCCGCACGCGTGGTGCCCACGTACAGGTATTTGTCGAAGAGCGCTGGATGTAGTGCGGCGAGTTGGTCAATGCCCACGAAGAACACCGCTTCGAACTCCAGGCCTTTGATGTGTTGGATGTCGAACACGCGCACGTTGCTTTCCTGGCCCACCGCCTGACCCTCGCGGCAGGCAATGACCTGGATGTTGTGTTCGGACAGGGCTTCGTTCAGCGCCTCAGCCACTGGCGCCACATCGTCTTCGGCATTCACAAAGATGGCGGTGGACGGCAGCTGGCCGACGAAACGCTCAATCTCTCGGATGCGATCTGCCAGCCAACTGACAACGATTGCTGTGTCCGTTGCGTGCTCCAGGAGCGCGGGCGCTACGCCGCCACTGTCCACATGGGCGGGCAAGCTGACATTCTGCTCGGTGCCGCCGACAGCGCGGATCATGGCGCGAGCCAGCTCGTTCAGTTGCTTGCTCTGCCGGTAGGAGACGGTGATCTCCTTGATGTCGAAGTCGGCAAAGACCCACTTCATTTCATCGGCGGAGCGGGCACCCCAGGTGGTCAGGCGCTGGTTGAAATCGCCGCAAGCAAAGAACGAGCGCAGCCGTGGATGCGCCAGGGCGGCCATGCAGGCAAGCTGGATAGGCGAAAAGTCGGTCGCTTCATCCACCAAAACCTGGTTGCGGTAGTGCCCCAGGATGGGCTGGAGTGCCGACCAAGCGGGGCTGTCGATATCGCGCTGCACGTTGGGCCGGCTGATCAAGTCGCCTGCGGCGCGCAGGATGGCGAGCAGCACAATGTCCAGTTCGAGCGGATGGATATCGCGGGCTTCGAAGCCTTCGTTGCGATACCAGTTCCCGGCTTGCTGGCGATCTCGCCGGAACGCGCGGTAGCGCTTCGGAATGCCGTCGAGATAGCGCTTGACCGGGTTCACGAAGCGGCGCGCGTTGGTCTGCACCAGCAGACTCGCACCCACCTCCGCGCGATCGGTTTCCGTCAGGCCGCGATCGGCCAGCCACTCGATGATTTTGCCGTTACGCGACGTCTTGCTGACCGCACGCTTTGAGGCTGCAGATCGGGCTTGGGCTCGCACCGCTTGCATGTAAGCGGTGAGAGCGGCGGCACGACCGGTGCGCGGTGCTGTGGTGTCTTCTTCCTCATCAGCATCAAGCTCGTCTTGTTCGTCGGCATCGATGGTCTGGGCTTGCTGCAGGCCGTCGATGAAGCGCGCCAACTCATCAAGGAGCGCCCGATTGCGATTGAGCTGGAGGTTGAGCGCTGCTTTGATCTTGCCGTCAGAGGCATCTTTCAGGCTGGCGACGAGCGCCTGCACCTTGGGAAGCTCTGCGGCCAATGATCCGAACGTGGCGGCCAGGGCACCATCACCCGCCCGAACCAAGATGTCTTGCAGACGTGCGCCGAGGCTCTCGACCTCGGGCGACTTGGCATCATGGAGCAGAGCCGCTGCTTCATGCAGCTCCTGCACGTAGGCGTTGCGTTGCCATGCATCGAAATCGTCGAACCATTGAATGGGACGATCGAGTGCTGCTTCGCTCAGGCTTGGCAAGCTGTCTTTCAGGACAAAGGTGCCGCCGCCCGACGCGGTTCTGAGGACGCCAAAAGCGTTCCTGGCCAACTCTCGGCGGTAGTCCTGCCAGGTTCTAATGCGCAGATCAGAAGCAGGAACACCTTCGCGTGCGAAAGCTTCTTTGAGGTACTGCTTGAGCAACTCAGTGGGCGTGAACATCAGCCAACTGTTCACGTGGGCGATACCTTGAGCTGCACTTACGGTCTCGACCAGCCGTTGTTCGCTTTCTTCCAAGAACGCGGTGTCGAGCTTTTGGCCCAGGCGGCGGATTAGGGTCGTGGTTTTGCCAGTACCCGGAGGACCCAGGATCAGCAAGCGTTTGTCGAGGGGAAGACGGAAAATCTCGTCCTGGTATTGATCGAGAACGGGCTGATCGCGCAGCCCCATCTTGGTGATGACGCTGCGGCGCACGCCATCGACGATGTTGGCCTTGACGGTCTCTTCGGCCAGCAATTGGCCCAAGATATCTTCGGTGACTTCTGCACCAGCGACCTCGGTCAGCAACGCCCGCAGCGACTCGATGGTGAGTGGGCCGAAGTGTTCAGCCTCAACCACGGTATCGCGCGAATCCCAGCCATCAGCCATTGCGGCGGGTCTGAGTTGGGCGCGCTCCAACACCTCAACAACGGTTCCGTTGGGCAGTGTGAATTCGGCCCCGATCGCCAAGGAGGCCAGGCGCCCGACTGGGGCGCGATAGCTGGCGAGATTGGGGAAGCCTGAGACCGGCGTGGTTCGGCAGATGTAGTAGGTGCGCTCCTCGCCTTCCTCGTCCACCACGACAACACGGGCAATCGCCGGCTCGGCTGCCAATACCTGATAGCTCTCTCGGTTTGCCTGGCTGATCTGATCCAGTTTCTGAATGGCCGAACTGGACGTCATCGTATTGATGCTCGCCAGGGCATCAGAGCCCAGCGTTCGTCCGTCGTGAAGCTTGCTCTTGGCAGCCGCAGCGATGCTGTCGAGCTGGGTGAGCGCCTCGCCAGCGACATGCTCGATGTGTTGCCTGGATTCAGTTGTCAGCTCCATCGTCAGCTCCCGCCCGTTCCTGGCTGGTCGCCGACGACAAACGACACCTCGATCTCGGCGTAGAGACCGAGCTGCGCTTTGATCTCGTGGAGCTGCTGAATCAACGAGTCGATGTCTGCGGCAGACGTCATCTTCACAGGCACCGCGATCGACCTAGTCAGCTTGGCTGGCCCTTTCTCGCCGGTCTTGGCACGCTCTTCCTCCATGCGCTGGCGCAGCCGTTCCTGACCTTGGCGCTGGATGGAGCGCTTGAGGTCTTCTATGGTGCTGTTGATGTCGTAGTCGCGAGCCAGGAGCTTCTTGAGTCCGGCTAGGTCCTGGGTGGCTGCCAGGGCGAGCCCGTCCAGTCGGTTCACGGCGTTGCCGCGCTCTTCCTGGGTGAGTTCTTCCCATTCGGGAATACGCTGCAAGTCCTCAACCCCTTCTTTCAGGCGCAGCTTTTGCTGATCAGACAGGGTGATGACCGCATCGCGCACGCGGCCCTTCAGGTGGGTGAGCTGCGAGTTGAAGTCGGCAGTGTGTTTGTAGAAGTCCTCTTTACCCAGGCGCTCTGCTAACGTCCCCAGGTCCTCACTCAATTCGCGGCGCAGCTCACCTGGCACACCGGTGTCCGGCAATGCCTCGATGTCACGGCGATGGGCTTGAAGATCCCGCAGGGTGATATCCAGCCCATTTTCGAGCACGCGCTTCACTTCAAGCGCCCATTTGAGGTTGTCGTAAATGGCGGAGGTTTCGGCACCCAGGCGCTGAGGGGCGTCCGAAGCATCGGTGAACAGGACGTCGGCAATGTCCTGGTTCAAAGTGCGGATGCAGTCACTGCCCGCCAGCCCGAGGCCGCTGAGTTTCTCGGCCAATGATCCATAGTCGTGCTGGAAGCGCGGGAAGTGCTTCGCCGCCGCCTTGCTGATCTCCTGCTCCAGCGGAATGACCATGTCGCCCACCAGATCGGTGAGTCGCTCTGCGGCGCGACCGAGCGTTTCGATAGACGGGCGCTCGTCGCGCAGGGCGACACCGATCTGCTTGAAGGAGTTGTTGGTCTTCAGCGCATCGATTGCCTGCTGTCCTGCGGCCGTAACTTCACGCCCGGAGACCTTGAGCTTGATTTCACCCGCCATGAGCATGGCGGCCACGATGTAGCGCGTCGTGTCTGGCGACCAGCCAAACGGATCGCTGTTGAAATCGTCGAGTAGGCGCTTGCCGTCAACCGTGCCGCGCTTGTCGATGTAGTCGCGGATGCTGATCATCGCTTTGTGGTCGCTCTTGAACGACGCGCGGCCCGCCACGGTTTGCACGAGGCCAAGCGGGTCAAGGCTGCTGCTGATAGCAGCGGGGTTAGCGACCTTCAGGAATTTCTCGGCGGTGTCGGTGCCGGCGCGTACCGGTGCTTCGACATAGCGGTCGAAAACCTGGTCGGCCACATCGGAGAGCAGCTTCTTGGCCGCTTCCAGCAAGTCGGCATCCAGCGCCGATACCGCAGTGGCTTGGCCACGGAAGACAAACGAGCCGGCCTGCAGGGTTTGCTTGATCTTGCTCTGCAGTTGGGTCGCGAGCTTGGCGGCGCGGTCGAGCTGACCAGTGCAGTAATCCTTGACCTCTTGGTCGGGCTCGTTACGGTGCAGTTCGGCAATGCGCTGGCAGCGATAGATTTCGTTTGCCAGATCGTCGAGTTCGGAATTGGCGCGAGCCAATAGCCCGATGACGTTCCGGCCCGCGCGGCTGCGGGAGTCATCCAGCATCCGGTTCTTGGCTGTGTCGTAGTCGCTGGCGGGTACCAACTCGACGACAGTTTGAATGGTGCTCTGATCGCCGGCCAGGCTGGTGATAGCGCTGCCGGCCTGGACCTTCAGGCCCGTTGCGACCGCCATCGTGCCGTGGAGGCTGACGCGGGGCAGCGGATCGAAGGACTCGCGCAGCGCATCGTTGAAGATGCGTTTCACGTCCACGGTGCGCAGTGCAATGGCACCGCGCTCCTGCTCGATATCCCGCAGCTTTTCGCTGAGGAAGACCAGGCTGCCGTCCTTCTCTCCGAGCGGCACATGCACGTCGCCCAGCATTTCTTCAACGGCTTTCTTTACCGTGTCGAGCTGCGATGGCGCCGTGACGGAGGGATGCATCAGGCTGACGACGTTCTGCACCGACACCGGCAGGTTGCCCAGGATCTGCAGCACTGCAACGGACTTCGCGATGTCCTGATGGAGCTGCGAATCCGGAAAGCGAATCTGGACCTTGCCAACCGCCTGGTGGATGGACGTGAAGGCACGGCGGATATCCTTCTCCAGCTCGTCGTAGAGCGTGACGGTGGTGGCAAGCCAACCCACGGGCTGATCGGCCATCGCCTTAGAGCCGCCTTCACCTTTCAGGACGTCCTGGATCACCTTGATCGCAGAGCGCAGGCCGATGCCGCCGGTGGACTTGGCCAGGGCGCCGAGCAAGTGCAGCAGGATGTCGAAGTGAGCAGGCAGGAACGGGTAGAGATTGGTGAAACTCTCTTTGCTGAAGTCCGCGTCGTAATACTTGGCGTCCTGCAGCTTGGTGTTGTGCCGTAGGGCCTGACCATGGGCATCGAACAGCTTGCCCAGCTCAGTCTCACCAGCCGGTGATTTGCCGAGCAGGCGGCGATAGCAGATCTCTTTGATGTCGCTCGATTCGAGGTCGATCTGGATCGGGAAGCGGTCTTTCAGCTTGTAGAGCTTGTCGGAGTTCAGTGCGGCGCGCGGGTCGTCTTCAGTCAGCGTCTGCTGCGCCGTGGAGATGATCCAGGCCTTGCCGTCGCCCAGCCGCTTGAGGTTCTTGGCCAGACCGTCGAGGTTGAGGATCAGGTTGTCGCGCGAGGCCACGTACTGGCCAACTTCGTCGACGATGAAGATGATGTTCTGTTTGCCGCTCTTCTCGCGGACGATATCGATCATCTCCTGCACGCGCTGGTCTTCGAACTGGAAGAAGCCCTCGGTGCTGGACGAGAAGGACTTGGCTTCCGGGAAGAGCGCCGGATACATCTCGTGAGCGATCTTCGGAATCAACCCGTCGATGGCCAGGGGGTTGTTCTGCACACGCGCCCAGGTGGCACCGGGCAGCGCCTGGGCGATGTGCTCATGCAACTCGGGCGTGCGACCGTCTTTCTCGACCATGCGCTCGAAGGCGGCAACCTTGAGGTTGCGCGAGTAACCGGCCCACTGGAGTACCTTGAAATAGAGGACGGTGGAAACGTCTTCCATCGTGGCTCCGGCGAGCATTTCGCTCGCAAGGTCCAACATGACCACGGCAGCCGGGAACCGTTGTGCGACGGTGCTGAGCAGGGCCTTGGTTTGCGGCTTGTGCAGGCGGTCCTGCAGGTACTTGATGAACGGCGTACCGTCGATGGTGCGTTGGTCGTCGAAGGCTAGGCCGAGGTACTTGGTGAACGAGCTCTTGCCGGAGCCGTAGAAGCCTGAGACCCAAACGCCGACCTCGTTCTCGCCACCGGACTCCATCGCCAGCTGCATGCGGTCGAGGAGCTTGCGAAACTGCTCCTCAATGCTCTCGGTGACCACGTACTCGGAGATCTCAGCCTTGAGGCGACCTTCTTGCGAGGCGCCATAGGTGATGACCTTCTCGATGGTCCGGTAGATGTCCTTGCTTGGGTCGAAGAGCGAGCGGATGGTCATAGATTTGTCCCAGGGTTCTTTTGTCTGATCAGCCGCCGACGTGGACGGAGCGGTAGTTGCCGTCTTCCGGGTAGAAGCCGAGAAACTTGAGGCGCGTCTTGCCGGTTCGCACGCCGGGGTACAGAAAAATCGTCGGCACGTGAAATTTGCCTTGGAGTTGGCTCTCGATGGCGCCGATGCGCAGAAACGGATGCAGCGCCTCAAGGTCCGTCACCAAAAGCAACGCGTTCTGCTGGCCTTCGAGCGGCTGAAGGGCCTCCTCCAACCGCTTCAGCAGGCCGTTATCCGCCGTCAGGATGTCTGCCAGAGCCTTGTTCGTACGCGGCCAATCCAGTGGAGCAGACTTGTCCTCCATCACGCAGAGCGACCAGAATGGGTCGTCTTTGAGCAAGGTCCAGATCTGTTCGGCAATGGAGAACGTGTGCACGTCCCAGCCTTCCTGGTGGAGCTTGGCCACCCAGGCAGGCGTTTGCCGCTTGACCTCGAGGATCTGCTCTGGAGGAAAGACGAGGTAGTAAATCGGCTCGAAGCTCGCATGACCGAGCTCACGCCCGTGCCGGATGCGCTCGCGCAATTCGTCGAAATCAGCTTTGAGTGAGGACATCGCAGAGCGCCTCCATGTCTTGTTGTTTCCAACTGATTCGAATCACATCACCCGCCGCCTGGACGATGAGTAATCCTTTCAGCGAAAGCCGCTTGATCTCTTCCAGCACGTCTTCACGCGCCAGGCCAAACAGATGCCAGTCTTCGTGCGTCAGCAGAGCGTTGTCACCGACGCCGGAAGAGTGCAGCTCGTAGGCAAGGTAAGCGGCCACTGATGGTGAGATGCGGAACGGCAGAATGCGACGGCTCGAACGCAATCCTCGTTCAAGCATTCCGTAGTCGGCACAACATCCGGTCAGATAGGCGGAGACACGCCGAACCGTAGTTTCGGACCAGTGCTTGACCGTCTTGCCATCGTCAATGCCCCGCTCGACAAAGGTGCGAGCGTCGTCATTGGTGACATGCGTGTAACCACCGGCATACCGCGTCCAGTACACGTGTCGCACGAAGTCGCCGAGAATCGGGTTCGCTCGGCTCGTAAACACGAGCATGAGCTGCGTCAGGTCAGCGGTTGAAATCGTTGCGGACAGTCGCTTGAGGTGTGCGGCTGGTGCGCCACCGGCCACCAAGTAGCGCGGAGCAAAGCATTCGACGACGATGTTGCGAAGCCGGCGTGCGGTGACGGTGGGGAATCGCCCCGATTCCAGCGCGGCCTGATGTAACTGGTTCGCCGACATGCCGGGCGACCACAGGTCGAGCAGCGTCTTGGTCTCATTGACGAGTCCAAGGCCTGCTTGTAACTGTGTCGTATAGGGCTTGTTGTCGGCCACGATCAACCCACCAGATACGGATACGTTTTGGCGTTCTGCTTGAACGCCGACAGGTAGGCTGCCGCAATGGCCTTCAGGGTGTCAGTGGAATCGATATCCTTGATGCTGCCGACTGCTGTAGGTCCCACACCAGGCGTGCCGCTCGTCGCGGCCAAGCGCTTCAACGCATCCATTGCAGCCTCTTTGCTTTGTGCAACCTGGCTGGCGAGTTCCTCGCCCCCACCGCCTTGCACCATCGCGTGCAGGTCTTGTTCGATCTCTTCCGGCAAACGGAATAGGTGGTAGCTGCCGACGCTCAAATGCTCATCGTGCAATCGTCTAGCTGCCTCCAGCACACCGTGGTACTGAGCGAGCCGGGAAGTTTTGGAGAAGACAGGCTCCAGGAAGAGCCTGCTTGACGCTTCATAAAACGCCGTTGGCCACCAAGCGCATTGAGCACGCTCACCAAGGAAGCCGACGATCAACCTCATTTGCAGCAATGTCGATAGGTAGGATTCCTTCATCTCATCTCTCTTTGTTCGTTGGTTCTGCCGGCGCGATCGACGCAAGCAGAGGTATCCGTTGTTCAGTCAAATTCCGCCCCTGCGCCAGCGGTATCGGGTGCCGAATACCCTGGAGCCAACACGGCATTGCGCACCCCATAGATGGCGAGATGATCCTTCAACCAGAGCCGGTACTCATGGCCGCGCAGGCTGTGGTCGGGGGAGCAGTCCACACTCCACTTGCGCAGGATGTATCCGGCCGTGGCGGCACGCAGCTTCATCCGCAGCACGCCGTCGCGCATGCTGTAGTCCATTTCCGTGATCTCCGGCCGGGGTTGATCCGGATGCGGAACCAACTCCAGCTCGACGATTCGGGTCCACTGAATGTCTTGATCGCTAAGCTCGTGGGGCGCCACTGGCTGACCCTTGAGCACGACGGGGCGTCTGATCCGGGTGATGACGAAATCTCGGAACTCCTGGGACTTCCGGTCGAAGGCGCGAACGTGCCAGCGAAGGCCGTTATCGATCAGCGCGAAAGGGACGATCTCCCGCTCAGTGCGGCCACTGGAGATGGAGTGATACTCAATGCCGAGCGGACAGCCCTGGTGGATCGCCCGGGTCACGTTCGCCAGCACATCCAGATCCGGATGCGTGAGACGTGACGGGCTCTCGCTGGCCACCCACGCCTTAAGCCGCATTGGCTCGCCATCGCCAAAGCCCTGGGTCAGCCACGACAGCACCCGCTCCGGGGGGAAGTCGAAGACCGACTGAAAGCTCGGCCCAAGGACGTAGGACTTGCCCTTGGAGTCGTAGTCGATGTTGCCGGGGGCCAATTCCTTGTAAAGCGCAAGATCCCTCGATGCCGCGGCGGACTGGATGCCGAAGCGCGTCACCAAGTCCTGGCGGCGTATCTCCCCGATGAAGCGCACGCGCAACTCCACGAACGCGAGCCGGTCGCGTTGTGGCTGGGGTAGATCTGCAAGCTGTTCGTTCGACATCCTGGCTAGCTCGTTCGGGTTAGCGAATGCTTGTGTGGGTTATTGCGGAAAGTATATTGTCTGCTCTAGAATCTGTCTATCAGTTGTTTTTGATGCGTGTATGCGTCGTGTTGTGATAACCACAAGGCGGGCGAGACGCGCACTTGGAGCACAGGAGTGAAAGCAGACAAAGCCATCGCGACGTACCGGCGCATGCGGGCGCAGCCGCTGTGGCGCCTGCTTGCCTCGAACACTGGACCTACCGTCATTGGCCTGCTTCAGGCCCATCTTTACGAGAGTGAGCGAAGTCTTCCTGCCTCCATTTTTCACGAACGAATCGCAAGAGATCTGGAAGAGCTACGCGCCCAAGGCGAAGACTTCCCCCAAACGGCACAAGCGTACGTCGCCAGCTGGCTTGCCGATGGGTACCTGGAGCGACGCTTCCCGGCTGGGGCTTCAGAGGAGGAATATGAACTCTCCACGGCCGCCGTCGAAGCCATTCGATTTGTCTCTGGCCTGGAGCAGCCGCACTCAGCCGCAACCGAAAGCCGCCTGACGCTTGTTATCGAGGCACTAGCCCGGCTTGCCGAGGACACCGACACCGACAAATTCCGTCGCATAGACCGGCTCATGGCCGAGCAAGCCCGCATCGATAAGGAGATAGACGCCATCCAGAAGGGGCAGATGCGCGTGCTGCCCCACGCAACGGCGCTGGAGCGCACGCGGGAGATCATCACGTTGGCTGATGATCTTGCAGGTGATTTCCGACGCGTCCGCGATCAGTTCGACCAGCTCAATCGAGATCTCCGTGAACGCATCATGGACAACGATGGCAATCGGGGGGATGTGCTGGATTCACTGTTCGCCGGAATCGACCTGATTTCAGAGAGCGACGCCGGAAGGACTTTCTCCGCTTTCTGGCGATTGCTTACGGACCCAGAACAGGCCGCTACGCTTGATCAGGCCCTTGATAGCGTCATGTCGCGGGAGTTCGTGGGGCAGCTCGAAGCCAAGGAGCGACGATTCCTTCTTCGGCTGACGCGGACCCTTCTCGAGCAGGGCGGCATGGTTCACGAGGTGCTCCAGACCTTCGCGCGCAGCCTGAAGCACTTCGTCCAGAGTCGTGAATACCTCGAGCAACGCCGACTCAATCACCTTCTGAAAGACGCTCAGCGAGCAGCACTCGCCCTGAAGGACGAAGTCAGGGCCACAGAAACCCTCCAGTACACGCTTGAGCTCACGAGCAGCCGTTTGCGCTCCTTGTCTCAATGGGTGCTGTACGACCCCTCCCTACAAGCTTTGCCCGGCCAAATGGCGGAAGGGGATGCCCCGCCAATCGACCTGGAGTCCGTCAGCGAACTGGTCGCCCAGTCCGAGATCGACTTCCGAACATTGAAGGCCAACGTGCTGGCGGTCCTGGAGCAACGGTCCCAGGCATCCATCGCTGACGTGCTGGAGCAGTTCCCCGCTGCACAGGGTTTGGGCAGCGTCGTCGGCCTGCTTGCATTGGGCAGTCGGCATGGTTTCAAAGCCGACCATAGCGAAACCGTAGGCTGGGTTGGAGGCGACGACGAGCGTCGTAGCGCCCGAATTCCAAAGATCTTCTTTTTGAGGGAGCGGGCCAATGAACTGGTCTGAGAACGACGAAGCGGCAATGCCAGCCGAAGCACAAGCGCCAGATGCTTCGCAGGCATCTGCTAACACCCTTTTCATGGGTGACAGCGGCGAGTTGGCGCTGGATACCCGGCGCGCCCTGGTGCAGCTACTTGCGGGACCTTCGCTCGACGGACGTCGACATCCAAAGCTCTGGCCGATATTGGTGCGAGACGAAGCGGTGATACGTCGGCGCCTTGCCGAACTGTTTCTCGAACTGGTCATCGACCGGGACGTACAAGTTGCCTTCACCCGTCAGGCTGATACCGGCGACCTTGAAGTGCCACTCCTGCTGCGTCGCGCGCAGCTGACCTTCATTGACTCCATTCTGCTGCTTCACCTTCGCCAGCGATTGACCCAAGCGGACTCGCAGGGCGATCGTGCCGTGGTGTCGACTGACGAGATCATGGAGTTTCTTACCCTCTATGAGCGTGCCTCCAACACCGACCGCGCAGGGTTCGTGAAACGTGTTCATGCATCCATCGAGAAGATCAAGAAGCACAGCATCCTCCAGAAAATTCGCTCGAGTGAAGATCGTTTCGAGATTTCGCCAACGCTGAAGCTCCTCTTCTCTGCAGAAGAAATACAAGCCCTGACCCACTTGTATCAGCGCATGGCCGCCGGTGAGACGCCAGCGCAACTGGCTCAGACTGAGTCCGATGAGGAGGCCGACCAATGATCTCGGAACCCCAAACCGCGTCCTTGTTCGCCCGGGAGCAATTCCGGATGACTCGCCTGCAGGTTTACAACTGGGGCACTTTTTCTGACCTGCATGACATACCGATCAGCGAACGAGGCTTTCTGTTTGTCGGTCGATCAGGGGCTGGGAAATCGACGCTTCTCGACGCTTTTTCGGCGTTGCTGGTGCCACCTCGCTGGATTGACTTCAACGCTGCCGCGCGGGAGGCTGACCGCAGTGGCCGTGACCGAAACCTCGTCACCTACGTACGTGGGGCATGGGCCGAACAGAAGGATGGAGAGTCGGGTGAGATCGCCACCCGCTACTTGCGCTCGGGGACAACGTGGTCTGCCCTGGCACTGACCTACCAGAACGCATTGGGCCAGTCTGTGGTGCTGGTTCAGGTGTTCTGGCTTCGCGGCAATGCGAATGGAAGCACCGACGTCAAACGCCACTACCTTGTCCTGGAGCGGGCCTTTGACCTGCGCGAGCTGGAGGACTTCGGTCAATCCAACTTCGACATCCGAAAGCTCAAGCAGTCTTTCCCCGAGGCGTTCGCTCGCGACGAGTTTCGTCCCTATTGCGAACGATTCTGCCGCCTGCTCGGTATCGAGAGCGAAATGGCGTTGCGTTTGCTGCACAAAACCCAGTCGGCCAAGAATCTCGGCGACCTCAATACCTTCCTGCGCGACTTCATGCTCGACAAGCCCGAGACCTTCGAGGTGGCGGATCGCTTGGTCAGCGAATTTGGTGAACTCAATGCTGCCCACCAGGCGGTAGTGACAGCTCGCGAGCAGGTTCAAACGCTCGCGCCAGCGCGGGAGCAGTATCAGCGCAGAGATTCGTTGATGCTGCAACGCAATGGGCTGGATGAGCTTCGGCTGGGCGTTGATGGCTACCGCGAAACCCGCCGCATTGAACTCCTCAAGCAGCATGTCGAGTCCCTGGAGGTGCAAGCCAGCGGCTCGGAAGGTGAAGTAAGTCGACGTCAGAGCATCCTGGATAACCACACCACAACCTTGCGCAATCTGGAGCGACAGCACCGTGAAGCAGGCGGTGATCAGATCGAGCAATGGGAAGCAGAGAAATCTGGTCTGGAGGGCCAGCGCACGGATCGCCTGCGCAAACGCGGCCAGGCTGAAGATGCGTGCAAGAAGCTTGGCTGGAGCCTCCCGGATTCGCCTCAGGCCTTCGCTGAACTGTTGGGAAACGCGCGGCAGGAAGTCGAAAACTGGGAGCAGCGCAGCAACGAGAACCGCGAAGAACAGTTCCGCTTGGCAGGTCAAAAGAAAGACGCTGAGACGGCATTTTCGCAAGCGGTGAAGGAGGTGCAGGCACTCCAGCGCCAGCCATCGAGCATTCCTGCCGATATGCTCGAAATGCGCCGAGACATCGCCGCAGCTATTGGGATATCAGAATCGGCTCTGCCCTTCGTCGGCGAACTCATTGAGGTGAAGTCTGACGAGGCCGAGTGGCAAGGTGCCATCGAGCGCGTACTGCACGGATTTGCGCTCTCACTCTTGGTGGACGAACGCCAGTATTCGGCGCTGGCCAATTACATCAACAACACCCATCTTGGGCAGCGTCTGGTGTACTACCGAACTGGCCGCTCGGAGACCTGGCAGGCGAAGCCCATCGGCGCTAACTCGCTCGTCCTGAAGCTGAACGTCAAGGAGGGTACGTATGCCGATTGGCTGCAGGCCGAGCTACGGCAACGATTCGATTACGCGTGCGTCGACTCCATTCAGTCGTTCAGGAGCGCTGATCGAGCCATCACCCGTGAGGGCCAGGTCAAGCACAGCAAAACCCGGCACGAGAAAGACGACCGGAGAAGTGTCGGCGACCGACGAAACTGGGTGCTCGGGTTCGATAACCGCGAGAAGCTTGGGCTCTTTCAAGCACAGGCCCAGGAGCTGGCTGCGACGATTACGCGCCTCGGGGGGGAAATCGAAACCCTCGCCGACCAAGACAAGAATCGTGCGACCCGAGCGATTCAGTGCCAAACCTTGGTGAATCTCCAGTGGCAGGAAATTGATGTAGTACCGTTGCTTGACCGCATTTCCACCATCGAACAACAGATTCGCGAAGCGCGGGAGGGCAATACAGCCCTACTGCAAATCAGTGAGCGGATCGACAAGCAAAAGAACTTGGTTGATCAAGCAGACAAGGACCTCCGAGAAGCCAAGGTCGCGCATGACTCAGTTCTCAAGCAGATCAACGACAGCACGCAGAAGCTTGAATCGCTCCTTCAAGATGCTTCCAGAGTTCCATTGACTCCCCACCAGATCAAGGGGCTCGACGAACGATTCACCAAGCAGTCAGACGCGATCAGGCTCGAAAGCCTCGACAAGGTAGCAACCGCTGTTGAGAGAGGGCTCAACACAGAAATCGGTGAGATCAAAGATGAGATCGGCGATTGCGAGAAGGAAATTGAAGCACGCTTTGCCGATTTCAAACGGCAGTGGCCAATGGATGCTGTGGACATGGACACGAGCCTAGCCAGCGCAGCGGACTTTTTCGCCAAGTTGGTTCGACTGGAAACGGATGGCCTGCCCGCCTATGAGCAGCGATTCTTCGAACTGCTGCAGAACCAAAGCCACCAGAATCTGGCGGCACTGTCCACCTACCTGAACGATGCGCGCAAAGCCATCCTAGAGCGGATGGATCTGGTCAACGACAGTCTTGGCCAGGTGCCGTTCAACCAAAGCGCCAATCAACGTACCTATCTCCACATCGACGCCAGTGACCGGCAGCTTGTCGACGTCAAGGAGTTCAAGCAGGAGATCCAGCAGGCACTTAGCCATGCGTGGACGGAGGATCGCGAGTTTGCCGAGGCGCGGTTCCTGGCCCTGCGGCGACTTGTTGATCGACTCGCCAGTCAGGACCCCGAGCAGAAACGCTGGCGCGAGACTGTGCTCGACGTTCGACAGCATGTTGAGTTTATCGGACGGGAGATTGATGAAAGCGGCGTGGAGGTCGAAATTTACCGCAGCGGTGCTGGCAAATCAGGCGGTCAACGGCAGAAGCTGGCCACCACGTGCTTGGCCGCAGCCCTGCGGTATCAGCTGGGAGGGAACGACCACGGCGTGCCGATGTATGCGCCCGTCGTGCTTGATGAAGCCTTCGACAAGGCCGACAACGAGTTCACCGCTTTGGCGATGAACATCTTTACCAATTTCGGATTTCAAATGGTGGTCGCTACGCCGCTGAAGTCCGTCATGACCCTCGAACCATTCATCGGTGGCGCCTGCTTCGTAGATATCAGCGACCGGCGGGTGTCAGGCGTCCTGTTGATCGAGTACGACGGTGACCGCCAGCGGTTGAAGCTGCCGGAGCACGCTCGAGAGGAGGCTAGCGTTGAAGCTTCCTGAAGATGTTTGGCAGTTTCTTGCCCGTCGCTTTCAGAGCAAACACCGCGAGTGGTTGATCGGTGATGCTGGCGAGAGCCAATGGCCGCTGGAAGTTCCGCTCGGCATACCGACGGAACAGGCTGCGCTAAGGCAAGTCGACGGCGTTCGCGCTTGGGTGAGTGCATGGCAAGGCTGGCAAGGAGTCGGCACCCTGTCCTGGTGTGAGCGCCGGTGGAAAGCGCTTGGCGTCCAGCGACTGCCTGAGAAACTGGCGTTACGAGGCCCTGAAGATGTTGCCCTGTGGATTGGGGAATCCGCACGGTGGGTGCGTGCCCAGTCTCGCTATCAGACGCTCACTGCTCGCTGGCCGGTACTGGCGCAGCAGTTGCCGAGATATTTTGATGTCCTCGCTGACTACGGCGATGCCGATTTTAGTCGGCTGGCAGAGATGCTGGATTGGATCAGTCTCAATCCGAAATCGAATCTCTACCCACGACAAATTCCGGTTGCCGGGGCCGACAGCAAGTGGCTGGATTCTAGAAAGGGCCTCATCTCTGACTTGGTTGCGACGCTCCAGGGTGACCCGACAGGAGAGCGCGACTTTTTTAGACGCTGCGGTTTGAGGGCACAGCCGCAGTTAATGCGCATGCGCGTTCTAGACCCAGAGCTGAGAGCCCGTTTGGGCGGTCTTGGCGATATCTCTGCTCCTTGTGAGGAGGTGGCAAGCATTGGCATACGACCAAAGAATGTCTTCGTTGTTGAGAACCTTCAAACCGGACTTGCCTTTGATGACCTGCCAGGGGCGGTTGTGATCATGCGATTGGGTTACGCGGTTGACGTTTTGGGACAGCTTCCATGGCTACAACAGGCGCAATGTATCTACTGGGGTGACATTGATACGCATGGCTTTTCCATTCTTAATCGAGCCAGAACATACATCCCTAGCCTGAAGACTGTGCTTATGGATGAGTCAACGCTGATGAGTCATCGTGATTTATGGGTCGAAGAGAAAGACCAGCACTCTTCCACAGAACTCCCACTACTCAAAAGTACCGAACAAAAGCTCTATCAGTCGATCAAGGGAAATGCCTGGGGTCAACAAGTCCGCCTCGAACAGGAGCGGATACGCTGGGATGTGGCGTGGAATGCCATACAGGCAAGTATTCGATGACCCAGGATCGGGAGGTCAGTCGTGAATGGAAATCGATGGGACCAGCCGGGCGTGCCCCACAAGGGATGGCACTGCGTGGATGTCGTCGATCTGCGGGCCGACGGCGAGCCGGCAGACGAAACCGATTACGCGACCTGCCAGATGTCCGGCAACGAGAAGATCCGCTACGTCCACATCATGGAGCACCCGGATCTGGACGAGAATTTCGAAGTCGGGTGCGTCTGCGCCGAGAAGATGAGCGGCGACTACGAGGGGCCGAAGCGGCGTGAGGCCAAGCTGCGCAACCGCGCCGTCCGACGCACTCGATGGCTACAGCGCAAGTGGCGGGTCTCCGCCAAGGGCAACAGCTTTCTGAATGTCGACGGCCATAACCTCGGCGTGCATCCGACGAAGACAAAGCGATGGGGATATCGGATCGACAGCCGTTTCAGTGCAAAGACCTATGCCTCCAAGGACGAGGCGAAGCTGGCGCTGTTCGATGACTTCTGGGCGGCGACCCAGGATGACGAGCGGTTGTGGGCTAGCGACTGAGCAAGGAAATAGTTTGATGGTCGAAGCGGGTAAGGAGGGATTGCTTGCCCTGCTACGTGACAGTAGATAGAGCGTTGGCTAGCAGATCAAGCAACACTTCTGAAATACGGTTGACCACCGGTTCCGTTTGATTGCGGCGCGAGCCGAGCAAGGGACACAGCATCAAGGCCATTCGCTTCACTTGGGAATGGCACGATGGGACAGACCAACCGCCGCGCATCCGCCTGGCCTTCGCTGGCCGTGCTGCTGGCCGTGTCGCTCTCGGCCCTGCAACCCGCCATTGCCGAGGACACTCCGGAGCGTGAGCAGATCGCCGCGCTCGCCCGCCAGCTCAATCTGATCGACCGCCTCGCCGAGCACGCCGCCAGTACCGCTCCGCAGGAACGCGCCCGCTATCACTTCGACTACGCCCGACTGCGCGCAGACTTGAAGCGCGTTCGCGCCGGCCTGCAGGACTACCTCGTGCCCCAGCGCGCCCAGCCGCGCGATCCCGTCCCGCTGGCCGGCGATTACGTCCGCCGCGACCGCGCCGACGACGAGGAGCGGTCACCATGACGCCCTCTGCCGATCAGGTCGCCGCCTTCCAGGCCAACGGCGGCTTTGCGCCTTCGGCCGTCTCTGCCGTGGTGCTCGCTTTCGTGTTCGCCGTGTTGCTGCTGTGGGGCGTGTGGGCCATGCGCACCGCCTACGTCGGCTGGGCCGAGCACCGCATCACTGAACGTCAGTTCCTCGCCGTCGTCGTGCGCTTCGTGGCGATGTACCTGGTGCTGACCTTCTTCCTCCTCTCCTGACCGTCACGAAAGGCCATACGCCATGAACATGCCACCGACACCCCATCGCATTTCGTCCCGCATCGCCGCACCGCTGCTGCCGCTGGCGCTCGCAGGCCTGCCGCTGTCGGCCTTCGCGCAGGGCCTGCCGACCATGGAAGACCCATCGCGCGGCCAGGGCAGCGGCATCCTGCAGACCTTGCAGAACTACGGCTACGACATCGTGCTGCTGATCGCGCTGCTCGTGGTCGCCTCGATGTTCGTCGGTGTCTGCTATCACGCCTACACGCGCTACTCGGAGATCCACACCGGCCGCGCCACCTGGGGCCAGTTCGGCCTGACGGTCGCCGTGGGCGCGATCCTGCTGGTGGTCGGCATCTGGCTGCTCACCAAGGCCACCGGCGTGCTGTGAGGGCGGCAAGCGATGGCCGTCCCTTCGGAGACCCCGCAAGACACGCTGGTGACGTTCCTGCCGCACTGGCTGAACCGCCAGCCGGTGGTCGTGCGCGGGCTGACCGCCGACGAGTTGTGGATCTGCGCCGGCCTGTCGGCCGCAGCCGGGTTCGCGCTCGGCCTGCCGCTGGCCTGGCTCACGCACAGCATCGCCATGGTGCCCACGCTGATCGTCGCCGGCATCGCGCTGGGCGTCTTCGTCGGCGGTGGTTTCCTGCGCGCGCAGAAGCGCGGCCGGCCCGACACCTGGCTGTACCGGCAGCTCCAGTGGCGGCTGGCCCTGCGGCACCCGGCGCTGGCAGCGCTCCTGGGCGGCCGGCGCCTCATCACCCGCTCGGGCTACTGGACGACCCGGCGCAACGCCGATCGAGGGGCGCCATGAGCCGTTTCAGGAACGAGGTTGCGCACCTGCAGGCGCATGTGAAGACGCTGCGTCTGGGGGCCGGCGCACTGTTCGTGGTGGCGCTGCTGCTCGGCTTCGGTTGGTGGAGTGCGCCGAAGAGTCTGACCATCCATGTGCCGCCGGACCTGCGCTCGGGCAGCACGCGCAAGTGGTGGGACGTGCCGCCCGAGAGCGTGTATGCCTTCTCGTTCTACATCTGGCAGCAGGTGCAGCGCTGGCCCACGAACGGCGAAGAAGACTATCCGCGCAACCTGCGCGCGCTGTCGGCCTACCTGACGCCGGGCTGCCGGGCCTTCCTGCAGCAGGACTACGAGTACCGGCGCGCCAGTGGCGAGCTGCGTCAGCGCGTGCGCGGCATCTACGAGATTCCCGGCCGCGGCTACGGCGATGATCCGGCCACGCGCGTCAAGGTGGTCTCCGACCGCGACTGGATCGTCACGCTCGACGTGAGCGCGGACGAATACTACGGCTCCGAGCAGGTCAAGCGCGCCCTGGTGCGCTACCCCATCAAGGTCGTCCGGCTGGACATCGACCCCGAGCGCAACCCCTTCGGCCTGGCGCTGGACTGCTACGCCAGCGCACCCCAGCGCATCGAACCGCCGCCGACGCCGACCCAGGCCGGCGTGCCCGCCAACGCCCCCGGCCACCTGCAGGGAGACTCCCCATGAAGCCCGTTGCCTTGTCGGCCCTGGCCAGCGTCCTGCTGATCCTCGGTGTCGTGCCGGCCAGCCAGGCCGTGGAAATCCTGCGCTGGGAGCGGCTGCCCCTGCCGGTGCCGCTGGTGGTCGGCCAGGAGCGCGTGGTCTTCATCGACCGCAATGTGCGCGTCGGCGTACCGGCCAGCGTCGGCGACCATCTGCGCGTGCAGAGTGCGGGCGGCGCGATCTACCTGCGGGCGAGCGAGCCGATTCCGCCCACGCGGCTGCAACTGCAGGACGTGGAATCCGGCGCGCTGATCCTGCTCGACATCGCCGCCGAGCCGGCGAAGGACGGCCAGGCGCCGCTGGAGCCGGTGCGCATCGTGGAAGCGGAGGCCCCCGCGAAGCGCTACGGCGGCGGTGCAGCAAGTGGCGCGGACGAGCAGGCCGATGCGCCCGCAGACAAATCCGTTCCCCGGCGCGAAACGCCGGTATCGGTCGTGCTGACGCGCCATGCCGCGCAGAACCTGTACGCGCCGCTGCGCACCGTCGAGCCGGTCGCCGGCATCGGCCGCGCAAACCTGCGCCGCGGCCTCGCGCTGGACACCTTGCTGCCGACACTGCCGGTGCATGCGCGGGCACTGGCCGCGTGGCGCCTGGAAGACCAGTGGGTGACGGCCGTGCGGCTCACCAATACCTCGGCGCGCTGGCTCGACCTCGACCCGCGCGCCCTGCAGGGGAACTTCGTGGCGGCGACCTTCCAGCATCCGAACCTGGGGCCGGCCGGCACCGCGTCCGACACCACGGTGCTCTACCTGGTCACGCGCGGCCACGGCCTGGCCGAGTCGCTGCTGCCGGCGCTGAGCCCGATCGACGCCACCGTGAACCTGCCGCCGGCCGCTGCGGCCGGTTCGACCGGAGGAGCGCGCGATGAAGAGTAATCCGCTGCTCAAGTGGCTGCTGATCCCGATGGCGCTGCTGCTGGTGTTCGTCGGCATCAAGCTGTTCTCCGGCGCCCCCGGCGGCCAGCCCGCCCCCAAGGGCGCGGCCAGTACGCTCACGCCCGAGGAGATGAAAGCCCTGGGCATCGCAGGCGACACGCCGCGCGATACCGTCGCCACGCTGGTGGCCCAGGTGAAGCAGTTGCGCACCGAGCTGCAAAGCGCGCTCGGCGACAACAAGCAGCACAAGGCCGAGAACGAGCGCCTGCGTGCCCGGGAAAGCGCGATCGACCAACGCATCCAGAGCGCGCTGGAAGGCGAACGCAACCGCCTGGAGCAGGAGCGTAACCAGGTGGCCAGCGACAGGCAGCAGACCCAGGGGCTGCTGCAGGATCTGCAGCGGCAACTGGACGGTCTTTCCGGCAAGGGTGGCCCGTCCGACCTGCCCGTCGGGCTGGGACTGGAAGAGGGTGACGGCAAGCGCTTCAACCGCGGCGTCGGTGGCACGCAGTGGGTCGAGCCCGACGATGCCAAGGTCGACGCCAAGAACGGCAGCAAGGAGCCGAGCTTTCCCCTGAGCTTCGGGCCGGCCCAGAAGAGCCTGTCGGCCGCAGTGGAATCCGTCGCCGACGTCGGCAGCCGCGCCGTGGGCGCATCCACGAAGGCTGTCTACACCGTGCCGTCGAACTCGACGCTCATGGGGTCGATTGCCATGACGGCGCTGATCGGGCGCGTGCCGATCGATGGAACCGTCAACGACCCGTACCCGTTCAAGGTGCTGATCGGCCCGGACAACCTCACGGCCAACGGCATCGACATCCCCGACGTGGCCGGCGCCGTGGTCAGCGGCACGGCCTCGGGCGACTGGACGCTCTCGTGCGTGCGCGGGCAAATCCGCTCGGTCACGTTCGTGTTCCAGGACGGCACCATCCGCACGGTGCCGGAGGACAGCAGCAAGGGCAGTAGCAGCGGCGGCAACTCGGGGCACAACGGCGCCAGCATCCAAGGCGGCCTGGGCTGGATCAGCGACCCCTACGGCATTCCCTGCGTCAGCGGCGAGCGGCGCAGCAACGCCCAGCAGTACCTGGGCAGCCAGGCACTCATCACCGCGGCCGGCGCCGGCGCCGCTTCGCTCATCAAGTCCGACAACGGCAGCGTGGCCGTGGTCGCCAACAGCAACGGCTCGCTGGGCACCGTCGGCATCAGCGGCAACGAAGCGATGGGCCGCATCCTCGCGGGCGGCGTGCGCGACATGGCCGATTGGGTCAACAAGCTCTACGGCCAGGCCTTCGCGGCGGTCTACGTGCAGCCCGGCGCCAGGGTGGCCGTGCATCTGGAGCAGCCGCTCGACATCGACTACGACGCCAAGGGGCGTCGGGTCCACCACCGCACCGGAGAAGCCCATGCCTCGGATCTGGATTGACGCGGCCGCCGTGCTGCTGGCGGCCACTCTGCTCGGCGGCTGCGCCACCAGCAAGGAGAAGCTGCTGCCGCACGGCGACAGCACCATGCTCGACATCTGGCATCAGGAGACCGGCGGCGGCGCGGGCAGCGGCCAGGCCGCGCGGCAACTGCTCGATGCGCGCCAGGGCCTGCGCCGGCCGCTGGCCGATGCCGATGTGCAGGCGGCGCCCGGCGTGCAGGCGCGCTACACCCGTACCGCGCAGAACGAGATTCACCGCCAGTTCCACCGCCTGCCGAACCCCGACCTGGTGATGTACGTATTCCCGCACCTGGCGGGCACCGACCCGGTGCCGGTGCCCGGCTACAGCACGGTGTTCCCGCTCTACCAGCGCGTGCAGTACGCGATGCCGGGCGAGCGCGTGGAGGACTACTGATGGCCTGGTCGCTGCCGTGGTCACGCAAGTCCGACGCATCGCCTGTTGACGCCGCGGATGCGACCGATGATGCCTGGGCGCGGCACGTGACGGCGCTGGCGGCACAGGGTGTCGCCGAGCCGGGCAGCGCGCTCGTCCGGGGCCGGCGCAGGCCGGCCACCCAGGACGACCACGATGCGCTCTATGGCGTCGCGCCGTCGTTCGCGGACTTGCTGCCCTGGGTTGAGTACCTGCCCGGCAGCAAGTGCATGTTGCTGGAAGACGGCCAGTCGGTGGCGGCCTTCTTCGAACTGGCGCCGGTCGGCACCGAGGGCCGCGAGATGGCCTGGCTGTGGCAGGCGCGCGATGCGCTGGAGAACGCCCTGCAGGACTCCTTTGACGAGTTGGACGACAACCCCTGGGTGGTGCAGCTCTACGCCCAGGACGAGGCCGACTGGGACAACTATCTGCGCTCCCTGGCGAACTATCTGCAGCCGCGTGCGCAGGGCAGCGCGTTCAGCGACTTCTACCTGCGCTTCTTCGCCCATCACCTGCGGGCCATCGCCAAGCCGGGCGGCCTGTTCGAGGACACCACGGTGACGCGCCTGCCGTGGCGCGGCCAGGTGCGGCGCGTGCGCATGGTGGTCTACCGGCGCACGTCTGCGGCCCCGGCCCCGCGGCGCGGCCAGTCGCCCGAGCAGGCGCTGACCACGATCTGCGACCGCCTCGCCGGCGGGCTGGCGAATGCCGGCGTGAAGGCTCGGCGTCTCGGCGCGGCGGACATCCACGCCTGGCTGCTGCGCTGGTTCAACCCGAATCCGACCCTGCTCGGCGCCACTGCCGAAGACCGGGAACGCTTCTACGCGCTGACCCGCTACCCGGAAGAGCGGGAGGAGGGTGAGATCGAACTCGCCAGCGGCACCGACTTCGCGCAGCGCCTGTTCTTCGGCGAGCCCCGTTCGGACGTGCCCAACGGCCTGTGGTTCTTCGACGGCATGCCGCATCGGGTGATCGTGATGGATCGCCTGCGCACGCCACCCGTGACGGGCCATCTGACGGGCGAGACGCGCAAAGGCGGCGATGCCATGAACGCGCTGTTCGACCAGATGCCCGAGGACACGGTGATGTGCCTGACGCTGGTCGCCACGCCCCAGGACGTGCTGGAGGCGCACCTCAACCACCTCGCCAGGAAGGCCGTCGGCGAGACCCTGGCCTCGGAGCAGGCCCGCCAGGACGTGCAGCAGGCGCGCGGCCTGATCGGCAGCGCGCACAAGCTCTACCGCGGCGCGCTGGCGTTCTACCTGCGCGGCCGCGACTTGGCCCAGCTCGATGCGCGCGGCCTGCAGCTCGTCAACGTGATGCTCAACGCCGGCCTGCAACCGGTACGCGAAGAGGACGAGGTGGCGCCGCTGAACAGCTATCTGCGCTGGCTGCCGTGCGTGTTCGATCCGGCTGCCGACAAGCGCCAGTGGTACACCCAGCTCATGTTCGCGCAACATGCGGCGAACCTGGCGCCGGTCTGGGGCCGCAGCCAGGGAACGGGGCATCCGGGCATCACGTTCTTCAACCGCGGCGGCGGCCCGATCACCTTCGATCCGTTGAACCGCCTCGACCGGCAGATGAACGCGCACCTGTTCCTGTTCGGCCCCACGGGTTCGGGCAAGAGCGCGACACTCAACAACATCCTGAACCAAGTCACGGCGATCTATCGGCCGCGCCTGTTCATCGTCGAGGCGGGCAACAGCTTCGGCCTGTTCGGCGACTTCGCGGCACGCTTGGGCCTCACCGTGCATCGGGTGAAGCTCGCGCCGGGCGCGGGCGTCAGTCTGGCGCCGTTCGCCGACGCCTGGCGCCTAGTCGATACGCCGAGCCAGGTACAGACGCTGGACGCCGATGCGCTCGACGAAGAGCAGACCGATGCCGGCATGGCGGTGGAAGGCGACGAGCAGCGCGACGTGCTCGGCGAGCTGGAGATCACTGCACGGCTGATGATTACCGGCGGCGAGGACAAGGAGGAGGCGCGCATGACGCGCGCCGACCGCAGCCTGATCCGTCAGTGCATTCTCGATGCGGCCCAGCATTGCGTGGCGGACAAGCGCACGGTGCTCACGCGCGATGTGCGCGACGCGCTGCGCGAGCGCGCCCGCGACGCCACGCTGCCGGAGATGCGGCGCGCACGGCTGCTGGAGATGGCCGACGCCATGGATATGTTCTGCCAGGGCGTGGACGGCGAGATGTTCGACCGGTCCGGCACGCCGTGGCCCGAGGCGGACATCACCATCGTGGACCTCGCCACCTTCGCGCGCGAGGGCTACAACGCCCAACTCTCGATTGCCTACATCTCGCTCATCAACACCGTCAACAACATCGCCGAGCGCGACCAGTTCCTGGGTCGCCCGATCATCAACGTGACGGACGAAGGCCACATCATCACGAAGAACCCACTACTCGCGCCTTACGTGGTCAAGATCACCAAGATGTGGCGCAAGCTCGGCGCCTGGTTCTGGCTCGCTACGCAGAACCTGGACGACCTGCCAAAAGCGGCCGAGCCCATGCTCAACATGATCGAGTGGTGGATCTGCCTGTCGATGCCGCCCGATGAAGTCGAGAAGATCGCGCGCTTCCGCGAACTCAACGCTTCGCAGAAGGCGCTGATGCTGTCCGCCCGCAAGGAGACCGGCAAGTTCAGCGAGGGCGTCATCCTGTCCAAGTCGATGGAAGTGCTGTTCCGCGCCGTGCCGCCCAGCCTCTACCTGGCGATGGCGATGACCGAGCCCGAGGAGAAGGCCGAACGCTTCCAGTTGATGCAGCAGCACGGCATCAGCGAGCTGGATGCCGCCTTCCGCGTGGCCGACAAGATCGACCGAGCGCGGGGCATCGAACCTCTGGCGCTGGACACGTTGGCCTGACGGGAGCGACGCGATGCGCATGCCTTCATTCGCCCGCCGTCATCCCTGGATCGGTTTGCTGATCGTGGTGACGATTGCGGTGGCCTCGTGGATGCTGCTGCGTGTGTCGCATCCGGCGACCGAGCCCATGCCCCTGGCCGCCGCCGGGTCCGAAGCGTCGAAACCGGCTGGCCCGCCCTGGCTGTATGGCCGTGCCGATGCGCGCTTCACGGTGGTCGGGTACGCCGACCTGGAGTGTCCGTACTGCCGGGCCTACTTCCCCGCGCTCAAGCGCTGGATCGACGCCCATCCCGAGGTGAACTGGCAGTGGCACCACCTGCCGCTGTCCATGCACGAGCCGGCCGCGACTGCCGAGGCACGCCTGGCCGAGTGCGCGGGCGAGACTGGCGGACATGCCGCGTTCTGGCAGGCCGTGGCGTGGCTCTACGCGCACACCCGTGGCGACGGCCAGGGCCTGCCGGAGGGCCTGCGCTATCCCGACCTCACGCCAGCCATGCAGGGTTGTCTCGACAGCGAGCGCCCCGATGCCGTCATCCGTGCCCAGGCGGTGGAAGCAGCACAGCAGGGCATCGCGGCCACGCCAGCCTTGCAACTGCGCGACCGCGAGTCCGGCAAGACCCTCCTGCTGCACGGTCCCGTCGAAGGCGATGCCTTGCTGTCGGCCATCGACCTGCTCGCTGCCGGCAGCACGACCGCAGCCGAACCCGCCCATTCCCCAGACATGCCCGCCGGCGTTGCCGGTGACATGCCCAGGTAGCCATCGATCTTCAAGGCTGCGGCGCGGCTCGTCCGCGTTGATCGAAACCCGTTCGCATCGCATCCCTTGACGCGAACAGCCACCGCATCCGCGGTGGTGGATGCCCGCTCGTCACCTGTTCCATCCCCATCGTCCCCAGGAGGGTTTGCCCTCCTGGGGCAGGCGCCCTCCGATCTCATCCGTTGGAGGTTCGCCATGTCTCTTGTCATCGCCGACTCCCGCCCGGAGTCGCTCACCCTGATCGCCGCCCAGCACGAAGACTGGATCATCCGGCAGGCCATCACCCTGCTGGAGAATCGCGTGTTCAAGGCCGGTCCAGCGCTGGGCAGTCCCGCCGCCGTGCGCGACTACCTGCGCCTGAAACTGGTCGCGGAGCCGAACGAAATCTTCGCCGTCGTGTTTCTCGACAACCAGCACCAGGTGCTCGCCTTCGAGCCGCTGTTCAAGGGCACGGTCGACCAGACTTCTGTGTATCCGAGGGTGGTGGTCCAGCGTGCGCTGGCGCTCAACGCTTCGGCGCTGATCCTGGCGCATCAGCACCCCTCTGGGAACACCGAGCCCTCGGCCGCTGATCGTGCGATCACCGAGCGGCTGAAGAGCGCCCTGGCCACCGTCGATGTCCGGGTGCTGGATCACTTCATCGTCGGCAAGGGCAGCCCGTACTCGTTCGCCGAAGCCGGCTTGTTGTAGCAGCACCCCAGGCGCATTCATTTCATCACCACGGGAGCCCTTGGCTCCCGTTTCCTTTCGCCGACCCGCAGAGAAATCGGGACTGACCGGTTTCGGTTTCTTTGTCGTCCCCTGATCTGCGTTGCGCTCGACTACGAGTCTGCATCGACTCCGCGGAGGCGCGACATGCCGGCTCATTCCCTCAACCTTCCTACCGCCTCGCGGCGCCCCCTGGCCGTCCGGCTGGCCGCTGGACTGTGCGCCGCGTTGCTCGGTCCCATCGCGGCGGCCGCCGATGTGCTCGTCGTCACCGGCGGCCGTCATCCGGTGCAGGCCCCGGCCGGCGTGCGGATCATCGAGCTGGACCAGGCCACGCGCATCGAGGTCGAACTCGCCGCGCACCTGCCGGCCGACCCGCAACAGGCCGCAGCCGTGGTGCGGCAGCGGTTGCATGACGGCGGCGAGGCCCTTCAACGCCGCATCGGCCACGCCTACCAAGGTGTTGCGGATGCCTGGGGACTGGGCATCGCCAAGATTCCCGCCGTGGTGGTCGATCGACGCTACGTGGTCTACGGCGAGCCCGACGTGGCACGCGCTGTCGCGCGCATCAACGCCTACCGGAGCACGCAGCCATGAGCCTCCCGCCGGCACGCCGGCGCCTGCGCGCCACCGCCGCCTCGCTGCTGCTGGGCGCGGCTACGTCGACGTTCGCCCTGGACACCGCCACCATCGTTTCGTCGGCACTGTCCCCCGACTGCCTCGAATACCGCGTGGTCGGAATCTGCTACTGGCTGTACTGCACGCCCTTCGGCTGCTCGGTTCGCACCTCCGTCAAGGTGCGCCACTACGTCCCCGATGCGGTGGTGTCGAGCTACTCGAACACCGGCGAAAACCCGTGGCTGGAAGTCAGGGCGATGAGCATGCCCAACCCGAGCGCCAAGGCTGGGGGTGACGGCACGACCAATCATGACAACGAGAACAACCTCGCTAAGTTCAAGAACACCGATGTCATCGGCCATCCGGCCGGGATGGTGTTCAGCCAGTTCGCCAGCTCCTCAGGCCACTCGTGCGAAGGCGCTGGCACGGCCTTCATGCCGTATCTGCTGAGCACGCTCGACACGATCGCCTGGCGCTACAACATCCCGGAAGCGTTCTACCCCGAAGCGCTCATCCCCGGCCGGCGCGAAATCGGTACGCGCACCGGCCTGAACCTCTGGGGCAACGTGTATCCCCGCGGTGGCTTCCTGCACCAGACCGACGATCACAAGAGCGGCGCCGTGGTCGCGCAGCGCGCGGGCGACATCGTGACGCGCCGCAACCAGATTCACGTGTACCAGCCACTGCTGACCAACGCCCGCGACGGGTACTGGCCGGCCGGCGCGTTGATGGAGACCGACGCCTCGACGGGCAAGTGGCAGGAGCTGACGCCCACGCTCTCGAACAGTTGCGTGGTCTTCCCGCACAGCCGCACCCGCGTGCAGGCCCAGCAGGGCGACTACGCCTGGGCCTTGTGGCGGCCGTACTCCTGCTGCCGGCGCCGTGGCCAGGTCTTCCTCGGCAGCGTCGATTTCATGTGAGGAACCCACGATGACCGCATCCCTCCCTGACTTCCTGCGCCGCGCGAAGTCGCCCCTGCGGGCCACGCTGCTCGTGGCGGCCATCACGCTGGTCGTCGGCGTCGCCTGGGCGCAGACCCGAATCGATCCCAATGGCGTGAACGTCAGCGGCAGCGTGATCGGCGACGACGTGCTCTACAGCATTGGCGGCGGCCGGGCCGTGTCGATGGGTGGTGCCGGCAACATGCAGAGCATCGGCGTGGGGATCGGCTGGAACAGCAACCTGATCTGCGGCGACATGAGCATCACCACGACGCTGCAGAACCAGCTCAACGGCATCACCAACGGCTTCCAGACGATCATGAGCAACGTGATCCAGAACGCCACTGCCGCGGTGGCGTCACTCCCGGCGCTCATCATCCAGCGCGCCGACCCGGGCCTGTACAACCTGCTCACCAACGGCATCCTGCAGGCGCGCCTGGATTTCGACCGCTCGAAGATGACCTGCCGGGCCATCGCCAATCGCATGGCGGACATGGCCGGCGGCCAGGCCGGCTGGGACCAGCTCGCCGAAGGGATGGCGCTGCGGGATGCGGTCAGCAGCACCGATGCCGTCTCCGCCATCGAGCAGGCCGAGTCCAACAAAGGAAACAACGGCGTGCCATGGGTCGGCGGCGGCAACGCGGGTGGCTCCGGCCAGAGTTCGATCAAGGTGGTCGGCGACGTGACGCGAGCGGGCTACAACCTGCTCAACGGGCGCAGCGTCACCGATACCTCGTCGATCGCGCGCAGCGCCTGCGGCAACCGCCTGACCTGCCAGACCTGGTCGTCGCCTGGCGCGGCCGCGGCCTTTGCGAACCGCGTGCTGGGCGAACGCGAGCAACGCACCTGCGAAAACTGCACGAAGACCCAGACCACGCCTGGCGTCGGGCTCACGCCAGTGATCCAGGAAGAGTACGAGACCAAGCTGCAGGTGCTGCAGGAGCTGGTGACGGGCGCCCGGCCGACGACGCCGGCCAATCTCGACGCAGCCGGCAGCAGCTCGCTGCCGATCACCCGCGGCGTGATCGAGGCCCTGCGGGACGAACCCGACCAGGACGTGCTGGGCAAGCGCCTGGCGTCGGAGGCGGCGCTGTCCAGCGTGCTGGAGAAAGCCCTGCTGCTGCAACGCACGTTGCTCACCGGCAAGAAGGAGCCGAACGTCGCCGCCAACGAACTGGCCGTGCGGGCGGTCGACCAGGAGAACAGCGCGCTGGAGCAGGAGATCAACAACCTCAAGACCGAGCTGGAGCTGCGCCGCACGCTGGCCGGCAACTCGGCGATGGCGATCATCCAGCGCCACAGCACCCGCGCTGCCGGCTCGCGCGGCGTCTTCGAGGGCGACACCACGCGCGACCGGCTGCGGGAAGTCCAGAAGCCGCGGAGCGGTACGCCATGAGCCGGCTGGCCTGGCTGCGGTTGCCATGGCTGTTCAATCGCCGCGTCGGCGTGGCGCTGCTGTGGACTTTGCTGGTGGTGGCCGCCGCAGTAGCAGTGAACATCGCCGGCATCCACCTGGTCGGCGGCGTCGAGGGCTGGCAGCACTGGCTGCAGGCGCATGCCGGCCACTTCTTCGTGTGGCGGCTGTGCCTCTACGGAGCGACGGCCTACGGCTGGTGGTGGATGCGCCGGCGCCTGCTGCGGCGGGAGCCGTCCCGCGAGACGCATCAGCGCCTGCTGCGCACGGAGATCGCGGCCGTGATCGCCGTGGTCGCGCTGGAAGCCAGCCAACTGTTGCGGCACGGCTGAGACCGGGAGGCAGGCATGACGCTCTACACCACGGACTACCTGGAGTATTACCTGACCCTGGTGGCTTGGGTGGTCAACAACGGCATCTGGAGCATCCTCGTGGCCAGCGGCGTGTTCGCGCTGCCGTTCGTGGCCATCGTGATCCAGGAATGGCTCAAGGCCCGCAGCGAAGGTGCGGACGAGGGCAACAAGGGCGTGCTGTCGTCGATGCGCATCGAGAACCGGGTGTGGGTGGCGATCGTGGTCATCCTGTTCGCCGGCATCCCGTTCATCCCGGTGGATCTCGCCACGATCAAGTTCGACACCACGCGGTCCGCGCAATGCCAGGTCAACGTCCCGCTGCCCAACGACACGGGCTGGTCCAACGTCTACACGGCGCTCAACGACCAGAGCGCGCTGGTGCCGGTGTGGTGGTTCTTCATGCACGCGCTGTCGAAAGCCGTGACGGGCGCCGCGGTGGCGGCGATTCCCTGCGGCACGGACCTGCGTCAGATTCGCATGGATGTCGATGCCACGCGCATCGACGATCCGGTTCTGGCACAGGAGGTCGCCGACTTCACGCACGACTGCTACGGGCCGTCGCGCACCAAGCTGTTCATGAACCGGCCGACGCTCTCCGACGAGCAGATGAACGACGTCACCTGGATCGGGTCGAGTTACTTCCTCGACACGCCCGGCTTCTATGACACCTATCGCTCCAAGACCCCACGCACGGCCTGGCCCTACGACGCGACCCGCGATGCAGGGCTGGCACAGGTGGACAGCGGTGGCGGTTATCCGTCCTGCCGACAGTGGTGGGCCGATGGCGGCCAGGGACTGCGCAGCCGGCTGCTGGCACAGGTCGACCCGGATCTGCTGACCCGCATCGGGCGCTGGGCGGGCTTCCTGTCGCAGAGCGAGGTCAATGACTCGGTGATCCGCGCCGTGGTCTCACCGCGACAGCAGAAGATGAACCAGGGCGCCGTCTACACCGACTACGGCGGCCAGATCGACAAGACGCTGCCGAACGTCGTCACGCGCGGCGTGGGCGACCTGGGGCTGACCGTCGGCTCGCTGGCTTTCTTCCCCGCGATGGACGTGGTACGCCAGGCGCTGCCGATGGTGCTGACGATGCTCAAGATGGCGCTCATCATCTGCATCCCGCTGGTGCTGCTGATCGGCACCTACGACCTGAAGACGGTGGTGACGGTGAGCTGCGTCCAGTTCGCGCTGTTCTTCGTGGACTTCTGGTTCCAGCTCGCGCGCTGGATCGACAGCACGATCCTGGACGCGCTCTACGGCTGGGGGTTTGGCGCGGACAGGCCGCACGCCAACTTCGACCCATTGATCGGCCTGAACAATGCGTTCGGTGACATGCTGCTGAACTTCGTCATGGCAACGATGTTCATCGTGTTGCCGACGTTCTGGGTCATGGCACTCGGATGGGCAGGAGTTCGCGCTGGAAACTTCCTGGGCGGTCTCATCACTGGCACGTCCGATGCGAAGTCGGCCGGAGGTAGTGGCTCTCGCCTTGCGATGACGGCCGTATCGAAAGGTGCGGCGAAGTAAGGAGCACTCTCTCGCGTTGATGCGACAGCTACGGCTCGTCGGGATCGCCCATGTCGATCCGCCAGTCATCTTTGTCGTACAGGCCGACGCCCGAGTGTCCGTCTCTGAGTTCCGGCTGCTTCTCGTCGTCCTCATCGGCATTCCGCGCGAGCCATGCGGCGACCACAGCAAAGGCCAGCAGCAGGACAAGCCAGGATACGGAGTACAGCAGCATACCAAGCACGGCCAGCTTGACGATCCAGAGCACCGCCGTCGCCGCGCCTGCGGGCACCCCGCGCGTCACCAGCCAGCCGGCGACACGCTGCCCGCGGCGCAGGTATCCACGCCAGGCACGGCCAGCCCCCCGGCCCAGCCGGTGGCTCCAGCGCCCGTTGTGCGTGTTGGTGGTCATGCTCATGTGCCTCGGTTTCAGTGGTGCCTCACCTCAAGAGCGGCCGGTTGGGGCTTGCCCTCCAGCATAGACCGCGATCAGGAGGCCGGGTTGCGGCTGGCAGAGCGGTCGCAGGTCGATTAGATTCTGCACTATAAATAAAACTTTATGCTACTTTCCCTGCACGTTCTTGCGATAGCTCTAGAGGCTGATTTGATTCCGTGTTATTTTTATAGCATGGATGGAAATTCTAGGCACCAGGTAATCAAGCGGCTGCAGGCGGGACTCCCCCGCGGGGCGCCGTTCGACCTTGCCACCCTGAGCCAGTTCGGGGTGTCGCCCCAGCTCGCCGCCCACTATGCCGACGGCGGGTGGCTCGTGCGCCTGGCCCATGGCGTCTATGCCTTCCCGAACGATGAGTTCGGGGTCTACGGTGCGCTGAAGTTCCTGCAACAGCGCGTGCCCGGCCTGCACGTCGGCGGCAAGAGCGCCCTGGCCCTGCAGGGCGTGCGGCACAACCTGGGCAGCCGGGAGACGCTGGTGCTGTGGGGCGACGGTCGTTTCGCGTTGCCAGCCTGGTTCACCTCGCGCTTTCCGGCCCGCTACGTCCACGCCCGCCTGTTCGACTGGCCGGACACGGCGCTGGCCAGCAAGACCCTGACCACGCCGCCTGGCCTGCCCGAGGATCTGCGGGTGGCTGCCTCCGAGCGTGCCGTTCTGGAACTGCTGTACGAAGCCGGCGTCAAGCAGAGCCTCGAAGAGGCCCGCAACCTCTTCGATGGACTGCGTTCCCCCCGCAAGGACTTGCTCGGACAACTGCTGTCCTGTTGCACCAGCGTGAAGGCCGTGCGCCTGTTCCTCACCTGGGCGCGCGAGACCAGCCTCGTGGATGTCGATGCCCTGCTGGAGCAGTACCCGGTTCGCACCGGCAGCAACACGCGCTGGATGAGCCGGCTCGATGACGGCACCTTGCTGAGCCTGAGACCTCATGGATAAGACCTACGCGGACACCGTTCGCCTGCTGCTGGCCGTCGCGCCCGACGTGTTCGCCAACGACATCTTCGCTATGAAGGGCGGCACGGCCATCAACCTCTTCGTGCGGGACATGCCGCGCCTGTCGGTGGACATCGACGTGGTGTACCTCCCGTGGCAGACGCCGCGCGACGAAGCGCTGCAAGCCATCAACCAAGAGCTGGCCGCCATCGCCACGCGCGTTGCACCACTGGGCGTGCAGACACGCCTGGTTCGCGCCAAGGATCTGGGGGACACCAAGCTGATCGTCGAGAACGACGCCAACCAGGTGAAGATCGAGGTCAACGTCGTGTTCCGAGGCAGCGTGCTGCCCGTGGAGCGGCGGCCGCTGAGTGCCAAGACCAGCGATCTGTTCGGCGTCGAGTTCGAGCTGCCGGTTCTGGCACCGGACGAGCTGTACGCCAGCAAGCTGGTGGCTGCGCTGGATCGGCAGCACCCCCGCGACCTATTCGACGTGTGGCAGCTCTACGAATCGGGCGACATCAGCGACGGCATGGTCGAGTGCTTCGTGATCTATCTGGCGGGCCACAACCGGCCGCCCCACGAAGTGCTGTTCGGCAACGACAAGGACATCGCCGGCGAGTACGAGCGGGCCTTTGTCGGCATGACCGAAGTGGACTGCTCCCTGGAGACACTGCTCGACGCTCGCGCCAGGATGCGGCGCGAGCTGCCACAGCGACTGAGCACCGCGCACAGGCAGTTTCTGAGCGGGCTGGCGCGCGCAGAACCGGACTGGTCGCTGGTGCAGTGCCGGCACGCCGCGCAACTGCCGGCACTGCGCTGGAAGCTCGCCAATCTCGAAACATTCCGCAAGCGCCGTCCCGACGACTTCGCAGCGCAATCCGCCGCCCTCGACACCGGCTTGGGCCAGAGCTGACGAACGTCCCGCAGCGCCCCACTTGCCGGGGTTGCCCCATGCCGCATTCATCGTGGCAGCCGCGAAGCAGCGGCCCTATACCCAAAGGCTTCCGACAAAGGCCAAAGGGCTGGGAAGGGGCAAAGGAAGGGCGCCAAGGGGAAAGGCCCTATCCTGAAAAGGCCAAAAGGCGCCCCGAGCAGCCCGTCATCCGGGGTTCGCCATGCTCTCGCTGTTCCAGCGCAAACGGGTGCCACCCACCGCCGGCACACCGCCCACCTCCGCCATCGAAACTCCGAAAGGGTTGACGCGGCCGGAGTCGGCCGCATCGCTGCTGGCCACGCCGCGTCGGCAGAAACTGCTGGAACACATCTGGCAGCGCACCTCGCTCTCGCGCCGGCAGTTCGCCACGCTCTACCTCGCCCCACTGGAGCGCTACGCCGAGCTGGTCCAGCAGTTCCCGGCCTCCGAGAACCACCACCACGCCTATCCGGGCGGCATGCTGGACCACGGCCTGGAGATCGTCGCCTATGCGCTGAAATTGCGGCAGTCATACCTGCTGCCTGCGGGCGTCACGCCGGAGGCACAGGCGGCCCAGGCCGAAGCCTGGACCGCAGGCACGGCCTACGCGGCCCTGCTGCACGACATCGGCAAGATTGCGGTCGATCTGCACGTCGAGCATGCCGACGGCAGCGTCTGGCATCCCTGGCACGGCCCGCTGCGAAAGCCCTACCGCTTCCGTTACCGAAAGGAGCGCGAGTACCGCCTGCATAGCGCCGCCACCGGGCTGCTCTACGCGCGCCTTCTCGATCGGGACATCTTCGACTGGCTCAGCGGCTATCCCGACCTCTGGGCCGCGCTGCTGTACGTGCTGGCCGGCCAGTACGAGCACGCCGGCACGCTCGGCGAGCTGGTCGTGCAGGCCGACCAGGCATCGGTCGCCCAGGAGCTCGGCGGCGATCCCAGCAAGGCGCTGGCGGCGCCCAAGCATGCGCTGCAACGCAAATTGCTCGACGGCTTGCGCTACCTGCTCAAGGAAGAATTCAAGTTGAACCAGGCCGGCCCGGCGGACGGTTGGCTGACCCAAGACGCCCTGTGGCTGGTGAGCAAGACCGTCTCCGACAAGCTGCGCGCACATCTGCTGTCGCAGGGCATCGACGGCATCCCGGCGAGCAACACGGCGGTGTTCAACGTGCTGCAGGATCACGGCATCGTGCAACCGACGCCGGATGGCAAGGCGATCTGGAAGGCTACCGTCACCAGCGAGGCCGGCTGGTCGCACGCCTTTACCTTCCTGAAACTCTCGCCGGCGATGATCTGGGATGCCGTCGACCGGCCGGCGCCGTTCGCAGGCCGTGTGCAGGTCGAAGAGGAACAGGCGGAGCCGCCGCCGCTGGCGCCGGCGGTGGCCGATGGGCCGCGCGTGGAAGGCACCGAAGCTGCACCCGCGAGCACGGCGCCGATCGCATCCGCAGCCACGGACATCGGCGTGGCCGCGCTGCTCGACCTGCTGGGCGACACTACTCCATCCACAGCGCCGGAGATCGCCGAGGCCGAGCCGGCCCCTTCGACCGTGCCCCCGCCGCAGATGAGCCTCGCGCCTTCCCAGGATCGCGCGGAGCCCTCCGGGGCGCACTTCATGGCCTGGCTGCGTCAGAGCATCCAGACGCGCAAGCTCATCATCAACGACGCCAAGGCCCTGGTGCATACCGTCGCCGGTACGACCTATCTCGTCAGCCCCGGCGTGTTCCAGCGCTACGCGCAGGAGTACCTTCAAGTCGCCGCGCTGGCCAAGCAGGAGAAGCTGGAGGGGTGGCAGTGGGTACAGAAGCGCTTCGAGAAGCTGGGACAGCACCGCAAGCAGCCGAGCGGGCTGAACATCTGGACCTGCGAAGTCACGGGGCCGCGCAAGTCGCGCCGGCTGCACGGCTATCTGCTCGCCAGCCCGGAGGCGCTGTTCCGGGAGACGCCGCCAGACAACCCATACCTGCGGCTCCTCAACGAGGCCGCAAAGCGCGAAGATTCAGCCCTTGGGGGCAAGGACAACGACGATCAGGGGTAGCCGTGCGGCCGCTGCGCAGGCCGGCTTCAATCCGCGGATGGGGCCGACTCTGCCAGCTTGGCTTCGGTCAGAGTCATCAAGTGGGCGGAACTGCATTTCAGCGCACGGGCGATCTTGAGGATGAGGGGGAGCGTGGGGACATGCTCGCCGCGCTCGATCTTGCCCATGTGAGACCGCTCGATGCCGGCCATGTGAGCCAGCGTTTCCTGAGCGATACCCTGGTTGGTTCTTTCTTCCCGCACGGCAGCCCCAAACGCGATGGCTGGTTCCGCTTCGTAGGTAGTGGTGCCGGTGGGGCGGCCCCTTTGGATCGAACGCTTTGGCATTGCCAAGAGCGTCGAACACGGTCACGATTTAAACCACGTTAAACTTAACTCATTCAACGGCTTCGAGATCAGTTGCCACGAGTTCACCGCCTGGGGGGAGCTGGACGTGGAATCGAGTGACATCACCGCCGAAATTCGCATGGCCGTCCTCGGCGAATGGGTGCCTCCCCAGCTCGCCGACGTGCTCGCCATGCAGCGTGCCGAAGAGCCGGAGACCCATGCCGTCCTGGCCGGCTGGACAGATCCCGGTCGAGGCGCGGAGATGCCGGACGACGGCTTCGACTTCGCCTTGTCTGCGGTTGCCCGGCAGTGGCCTGGCTGGGTATGCGAACCGCTGTGGCATGACACGCTGGCGGTCGCCGTGGCCAAGCGCTCCCACTTGCTGGCCTACCGTGAAGTGCCGTGCCAGGAAGTGCTCAAGCAGCCCTTGATCTGCTCGCAGTCCACGGCCGATGAACCATGGCGCATGACCGTGCAGCGTGTGTTCGAAAACGCGCTGCAAGAGCGAGAGCAAACGGTGGAGACATTCGATGTGGCGATGACGCTGGTTGCCGCCGGGTACGGGATCGCCATTGCGCCTGCCGCGAGACTGGCGAGCTACCTACGCCGAGGCATCGCCGTGCGGCCGCTGGCCGGCGCACCAACGATCGTGATGGCTTACCTGCTCCGCCGCGATGCTTCCTTGTCGGACACCCAGGCAAGATTCGCCCGCCGCGCGCGCCTGGTGTCCTGACAGACGCGCGGGAATCGCGGTTTCGCCACGATCCCGCATTCCTGCTGCTAGGCGACCCCGACTCGCGGCGGGGTCCATTCGCTTTCCTTCACGGCTGTGCTCACTGCCATGACGAGCTTGTCGAGATTGCTGGCCGTCACGCCCTCCAGTGCCGAACGCCCCCGCAGCATCGAGCGCGGCTGCAGCAGTGCATGGTAGATCTGCCAAGGGTCGGCACCCCTGGTCAGCTTGAGGACGGACTGGATCAGCTCGTGCTTGAGTGGGTCGAGGTGCCAGTCCGGCACCCGCTGGCCGCGGTTGCCCACGTTCAACGCCAGCAAGTTGCCCGCCTTGATCTCGTAGCTGATCCACCTGCGGGACTTGCCCGCCATCTTCGCAAACGCAGCGACGGGAAGGTTGTGCGGCGCCTCGAAGACATCGAACAGCTCCATCCTCTCGCGCTGAATGTCCGAAGGCACCAGCGGCGCGGCCGATCGAGGGGGCGGAACCGCCGGCAGCCGATGTGCGGCGGCAGAAACCAACGGCATGGCGTCGCCGGGCTTCGTCACGAGCAGGATTGGCGAAGCGGCAACCGGCGTGGAGGGTGCGCTTGCGGTTTGCTCATTCGGGAACGCGGGAACGCCTTCCAGATGCACGGTGAGCGGCATGCTGGCCGCCTCGACCTGGTTCTGCTCGAAGAGGTCGAGCCGATCGGCCCAGTCCTGCATCATGCGGCGACGCTGCTCCACGTACTCGGCATGGTTGTAGGTCGCGCTGACCTTGTTGGGATCGACATGCGAGAGCTGTGCATCCACCCAGACCTTCGGGTAGCCGATCTCGTTGAGCGCAGTGGACATCGTGCCGCGGATACCGTGTCCGGTCAGGCGTTCCTGATAGCCCATGCGTTTGAGCGCACCATTGAGCGTGTTCTCGCTGATGCGCTTCTTCAAGTCGCTGTCGTGTCGGAACAGGTGGCGCTGGGCCGGCTTGAACTCATCCAGCAGGTGCCGGACGATCTCCATGGCCTGAATCGACAGCGGCACGATGTAGGGCGGGATGTCCTTTGGCTGCTGCCGCTTCTTGCGCATATCCAACTGGAGTTGCTTCACGACGTCGGGCGGGATGATCCACAGCCCGCGGTCCAGATCGAATTGATCCGGCGTCGCCTGTCGCAGCTCGCCGGTTCGCACGCCGGTCAGCAGCAATAGCCGCAGCCCGAGCTGGGTCTGCCGCCTGCCGCGATAGCTGCGCAGCCTCTGCAACAGCTTCGGCAGCTCGGCCATGCGCAGGAACGGGTTGTGGTTGACGGGTGGCAGCGGCAGCGCCACCACATCGAGATCGGAGGCAGGGTTCTGCTCCAGGCCCGGCACGATCACCAGCGCGTAGCGGAACAGTTGGTTGAACCACGTCCTGACTTTCTCGGCGACGGAGAGCGCCCTGCGCTTCTCGATCTTGGCGATCACCTCCAAGAGGTCGGGACGCTTGATCTCATAGATCGACCGTTTGCCCAAGGTGGGCAGCACATCCTTGTCGAAGATGCGCGGAAGTATCGAGAGGGTCGTCTGCCGGCCTTCCTTGAGGGTGAGCCCGCGATGCTTGAGCCACTTGCGATACACCGCCTCGAAGGTGTTTTCGTCGGCGAGCCGGACAGCAGTGCGCTTCTGCTTGCGGTGTACGCGAGGATTGGTGCCTTTGGCCAGCAGGGCGCGCGCTTCGTCGCGCAGGCTGCGGGCCTCGCGAAGCGTCACCTCCGGGTAGGTGCCGAGCGACATCCGCTTCTGCTTGCCCGCCCAGTAGTAGCGGAAGTGCCAAGTCCTGCCCCCTGCAGCGGTGACGGCCAGGGAGAGGCCATCCAAGTCAGGGAGGGTGTATGCCTTGCCGGTTGCCTTGGCCTGTCGAACGGCCAGGTCTGAGAGTGCCATGCTCTTGCTCCTGAACATGAGTCAGGAACCAGATGCTGGTCACGTCGACCTCGCCCCTCCATCAACAATCCGGAATCAGCCGCGCCCGCAAAAATGGACTTGTTTGTGGACTTAAAAGTCCCGGCTGTAGGCGGATCGCAGTGGACCGCGGCAGAACGTCAAAGAGAGGAAAAGTCCTTGTGTGGCAACGACTTGCAGACTCTCTTGGACTTCTGCGGAAGTCCGCAGAATGATGCAGTGGAGCGGGTGATGGGAATCGAACCCACGTCATCAGCTTGGGAAGCTGAGGTTCTACCATTGAACTACACCCGCAGGGGATGCGCAGCTTAGGCCAACTCCCCGCCGCCGTCAAAAGGCCCGGCTCTGGTACCCTTGGCCGCCAAGGAGGGCACCATGCACACCCAGGTCGCGGAAGTATTGATCGATATCGAGGCGGAACTCAGGCAGCTCCAGCTGTGGGAGTCCGAGCTGCCGCCGGAGGAGGCGCTCGCGTCCACGCAGCCTTTCTGCTTTGACACCCTGACGCTGCCCCAGTGGCTGCAGTTCGTGTTCCTGCCGCGCATGCACGACCTTGTCGCCGCCGAGGCGGCGCTCCCCGGGGACTGCGGCATCCGGCCCATGGCGGAGGAGTATTTCCGCAGCGCGCAGCTGCCTATCCGCGAGCTGCTCCTCGCTCTCGACCGCGTCGACCGGCTCCTCGGCGGCGCCTGAGCGGGTTGCCGCGGGCGCCGGGTCAGCTGCCCAGCCGCCAGTCCACGGAAATTCCCACGATCCGCCCGCGGGCCAGCGGGCTGAAGGTGCCGCCCAGCGGCTCGCCGATGAACACCGCCGGCAGCTGCGAGTCGCCGCCGTGCTTGACCTCGTTGAGCAGGTTGCGGGCGTAGGCGGCGACGGTCCAGCGGCCGCCGGCGCTGGTCCAGGCGAGGTCCAGATCCACCAGGTCCTGGGCCAGGATGTAGCCGAGGTTGTTGTCGGTATAGGCGACGCGGTCGCGGTAGTTCCAGGCGGCGCGTGCGTCGAGGCGGCCGCCGGGGACGGCGCCCTGCCAGCGCGCCTCGAAGCTGCCGGTCCACTCCGGCGCCCGCGGCAGGTCCAGGTCCTCGTCCGCGCTATCGACGGATCCGTTGCCGTCGAGGTCGAAGCGGACCCTGGTGTAGCGGGCATCCAGGTAGCTGGCGGTCGCAGCCAGGGTGAAGCCCGCGCCGGCGTCGACGGTGAGGTCCAGCTCGGCGCCGGAGAGCTTGGCGCTCGCCGTGTTGCGGATCAGCTGCAGGATGCCGGCGGTGCCGCTCGGCAGGTTCACTTCCCGCTGCATGTCCTCGACCTGCGTGTGATAGAGCGCGGCGTTCAGGGCCCAGGCGCCGGCGCGCTGCTTGTAGCCGAGCTCGAACGTATCCACCTGCTCCTCGTCGTAGGGCCCCGGCGGCTGGGCCGCGTTGGAATTGCGCAGGTTGTAGCCGCCGGAGCGGAAGCCGCGGGTCCAGCTCGCGTAGACGTGCCGGTCCGCATCCGGGCGGTAGCTCACGCCCAGCCGCGGCGAGAGCGTGTCCCACTGGTCGCGGTCGCGGAAGTCGAAGGGGCAGTCGCCGCTGACCACGATGTTGCAGGGCACGGGGTTCAGGTTGAAGGAGGCGACCTGCACCGCTTTCTCTTCCCGGGACAGGCGCAGGCCGGCGCTCAGGGTCCAGCGCTCATTGAGCGCGTAGTCGGCGCTGCCGAACACGGCCAGCGTATCGAGCGCCTGCTCGCCGCCGCCGTCCTGGGTGAACTGTGCGCTGCCGGGGACCCCGCTTTCACCCAGGAACAGGCGCCGGTCGTGGTAGGCAAGGTCACCGGAAAAGAGGTAGAGGCCTGCGGTCACATCCAGCGCCGACCCGAACTGCCCGCGGTAGCGCAGCTCGTTGCTCCACTGCTCGGCGTCGATCCAGCCCGGGGAGTGGAACAGGAACTCCGGCTGGCCGTCGATATCGCTCATGGCCACGGATGACTGATCGCGCCAGCCGAAGATGTTGGTCAGCGTGCCCTCGCCGAAGCCCACGGCGCGGTCCCAGCGGAGGGTCAGGAAGTCGCTCTCCACGGACTGGTAACCGCGCTCGTCGATGGCGAACTCGTGGCTGTCCCGCGGGAAGTTGCGCGGCGTGCCGGGAATCCCCGAGCCGTTGGTGTGCGACTGCGTGGCCGCCCCCTCGCCGTCGATATCCGTGCGCTCGTAGAACAGCGTCACCGTGTCGGCCGCCGTCGGCTCCCAGACCAGCGTGCCCCGGGCCATGGCCTGCTCGACCGCGCCGAAGTCCTCGCCGTCCGCGAGGTTCTCGAACCAGCCCTGGTCGTCGTTGCCGTAGAGCACCAGCCGGCCCTTGAGGCTATCGCTCAGCGGGCCCGACAGGCTGCCCATGAGGTAGCGCGACAGGCCGCCGTCGCCGCCGCCTTCCACGGCACCGCGCAGCGCCGCCTCGAAGCGCTCGCCGGGCTTGCGGGTTTCCAGGAGCACCGCACCGCCGGTGACGTTGCGGCCGAAGAGGATCCCCTGCGGGCCGCGCAGGACCTCGATGCGCTCGAGGTCGAAGATATCGAAGACCGTGTCGTTGTTGACCGCGAGATAGACGCCGTTGACGAAGACGCCGACGGCCGGATCGATGGACGGGATGGAACTGTTGATGCCGAGGCCGCGGATGGAGAAGTTCGCGGTACCGCGGCGGGTGCCGGCGTCGTCCAGGAGTACGCCGGGCAGCCCGGCGGACAGGCGCGTGAGGTCGCGCGCCTTGAGCGTGTCGAGGTCTTCGGCTGAGAAGGCAGTGACCGCCACCGGGGCCTCGATGGCGCGCTCGCTGCGCTTGCGGGCGGTGACCAGGACCTCTTCCAGTACCGGGCGGGCGCCGGCCTCGTCGGCGATAGCGGGCGTCGCCGCCGCGGTGGTTGCGAGGAGGAGGGCGGTGCTGAGGCTGCGCTGCATGGAAAGCTCCCTGGCTGTTTGGCGCGCGTAGGGTGCGCCAAGTGCCGGGATCTGTCAACCTGGGATGGCCTCTTTGGTTAACAGGTGCGCTCGTGGGAGGCACGACACGTGCCGACCGCCGGCGCAGGCCGGCCTTGCGGCCGGAGTCGCGGTGGGTCGCCGCTCCTACAGAGGGTGGGAGCCTGCTGTAGGAGGCACGACACGTGCCGACCGCCGGCGCAAGCCGGCCGGCCGGGGTCGCGGCGGGTCAGACCCGCTCGACGACGGTGGTGATGCCCTGGCCGAGGCCGATGCACATCGTGGAGATGCCCCAGGTCAGATCCCGGTCCTGCATCACGTTCAGCAGGGAGCCGGTGATCCGCGTCCCGGAGCAGCCGAAGGGGTGGCCCAGGGCGATGGCGCCGCCGTGAACGTTGACCTTCTCCTCCATGCTGTCCAGCAGCCCGAGGTCCTTGAGTACCGGCAGGGCCTGCGCCGCGAAGGCCTCGTTGAGCTCGACCATGTCGATATCGTCGATGGACAGGCCCAGCTGCTTCAGGGCCTTCTTCGTCGAGGGCACCGGGCCGTAGCCCATGATCGACGGGTCCACGCCGGCCACGGTCATGGCGCGGATGCGGGCGATCGGCTCGAGGCCAAGGGCCTTCGCCTTCTCCGCGGAGAGCACCAGCATGGCGGAAGCGCCGTCGGAGATCTGCGAGGAGGTGCCGGCCGTGACGGTGCCGCCCTGCGGGTTGAAGGCAGGCGGCAGTTCCGCGAGGCCTTCCAGGGTGGTTTCCGGGCGGATGGTCTCGTCGCGGGTCACGGAGACCAGGGCGCCCTGCTCGTCGTGGCCTTCCACGGGGATGATCTCGCGGTCGAACTTGCCCTCGACGGTGGCCTTGTGGGCGAGCTGGTGGGAGCGCAGCCCCAGCTTGTCCTGATCCTCGCGCTTGATGCCGTGCATGAGGCCGAGATACTCGGCGGTCATGCCCATCATGCCCGCGGCCTTGGCCACGTTGAGGCCGAGGCGCGGGTTGATGTCCACGTCGTCCATCATCGGCAGGTGGCCCAGGTGCTCCACGCCGCCGACCAGGTAGACATCACCGATGCCGGCCATGATGCTGGCCGCGGCGGTGTGCAGGGCCGACATGGAGGAGCCGCAGAGGCGGTTCACGGTCTGCGCGGGCACGGTGAAGGGCAGCTGGGCGCGCAGCACGATGTTCCGCGCGAGGTTCATGCCCTGCTCGCCCCGCTGCAGGACGCAGCCCCAGATGAGGTCGTCGATCTCTGCCGGGTCGAGCTTGTCATTGCGGGCCAGCAGGCCCTGGATCACGGCGACGGACAGGTCGTCCGCGCGGACGTTGCGGAAGCAGCCGTTCTTGGACCGGCCCATGGCGCTGCGGGCGAAGTCGACGATGACGGCGTCTCTCGGGTTGGCTTTCACAGTCATTCTCCTTTGCTCGAGCCGGCGCTCAGTAGTAGGTCTCGCCGGCGGCGAGTTTGGCTTTCATGCCCTCGGTCAGCTCGTAGGCCTTGCCGAGGTCGGCGAACTTCTCCGACTGCTCCGCCAGCCAGGGCAGGCCGACGGTGTCCAGCCAGCGGAATACGCCACCGCGGAAGGGCGGGAAGCCGATGCCGTAGACCAGGGCCATGTCCGCTTCGGCGGCGCTGCCGACGATGTTCTCCTCGAGGCAACGGGCGAGTTCCGTGGCCATGGGCAGCATCATGCGGGCGATGATGTCGTCGCGCTCGAACTCGCGGCGCTCGCCGCAGACCGGTGCGATGAGTTCGTAGGCGGTGTCGGAGGGGGTCTTTTTCGGCTTGCCGCGCTTGTCGGGCACGTAGTCGTAGAAGCCTTTTCCGTTCTTCTGGCCCAGCCGGTCGTTCTCGAACATCACTTCCGTCGCGGTCTTGAAGTCGAGCTTCATGCGGTCCGGGAAGCCTTCGGCCATGACGCCGGCGGCGTGCACGCCGGTGTCGATGCCGACCACGTCCATGAGGTAGGCGGGGCCCATGGGCCAGCCCCACTTCTCCATGACCTTGTCGACGGCCTGGAAGTCGGCGCCGTCGCGCAGGAGCTTGGAGAAGCCATCGAAATAGGGGAACAGCACCCGGTTCACCAGGAAGCCGGGGCAGTCCTTCACCACCACGGGTTTCTTGCCCATGCGGTTGGCGTAGGCCACGGTGCGGGCAATGGCGGCGTCGGAGGTCTTCTCGCCGCGGATCACCTCGACCAGCGGCATGGCGTGCACGGGGTTGAAGAAGTGCATGCCGCAGAAGTTCTGCGGCCGCGCCAGCGCCTCCGCCAGGTAGGTGATGGAGATGGTCGAGGTGTTCGAGGCGAGGATCGTGTCCTCGGTGATCTGCTTCTCCGTCTCGGCGAGCACCGCGTGCTTGACCTTCGGGTTCTCGACCACGGCCTCGACCACGATGTCGACCTGGTCGAAGCCGTCATAGCTGAGCATGGGGTCGATGCTGCTCAGCACCTCGCCCATCTTCTCGGGCGTCATGCGGCCGCGCGCCACGCGCTTCGACAACAGCTTGCCGGCCTCCGACAGGCCGAGGTCCAGGCCTTCCTGGGCGATGTCCTTCATCTTGATCGGGATGCCCTTGTAGGCCGACTGGTAGGCGATGCCGCCCCCCATGATGCCGGCGCCGAGCACGGCGGCGCGCTTGATCGGCTTGTCGGCCTGCTTTTCCCAGCCCTTCGCCTGCTTGGCCAGGTACTGGTCGCCGAGGAAGATGCCGACGAGGGCAGCGGCCTGCGGCGTGGTGGCCAGCTCGGCGAAGCCGCGGGCTTCCACCGCCAGGGCATCCTCGAGGCCCATGCCCCGGGCCTCCTCGATCACCTCGACCACTTTCATCGGGGCCGGGTAGTTCTTGCCCGCCTGTTGCCCGACCATGGCCTTCATGGTGAAGAAGGCCATCATCGCCTCGGTGTCGTTCATGGGCAGGGGGCCCGCCTTCGCGGCCCGGCGGCCGGCGTAGTCCAGCTTGCCGTCGGCCGCATCGCCGAGCATCTGCAGCGCGGCGTCGCGCAGGGCGTCCGCTTCCACCACCGCATCCACGGCGCCGGCCTTGAGAGCGCTGTCGGCGCGCTGCTCCGCACCGGTGGTGATCCAGGTCACCGCCTCGTCCACGCCGATGATCCGCGGCAGGCGCACCGTGCCGCCCCAGCCCGGCAGGATGCCGAGCTTGGTTTCCGGCAGGCCGACCTTTGCGGCGCTGGCCATGACGCGGAAATCGCAGGCCAGGCAGACCTCGAGGCCGCCGCCCATGGCGTAGCCGTTGATGGCGACCACGCTCGGGAAGGGCAGGGCCTGGAGGCGGTTGAAGTTGGCATTGTTGGCGCCGGTGAAGCCGGCGATGTCGTCGGCGCCGGCGCCGAACAGCTCCGTGAACTCGGTGATGTCGGCGCCGACGATGAACACCGGCTTGCCCGAGGTCACCAGCAGCCCGCGCAGGCCCTGCTCGGCCTCGAGGGCGTCGAGGGCCGCGGTGAGGTCGGCGACGGTGGCCTGGTTGAACTTGTTGACCGACTCGCCGGCGAGATCGAAGCGCAACTCGGCGAAGCCGCCATCGAGGCGAGCCACGGAAAGCGCGTCACTCTGGTAGATCATGGTGAGGTCCTGTTGCTGTAGGCAATGGATGCCGGCGCGGGAGCCGGCGGGGGCCCCACAGTGTAGCGCCCGCTCCCGGCCCTGTGAATGTGTGCAGTGTAAATATTTGCCGCGTCAGCGGTCGGCGGCGGGGGCGGCCTTGCGGTGCTCGCGCAGGTGAAGGGAGATGTCCAGGCCGAGCTTGAGGGCGACGAGGACCAGCAGCAGGCCCAGGGGCTCGCCAAGGGCGAGCACGGCGAAGCCGCCGGCGATGATCGCGATGTGGAGTACGGCAATGCGGCCGTAGGGGGCGCCCATCAACGCATTGAGCGTCGCCCGGTCGCGCTCCCCGGCAAGCAGGAAGTTGAGCACGAAGGAGCCCCCGTGGCTCAGCAGCAGCGCCAGGAACGCCCAGAGCCAGTAGGGCGGCGCGTGCGCGAGGACCTGCCGGATGACGTCCAGCAGCAGCTGGATGAAGACCAGGAACAGGGGCCAGCTGTCCTCGCCGAAGACCTGGGCCTGGTCGTCGATGAGCAGGATGAGGATGAACAGCCCGTGCACCGCGCAGAAGCCGCCGTAGTGAATCGCGAAGAACAGGCCCATGGGCAGTGCCCCGAGCGGGTTCACGACCAGCATCTTGAGCAGGGTGTAGAAGCCGAGGACGAGGTTCTCGGACCAGTAGAGGACCACGAGGGCGGCGATATCCCAGTCGAGAAAAAGAACACCGGCCAGGGGAACGAGGTTGGCCACGACCAGCAGCGCGAGGCTGGCCCGGCGCCGGGTACCCGCGTAGCCGGCGTCCGGCCCGGCGGCGGTGGTCACGGGGTGGTCAGTGGAGGATGCGGTCCGGCGAGCTCCCGGTGGGCGGCGCGTCCTTGCCCCGGGTGCCGCCCTTGTCGCGGTCTGGCGCTGTTTCCGGCTCTGCCCTCGACCGTGCCTTGCCCTGTGCTTCGACGCCTGCCTCAACATGGCTGCGCAGGCGGCCGACGACGCTGGTCATGACGTCGATGGTCTGGCTGATCTGGTCCAGCGCCATGAGGATACTCTCGCGGTCGCTGTACGGGTCGTCGCGGTCATTCATGGCGTTCCCTCCGCCGGGCCCCGCCGGCCCGCGGGGCTCGGCGCTGCGCCCTTGCTGGGTCGGGCGCTATATCTGGGGGCAGTGTTTCAATTGGTGTACAAGATAGTGCGCTTTTGAAGGTTCTGCAAGTTTTTGGTGCAAGTTGCCTAGGGCGCGCTCTCGAGCAGCACTTCCAGCAGCGCTTTCTGCGCGTGGAGCCGGTTCTCGGCCTCGTCCCAGATCACGCTGTCGGGCGCGTCCATGAGCCCCGCGCTGATCTCCTCGCCGCGGTGCGCGGGCAGGCAGTGCATGTACAGGGCGTCCGCTGCAGCCCGGGCGAGCAGGTCCTCGTTCAGCTGGTAGGGCGCGAAGGCCTCGGCACGGGCCTGCTGCTCGCTCTCCTGGCCCATCGAGGCCCAGACATCGGTGACCAGCAGGTCAGCGCCCGCGGCCGCCGCCGCCGGGTCGCTGACCAGCGTGACCCGGTCCGCGTTGCTCGCGAGCAGGCCGGCATCCGGCTCGAAGCCGGGCGGGCAGGCGATGCGCAGTTCGAAGTCGAACTGCCGCGCCGCGTTGATGTAGGACTGGCACATGTTGTTGCCGTCGCCGACCCAGCAGACGCTGCGCCCGGCGATGGGGCCGCGGTGCTCGCGGTAGGTCTGCATGTCGGCGAGGAGCTGGCAGGGGTGGTAGCTGTCGGTCAGCGCGTTGATCACCGGGACGCGGGAATGCGCGGCAAAGCGCTCGACGATGTCGTGGCCAAAGGTGCGGATCATCACCACGTCGACCATGGACGAGATGACCCGCGCGGAATCCTCGATCGGTTCGCCGCGCCCGAGCTGCGTATCCGTGGGCGACAGGAACATGGCGTGCCCGCCGAGCTGGGCCATGCCGGCCTCGAAGGAGACACGCGTGCGGGTGGAGGACTTGGCGAACACCATGGCCAGGACCTTACCGGGAAAGCGGCGCTGGTCCTCCCCGGCGCGGTGGCCGCGCTTGAGCTCGCTGGCGCGGTCGAGGAGGGCGTCCAGCTCGGCCGGCGTGAAGTCGAGGAGGGTCAGGAAGTGCCGCGTTGCCATAGTCGATCCTCTGCGGGGTTGCCCCGCGGGTGTTTTCCGGGGCCGTTGCCCGGGCGCGGAAAAACCGGCGAGCATAGCGGCTGCCCCCGGCGCTGGCAATTGTCGCGGGCCGACGGTCGGCCGACAGCGGGGCCGCGACTTTTCCCGAATAACCGACTAAAATACGCAGGTATATGCGGCGCACTCCGCCGGCACCCGCCCGGTCCCTGGCCGGGCCGGATCTTCACCCGGGCAGCACGCTGCCTGGAATGCAACAGGAACGTTAAGCGTTAAGGAAGCGACGATGGATATCATGGAGCAAATCCGGGAGCAGATCGAAAACAACCCGATCCTGCTGTACATGAAGGGCTCACCGAACCAGCCGCAGTGTGGCTTCTCGGCCCGGACCGTGCAGGCACTGATGGCCTGCGGCGAGCGCTTCGCCTACGTGGACGTGCTCTCCAACCCGGATATCCGCGCCAACCTTCCGCAATACGCCAACTGGCCCACCTTCCCCCAGCTCTGGGTGAAGGGTGAGCTCATCGGCGGCTGCGATATCGTGAGCGAGATGCACGAGAGCGGCGAACTCGCCACCCTCATCAAGGAAGCGGCCGGGGACGAGGCCGTCTCCTGAAGCCGGCCCCCCGCGAGGGCGACCGGCGCCGCGGTCAGGCCTCCGGCTTGACCGTGCGCGTCGCGGTCTGCAGGTAGTTCTGCAGGCCGAGTCGTTCGATCAGGCCGAGCTGGGTCTCCAGCCAGTCGATGTGTTCTTCCTCGGCGTCCAGGATGCTGACCACGAGGTCGCGGGAGACGTAGTCGCCGACACTGTCGCAATAGGCGGCGGCCTCTTTCAGGTCCTTGTGGGCGATGTGCTCGAGCTTGAGGTCGCACTCGAGCATCTCTTTCGCGTTTTCACCGATCAGCAGCTTGCCCAGGTCCTGCAGGTTGGGCAGCCCCTCGAGAAACAGGATGCGCTCGACCAGTTCGTCGGCGTGCTTCATCTCGTCGATGGACTCGTGGTACTCGTGCTCGGCGAGCTCCGTGAGGCCCCAGTCCTTGTACATCTTGGCGTGCAGGAAATACTGGTTGATGGCCACCAGCTCGTTGCCGAGAATCCGGTTGAGGTGTTCGATGACCTTGGGGTCGCCCTTCATGCTTGCATCTCCTGTAACAGCGGGGCCAGCGGCGTGCTGCCGCAGATTAACGGGTACAGTGTAAGGGGAGGTTGCGCCCGGTACCAGCCGGGTGCGGCTCAGCCGGGGCGTACGGCAGCGTAGAAGCGGTCTTCCGGCACGGCGAGGGCGCCGCTTTCCTCGAGCACCGCCTGCGCCATGGCGCCGCACTGTCCACACTGGCTGGCGACGCCGAGCCGGTCCGTCAGCTCTTCGAGCGTCGAGATGCCGGTAGAGGCCGCTGCGCGGATCTGGCTTTCGGTGATGCCGTTGCAGAGACAGACGAACATGGGGTTTTCCTTTGGCTACGAGTAAGAAGCTAGTGCCAATGAGAATGATTGTCAAATGTTTTCGTGGCCGATCGATTGCGATGGACGGCCCAGTGCCGGGCGCGTCGGGTATACTGCGGCGCCCCGTTGAACGATGGTTGGCGGCATGACTCTCGACAGCTACATGCAGGAGCTCGGCCGGGCCGCGCGCATCGCGTCCCGGCGCCTGGCGGCGTCGACGACCGCGGAACGCAACGGCGCCCTCAAGGCCATCGCCGAGGCCCTCGACGGCGCCCGCGACCGAATCGCCGCGGCCAACGCGGAGGACCTCGCCCGCGGCCGCGAGCACGGCCTCGACCCGGCGCTGCTGGACCGCCTGGAGCTGACCCCCGCGCGCATCGACGGCATGCTCGCCGGGCTCGGCGAGGTGGCCGCCCTGCCGGACCCGGTGGGGGCCATCAGCGACCTCGCCAGCCGCCCCTCCGGTATCCGCGTTGGTCGGATGCGCGTGCCCCTGGGGGTTATCGGCATCATCTACGAATCCCGGCCCAACGTGACCGTGGATGCGGCCGCGCTGTGCCTGAAGGCGGGCAACGCCAGCATTCTCCGCGGCGGTTCCGAGGCGCTGGCGTCGAACACGGCGATTGCCGGCGCCATCGCCGAGGGCCTGCGCGCCGTGGCGCTGCCGGCGGGTGCCGTGCAGGTGGTCGACACGGCCGACCGCGCGGCGGTGTCCGCGCTGGTACGCATGGAGGCCTACGTGGACGTGGTAGTCCCCCGGGGCGGCAAGGGGCTCATCGAGCGCGTGACCGCCGAGGCGCGGGTGCCGGTGCTCAAGCACCTCCACGGCGTCTGCCACGTCTTCATCGATGCCGCCGCGGACCCGGTCATGGCCCACGCGATCGCGGTCAATGCCAAGACCCAGCGCTATGGCACCTGCAACACCATGGAGACGCTGCTGGTCGACGCCGCCATCGCCGACACCGTGCTGCCCGGCCTCGGCGAGGCCTACCGGAAGGCCGGCGTGGAACTGCGCGGCTGCAAGCGCAGCTGCGCGCTGCTGCCCGGCATCCGCCCGGCTACGGAAGCGGACTGGAGCGAGGAGTACCTGGCGCCGGTGCTCGCGGTGCGCGTGGTCGACGACTTCGAGGCGGCGCTCGCGCATATCGCCCGCTACGGCTCCGGCCACACCGAGGCCATCGTGACCGCGGACCACGGCCGGGCCATGCGCTTCCTGCGCGAGGTCGATGCGAGCTCGGTGATGGTCAACGCGTCCACGCGCTTCGCCGACGGCTACGAGTACGGCCTCGGTGCCGAGATCGGCATCTCCACGGACAAGCTCCACGCCCGCGGCCCGGTCGGTCTCGAGGGGCTTACCTCGCAGAAGTGGATCGTGCTCGGTGAGGGGCACGTGCGCTCTTGACCGCCTCCCGCGCGCGACCGGGCCCCCTCGCCGTGTTCGGCGGCACCTTCAACCCGGTTCACCTGGGGCACCTGCGCTCGGCGGTGGAGCTGGTCGAGCGGCTCGAGCTCGACGAGCTGCGCTTCATGCCCTGCGCGCTGCCGCCGCACCGGGAGGCGCCCGGTGTGGATGCCGCGACCCGCGCGGCGCTGGTGGAACTCGCCATTGCCGGCGCCCCCCGCCTCGCCTGCGACCGCAGGGAGCTCGCGCGCGACGGACCTTCCTACACCATCGACAGCCTGCTGTCGCTGCGCGCGGAACTGGGGGCAGGCCGTTCCCTGCTGCTGGTGATGGGCAGCGACGCGCTGGCCGGACTGGCGGGCTGGCACCGCTGGGAGGAACTGCTGGACCACTGCCACATCGTCGCGCTCGCGCGGCCCGACGCGGCCCTGCCCGACAGCGGCCCGGTGGCCGGCTGGCTGGCCCGGCACCGGGTCGACGCCGGGGCGCTGCGGGCGCGGCCCGCGGGCGGGGTTCATGTGCTGCAGCTCCGGCCACTGCCGATTTCCGCCACGGAAATCCGCGGGCTGGTACAATCGGGGCGCTCGGCGCGCTACCTGGTCCCGGACCCGGTGCTCGCCCACATCGAAGGCCACGGGCTCTACCGCCAGGAGTCCGGGGACCGGTAAACAGACAGGAAGGAAACGATTGCCAGTAGTGAATCCCCCGGCCGCCTGCAGCGGCCCGCGCGCGCAGTGACCGCCGAGGAACTCCGCGACCTCGCCGTCGATGCCCTCGAGGATCTCAAGGGCGTGAACGTGGTCAGCATCGACGTGCGCGATCGCACCGACGTCACCGACTTCCTGGTCGTGGCCAGCGGCACCTCCAACCGGCACGTGAAGTCTCTCTCCGACAGCGTGATCGAGAAGGCCAAGAAGGCGGACGCCCGGCCCCTCGGGGTGGAGGGCCAGGACGCCGGCGAGTGGGTACTGGTCGACCTCGGCGACGTCGTGGTCCACGTGATGCTGCCCGCGGCCCGCGATTTCTACGACCTGGAGCGGCTCTGGGCGGTCCCCGACCGGCCCGGCTGATGCGCCTCACGGTGCACGCGGTAGCCGGCAAACTGCCGCGCTGGGTGGCGGAGGGCAGCGCCGACTACGAACGCCGCCTGCCGCGGGAACTCAAGCTCGCCTGGCGCGACGTGCCGCTGGCGCGGCGCGGTGCGGACGGCAGCGGTGCCGTGCTGGCCGAGCGCGAGGGCGAGCGGCTGCTCAAGGGGCTCGGCGACGACGACCGGGTGATCGCTCTCGACCCGGCCGGTGAGCCCTGGCGGACCGAGGACCTGGCCCGGCACCTGGCGGACTGGCAGATGGAGGGGCGCCCGCTGGCCTTTCTCATCGGCGGGCCCGACGGACTGTCCCCGGCCTGCCGGGCGCGGGCGGAGCGGAGCTGGTCCCTGGGGCGGCTCACGCTGCCCCACCCGCTGGTGCGCATCGTGCTCGTCGAGCAGCTCTACCGGGCTTGGACAATTCTCAACAACCACCCCTATCATCGCGGCTGATGGCGCAGACAATCACCCTGAAGGATACGCGGCGGGAACTGCGTATCTACGGCGGCCGCACAGCGGTCGCGGTGCTTGCCGTGCTCGTGGCGCTGTTCCTCGTGTTCCTGCGCTACTTCAACCTCCAGGTCACCGGTTACGAGACCTACCGCACGCAGTCGGAGCGCAACCGGGTCCAGCTGCAGGCGCTGCCGCCCAAGCGCGGCCTCATCTACGATCGTCACGGCGCGCTGCTGGCGGCCAACCAGCCGAGCCATATCCTCTCCCTCGTGCGCGAGCGGGTGCCGGACCTCGAGGGGACGCTCAGCGCCCTCGGCGAGCTGGTCACCGTGGACGAGGACGACCTGGAAGCGTTCCGCCGCCGCCTCGGTCAGCGCCGCCCCTACGAGCCCGTGCCCCTGCGTTTCCGGCTCACCGAGGAGGAGCGTGCCCGGCTGGCGGTCAACCGCCACCGCCTGCCCGGCGTGGTGGTCGATGCGCAGCTCATGCGTCACTATCCGCAGGGTGACCTGTTCACGCACGCCATCGGCTACGTGGGGCGCATCAACGAGCGCGAGGCGGCGCGCCTGGACGCGTCGGACTACCGCGGGACCTTCCACATCGGCAAGACCGGCATCGAGCGCCGCTACGAGGACACGCTGCACGGTGAGGTCGGCTACCAGAACGTCGAGACCAACGCGCACGGCCGCGTGCTGCGCATCCTCGACCGCTTCGACCCCGAGCCCGGCCAGGACCTGGTACTCAACCTCGACAGCACGCTGCAGCGCGTGGCCACCGAGGCCCTTGGCGACCAGCGCGGTGCCGTGGTGGCCATGGACCCGGCGACCGGGGGCGTCCTCGCCCTGGTCTCCACGCCGGTCTTCGACGGCAACCTGTTCGTGAACGGCATCAGCAGCCGCGACTACAGCGCACTTCGCGACTCGCCGGACGTGCCGCTGTTCAATCGCGCCGTGCAGGGGCAGTACCCGCCGGGCTCCACGATCAAGCCGCTCATGGGCGTCGCCGGCCTGGAGTCCGGGCTGGTGACGCCGGAAAGCACCGTGCCGGACCCGGGCTGGTACCGGCTGCCCGGTGACACGCGGCGCTACCGCGACTGGATCCTGCGCATCCGCGGCACCGGCCACGCCCCGGAGGTGGACCTGCACATGGCGCTGGCGGAGTCCTGCGACGTGTATTTCTACGATCTCGCCCGACGCCTGACGGTGGACCGCATGCACGAATACCTCGCGCCCTTCGGCCTCGGCGCGCGCACGGGTATCGACACGACCAACGAGCGTCCAGGCGTGCTCCCCTCGAGCGACTGGAAGCGCAAGACCCTGGGTCAGCCCTGGTACCCGGGGGAAACGCTCAGCGTCGGCATCGGCCAGGGCTACATGCTGGCCACGCCGGTACAGCTGGCGGCGGCCACGGCGGCGATCGCCAACCGCGGCGTCTTCCACGTACCGAAGCTGGTCCGGCGTATCGGCGGCGATGCGGTGGCCCCCGCGCCGGCGCGGGTGATCGAGGCGGCGCCGGAGACCTGGGACGCGATCCACGAAGGCATGCGCGCCGTGGTCCACGGGGAGCGCGGCACGGCGAAGATCATCGCCCGTGGCCTCCAGTACCAGATGGCCGGGAAGACCGGCACCGCGCAGGTCATCGGCATCGCCCAGGGCGAGGTCTACGACGAGGACGAGATTGCCGAGCGCCATCGCAACCACGGCCTGTTCGTGGCCTTTGCCCCGCTCGAGGCGCCCACGATCGCGGTGGCCGTGATCGTGGAGAACGGCGGCGGCAGTACCGCCGCCTCACCGATCGCCCGCGAGGTGATCGACGCGTGGCTCCTGCGCGGGACCCTGGCCGATGGTTGATTACGTCCGCCAGCTGCCGGGGCATGAAGCGGGCCTGGGACGCGGCTCGCGTGCCGCCGCCGGACCGCGCTTCGACGTGCCGTTGCTGGTGCTGCTGCTGGCGCTCACCGGCTACGGCCTGGTCGTCCTGTACAGCGCCGCCGACGGGGACATGGGCGCGGTGATGCGCCAGGCGCGCTACTTCGTTCTCGGCTTCCTGGTGATGCTCGTCGCCGCCCAGTTCCCCCTGGTCCGCTACCAGCGCTGGTCGCCCTGGGTCTACCTGGGCGGACTTTTGCTGCTCTTCGGCGTGATGTTCTTCGGGGTCGGCGCCAAGGGCGCCCAGCGCTGGCTCGACCTCGGCGGGTTCCGTTTCCAGCCGTCGGAGATCATGAAGCTGCTGGTGCCCATGACCGTGGCCTGGTACCTCGCCGACCGGGTGCTGCCGCCGCGGCTGCCCTACCTGCTGGTCTGCTTCGGCCTCATCGCGCTGCCGGCGGCACTGATCCTGCAGCAGCCGGACCTGGGGACGGCGCTGCTCATCGCTGCCAGCGGCCTCTTCGTGGTGTTCATGGCGGGCATGGGCTGGCGCTACATCTTCGGCGCCGTGGCCCTCGCCCTGGCCTCCGCCTGGCCCATGTGGACCTTTGTGCTCAAGGACTACCAGCGCCAGCGCATCCTCACGCTGCTCAACCCCGAGAGCGACAAGCTCGGCGCCGGCTGGAACATCATCCAGTCGAAGACCGCCATCGGCTCCGGCGGCTGGTCCGGGAAGGGCTGGCTGGAGGGCACCCAGTCGCACCTCGATTTCCTGCCCGAGAGCCACACGGATTTCATCATCGCGGTGCTCGCGGAGGAGTTCGGCCTGCGCGGCGTCGTGCTGCTCCTGGCCCTGTACCTGCTCATCCTGCTGCGCGGTTTCTGGATCGGCCTCAATGCCCAGAGCACCTATGGCCGTATCCTCGCCGGCAGCCTCACGCTGACTTTCTTCGTCTACATCTTTGTTAATATGGGCATGGTGTCCGGGCTCCTGCCCGTGGTCGGTGTCCCGCTACCCCTGGTGAGCGCCGGGGGCACCTCCGTGGTCACACTGCTGGCGGGCTTCGGCCTGCTCATGGCCGTGGCTGCGGAGCAACGGGTCATCGGACAATGAGCCGCCATCCCGGCCAGCGAGGGAGCCCCATGCTGCACGCCTTTCCTGTCCCCCAGCCCCTGCGGCGCCTCGCGCTGCTCGCGGGCCTGTGTATCGCCCTGCCGGCCTGCGCAGAACACTACGGCGACCACCCGGCCGCCGCCGACTTCATCGACGAGCTGGTGGCCGAGGACGGTTTCGAGCGCGAGGAACTGGAGGCACTGTTCGCGCAGGCGGAACGCCAGGACAGCATCCTCGAGGCGATCGCCCGGCCGGCGGAGAAAACCAAGCCCTGGCACGAGTACCGGGATATCTTCCTCACCGACCGCCGCATCGACGAGGGCATCGCCTTCCTGGCCAAGCACCGCGACACCCTCGCCGCCGCCGAGGCGGAGAGCGGCGTACCGGCGCCGGTGATCGCCGCGGTGCTCGGCGTGGAAACCTACTACGGCCGCATCACCGGCAGCTATGCGGTCATCGACGCCCTGTCCACGCTCGCCTTCGACTACCCGCCGCGTTCGCCGTTTTTCCGCCGGGAGCTGCGCCACTTCCTGCTGCTCGCGCGGGAGCAGGGCCTGGACCCGGCAACCCTCGAGGGGTCCTACGCCGGCGCCATGGGCTACGGCCAGTTCATGCCCAGCAGCTACCGCAGCTACGCGGTGGATTTCGACGGCGACGGGCTCGCCGACATCTGGAACAACCCGGCCGATGCCATCGGCAGCGTCGCCAATTACCTCGCGCGCCACGGCTGGCGACCGGGCGAGCCGGTAGCGGCGCGCGCGACCCTCGCCGGGCCCGTGCCCGCTGACTGGTTCGACGACGGCCTCGACGCCGAGCGCACGGTCGCCGAGCTCGGTGCCGGGGGGCTCGTCGCCGGTCGCGAGCTGCCGGCCGAGGCGCCGGCGCTGGCGCTGTCGCTGCAGGGTGACGACGGGCCCGAGTACTGGATCGGCCTGCCCAACTTCTACGTCATCACCCGCTACAACCACAGCGCGCTGTACGCGATGGCCGTGTACCAGCTGAGCGAGCGCCTGCGCGAAGGTGCCGGCGCATGAGCCTTCCCTGGGGCCTGGGCTGCCTGCTGATCGTCGGCCTCGGCGGCTGCAGCGTCACGGAACCGCCCGACGGCGCGCCGCTGAAGCCCATCGCGGCACACGAGGTGCCGGATGCCGTGCCCCGCGCCGAGCCTATCCTGCGCGCCGGGAACAGCAGCCCCTACGTGGTCAACGGCAAGACCTATCGCGTGCTGCCGACGGCGGCGGGCTACCGCGCCGAGGGTATCGCCTCCTGGTACGGGACGCGGTTCCACGGCCGCGAGACCGCCAACGGTGAGCCCTACGATCTCTACGGTCCCACCGCGGCCCACCGGACGTTGCCCATTCCCTCCTACCTCAGGGTCACCAACCTCGCCAACGGGCGTTCCATGGTGGTGCGGGTGAACGACCGCGGGCCTTTCCACGCGGACCGGGTCATCGACCTCAGCTACGGCGCCGCCGTGCGCCTGGGCTTCGCCGAGGCCGGAACCGCGCCGGTCCGCCTGGAGGCTCTCGCCCTCGCCGGCGTTGACGACCGCCGCGACAGCGAGGCCGGGGTCTACCGCTACCTGCAGCTCGGCGCGTTCTCCAGCCCGGAGACGGCGGAGAGCCTGCGCGCCCAGGTGGCCGCGCTGGTCGATGCACCGGTGACGGTGACACCGGTCGAGGTGCACGGTCGCGCCCTGAACCGCGTCCGCGTCGGCCCCGTGCGCGACGAGGCGCACCTGGAGTCCGTGCGGGCGCTGCTGCGCTCGCGCGGCCTCGACCCTGGGCAGGCCCTGCCCTGAGAGTACCGCTTTCCCGCCGGCACCGGGGGGCTTCCTTTCGCTGGCCCGGGCCATGCGGTAACATCGCGCGCTCCTAGCCATCGGGGGATTGCCTGCCATGCGTCGACTCGCCTTCGCCATTCTCGGCCTGTTCCTGGCCGCGCAGGGCCAGGCCCAGAGCATCGTGCCCGCGCCGCCGCAGGTCGCCGCCGAGGCGTTCATCCTGGTCGACGCCGCGACCGGCTTCGTCATCGCCAGCGAGAAACCCGACGCGGCGCTGCCCCCGGCCAGCCTGACCAAGCTCATGACCAGCTACGTGCTGGCCAACGAGATCGCCGAGGGGCGGCTCTCGCGCGACGAGCAGGTGGTGGTCAGCGAGAACTCCTGGTCCCAGAATCCGGTCTTCAACGGCTCTTCCCTGATGTGGATCGAGCCCGGCAAGGATGTAACCATCGGCGAGCTCGAGCGCGGCATCGTCATCGCCTCGGGCAACGACGCGACCGTGGCCGTGGCCGAGCACATCGCCGGCAGTGAGGAGGCCTTCGCCGAGCTCATGAACCAGCACGCCGAGCGTCTGGGTCTCAGCAACAGCCACTTCATGAACTCCCACGGGCTGCCGGACCCGAATCACTACACCACGGCGCGGGACCTCGCCAAGCTGTCCGCGGCGATCATCCGCGAGTTCCCCGAGCACTATGCCCGCTACAAGGAGCTCGATTACACCTACAACGACATCAAGCAGTACAACCGCAACAAGCTGCTGCGCGAGGATCCGTCCGTCGACGGTCTGAAGACCGGTTACACCAGCGAGGCCGGCTATGGCCTGGTGGCCTCCGCGAAGCGCGGCGACATGCGGCTCATCTCGGTCGTGCTCGGCACCAGCAGCCCCACGGCGCGTAAGAACGAGACCCGCAGCCTGCTCAACTACGGCTTCCGCTTCTACGAGACGGCCCGCCTTCTCGATGCGGGCGAGGAACTGGAAAAGCCGCGGGTCTGGAAAGGGCAGGTGGACTACGCGCCCGTCGGCGTCCTCGACGAGATCGTGCTCACGCTGCCCCGGGGCAAGCGCCAGCAGGTGGAGCAGCGCGTGGCCCTGGTCGATGATATCGAGGCACCGCTGGCCGTGGGCGACAGCGTCGGCACGCTGACGCTTCTGCTCGATGGCGAGCTGCTCTACCAGGGCCCGGTGGTCGCGCTCGAGGCGGTGGCGCCCGGCGGCTTCTTTGCGCGGCTCTGGGACATCATCCTCATGTGGCTCGCGAGCCTCTTCGGCGGCTGAGGTCGTCCGTGACAGCGCAGGACCCGCCGAAGATCGAGTTCCCCTGCGAGTACCCGATCAAGGTACTCGGCCGCAACCGCGAGGGTATGCAGGACGCCGTCGTGGCGGTGTTCGAGCGCCACGCGCCGGGCTTCGACCAGGCCGGCATCAGCATCCGCGACAGCCGCAACGGCACCTTCCTGGCCATGACCGTCACCATCACCGCCACCGGCCCGGAGCAGCTCGAGGCGCTGCACCGGGACCTCATGGCGACGGGTCACGTGCAGATGGTGCTGTGAGCGCGGGGCTGCGCTACCGCCGCCTCGGCGAGGCGGCTTACGAAGAGACCCTCGCCGCCATGCGTCGCTTCACCGACGAGCGCGGCGCGGAGACGCCCGACGAGCTCTGGCTTCTCCAGCACCCCCGGGTTTTCACCCAGGGCCAGGCCGGCCGTGCCGAGCACGTACTCGCCCCCGGCGATATCCCGGTGGTGCAGGTCGATCGCGGCGGCCAGGTGACCTACCACGGTCCCGGGCAGTGGGTCGTCTACCTGCTCATCGATCTGAAGCGTCGCGGTCTCGGTGTGCGCGATCTGGTCAGCCTGATCGAGCGCGCGATTGTCACCGTGCTCGCCGACCACGGCATCGAGGCGGCGGCCGACCCGGCCCGTCCCGGTGTCTACGTGGACGGGGCCAAGATCGCGTCCCTCGGCCTGCGGGTGCGCCGGGGCTGCAGCTACCACGGCCTCGCCCTCAACGTGAACCTCGACCTCGAGCCCTTCGGCCGCATCAACCCCTGCGGCTACGAAGGGCTCGTGGTGACCTCGATGGCGGCACTGCTGCCCGGGGCGGTCCCGGAGGAGGATGCCGTCGGTGAGGCCCTGCTGGCGGCGCTCGCGCAAGAGCTGGGAGAAGCGCCCGCCTGAGGCGCGGGCGCAGCCCCCGTCAGGCGGCGCGGTAACGCCGGGCCCAGGCCACGGCGGCGATCGAACTGGCCACGGCCAGAGCCGCCCAGGCATCCAGCGCCCCGCTGACGAAGAGAGCGGCCGCCAGGCCCAGGCCGCTCAACAACAGCAGCAGCACCGGTGCCCGGAACACCGCGGCGGGCGACTGTGGCGCGAGGCGTCGGGGCGCCGGCGCGGCCGCGCCGCTGCTGCCCTGGCCCGCCGTCCCGCGGCGCCGCACGATCCAGAGGTAGACGCCGGTGACCAGGATCGCGATGGCGAAAAGGTCCAGCAGGGCCCACACCAGCTTGAGCAGCAGCCCGCCGTAGTCACCGAAGTGCAGCGGCTCGGAAAGCGCCAGGGCTTTCACGTACCAGGGCATCTCCCGGCTGCCGGCCAGGCGGCCATCTACTGCGCTCACCAGCACCGGCCGGGCGAGCTGCTCGGTCAGCGGCGTGCGCCCGTGCAGGAAAACGGCGTAGTGGAAGGGCGTTGACCAGTCGCTGCCCGGGAAGGCGACAAACTGCAGGTCCATGGCGGGTGCCGCCGCCTCGGCCTGCGCGACCGCGTCGGCGAGGGAGCTCGGGCGCGCCGGTGGCTCGCCACCCGCGTAGGGTGCCGTCAGCGCCGCCAGCTCGCGGGTGCGCCAGGTATCGATGATGGGCTCGGCCAGCGTGTTGACCACGCCCGTCAGTCCCACCAGGAGGAGCCAGCCCAGGGCGGCCATGCCGAGCAGGTTGTGCCAGTCGAGCCAGCGCACGCGTCGCGACTGGCTGCGGCGCACGGTGCCGAAGCGCAGGCGCCGGTTGAAAGGCCAGTAGAGGACCACGCCGGATAGCAGGGACAGGGCGAAGAGCAGCCCCATGAAGCCGAGGAACAGCATGCCCGGCAGGCCGAGAAACAGGTCGGTGTGCAGCTGCAGCAGGAAGTGCATGACCCCTTCGCCCACGGTGCCGGCGGGGACGAGGTCGCCGCTGGTCAGGTCGTAGGACAGCATGGTCATCGCGCTGCCGTAGGCGTCGGCGGCGGGGCCGGTGGTGAGGTTCACCACCGGGCGGTCGTCGTCGAAGCTCAGGAAGATCGGCACTTCGCCCGGCCGTTCGGCAAGGCCGATGGCTAGCACCGCGTCCAGGGACAGGTGTTCGCCGCCGGGGTTGGCGGGGGTCCAGCCCGACGGATTGAGCGCCGCGTCGATCTCGTCGTGGAAGATCAGCGGCAGCCCGGTGAGGCAGAGCATGAGCAGGAAGACGGTACACGCCAGGCTGGTCCAGCTGTGTACCGCCTGCCAGGCGGCGATGCTGCGGCGGGTCACGGCGGGCTCAGAAGCTGTAGGCCGCGCTCAGGAAGAGCGTGCGCGGTGCGCCGAGGATCAGGTAGTTCGCCCCGGGGAAGCCGCCGGTGGACGCCCAGTAGTCTTCGCCGGTGGCGTTCTGCAGCCGGGCCGCGAGGTCCAGGGGCCGGTCGGCGACGCGAAGCGTGTAGCGCAGGCCCAGGTCAATGCGGGTCCAGGCATTGAGCTCCCGGCTGTTCGCCTCGTCCACATACTGCTCGCCGTTGTAGACGGCGCGTCCCTCGACCGTGACGCCGCGGAGGCCGGGAACATCCCACTCCGCGTTCAGGCTCGCCTGCCACTCGGGGATGCCGATGGGCCGGTTGCCCTCGTTGAGACCACCCGCGGTCTCCTCGAGCTCGGCGTCGAGCCAGGTCAGGCCGCCGACGAGCCGCAGCCCCTCGGAGGGTTCGCCGAAGACGCTGAGTTCCGCGCCGCTGTTCAGCTGCTCGCCGGCATCCGTGAAGACCTGGTCGACCACGATGGCGTAGGGGCGGGTGAAGGTGAAAACGCCGGCCGTGAAGCCGAAGCGTTCCCGGTCGACCTTCACACCCAGCTCCCACTGCTCGCCGCGGTAGGGGTCGAGGACCTCGCCGGCATTGAGCACGGGCGTGCCGCCGCTCGAGGCCGGGGCGATCTCGCCGGGCTGCAGGCTTTCGGCGTAGTTGCCGTAGAGCGACAGGCCCTCGTCCACGCGCCAGACAATCCCGGCCGCCGGGGTGACCGCGTCGCTGTCGTAACCGGAGAGCTCGATGCCGCTGTTGAAGTCGAAGCTGCGCGTTTCCACCTCCTGGTAGCGCAGGCCCGCCGTGAGCAGCACGGTGCCGTCCGCAAAGGACAGCGTATCGGCGATGGCCACGCTGCGGTTCTCGACCTCTTCCGTGGTCAGCGGGTCGCCGAGATCGCCGCCGGTGAAGAAGTCCGGCACCGGGGGTGCCACGACGACCGGGTTGTAGAGGTTGCTGGCAAACGTGTCGACGAAGCTGGAGAAGGCGTAGGCATTCTTTGACTCGAGATCGACCGCGGAGGCGGACAGGACCACCCGGTGGCCGACGCTGCCGGTGTCGAAGTGCGCGGCGACGCCGAGATCGGTGGAGAGCACCGTGTCCTCCCGGGTGTTGTCGAAGCGGTAGGCACTCAGGTTGCCCGCCCCGTCGCTGTTCGGGTTGGCGAGGACATTGGCCTCCTCACCGGAGCGGCCCCCGACCGCCGCCCAGGCCGTGACGGCCTCGGAGACCAGCCACTCGCCGCGGATGACGCCGAAGAGCTGCTCCTCGGCCGTGAAGGTCCAGGGCTGGGCAAAGTTGTCGGCGCTGTCCGGTTCCGCGGGGATGGCGCCGAAAGGCGTGACCTGCGGTCGCGGTGCGTCGATGCGGTTGTCCTGGTAGCCGAGATCCGCACTGAAGCGCAGCCGGTCGCCGGCGTAGTCCGCGCCGATGGAGAAGACCGAGAGGTCGGCTTCCTGGTTCTCGATGCCGCCTTCGCCCTCGCGGGTGATGGCGTTCACGCGCACGCCCCATTCCCGGGCTGCACCGAAGCGCTGGCCCAGGTCCAGGGCCGCGTCGAGCTGGTCCTCCCCGGTAAAGCCGAGGGTGACGCGGCGGATGCCGTCTTCCGGGGCGCGCTTCGGTACCAGGTTTACGGTACCGCCCACGGCGCTGCCGCCGGGTGCGGCGCCGTTCAGGAAGGCGTTGGCGCCGCGGAAGACCTCCACGCGCTCGAGCAGCTCGGCGGCCACGAACTGCCGCGGCAGCACGCCGTAGAGGCCGTTCAGGGTGAGGTCATCGGAGTACACGGGGAAGCCGCGGACGATGTACACCTCCTGGAAATTACCGAACCCCTTGGCGGTGCGGACCATGGGGTCGTTCTCGAGTACATCCCCGACACTCTCGGCCTGCTGGCCGTGGATCAGTGCCTCCGTGTAGGCGGTGGCCGAGAAGGGCGCCTCCAGGTAGTCGAGGTTGCCGAGCAGGCCCGCGCGCCAGCCGCGGGCGACCTGGCCACCGGCATAGGCCGGGGTCAGCTCGACCTGGGAGCCGCTGGCGGTGACCAGCACCTCTTCGAGCACCGGGCTGTCACCCTGCGCGACGGCCAGGGAGGCGGGGAGGATGTTCAGGCTGAGAAGGAGAGGGAAAAAGGCGTGTCTGCGGGCCATGGAATGCTGTCCTTACTGTTACCAGCGGTGAAGGGTTCTTCACGGGACGGGCATTCTATACGGGAATAATTCCTATTAACATCCGATAATGAATCTTTTTATTGATCTGGGTCAGTGCCGCACCGGCCGCTTCGCCAGCTTGCGCTGCAGGGTGCGCCGGTGCATGCCCAGCGCCCGCGCGGTAGCGGAGATATTGCCGTCGTGGTCGCGGAGCACCCGCTGCAGGTGCTCCCATTCCAGCCGGTCCAGGGAGGTGGGCTGGCTGGGGACAGCCACCGGCTCGGCCGCGGCCTCGCCGAAGGCGGCGAGGATCTCGTCCAGGCTCGCGGGCTTGCAGAGGTAGTTGGTCGCGCCGGCCTTGGTCGCTTCCACCGCGGTGGCGATGCTCGAGTAGCCGGTGAGAACGACCACGCGCGCGCCCGGCGCGCAGGCGAGGAGAGCCGGGAGCGCGACCAGGCCGGAGGTGCCCGGCATGTTCAGGTCGAGCAGCACGTGGCTCGGCGCAAAGCCCGGGCAGCGTGCCAGCGCCGTGTCCGCATCGTTGCAGACGAGCACCTCGAAGCCGCGCCGCTCGAGGCCGCGCGCCATGATCCGGGTAAACGCCGGGTCGTCGTCCACGATCAACAGCCGTTCCCGGCTCATGCCTGCTCCTCGTTTCCTGTCGGTTCTGCCACGGTTCGGGTCGTGCTGCCGTCGGTCTCCCCTTGCGGCGCGAGCGGCAGAACCAGCCGCGCCTCGCTGCCGCCGTCGAGATTGCGCAGCTCGATACGCCCGCCGTGCCGTTCCACCGCCGCGTGGCTTAGCATGAGGCCGATACCGAGCCCCTTGCGGCTGCCGAGCAGCACCGGTTTGCCGGGGTCCGCGAGCAGCTCCCGGGGGATGCCGGGGCCGTTGTCGCGGACCGTGACCTGGCCTTCGCGGTCGTTCCAGCGGGCGCTGACTTCGACCCGGTCGCCGCCGCTGTCGGCGGCATTGTTGAGCAGGTTCTCCAGCGCCTGCGCCAGCGTGGGCTCGGTGAGTACCGCCGGTGCGGGCCCGGCCTGTGACTCGAAGCCGTGGCGCACCGCCGGCCGGCGCACGGCCCAGCGCTCCAGGGTCTCCCGCGCAAAGGCATCGAGGGGCTGGCGGCGGGGACGGGTCGCGGAGGTCAGCTCCGCGGTGCTCGACAGCTCGCGCAGCGTGCTCCGGCAGGTCGCGAGCTGGTCGCGGAGAATCTCGCAGTCGGCCCGGGCATCGGCGGGCAGCGCCGGGTCCGCGAGCAGTTCGTCGACGGTCACGGTCATGGTCGCCAGCGGCGTGGCCAGCTCGTGCGCCGTGCCCGCCGCGAGGCTGGCCACGGCCATGATCTGGTCGTTGCGCAGGCGGTCCTCGCGCTGCTTGGCGTCGCCGGCTGCCTGGGCCCGCAGGATTGCGCCCATGCGCACCACGAAATAGGTGATCAGCCCCGCGCTGAACAGGAAGTTGAACCACATGCCGAGCGTGTGCACGTTGCCGGCATCGCCGTGGCCCATGGCCGCGTGCGGCGAGAACAGCGGCAGCGGTACGTAGACGTAGAGCAGCACGCTGTAGGCGGCGAGGGAGGCGCCGGTCACCAGCCAGGTGTAGCGCCAGGGCAGGACCGCCGCCGAGACCACCACGGGCACGATGTAGTAGGAGATGAACGGGTTGTTGGCGCCACCGCTGAAGTACATGAGCGCGCTCCACAGGACCACGTCGCCGAGGAGCTGGCCGAAAAACTCGCCGTCGGTCACCGGCCAGGGTTTCCGGCTGCGCCAGAAGGTCGCCACGGTGAAGGCGGCGAGGAGCGCGAGGCTGGCGCTCAGCCCGGCCAGGCTTGCCGAGCCGCGGCTGGCCGCTAGCACCCAGGCGAGGACGCCGGCCTGGCCGAACAGGGCGATGGCGCGGATGGCCAGCAGGCTGCGCAGGTTGGCGAGGGAGGCGCGGTAGGCGTCGGGGTCCGGGTGGGGGCTCAGCATGGCGCGATTATAGCCGCGCGGCGCGGGCGTGGCTCCCGTGCCTCTGCTACACTCGCGCCCCCCGAGAACCGTGAACCAGGCACCCCATGACCGAGACCGCCGCGAACGACGCCGTCGCCCGGCGCCGCACCTTCGCCATCATCTCCCACCCGGACGCGGGCAAGACGACCATGACCGAGAAGCTGCTGCTCCTCGGCAGCGTCATCCAGACCGCGGGCATGGTGAAAGGCAAGAAGGGGCCGCACGCCACCTCGGACTGGATGAGCATGGAGCAGGAGCGGGGCATCTCCGTGACCTCCTCGGTGATGCAGTTCCCCTACCGGGACTGCGTCGTCAACCTGCTCGACACCCCGGGGCACGAGGATTTCTCCGAGGATACCTACCGCACGCTCACGGCAGTGGATTCCGCGCTCATGGTCATCGACGGCGCCAAGGGTGTCGAGGACCGCACCATCAAGCTGATGAACGTGTGCCGCCTGCGCGACACGCCGATCATCAGCTTCGTCAACAAGCTGGACCGCGACATCCGCGATGCCATCGAGCTGCTCGACGAGATCGAGGAAGTGCTCGGCATCGCGGCGGCGCCGGTGAACTGGCCCATCGGTATGGGCGGTCACTTCCGCGGCGTGTACAACCTGTACACGGACACGGTGCACGTCTTCGAGCCGGGCCACGGGCGCGAGCTGCACCCGGATACGCGCATCGAGGGCCTGGCCAGCGACGAGGCTCGCGCCCTGCTCGGCGAAGACTACGAGGACTTCTGCGAGGAGATCGAGCTCGTCCGCGGTGCCAGCCACGAGTTTGACAAGACGGAGTTCCTCGCCGGGCGCCTGACGCCGGTGTTCTTCGGCACGGCGCTCGCCAACTTCGGCGTGCGCGAGATGCTCGACGACTTCGTGGCCTGGGCGCCGGCGCCCCTGGACCGGGAGACCACGACACGCACTGTCGCCGCCGCGGAGCCGGATTTCAGTGGCTTCGTTTTCAAGATCCAGGCCAACATGGACCCGCGGCACCGGGATCGCATCGCCTTCCTGCGGGTCTGTGCCGGCCGCTACGAGAAGGGCATGAAGATGCGCCACGTGCGCATCGGCAAGGACATCCGCATCGCCGATGCGGTGACTTTCAAGGCCGGCGAGCGGGCCCTGGTCGAGGAGGCCGTGGCAGGCGATATCATCGGCCTGCACAACCACGGCACGATCCAGATCGGCGACACCTTCACCGGCGGCGAGGCGCTGCAGTTCACCGGCATCCCGCACTTCGCGCCGGAGCTGTTCCGGCGCATCCGCCTGCGCGACCCGATGAAGTCGAAGCAGCTGCAGAAGGGCCTGCAGCAGCTCTCCGAGGAGGGGTCGACGCAGGTTTTCGCACCGCTGACCTCGACGGATCTCATCGTCGGCGCCGTGGGGCAGCTGCAGTTCGACGTGGTCGCCTACCGGCTCAAGGACGAGTACAAGGTCGAGGCGCTCTACGAGCCGGTGAACGTCTACACTGCGCGCTGGGTTTACTGCGACGACCCGCGCAAGCTCGAGGAATTCCGCAGGAAAGCGGCGGAGCATCTCTCGGAAGACGGCGGCGGCTATCTCACCTACCTGGCGCCGACGCGGGTCAACCTGTCGCTGATGGAAGAGCGCTGGCCGGACATCGACTTCCGCGCGACGCGGGAGCACTGACCTGCCGCTCGCCGGGAAAGTTGCTATGCTGTTGGGGAACGGGCCCGGGTAGCGCCGCCGCGCGCGGCCCCGGGTAAGCTCACCGCAGCGGGAAACAGCAGGCGCCGTCATCACTTCAGCGAACGACTCTGCCATCCCGGCTTCCCCCCGCGACAGCGACGGGTGGCTCGGCGGCGCCTTTGCCGCGACCCGTGCCGCCTCCGTGGCGGCCTGCGCGGGCCTCGAGGCCGAAGACTACGGCCTGCAGGCGGCCGCCTTCGCGAGCCCGCCCAAGTGGCACCTCGCGCACACCACGTGGTTCTTCGAGACCTTCATCCTCCGCCCCTTCAGCCCCGGCTACCGGGTCTTCCACCCGGCCTTCGAGGTGCTGTTCAACTCCTACTACAACGGTGTGGGCGAGCAGTACCCGCGAGCGCAGCGCGGGCTACTTTCCCGGCCCACCCTCGACGAGGTATTCGCCTACCGCGAGCACGTCGAGGCCGCGCTGCGGCCGCTCCTCGATGACCCGGCGGCGGACCCGGTGATCGCGGCCCGCTGCCGCCTCGGCATCGAGCACGAGCGCCAGCACCAGGAGCTCTTCCACACGGACATCAAGTATTCGCTGGCCGCGAACCCGCTGGCGCCGGCCCTTGCCGAAGCGCCGGCGCTGGCGGCGGCAGAGGCGCCGCCGCTCGAGTGGCTTTCCTTCGAGGGCGGGCTCGTGGAGACCGGCCACGCCGGTGACGGCTTCGCCTTCGACAACGAGCTGCCACGGCACCGCAGCTGGCTCGAGCCCTTCCGTCTCGCCAGCCGGCTGGTGACCAACGGCGAGTTCGAAGCCTTTGTCGAGGACGGCGGCTACCGGCGCCCGGAGCTCTGGCTGGCCGACGGCTGGGACCTCGCCCGGCGCGAGGGCTGGGCCGCGCCGCTGTACTGGCGCGGCGACGACGAGTTCACGCTGTACGGCCTGCGTCGCCGCGACCCCTCGGCGCCGGTGGTGCACGTGAGCGGCTACGAGGCCGATGCCTACGCCCGCTGGGCCGGGGCGCGGCTGCCCGGCGAAGCCGAGTGGGAGACCGCGGCCGCGACCCTCGCACCCAAGCCCTCGGGCATCGAGGCGGGCCACCTCCACCCGCGGCCCGCGGCACCAAGACCGGCCCAGTTCTACGGCGCCTGCTGGCAGTGGACGGCGAGCGCCTACGGGCCCTACCCGGGCTTTGCGCCGGGCGAGGGTGCCATCGGCGAGTACAACGGCAAGTTCATGTGCAACCAGTGGGTGCTGCGCGGGGGCGCCTGCGTCACCCCGGTGGGGCAGCTGCGGCACAGCTACCGCAACTTCTTCTATCCCGCGGACCGCTGGCAGTTCAGCGGCATCCGGCTGGCGGCGGATCATGGCTGAAGGCGGCGGCAGCCCGGCACCGGGAAACGTCGCGTTTCACGACCTGCACCCGGCCGTGGGCGACAGCCGCAGCGAGGCCCTGGCCGGATTGCGCGCGGCACAGAAGCGCGTCGACCCCAAGCACTTCTACGACGCCCGCGGCTCGCGGCTGTTCGAGGCCATCACCCGTCTGCCCGAGTACTACCCCACGCGCACGGAAACGGCGATCCTGCGCCGCGACGCCCGCGCCATCGCCGGCAGCTGCGGCACCCGCGCCGTGCTCATCGAGCCGGGCAGCGGCAACTGTGAGAAGGTCCAACTGCTGCTCGATGCGCTGCGCCCGGCGGCCTACGTGCCCGTCGATATTTCCGCGGCGTTCCTGCGCGACGCGGCCGAAGCCCTGGGGGACGCCTTCCCCTGGCTGCCGGTGCGCGCCATCTGTGCCGATTTCAACGCGGCCCCGGAGCTCGACGACTACCTGCCGCCGGGCCGTCGCCTGGTCTTTTACCCCGGTTCGACCATCGGCAACCTCGAGCCACCGGCCGCCCGGGATTTCCTGCGCCGCCTCGCCGGCTGGCTCGGCGAGGACGGCGGCGCCCTGGTGGGTGTCGACCTGCACAAGGACCCGGCCGTGCTCGAGCGCGCCTACAATGACAGCGCCGGGGTCACCGCGGCCTTCAACCTCAACGTGCTGAACAGCCTGAACCGGCTGCTGGACGCGGACTTCGACAGCGATGCGTTCAGCCACCGGGCCTTCTACGATGAACGGCGCCAGCGCATAGAGATGCACCTGGTCAGCGAGCGCGAGCAGTCCGTCCGCTGCAACGGCGAGGCTATCCACTTCGCCGCCGGGGAGACCCTGCACACCGAGAACTCCTACAAGTACACGGTGGAGGGCTTCGCCGGGCTCGCGGCCGAGGCCGGGCTGGCCGTACGCGAGCACTGGGTGGACCCTCGCCAGCTGTTCAGCGTGCACTACCTGGAGTGCGCCTGAAGCGCGTGGCCGCCTGGGCGCCGCCGGATCCCGCCATCGTCCTCGAGGGCGTGCGCAAGGGCTGGGGCCCGCGGCCGGTGCTCGAGGGCATCGACCTCGCCTTCGCCCGCGGATGCATTACCGCCGTGGTCGGCCGCTCCGGCTGCGGCAAATCCACGCTGCTGCGCCTCTGTAACGGCCTTCTCGCCCCGGATGCCGGCACGGTGCGCGTTCTCGGTGAGCGGCTGCCAGCGCGGGACCCGGTGGCCCTGCGCCGCCGCATCGGCTACGCAGTGCAGCAGGCGGCGCTCTTCCCCCATCTCACGGCGCGGGAGAACATCACGCTGGTGGCGCGGCTCGAAGGCTGGGGCGCGGCGGCGCTGGCGGAGCGGCTGGAAACGCTGCGCGTGCTGGTCGACCTGCCCGTCGATGCGCTCGAGCGCCTGCCCCACGAGCTGAGCGGCGGCCAGCAGCAGCGCGTCGGCCTGTGCCGGGCGCTGTTCCTGCACCCGGGCCTGCTGCTTCTCGACGAACCCTTCGCCGCCGTCGACCCGCTCACCCGCCGGGATATCCACCAGCGGCTCCTCGCCCTGCAGGCGCACGAACCCGTGACCACCGTGCTGGTGACCCACGACATGGCCGAGGCGCTGCGCCTCGCCGAAGAGGTGGTGATCCTTGGCGGCGCCGGCGGCCCCCGGGCGTACCACCGGGATGCGCTGCGGTTGCGGCAGGGAGACGGCGACGCGGAGGCCCTGCTGCTCGAGCTCATGGGCGAGGCGGGTGTGGGCGGGGGTCCGCCGTGATCCGCGCCATCGCGCTGCTGCTTCTCCTGTGGAGCACCGCGGCGCCCGCGCTCACCGTGGGCTCGAAGCGTTTCGCCGAGAGCCACGTGCTGGCGGAGATCGCCGCCCAGCTCCTCGAGCGCGAGGGCTTTGCCGTCGAGCGCGCACACGGCCTCGGCGGCTCGCTGATCGCCTGGGAGGCGCTCGGCGCCGGTGACATCGACCTCTATCCGGCCTACACCGGTACGCTGGCCCGGGCCGTGCTCAAGGCGCCCTCGCTCAGCGGCGCCGCGCTCCGCGAGCGGCTCGCGGCCGAGGGCTTCGAGCTGCTCCCCGGCCTCGGTTTCGACAACAGCTATGCGATTGCCGTCGCCGCCCGCCTCGCCGAGGCCGGCGGACTCGAGCGGATCTCGCAGCTCGCTGAGCGGCCGGCGCTGCGCCTGGGCTTCAGCCACGAGTTCCTGCGCCGCGGCGACGGCTGGGAGGCGCTCGCGCGCCACTACGGGCTGCCGCAACGGCCCCGGGGCCTCGAACATGCGCTGGCCTACCGCGCCGTGGCCGCCGGCGAGCTGGACGGCACCGATGCCTACACCACGGACGGCGAACTGTCGGTCCACGACCTCGTCCTGCTCGAGGACGACCGCGGCTTCTTTCCCCGCTACGAGGCGGCACTGCTGGTGCGCGCAGACCTGCCGGCGCCGGCGCGCCGCGCGCTGGCCCGCCTCTCGGGGCGGATCGATGCGGCGACGATGCGCCGCCTCAACTACCGGGTGAGTGCCGGGGGCGAGAGCCCGGCGGCGGTGGCCGCGGCGTTCCTGGCGGCCGAGGGGCTCGCGGCGGAGAGTGCCGCGGGAGCGCCGCCGACGCTGCTGCGGCGGGTGTTCGCGCGAACCCTGGAGCACCTGCGCCTGACGGGTATTGCCCTCGCCGCCGGTTGCCTGGTGGCCATCCCTGGCGCGCTGCTGCTGGCCGGGCGTCCGCTTGCCGCCCGGGTGTTCCTCTACGCCACGGGCCTCGTGCAGACCATCCCGGCGCTGGCCCTGCTGGCCCTGCTGATCCCCCTCCTCGGGCTGGGGTTGGGGACGGCGATCGGCGCCCTGTTTCTCTATTCGCTGCTGCCGGTGGCGCGCAATACGCTGAGCGGGCTGCTGAGCATCGACCCGGTGCTGCTCGAGGTCGCCGACGGCATCGGCCTGACCCGGCGCCAGCGGTTGCTGCGGGTGCAGCTGCCGCTGGCGGCACCGGCGGTACTGGCCGGGGTGAAGACGGCGGCGGTGGTGAGCGTGGGTACCGCAACCCTCGCCGCCTTCGTCGGCGCCGGCGGGCTCGGCGAGCCGATCATCACGGGGCTGACGCTCAATGACCAGCGCCTGATTCTCGCCGGGGCCATCCCGGCCGCGCTGCTGGCGCTGGCGGTGGAACTGCTGTTCGAACTGCTCGAGCGTGCCCTGGTGCCGGCGCACCTGCGCGGCGGCCGCGCTGGGGCGGCTGGCTAGCGTCCCGACCGGGTGGCCGCGGGCCTGTGCTAGAGAAGCGCCTCGATGTCCCGGCGCAGCTCCTCGGGCTTCGTGGTGGGCGCGTAGCGCTTGACCACCCGGCCGTCGCGGTCGACGAGGAACTTGGTGAAGTTCCACTTGATGCGCTTGCTGCCGAGCGCGCCCGGCGCCTCGTCCTTGAGGTGGGCAAAGAGCGGGTCCGTGTCGGCGCCGTTGACGGCGATCTTGCCGAACATGGGGAAGCTGACGCCGTAGTTCAGCTGGCAGAACTCGACGATCTCGTCGTTGCTCCCCGGGTCCTGGCCGCCGAACTGGTTGCAGGGAAAGCCGAGGATGGCGAAGTCCTGCGCCGAGAGGTCCTCGTAGAGCGCCTCGAGCCCGGCAAACTGCGGGGTGAAACCGCACTTCGAGGCCGTGTTGACGATCAGCAGTACCTTGCCCCGGTAGTCGCCGAGGTCCACGGGCTTGCCGGTCGCGTCGGCGCAGGTGAAGTCGTAGACGGTCTCGCTCATCGGGGATCTCCGGGTCGGTCTATCGTGTTGTTGCCATGGCCGGCACCTGCGCCATGAGCAGGCCCAGGCGCTTCTGCTGCATCTTCAGGGAGAACTCGAGTTCGCGCAGCCGGGTGCGCAGGGCGGCGTGCTCCCACTTCTGCTGCAGGGCGGCGCGGTGCTCGCCGATGGCGTCCTCGATGGCGTGCACGCGGCGCTCGTAGCGCTCGGCCTGGAGTTCTTTCCACTGGTTCACGGCATCGGTGAACAGCTGGTACTCCCGCTCGAGCTTCTCGAGCAGCGGCGCGCCGGCGCGGTGCCGCGACAGGGAGCGCCGGGCGCGCTCGAACTGGGTGTCGAGGAGGGCGCGGCGGATGCGGAAGGCCGGCACGCGGTTGAGGTCCGAGGCGAGGCCCACGCGGGCGCAGAGCGCGATCATCCACTTGGTGGGGTCCCACTGGTACCAGCGGATGCCGTTGCGGTAGTCGTTCTGGAAGATGTGGTGGAAGTTGTGATAGCCCTCGCCGTAGGTGAGGAAGGCGAGAAAGCCGTTGTCCCGGGCGCTGTTGCTCTCCGTGTAGGGACGCGTGCCCCAGAAGTGCGCGAGGGAGTTGATGAAGAACGTGACGTGGTGGTTCACCACCAGCCGGGCGAGGCCCACCAGCAGCACCGTGCCGATGATGTCGCCGAGGAACCAGCCGAGGAGCAGCGGCAGGCCGAGGTTCATCGCCGTGGTCAGCGCCACGTAGTGACGGTGCTGCCAGGCGACGATCGGGTCGCGCTCGAGGTCCGGCACGTTGCTGAAGTCCTCCGCATTGGTGGCGTACTCGCGCAGCATCCAGCCCATGTGGCTGAACCACAGGCCGCGGCCGGCGGAGTAGGGGTCGCGCTCGTTGTCGTCGACGTGGCGGTGGTGCCGGCGGTGGTCCGAGGCCCAGACCAGGATGCTGTTCTGCAGCGCACCGGCGCCCCAGAGCGCGAACCACAGGCGCAGGGCCCAGTGCGCCTTGTAGGCCCTGTGCGACCAGAGCCGGTGATAGCCGCCGGTAATGGCGAGCCCGTTCAGGTACAGGAAGACGACGGCCCAGAGCCACTGCACCGCCGTGAAGCCGTGGCTCAGGCCCCACCAGGGGACGAGGACCAGCGCGGCGACGGGGAAACCCAGGAAGATGACGGCGTTGATCGGGATGAGGGCGGGCCGGGGTGTTGCTCGGGACATGGGATACCAACCAGGAATGTGACCTGTCAATAATAGCCGCTTGCGGCGCGGCTGTCTGTCCGTGTCCTGTCCGTGTCTTGTCAGTGCGTCGCCGGCCGTTGCCACCCGCGGCCGGTGCTGCCGGCGGCTTCCGGGGCGTTGCCCGGGCCGCGTCAGAGCCGCTGCAGGTAGGTCTGGTATTCCATGGTGGTGATGTGGCGCAGGAATTCCGTGATCTCCTGCTCCTTGGTGAGCGCGAAGGTGTGCTGCATCGTCCTGCCCAGGGCGCGCCGGATGAAGTCGGAATCGCTGAAGGTGCGCAGCGCGTCCTGCATGAAGATCGGCAGCTGCTCCTCGCCCTCGCGGCTGTAGCCGTCGCCCGTGATCGGCTCCGGGGGCTCCAGCCGCTGCTCGATGCCCTCGAGCGCGGCAGCGAGGATCACGGCGAGTACGAGGTAGGGGTTGGCGTCGGCGCCGGCGACGCGGTGCTCGATGCGGCGGGCGGCGGGGCTGCCGGCGGGGACGCGCAGGGCCACGGTGCGGTTCTCGTAGCCCCAGCCGGGGTAGGTGGGCGCATGGCTGCCCTTCTGGAAGCGCCGGTAGCCGTTGAAGCTCGGCGCAAACAGCAGGAACGAATCGGGCATGTAGCGCACGCAGCCGGCGATGGCGTGCTGGAGCTCGGGCGTGCCGCTTTCGCCGCCGTTGTCGAAGACGTTGCGCCCTTCCCGGTTGAGGACGCTGCAGTGCACGTGCAGGCCATTGCCCGCCTCGCCCTGGAAGGGCTTGGGCATGAAGCTCGCCACCAGCCCGTGGCGCTCCGCGACCCCCTTGATGATCCGCTTCATCATCAGGATCTGCCGGGCGGCCAGCACCGGGCTGTCCACGTGCTGCATGTTGAACTCGTACTGCGACGGGGCGGACTCCTTCACCACGCCGTCGAAGGGCAGGTCCTGGATTTCGCAGGCGCGCTGCATTTCCTCGAGCATGGCCTGGTGCCGGTGCAGCACGTCCAGCCCGTAGAGGTTGCCGGTGACCGGTTCCCGGCTCGCCGGGTTGGCGCCGGCATGGGTGGGGCCGCGGCCGTCCCACTCGACCAGGCTGAACTCGAGTTCCGCCGCTACCACCGGGCGCCAGCCGCGTTCGCGGTAGCGGGCCACCACCTGCTTCAGTACCTGCCGCGGGTCGCCGAGATAGGGGCTGCCATCCGCCTCGAACAGGGAGAGCATCACCTGCCCGTGCTTGGCGCCGGGGGACCACGGCGTCGGCAGCAGGGAGCCCTCGATGGGCCGGCAGACGCCGTCCTCGTCGCCGGTGGCAAAGACGAGTTCCTCCACGTCGCGGCCCCAGATGTCCAGGCTGAGGGCGGTCTTCGGGAACTTGAGCTCACCCTGGTAGATCTTCGCCAGCTTTCCGCGCGGTACCCACTTGCCCCGGAGAATGCCGTTGGCGTCGGGCAGGAGTGCCTCCACCATCGTGATTTCCGGGTGCGCGCGAAGGAACCAGTCGACTTCAATCGCCATGGTCGAAAGCCAATTTCAATCAGTGTGCAATGTCCGGCAGTGGCCCCGCCACCTCAATGCCCCGCTTTGGGTAGCTGCAACCCTTACGCGGTCCCCATGTACACCCGCAACGGGTCCTCGCCGGCGGCCTCCGCCAGGCAGGACATGCTGTTGATGAACAGCGCGAACAAATCGGTCTGCGAGCTCACGTCCAGCTTCTTGTAGATGTTCTTGCGGTGCCGCCGCAGCGTCTCCCGCGCGATGTCCAGGCGCTGCGCGGAGACCTCGGTGCTGTAGCCGCGCAGCATCAGCTCGAGCACGTCCTTCTCGCGGGGGGACAGCACCGAGGCGCCGAAGGTATTGAAGGCGAGCTCGACCTGGTGGTCGATGCCGGGCTGGATGAGATTCTTCACCGCGAAGTCGCCGAGCCGGGTGTGGGCACGAAGGAGCGCGGATACGGGTTCCGCGAGCAGGTACAGCCGCTGGTACTCCTCGTCGCTGAAGGGTCCCTGCTTGGGCAGCCGCATCATGCTCAGGTTGATGACGTCGCCGTCGCGCAGGCGCGCCAGGTAGACGGTCTCGTCGACCGTGCCGGTGTCTGCATAGTAGTCGCGGTAGTAGGCCGATTCCTCGAGCTTGCCCGCGGTGAGCCGCGACAACAGGTAGATGGACGATTTCGGCCGGTCCATGGAGGCGCGGAAGAAGGGGTCTTCCCGGTAGGGTCCCTCGAGGTACTGGTCGATCTGCGCGTGCACGGCGTGCGCCGGTATCTCGTGGTACAGCACCCGGGGAGGGAGTTCGCGGTGGTAGAGCCAGAACTGGGGGTAGGCGATGGGGACCTGGTTGCGCACGGCCTCGACGAGGGACGGGAAGAAGCTGTCGCTGCCCAGGTCGTCCACGACCCGTGCGAGATCCAGGTGCCACTGGCCCAGCTCGGAAAGATCGATCATGCGTCGACCGGTGCTCCCAGTTGGTTCGCGGCAGTTTGGGCAGGCCTCGCCGGCCTGTCAACCGGCGCTGCGCGGCCGGCGCTCACCACGGCAGCGGCGCGGTGCGCCAGCGGCCGCGCCAGGCTGCCTCCACGCGGTCCGGGTAGCGCCTGCTGCCGCTGGAGCCGTTGTAGGCGGCCAGGGCGCGGCGCAGGTCACCGCTCTCGCGTTCGAGATAGAACTGGAGAATGCGGCAGCCATAGGCGAGGTTGGTGCGGTTGTGGGTGAGGTTGTCTTCCGGGCGGCCGATCTCCCCTTTCCAGAAGGGCATCACCTGCATGAGTCCCTGGGCGCCGGCGCTGGAAACGGCGAAGCGGTCGAAGCTGCTCTCCACCTCGATTACGGCGAGGACCAGCTCCGGCGCCAGGCCGCTCTGTGTGGCCGCCGCGTGCACCTGGCGCAGGAGCGACAGGCGACGGGCGGGGTCGTGGACGAAGGGGGAGAGCCGCGCCGCCATGTCCACCAGCCAGACTTCCGCCGCGTAGCGGTCCTGGAAGCTGTCGCTCTCGTTGATGGTGCGCTCGAGGAAGGTGCGCAGGGCCGCGCGCTCCTCGCCTTCGGGCAGCGGCGCGGCGAGGGCGCCGGCCGCCAGGGTCACCAGCAGCGGCGCAACCAGCAGCGGCGCGAGGCGCCGCCGCGCCTCAGCCCGCCAGCCTGGCGCGCAGGAAATCGAGGGCCTGGTCACGGTCGATGCGCTCTGCCTCTTCATCCCGGCGACCCTTGTACTCGAACTGGCCGTCGGCCAGGGACTTGTCGCCGATCACGATGCGGTGGGGAATGCCGATCAGCTCCATGTCGGCGAACTTCACCCCGGGGCGCTCGTCGCGGTCGTCCAGGAGCACATCGATGCCGGCTTCCCGGCAGGCCGCGTACAGCGCCTCCGCGGCTTCTGCCACCGCCTCGGACTTGTGCATGTTCAGCGGTACGATCACCACCTCGAAGGGCGCCATGGCGGCGGGCCAGGTGATGCCGTTCTCGTCGTGATTCTGCTCGATGGCGGCGGCGACGATACGGCTCACGCCGATGCCGTAGCAGCCCATGTAGAGCGTGACGCCGCGACCGCTCTCGTCGAGGACCGTGGCGTCCATGGCCTCGCTGTACTTGGTGCCGAGCTGGAAGATGTGGCCGACCTCGATGCCGCGCTTGATCATGAGCCGGCCCTTGCCGTCCGGGCTCGGGTCGCCCTCGACTACCTCGCGCAGATCTTCCACGCGGGGCAGGGGCAGGTCGCGCTCCCAGTTGACCCCGGTGAGGTGGTAGCCGTCCCGGTTGGCGCCGCAGGCGAAGTCCGCCAGCACCGCGGCGGAGCGGTCCACGATTACCGGTAGCGCGAGGCCCACGGGGCCGAGGGAGCCGAAGCCGGCGCCGGCCGCCGCGCGCACCTCGTCCTCGCCCGCGAGACGGAGGGGGGAGGCGACGCCTTCGAGCTTCTCGGCCTTAACGGCGTTCAGGCTGTGGTCGCCGCGCAGCACCAGGGCGACCAGGCTGCCGGCTTCCTCGCCGGCGACAATGAGGGTTTTCACCGTCTGCTCGGCGGCAAGGCCGAGCTGGCCGCAGAGGCTGTCGATGCTGTCGACACCGGGCGTGGCGACCTCTTCGAGTTCCGCGGCGGGGGCCGGGCGATCGTCCGCCGGGGCCAGCGCCTCGGCCATCTCGATATTTGCCGCGTAGTCGCTGCCGTCACTGAAGGCGATGGCGTCTTCGCCGGATTCGGCGAGCACGTGGAACTCCTGCGACGTGCTGCCGCCGATGCTGCCGCTGTCGGCGACCACGGGACGGAAGGCGAGGCCAAGGCGCTCGAAGATCGCGCTGTAGGCGGCGTGCATCACCCAGTAGGTTTCCTCGAGGGAGGCCTGGCTGGTGTGGAAGGAGTAGGCATCCTTCATGATGAACTCCCGCGAGCGCATCACGCCGAAGCGCGGACGGATCTCGTCGCGGACCTTGGTCTGCACCTGGTAGAGGTTGATCGGCAGTTGCCGGTAGCTGCTGACCTCGTTGCGCACGAGCTCGGTAACGACCTCCTCGTGTGTAGGCCCGAGGCAGAAGTCGCGGTCGTGCCGGTCCTTGATGCGCAGGAGTTCCGGCCCGTACTGGACCCAGCGCCCGGACTCCTGCCACAGCTCGGCCGGCTGCATGACCGGCATGGTGACCTCCTGTGCGCCGGTGCGGTCCATCTCCTCGCGGACCACGCGCTCGACCTTGCGCAGCACGCGCAGGCCGGTGGGCAGCCAGGTGTAGAGGCCGGCGCTGAGCTTGCGGATGAGACCGGCGCGGAGCATGAGCCGGTGGCTGACGATCTCGGCGTCAGCCGGTGTTTCCTTCTGCGTGGCCAGGAGGTAGTGACGAGTGCGCATGGTGGCATTCCGGGGATGCTGCGAATGCCGCGAAGTTTACGTGTGAAACTTCCAACGGTACAGGCGAAAGCCCCCCGGGCCTGTAAAAAACAGGGTAAAAGCGCGTTTTTTCACCCCTCATGCCCGCAAAACCCTTGTATTACAGTATTTTTTGTTTTAAACAGGCACGAAGTCGGGTGCGGGCACTGTAAATGCCGTGGTCAACGCATTGAACGCAGGGCTTTGTGCGCGGCTTGGATGAGGCCATTAAAAAGCAACGAGGAAGGGTTGAAACATGGCAACACGCAAAGCTGCAGCGAAGAAGAAGGCGCCGGCCAAGAAAAAGGTAGCCGCCAAGAAGGCACCGGCAAAGAAAGCACCCGCCAAGAAGGCCACTCCGGCCAAAAAGGCACCTGCGAAAAAGGCACCGGCCGCAAAAGCCGCCCCGGCTCGCAAGACGACCGCACTCAAGGACAAGCTCACCAAGACGCAGATCGTCGGCAACATCGCCGAGAGCACCGGCCTCAGCAAGAAGCAGGTGTCTGACGTCATGGTCGAGCTCGAGGCGCTTATCGAACGCTCCATCAAGAAGCGGTCCGTCGGCGAGTTCACGCTCCCCGGCCTGATGAAGATCACCACCGTCAAGAAGCCGGCCCGCAAGGCGCGCAAGGGCATCAACCCCTTCACCGGCGAAGAGACGGTCTTCAAGGCCAAGCCGGCCAGCGTTGCCGTCAAGGTTCGCCCGCTGAAGAAGATGAAGGAGTTCGCCGACTCCTGATCGGCGCCTGACCACCGGCGCCGCCGGGCGCCGGTGGCTTCCCTTCGCCAGGTCTGCCTTCCCGGGCAGACGGGGCCAACGACCCTCTCAATAACTGCCCGCCGCGCCCTTGGCCGCCTCTGACGCCATGGGGTAGAATCCCGCGCTTTCCTTCTTCCGGCCAGATGCCGGGCGAGCAGCCATGCCAATCTACGAGTACCAGTGCCAGGCCTGCGGTGAGCTCACCGAGGCGCTCCAGAAACTCAGTGACGCGCCGCTCACGCGCTGCCCTGCCTGTGGCGAAGACGCGCTGCGCAAGAAGGTGTCCGCCGCGGCCTTCCGGCTCAAGGGCGGCGGCTGGTACGAGACCGACTTCAAGACCGGCAGCAAAAAGAACCTCGCCGGTGAAAGCGACGGCAAGGCGGACGGCAAGGCGGACGGTAAGAAGGAAGGCAAAGCGGACGCCAAAACGGACAGCAAGAAGGACGCGGGCAGCAGCGGCAAGGCCGCGTCCGACAAGAGCAAGGGCGGGAACAGCTCCAGCGCCGCCTGACGGCCCGCCGACGCGGGCCCCAGCAACCGGGAAACAGCAACCATGCGCAGCCATTACTGCGGCGTGCTCGGCAACGCCAACATCGACGACACCGTGACCCTCTGCGGCTGGGTAGACCGCCGCCGGGACCACGGCGGCGTCATCTTCCTGGACCTGCGCGACCGGGAGGGCATCGTCCAGGTGGTCTTTGACCCGGATACGGAAGAGCACTTCGAGCGCGCCGACCGCGTGCGCAGCGAGTACGTGCTGCGGGTGACCGGCCGCGTCCGCGCCCGCTCCGAGGCGACGGTCAACCCGGCCATGGCGACCGGCACCATCGAGGTGCTGGGCAAGGAGCTGGAGGTCCTCAACACGGCCGCGACCCCGCCCTTCCAGCTCGACGAGCACACGGCCGTGGGCGAGGAAGTGCGCCTGCGCTACCGCTACATGGACCTGCGCCGCCCGGAGATGCAGAACCGGCTGATGCTGCGCTCGCGCATCACCGCGGCGGTGCGTCGTTTCCTTGATGGCGAGGGGTTCCTCGACATCGAGACCCCGGTGCTCACCCGCGCCACGCCGGAAGGGGCCCGCGACTACCTGGTGCCGAGCCGGACCCACCCCGGTGCCTTCTTCGCCCTGCCGCAGTCGCCGCAGCTCTTCAAGCAGCTGCTCATGGTCTCCGGCTTCGACCGTTACTACCAGGTGGCCAAGTGCTTCCGCGACGAGGACCTGCGCGCCGACCGGCAGCCCGAGTTCACCCAGATTGACATCGAGACCGCCTTCCTCGACGAGGCCGCGGTCATGGACATCACCGAGCGCATGATCCGCGAGCTGTTCCGCGACGTGCTCGATGTCGACCTCGGCGAGTTCCCGCACATGACCTGGGCGGAGGCCATGGACCGCTTCGGTTCCGACAAGCCGGACCTGCGCATCCCCCTCGAGCTGTGCAGCCTCGACGACCTCATGGCGACGGTGGACTTCAAGGTATTCCGGGGCCCCGCCGAGGACCCGCGGGGCCGCGTGGCCGCGCTGCGCGTGCCCGGCGGCGCTACGCTGTCGCGCAAGGAGATCGACGATTACACCCGCTACGTGGGCAATTACGGTGCCCGCGGCCTCGCCTGGATCAAGGTCAATGATCTCGCCGCGGGGGTCGACGGCCTGCAGTCGCCGATTCTCAAGTTCATGCCCGCCGAGGTCGTGGCGCAGATGCTTGAGCGCCTCGGCGCGGAAGACGGCGATATTCTTTTCTTCGGCGCAGACCGCGCCAGCATCGTCAACGAGTCCCTCGGTGCCCTGCGCATCAAGGTCGGCACTGACCGCGGTTTCGTCCGCGAGGGCTGGGCGCCGCTCTGGGTGGTCGACTTCCCGATGTTCGAGGAAGACACGGACGGCAGCTGGGCGCCGCTGCACCACCCCTTCACGGCGCCTGCCTGTGACGTCGAGACCCTGCGCCGCGCCCCCGGCGAGGCGCTGTCCCGGGCCTACGACATGGTGCTCAACGGCACCGAGCTCGGTGGCGGCAGCATCCGTATCCACGACCGCGCCATGCAGGAGGCGGTTTTCGACATCCTCGGGATCGAGCCGGAGGAGGCCGAGAGCAAGTTCGGCTTCCTCCTCGACGCCCTGCGCTACGGCGCGCCGCCGCACGGAGGCCTCGCCTTCGGCCTCGACCGGCTGGTGATGCTCATGACCGGCGCGAGCTCGATCCGCGACGTGATTGCCTTCCCCAAGACCCAGACCGCGCACTGCGTCATGACCGACGCCCCGTCGCCGGTGAGCGCCGCCCAGCTGAAAGAGGTCGGTATCCGCCTGCGCCAGGAGCCGCGAGCCGGGACCGGGGGCGAGGCCCCGGCCGGCGACGAGCCGGCGCAGTAGCACTCGAGCGCCCGGGCGCGCAGAGCAAAGGAGGACGCCATGGCCGGCCACAGTAAATGGGCCAATATCAAGCACCGCAAGGCCGCTCAGGACGCCAAGCGGGGCAAGATGTTCACCAAGCTCATCCGGGAACTGGTGGTCGCCGCCAAGCAGGGCGGGCCGGTCCCGGAGGACAACCCGCGGCTGCGTGCGGCGGTCGACAAGGCGCTCGGGGCGAACATGACCCGGGACACCATCGACCGGGCCATCGCCCGCGGTGCCGGCAACAACGAGTCCGACGACGTCGAGGAGCTGACCTACGAGGGCTATGCCGCGGGCGGTATCGCCGTGCTGCTCGAGGTCATGACCGACAACCGCAATCGCACCGTCGCCGAGGTGCGCCACGCTTTCAGCAAGCGTGGTGGCAACCTCGGAACGGACGGCTCCGTGGCCTACCTGTTCACGCGCCGTGGCCAGCTGACCTTCCCGGCCGGCACCGACGAAGAGCAGCTGATGGAAGTGGCTCTCGAGGCGGGGGCGGAGGACATCATCCCCAACGACGACGGCTCCTTCGACGTCATGACGCCCTGGGAGGACTTCTCCGCCATCAAGGCAGCGCTCGAAGATGCGGGGCTTTCACCCGAGAGCGGCGAGGTCACCATGATCGCCAGCACCACGGTGCCCGTGGATGCCGCCGGCGCCGAGTCCCTCATGGGCCTGGTGGACGCGCTGGAAGACCTCGACGACGTGCAGAACGTCTACACCAACGTCGACATCCCCGACGAGGTCCTCGCCGAGCTGCAGGGTTGAGGGGCGGGCCCGGCGGCTTCGCCCCGCCGCCGAAATACTGTAGATTCTTACAGGTATGAGGGCAGGCGCAGCGCCGGAGCGGCACCCATGGCGGTAATCCTCGGCATCGACCCGGGCTCGGTGAAGACGGGCTTTGGTATTATCGAAACCGGCCCGCGCGGCGCCCGCTACCTGACCAGCGGCGTGATCCGCCTGCCCGCGGGGCCGCTCCCGGAGCGCCTGCGTGTGCTCGCCGAGGGCATCACCGAACTGGTCGAGCTGCACTGCCCGTCGGAGCTCGCCATCGAGCAGGTGTTCATGGCCCGCAGCGCCGGCTCCGCGCTCAAGCTCGGCCAGGCCCGGGGGGCGGCCATCGTCCCCTGCGTCGCGGCGGGTATGCAGGTCAGCGAGTACTCGGCGCGGCAGATCAAGCAGGCGGTCGTCGGCACCGGCGCCGCCGACAAGGTGCAGGTGCAGCATATGGTGAAGACACTCCTCAAGCTTCCGGGTACGCCGCAGGAAGACGCGGCGGACGCCCTTGCCGCTGCCCTGTGCCACGTGCACACGCAGGCGGGGCTCGTGGCCCTGGCCGGGGCCAGCGCCGTGCGCCGGCGCCGGGTCCGCTGAGGGCCGCGCGATGATCGGCAGCCTGCGCGGTGTGCTCGTGGCGAAGCAGCCCCCGGAGATCCTCGTCGACGTCGGCGGCATCGGCTACGAGCTGCAGGTGCCCATGACGACGCTGTTCCAGCTTCCCGCCCTCGGCCAGGAGGTCGCCCTCGTGACCCACTTCGCCGTGCGCGAGGATGCCCAGGTGCTGTACGGCTTCATCGATGCACGGGACCGGGAGCTGTTCCGCAATCTCGTGCGCGTCTCCGGCGTCGGCCCGAAGCTCGCCCTGGCGATTCTCTCGGGCATGGATGCCGACAGCTTCGTGCGCTGTGTGCAGCGCGATGACACCGCCTCCCTCGTCGCGCTGCCCGGCGTCGGCCGCAAGACCGCCGAGCGCCTCCTGGTCGAGATGCGCGACCGCCTGAAGGACTGGCTCGACGACGCCGCGGCACCGGCCGCCACGCCTGCCGCGGACCGCCCCGCGGACATCACCGCCGACGCCGAGGGTGCGCTCGTGGCCCTCGGCTACAAGCCTGCGGAGGCCGCCCGGCTGGTGGCCGCGGTCAACGATGACAGCATCGGTGACAGCGAGGAGCTGATCCGCCGGGCCCTGCGTTCGACGGTGCGGGCGTGAGCGGGGGCGGGGCATGATCGAACCGGACCGCCTGCTCGCCGCCGAGGGCGGCGGCGAGCGCGAGGACGCCCAGGACCGGGCCATCCGCCCGAAGACCCTCAAGGACTACGTCGGCCAGCCCGCGGTGCGCGAGCAGATGGACATCTTCCTGGCCGCTGCGAAGGCGCGCGGGGAGCCCCTGGACCACACCCTGATCTTCGGCCCGCCGGGGCTCGGCAAGACGACCCTCGCCGCCATCGTCGCCCATGAACTCGGTGTCTCCCTGAAGACCACCTCCGGCCCCGTGCTCGAGAAGGCCGGCGACATCGCCGCCCTCATGACCAACCTCGAGCCCGGGGACGTGCTCTTCATCGACGAGATCCACCGCCTGAGCCCCTTCGTGGAGGAGGTGCTCTACCCGGCGATGGAGGATTACCAGCTCGACATCATGATCGGTGAAGGGCCGGCGGCGCGTTCCATCAAGCTCGATCTGCCGCCCTTCACCCTGGTCGGCGCCACCACGCGGGCCGGCCTGCTGACGTCGCCGCTCCGGGACCGCTTCGGTATCGTGCAGCGCCTCGAGTTCTACGCGGTCGACGACCTCGCCCGCATCGTCGGCCGCAGCGCCGGGATCCTCGGTATCCCCATGGACGAAGGCGGGGCGGCGGAGATTGCCCGGCGTTCCCGGGGCACCCCGCGCATCGCCAACCGGCTGCTGCGGCGCGTGCGCGACTTCGCCGAGGTCCGCGGCGACGGCCGCATCGACGCCGGCACGGCAGACCGCGCCCTCGACATGCTCAGCGTCGACGCCGCGGGCTTCGACCACCTCGACCGGCGCCTGCTGCTCACGCTCATCGAGAAGTTCGACGGCGGCCCCGTCGGCATCGACAGCCTCGCCGCCTCGCTGTCGGAGGAGCGCGGTACCATCGAGGACGTGCTCGAACCCTACCTCATCCAGCAGGGCTTCATTATCCGCACGCCCCGCGGCCGCGTGGTCACCCGTAACGCCTACCTGCACTTCGGCCTCCCCGCTCCGGACCGCGGCGGTGACGTGCCGCCGCAGCCCGCCCTGCCCCTGGACGAGCCGGCGGATGACGAGACGTGAGCGGGGGTGAATTTTCCCTGCCGGTGCGTGTCTACATCGAGGACACGGATGCCGGCGGTATCGTCTACTACGTGAACTACCTGAAGTTCATGGAACGCGCCCGCACCGAGTACCTGCGCGAACTCGGCAGCGGCTGGGACAAGCTGCTGCCGGCGGGCCTCATGTTCGTGGTCCGCGATGCGGCGCTCACCTGGTATGCGCCGGCGCGGCTCGATGACCTGCTGGCCGTGACCGTGGTGCCGCGGCGGGTGGCCGGCGCCACCCTGGTGCTGGCCCAGGCCGTGTGCCGCGGCGGCGACACGCTGGTCAGCGGGGAGATCACCATCGCCTGCGTGGACGGCGCCACGCTGCGGCCGCGTCGCATCCCGCGCGACATGCTTGCTACACTGCGCGCCGTTACAACCGGGGAGTAGGGACTTGGAAGAACAGCTCAGCCTTCTGGACCTCGTGCTCAATGCGAGCTTCACCGTGCAGGCGGTCATGCTGCTCCTGCTCGCGGCGTCCGTGACCTCGTGGTACATGATCGCCCAGCGCGTTCTCTACTACCGCCAGAGCCTCGGCGACATGCTCGCCTTCGAGGACCAGTTCTGGTCCGGCATCGATCTCGCCGAGCTCTACCGGGAGGGCAACCAGCGCGCCGCCGACGGCGACACCATCCTCGGCATGGAGAGCATCTTCCGCGCGGGCTTCAAGGAGTTCTCCCGCCTGGCCAAGCAGTCCGACATGGACGCCGAGGCGGTGGTGGAGGGCGCCCGCCGGGCCATGCGCGTCGCCACCCTGCGCGAGGAGGAGCGGCTCGAGAAGAACCTGCCTTTCCTCGCCTCGGTGGGCTCCACCAGCCCCTACATCGGCCTTTTCGGCACCGTCTGGGGGATCATGCACTCCTTCCGCGGTCTGGCCAACGCGACCCAGGCCACCCTGGCCACGGTGGCGCCGGGCATTTCCGAAGCGCTGGTCGCCACGGCCATGGGCCTGTTCGCGGCCATCCCCGCGGTGATGGCCTACAACCGCTTCGCCGCCCGCGTGGACATGTTCGAAAACCGCTACGAGACCTTCGTGGACGAATTCTCGAGCATCCTCTACCGTCAGGCCTACGCCCTGCGCGGCCGTCCCCGGGAGGGCTGATCCGCGGTGGGCCGCCAGCGCAACAAGCACCGGCCCATGGCCGAGATCAACGTCGTGCCCTACATCGACGTGATGCTCGTGCTGCTGATCATCTTCATGGTGACCGCTCCCATGCTCATGCAGGGCGTGAAGGTGGAGCTGCCCGATGCCGCGGCGGAGCCGGTAGAGAACCAGGACAGCGAGCCGCTGATCGTGTCGGTGAACAGCGCCGGCCAGCTTTTCCTCAACCTGGGCGCGGACGAGGAGCGGCCCCTCTCGCTGGCCACCATCCAGCAGCGGGTGGGCGCGGTGATGCGCCGCAGCCCGGACAAGCCGGTGCTCGTCTGGGGTGACGAGGCCGTCCCCTACGGTGAAGTCGTCACCCTCATGGCGGCGCTGCAGGAGGCGGGTGCGCCCGCGGTCGGCCTGGTGACGGAAGACCCGCGATGAGCGCTTTGCTGGCGCCGGACGGCCCGGCCCTCAAGCTCCTGCCGGCGGCGGCGACCCTGGCCCTCCACGGGCTCCTGTTGCTGGCGCTTGCCGCGCGCTGGGAGTGGCAGCCCGAGCGGACCATCGAGGCGCGCACCATCACACCGAAAATCATCGAGGCGAAGCTGGTGACCCTGGACCAGCTCCGTCCGGAGCCGAAACCGAAGCCGAAGCCCCGGGCGAAGCCGGAGCCGCGGCAGCAGGCCGCCCCGAAGCCGAAACCGAAGCCTGCGGCGCAGCAGGCAAAGCCCGCACCGAAAACCGCACCGAAAACCACACCGAAAGCCGAGCCCCGGGCAGAGCCGAAGCCGGCCCCGAAAGCGGAACCGGAGCCGCGGGAGGAGCAGCGCATGAGCGCCGGGGAACTGGCGGCGCTGACGCGCAAGGAACTCGAAGCCGCGGTGGCCAGCGAGGAAGAGGCGCGTGTCGCCGTCACCGCCGAGGAAATGGCAGCCAGCTATGCCGCGCTCATCCAGCGCACCGTGATCGGCTACTGGAACCGTCCGCCCAGTGCCCGCAACGGCATGGAAGCGCTCCTGTCGGTGCAGCTCGTGCCCACGGGCGAGATTGTGAGCGTGACCGTGCTACGCTCCAGCGGTAACGCCGCGTTCGATCGCTCGGCGGTCAACGCGGTGGAGAAGGCCGGCAGCTTCCCGGAGCTGTCCAACCTGCCGACCCGCGAATTTGAAAAGACGTTCCGGCGTTTCCGCCTCCTGTTCAGACCCGAGGATCTTCGCTACTGATGACGATCACGAGACGTGTTGCCCGCCTTGCCAGTGTCCTGTGCCTGGCCTTTCTTGCGCCGCTCGCCGCCCGCGCGGAGCTGGTTATCGAGATTACCCAGGGGGTCGACGACCCGACGCCCATCGCCATCGTGCCGTTCGCCGGCACGGGCGCGATACCGGAGGACATCGCCGGGGTGGTGCAGGGCGACCTCGCCCGCAGCGGCCAGTTCGACCCGGTCGATCGCGGCGACATGCTGAGCCTGCCGAGCAGCGAGGCGGAGATCTTCTACCGGGACTGGCGCGCCATCGGCACCGAGTACCTGCTCATCGGCCGGGCGAGCGCGGCGGAGGAACTGCGCATCGACTACGCCCTCTACGACGTGAACCGCCAGCGCGAGGTCACCACCGGTACGGTGACCGGCCCGGTGAACGAGGCGCGCATGCTGGCCCACCGGGTGTCCGACGCGATCTACGAGCGGCTCACGGGCATCCCCGGTGCCTTCGCTACCCGCCTGCTTTACGTGTCCGTGACCCGCAACCCCGGCGGCAAGGACTACTACCGCCTCACGCTCGCCGACAGCGACGGTGCCCGGCCCATCGTCCTGCTCGAATCCCGGGAGCCGGTGATGGCCCCGACCTGGGCGCCGGATGCGAGCCAGGTCGCCTACGTGTCCTTCGAGACCGGCCGGCCGGCGATCTTCCGCCAGGACCTGCGTACCGGCGCCCGCGAGCAGCTCACCAACTTCAAGGGCCTGAACAGCTCCCCGGCCTGGTCGCCGGACGGCAATACGCTGGCCCTGGTGCTGTCCAAGGACGGCAGCCCCGACATCTACCTGCTCGACCTTGCCAGCAAGCGCCTCACGCGCATCACCCGGCACTACGCCATCGACACGGAACCGACCTGGATGCCGGATGGGAAATCGCTGCTGTTCACGTCCGATCGCGGCGGCAGGCCGCAGATTTACCGCTATAACCTGCAGTCAGGGATCACTGACCGGGTCACCTTCGAGGGCGTCTACAACGCCCGGGCCCGGGTCGCCCAGGACGGGCGCAACGTGGCCCTGGTGCACCAGCGGGAAGGGCAGTTCCACATCGCCATCCACGACCTGGTGACCGAGCGCCTGCATGTGCTGACGAGTACTGACCTGGACGAAAGTCCGAGTATCGCCCCCAATGGCTCTATGGTATTGTACGCCACGAAGCTGGGGGACCGTGGGATTCTCTCTGCAGTGTCCGTGGACGGTGGCGTCAAGTTCCGTCTGCCGGCACGCAGCGGTGACGTCCGCGAGCCGGCCTGGTCGCCGTACATCAGCCCGTGAGCGCCCGACAGCGCGGCCGCTCCAACAACGATACGAAGGGAAGGAAAACCGCTATGAACCATCTGCCCGTCGCCGGCAAGGTACTCACCCTGCTGTTTACTGCCGCATTCCTCGTTGCCTGCTCCGGCTCCGGCAGCAAGGAAGACGAAGCCGCTGCCGAGGCTGCACGCCAGGCAGAGATCGCCGCGGCGGAAGCCGCCCGGGAAGCGGAGCGCCAGGCTGCCGAGGCGGCCGCCGCCGAGCAGCGTGAACTCGAGCAGGCCGCGATGGCCGCCGGCACCGTGTTCTACTTCGACTTCGACAGCTCCGTGCTCAAGCCGGAGGCCCAGCAGGCGCTGGATGCCCACATCGCGCTGCTGAAGACCACTGACGAGAGCGTCCGCCTTGAGGGTCATACCGACGAGCGCGGCACCCGCGACTACAACATGGCGCTTGGTGAGCGCCGGGCCAATGCCGTGCGCGACTACATGGTCGTCAACGGCATCGCCAGCTACCGCATCGAGACCATCAGCTACGGCGAAGAGAAGCCGGTCGCCTATGGTTCCGGCGAGGCGAACTGGTCCCAGAACCGCCGCGTGGAGCTGGTGAAGTAAGCGACAGCGTAACGCGATGCGGTATCGAGCACCCAAGCTGTTCCTGACCGGGCTGGCCCTTGTGGCCGGCCCGGTGTCCTTTGGGGCCCTGGGGCAGGACTACATCGATGTCGAGGCCGAGCGCGCCCGCGCTGGCAGCAGCGCGGCCCAGCCGACGCCTGCCCGCAGCTACGGGCTGGACAGCAGTGCGGCACCGGCCACCGTCAGCCGTGCGCCGGCGCCGGCCGGCAACAGCGAACAGACCATCGGTAATCTCTTTATCCAGCTGCAGCGGCTGCAGCAGGAAGTCATGCAGCTGAACGGCAAGGTCGAAGAGCAGGCCTACGAGATCCGCCGGCTGAAGGAACAGAGCCTCGAGCGCTACCTCGACCTGGACCGGCGCCTTGCCGGCGGCGGCGCGCCCACCGGCAGCAGCAGCGGCGAGAACCCGGTCACCAGCACGCCGGCCGGCAGCGGCACCAGCGAGGCGGCCGAGCAGCCCGGCGAGGGCGATGCCTACCGCGCCGCTTACGCGCTGGTACGCAACCAGGAGTTCGGTGACGCCGTCGCCGCCTTCAAGCAGTTCCTCGAGCGCTTCCCGGACGGCCGCTACGCGCCCAATGCCCACTACTGGCTCGGTGAACTCTACCTCGTGCTGCAGCCGCCGGACCCGGAAGCAGCGCGGCAGTCCTTCATGCTCCTCCTCGACCAGTACCCGGGTAACGCCAAGGAGCCCGACGCCCTCTACAAACTGGGGCGCGTGCACTACATCAAGGGCAACCGGGACCGCTCGAGGGAATTCCTGGACCGGGTGATCCGCGAGTACCCGGAAAGCTCCGCTGCGGGGCTGGCCAAGGAATTCATCCAGCAGAATCTCTGAGCGGTTCAGCCATGACCGCCGCCGTGGACCCCAGCGCAACGACCCTGCGCATCACCGAAATCTTCCATTCGCTCCAGGGCGAGGCACGCACCGTGGGCCTGCCCACCGTCTTCGTGCGCCTTACCGGCTGCCCGCTGCGCTGTGTCTACTGCGATACGGCCTACGCCTTCAGTGGCGGCGAGCTTTGGACGCAGGAGCGGGTCCTCGACACCGTCGCCGGCTACGGCGCGCGCTACGTCACGGTCACCGGCGGGGAACCGCTGGCGCAGCCCGCCTGCCTGCCGCTCCTCGCGGCCCTCTGTGACGCCGGCTACGAGGTCTCCCTGGAAACCAGCGGCGCCATGCCGGTGGGGGACGTGGACCGGCGCGTAGTGAAGGTGCTCGACCTGAAGACACCGGCCTCCGGGGAGATGGCGCGCAATGACTACGGCAATATCGAGCACCTGACCGCGCAGGACCAGGTCAAGTTCGTGATCTGCGACCGTGCCGATTACGACTGGGCCCGCTTCAAGCTGGACGAGTACCGCCTGGCCGAGCGCGCCGGCGACGTTCTCTTTTCCCCCAGCCACGGCCAGCAGGACGCCCGGGAACTTGCCGAGTGGATCCTGGCGGACCGGTTGCCGGTGCGCCTGCAGCTGCAGCTGCACAAGCTCCTCTGGAACGACGAGCCGGGGCACTGAGGGCCATGGAGAAGCGCGCCGTTATCCTGACCTCCGGTGGCCTGGATTCCACCACCGTGCTCGCCATGGCCCGGGCCGAGGGCTACGCCTGCTACACCCTGAGCTTCGACTACGGCCAGCGCCACCGCGCCGAGCTCAACGCCGCGGCGCGGGTCTCCGCGGCGCTCGGCGACGTCGCGCACAAGGTGGTGTCGCTGAACCTCGACAGTATCGGCGGCTCGGCGCTGACGGACGAGGCCATCGCGGTGCCCGAAGAAGCGACCGAGGGCATCCCGGTCACCTACGTGCCGGCCCGCAACACGGTCTTCCTCGCCATCGCCCTCGGCTGGGCGGAGGTACTCGACGCCCGCGACATCTTCATCGGCGTCAACGCCGTGGACTACTCCGGCTACCCGGACTGTCGTCCGGCCTTTATCGAGGCCTTCGAGCGCGTCGCCAACCTCGCTACGCGCGTGGGCGTCGAAGAGGGTGGCATCCGCGTACGCGCGCCGCTCATGGATCTGGGCAAGGACGCGATCATCCGCCGCGGCATCGAGCTCGGGGTCGATTACGCGCTCACGGTGTCCTGCTACCAGGCCACCGACGACGGCCTGGCCTGCGGCCGCTGCGACGCCTGCCGCCTGCGCCGCGAGGGTTTCGAGGCCGCCGGCGTGGCGGACCCGACGCGCTATGCCTGAGGCCGGGATCACGCATCGAATTTACCCTTGTGTTTTGCCGGTAAATCCGTAAGATACGCGCCTCACTCGGTGCTCAGGCAATCGCCCCGCCGAGGCCCTTCCCGGGCCGTTAGCTCAGTTGGTAGAGCAGTTGGCTTTTAACCAATTGGTCGCTGGTTCGAATCCAGCACGGCCCACCAATTCCACCTTTTTGTATCAGATGCTTAGCGCGATGACGCGCTCAGCGTCCTGTGTCTCAGCACAACCAGTGCCGGAGTTTTGCCGGACTTTCCTTCACACACCCTGTTTGCTGCCTTGATGAGTTCCTCCAACTCCGGCGCTGAATAGTGCGTGGTGATATCGCCGTTCCTGTGGCCCAGCAATATTTTCCGGGTTTCCAATGGCACTCCTGCCGCGCGTAAACGACGACCGAAGGTGTGTTTCAGGTCGTGCACACGGATGGGCATATCCAGCTTGCGCCGAACCGACTTCCAGCCATTGTTGTTGATGCTGCGCACTGGTCGGCCGTAGTAAGTGAAGACGCGCTCCGGGTGTTGCCCACGCACGCCTTCGATCACTGACTTTGCTACCCGATTCAGTACCACCAACCGATCCTCCCGGTTCTTGACCTTCTCTCCTGGAATGAGAAACACCGCGGTGCCCAGTTCCGGCACATCGATCTCCCAATCCCACCGCAAGCTACAGACCTCGCCGTCGCGGCACCCGGTATTTACCTTGAACAGACACATCCTGCTCAGGTGATCCGGCAGCGCCTTGAACAACCGGTGTTGCTCTTCCCAACTCAGCGGGTAGGGGCGCCGTGCATCGTTCAGCGGCAACAGCTGGATCAATGGCGCCGACTCCAGCCAGGTCAAACCGTGTTCATCGCGCCACAGCCGGGCACTCAGGTTGAGTACCCTGCGTACCGTGGCCAGGGCGCCGTTCACGGTCTTGTTCTTCTTGCCCTCCTTCTTCCTTCTATCTATATACGCTTGCAGTGTGCCCATGTGGACCTGATACAACGGCAGTTCACCGATGTAGGGGTCCAGCTCTTTCAGATGGAAGGCGTAGGTTCGGATGGTAGCGAGGTGGGTGTTCTCCTCAAGGAAGCGCGTGGCTGCCTCGCGAAAAATGCGCACCGGCCGTATTCCAAATACTGACGCCTGCCTGATCTGCTCAATGCGGCGGGCCAACATCAGCTCCGCCGCTTTGAGTTCACTCGTTCCAGTGCTTTCGTGAATGCGGTGGCCGAGGACCTGCTTGTCGATATGCCAGATCCCGCCCCGGTTCCGTAGCCCGGAGTTTCGATTGCGTCCCATACTTCATCTCCTCGATTCAGTGGGGGACGCCCGTTGCACCGCATATAGTGGTCCACCCAGGCATCCATTTCAAGGCGGTCGAAGGCGACGCCCTGTCGGCCGATGGCAATTTCGGTCAGGGCTGGGCGCACCTCCCGGTTAAAGCGGTTGCGGTCCATGCCCAAGTAGATCGGGGCGTCGCGAAGGCGTATCAGGCGGGGTTGGATTTGCATCGCTATCGGCCCAGGTAGACTGCGGTAATCTGTTCCCTGACATGGCCCAGCTCCACGCTGATAGTCAGCCGAACCCGCTGATCGATATCCCTTTGCGACTTGGTGAGCTGCACTCTGGAAGGTCCACCGCAATGAGGGGACTGCCAGCCGGTGAGTTCCAGGTAGCGTTGCTGGGCATAGGCATGGCGCAGGCCATGCATTTTCGATAGCCCGGCATTGGCGGTGTGGCGCTCGTAGATTCTCAGTTGCTCAATATAGTTGCGGCCCCCGGGAATCAGGGAACCCAGGCCGGCCAGTCGTTTGGCTTCTTCCAGCACGGCTCGCTGCTCAGGGGTGCGGATGGGTACCGTGCGTTCCCGGCCGCCCTTGGTCCAACTGGACTTCAGTTGCATGTGATCTCCGCGATCCGCCCAGCGGGGCTGGATCTTCAGGGCTTCCTCTCGTCTTAATCCGAAGGCCTGTTGCAGGCGCAGGCTCATGCGTACGTGTTCATCCTTGACCTGAGCGAGCTGTTCCTCCGCCAGGTCTTTTGCTTTGCTCTCATGGGACACGAACTGCCGGTCCGGAATTCCATAGAAGTCATTGGCGCTGGCCACCACGGCCCGCTTGTTCACCTTCTCAGCCCACCAGCGTAAACAACTCATCCGGTTCTTGATGGTCCCGGGGGAGAGGTTTTGTTGCAGCCACTGATCCACCAGCGCCTGGACATGCTTTTGTTTGAGCGACGTGGCCTTCAGTTGTCTGAAGCCCAGGTCATGTAACTGGTTGGCAATGGCGCTGAGCTGTCTTTCCCGACCCACGCGCGTTTCGAAGCTGCCCTCATGGCTGTGCTTGCATAACAGTTTCAGTTGGTAGTTCAGGTCTCGCATAGTGCTGTTTCCTTCGGTGAGTGTTTCTGATCACCTGGCAACAGAAGCTGCGCAGGTCCGCCTAGCGGTACGATCACGGGACACCAATCCCGGTTGACCTGAATGTGTCTGGCCCTAGACAACACGGTGTGTTTTCGAATGAAAACTGGCCCGTGCAAACCAACGGTTATCCAGCCAAAGGCTGGAGTGGACTTACCTCCTTATGTGAAAAGAGCAGAACGCACTGACCGCCAGTGCGTTTGCAGAGTTGAAGAAACTGTAGATACGTCAGGGCACAAGCGCCCTGACATCAACAGCAGTTATGGAGCAGATCCCCGTATCTAGGGGGAGAGGTTAGAAAGAGCGATACCCTACGATGCGGCACCGCGATGGTTCGAAGATGGACCCGGTCATGACTGACCGCTGCGTCAATAAAGGTCCGAAGGGACGCATTCAGCAGATTCCAATAACGCCGGAAACTACCTACCCCGTTTGCTTTCGCAAGGTGGGGTCTTCCTTACCACTTTAAGCGCAGTGGCAGCGACAAAATTCTGTGTTGGAGCCTACTATACGAACCCAAAATACGGCTGTCACAGAAAACTCGACCGGAATCGGAAGTGCTTTTTATCGAACGTCTGGCGCTGTGGTAGTCAGTA